>Ga0194131_10011104_pt1 | contig 10856 bp, 15 predicted proteins | sample TA2KigO120mmetaG_FD_148631 | JGI IMG/M metagenome (GOLD analysis project Ga0194131, IMG submission 148631) | Freshwater microbial communities from Lake Tanganyika, Tanzania - TA2015053 Kigoma Offshore 120m | ecosystem: Environmental > Aquatic > Freshwater > Lake | place: Tanzania: Lake... | reverse complement strand
ACCCACCGCTACCGCGTCACAGACCAGGGCTGGCGCACCGCCATGTTCTGTACGCGCACCTATAACCGCATCCTGCGCCCCGGCCTGGCCCACGTCTGCGCCGACGAACCTGACAGTGACAATCCGTTACGCCACAGCTTCGAACGCCTTGACGCAGACATCGACCATTGGATCGAGGCCCAGAAAGTGCCTGCATGAAACTTGACTCAAACGAGATAACTTCTGGGGATCAAGGACGCTAGACTTGCCCGCGGGCCTTGGACTTCTCCCACGCCCCGTTGTACAGCGTCTTGGACTCCTCGAAAGCCTGCTGGTAGCTCGCCAGCTCTTGCGGCGTGGGCTTGTCGCCAGTCTTCTTGACCCCCTTGCCCTCGATAATCTCTTGAGAGGAAAGACGGCCCTCAATCTGGGCCTCGAGTCCGCGCATCGTCTCGTACAGCTTGTGACCGCCGCCGAATTCCTTCGCCCAGAGCATCGGCTTCAAGTGCCGAGCGTTATCTCACCGGCGCCAAGCCGATCAGATCGTGTCATTTCCGGTCGCACCGCCCCGTTGGGAGTCTGCGAGTCTCGCCAGAATCTTCTCCTGGGCTATCCTCTCAAACACGGGCAGATACTCCTCAACGTCGTCGAACAGCGTCCGGGCGTCAAGTTTCACCTTGTTCTCGACGTTGACCGTCACGCTGTCCTGGGCGTCGTCGAACAGGCCCAGGTGCCGGCCGGCCTGATCCAGGGCGCCAAGCTTGTTCCAGAACTTGATCTCCGTGACCTCGACTTCCCGGGCATTGTCGCCCGTACCCTCGATCTTGCGATGGACCTTCATGCTGGCAATCGCGCGGCGGGCGTGCTCGGGGATCTCGCTGGCTGGCCGGACCTTCAAGTTCGGACCGGAGAAATCGAGCACGTCTCCGATGTCGCTGAACGCCACATGGCTGATTTCCTCGAGTACCTGGCTCGATTTGATGCCAGTCTGCGTGGACCGGGCCTGCTGCGCCTCGCGAATCGCCGCGGCAACCTTAACATTTCGCAACAAACGCCAGGCAGCCGCGTCGGCCGAAGCCCCGTGCGCCCGGTAGCCAGCCCGGCCATAAGCCTTGGCCGCGTTCAGGTCGATCAGATACTCCTCGACGAATCGTCGTTGGCGGGGGTTGAGAGATTCGAGTGCTGCTTTGATACACTCTGATTCGTTTTGTTCAGTCATTTGTTGACTCGCGCTGAGAATTGTTATGGTTTGTTGGCATCTGCCCTAAAGCCCAGCCGCCAGCCGACGGGCCAGCTCTCCTGCATGATTATGCCGACTGTCGTCGTAAGTCGTCAAGACCCGCAGATCCCGATGCCGGGAGAATTTCGCCGCCGCGCGGACGTCGCCGCCCGACAGGTCGAGCACCTCGGTGATGGCCGCGTGGCGCAAACCGTGCGGTCGGGTCTTCATCCCCAGCCTGGCGCCCAGGCCGCGGACCATCCGATAGAGTCCCGAGCCCGTCAGCCGGCTTGGCCCCTTCCTGGCCGGGTCAAAGGTCACGAATAACGCGCCTGGCTCGGCGCCGCGCTGAGCGATCCACGCCTCCAGGGCCGCGTTTGTCTCGGCTGGCAGGGTCAGCTTGACCGTCTGCGTCCGCCCCTTGCCGAGCACCGCCACGGTGCCGCCGGCGACGTCGAGGTCCTCGAGGTCAAGGCGAACCACCTCCGCCCTTCGCAGGCCGAGGTCATACAGGCAGCGGATGATGGCCAGATCGCGTGCCCCCTTGGCGTCGCCACGATCCCGGGCCAGATCGACCAGCTGCCGGACGCCGCCCCGGCCAGGCCCGCGGGTATCCCGGTAGGTTTCCGCCTTGGCGTTCTTGATCTCCAGGTTCCAGGGGACGAGGCCGATCGTCTTGGCCAGCTTGACCATGGACCGGAGGGCGGCGAGCCGGCGATTGACCGTGGCTGGTGCCAGGCCCCGGGACATCAGATCCGCCTTGTAGCGGAGGGCCAGTTCGTTTGCCGAGCCAGGGCCGCCGGCCAGCATGGGGCGAACTGCCGCCTCGACGGTTTCGGCCTGCATGAACGCCCGGAAGTCTTCGAGGTCCTGTCGGTAGGCTCGGATGGTCTGGGGTGACCGACCGCTGAGGAAAGCATCAAGCAGCCGCTGGGCCGGGGACAGGGCGAGCTCGCCGGCACTGGCCATGGCGGGGTGAAGGGTGAGGGCGGTTGACGTGGACATGGGGCTCGAACTCCGTTTCGGTGCCCTGGGACGCTACTGACATGATAGCGCGTCCGGCCCATGGGAAGCTCACTTAAAGTCGCATTATCGTGAGCAGGGGGATTATCAATTGCGTGATGGGACGGCGGGCAGCGCTGCAGTTTGCATTTGGAAACCCTGATCTGCTATGATTCTCGATGGCGTGCCGGCCGCACGTCACCGCCACGGAAGGCGATCCGAGCCAGGGAAGGCCGCCGCAAGCCGTACTTGCCGCTTCCTCCCCGCACACGACGAGTTTACTTCACCGGCTGCCGCTGACGCGGTGCCGGTTCCATGCATCATGCCTTCCGATCGGCACTGGCAGGGACCCGGGTTCCCTGCCGGCGCCGAGGCAGTTCAACCAGGCCACGGATGGCAACCATGTCCACGCTCACATACAACGGGATTCGGCTGGAGATCGTCAGCACTCACAACTTCAACCAGCAGGCCCAATACACTTCCGATGGCTCGAGCTACCTCTACACGCGCTATGAAGTCGAGGTCACCTGCATCTTCAACCCCGCTGCGACCAGCTTCCGGCCCTCCATCGTGGGCTTGAGGCCAGCCCCCAACGATTCCGATCCCGTCCAAGTAGCTGGCCAAATGGCCGGCATAACTGCCGCGGCCTTGCAGCACAAACTCTGTCAACCGCGCGGCAAGCTGCTGTACGAAAACAGCGATGCGATCTTGCTCGAGAGCCCACTAGCAAACTTCGCCGTCGATGCGGCCAATGGCCCATTCGTCGAGTATTGCCGTGTGAACCCAGCCCAAGGCGAGCGTACGTTTGAGGTTCGGCTCAAGTTTGTGACCTACCTCAAGCTCTGTTCCGGCACGAATCCGATCATTGGCCACCGCTGGAAGCGATGGATCGACATCGACCAGGACTACTTCACAGAGATCGTTACAGAAGGCGAGGCGACCTTTCGGAGTGACTTGTTGGTCAGCATGGGCCGCTGGCCGGACCAGTATCGCAATCAACTCTTCCATCCCATCCCGAACGGCTTCAAGCGCGAGCGCATCACGGTCATCCCGAACGAGGCCGGGACGGCCGTCGCCTATCGGTATGTGGACCGAGAACTCCCGCTCACGTACAACCGCCGTGCTTCTCGAGTCGAAGCGTACATGACTGGTTCCTGGCAACAGAGCGGCGAACGCACGGCACTTGCCTTGAATCGCGCAGGGTTGTTCGGCGTCGCGACATCCCTGATTCGTGGTCCGCAATCAGGCTTTGTCGGCAATCTTTTTGCCACCGGAACGTCAGTCGCGGCCATGCAGCTCCCGAAATACTCATGGCACTTCCTCGTTCGCATCTGGGGGGAGCCCACCTCAACACGGGGAAACTTGACCGCGCTTGCGCTGGCCATCATCGCGGCGAGGTTCCCGATTGACGGTCTGTATCAGAACGAATTGATCGTCACCCACGACCTGGTGGGGAAATTTGTCGAGGTTCAGAAAACGGTAAGCTACGGCATCGAACGCATCTTGCCGGGAGGCAACTTCTTCTTCAACTGGGCGGCACGCTTCGGCATCCCGGCGGTCCTGCTTGATAGCTCATTCGACTCCGGCGAAAACCACCTGGCCACTGTGTTCATAAACGGACCAGAGGGGACTGCCGAAATGATTCGTGTCAATGACTACACTCGAGCCGGCCATGCCCCTCCGTACTCAAACGCATCACGGGCGTACTGGCTTGGCACACTCGTCGCCCAGGTCCTTTCTGGGGCGTGCGATACACCGCCAACTCCGCCGGCGATAACCTTGGCCACGCCCGCTACGATGAATGCACCATGATCGAAAACGAAGCATTTGCGACGTACACCGAGTATGACATCGTGAAGCAGCACGAACGGGAATCGGGCATGATGCAAGTCCCGCTCGCCAGCGACGATGGCACGGCCAGCTGCGAGATCATCCGGCTTCACGATCCCATTGAACGCCTGGCGGTCCATTGGACGGCCACCAGACTGGGCGCCCACCCCGTTGTGCCAGCCCCAGAGCTCTTCGCCTCAAATCACACGTTCCTGAACGGGATGCGGACGATAGCAGTGCCGGTCACGATGGGACAAGCTTCCTCTGCTGGCACGGCCTACCAGGGGGCCCCGGCAATCCAGCCGCCTGGTGAGCGCCGGCAGTGAATGACCTGGCCCGTGCACTCAATGGAGACTCGACCGAAACCGCCATTGATGCGCAACAGGATAAAGCTCCTGTTGACCAAACGAGAGGCGGCCATGCTGCTGTCGATCAGCGAGAGAAAGCTGCAGGGGCTGACGGCCAACGGCGAGATTCCGTGCGTTCGCATCGGTCGCTTGGTCCGGTACGACCCTCGCGACTTGGCATTGTGGATCGATGCTCGCAAGACGAGCAGCGTTGAAGTGGCGGCAACTGAGGCAGCGGCAACCTTGCCGCACGCGAACGGCAGGGTATGATCGGCACTGTTCCTTTGGTCGGCGCCGGCACTCGGGTCTTGCACCCCGGGTCGCCGGGGCCGGCCGTGCAAGAAAGGGCAAACATCATGGCCAGCATTTCCACAGGCGGCAGCGGCCGTCGCCGGATCATCTTCACCGACAAGGACAACCACCGGAAGACCATCTACCTGGGCAAGATTTCACTTCGCGATGCTGGCGAGATCAAGATCAAGATCGACGCTCTCAACGCAGCCAAGATCGGCGAGTACGCGCCTGCCAATGAAACACGCGCCTGGCTGTCCAAAATCGGCGACGGCTTGCGTAAGAAGCTTGTCCGGGTGGGGCTCGTCGAGCCGCGCGCGGCCAAGGAGCCAGCGCCGCAACTCAAGCTCGACGACTGGACACGCCGCTACATCGACTCGCGGACCGACGTGAGGCAGAGTACGGCAAGGAATCTAGAAGCGGCGAGATCCAGGCTGATTGAGTTCTTCGGCGACAAGCCGATGGTTGAGATCACCCGCGGCGATGCGAAAGCATTGATCATCTGGCTCAAGGGCAAATATGCTCACGCCACCGTAGGCCGGACGATCGGGCGGGCGCGGCAGTTCTTTCAGGCCGCGGTCGATCACGAGGCCATCGACAAAAATCCATTCGCGAAGATCAAGGCGCCGCCCCAGGTCAACGATTCCCGCAAGTTCTTTCTCACGCTCGACGCCGCTTACAAGGTCCTGGAAGCGTGCCCGAATGCGGAATGGCGGCTACTGTTTGCGCTGTCCCGGTTCGGCGGCCTACGCTGTCCGTCCGAGCACCTAGTCCTGACGTGGCCCGATGTGGATTGGGAGCGTGGCCGGTTCCGAGTTGACAGTCCGAAGACCGGCGTTCGCTGGGTGCCCATCTTTGCGGAGTTGCGTCCCCACCTTGAAGAAGCCTTCGAATTGGCTGCCGAGGGCAGCTTGCATGTCATCAATCGCTATCGTGACGCCAGCCAGAACCTGCGGACGGAACTGCAGCGCATCATCCGCCGGGCGGGCCTGGAACCATGGCCCAAGCTGTTCCACAACCTCCGGGCCAGCCGCGAGACGGAACTGGCGGCGACCTTCCCGATTCACGTCGTTTGCGCCTGGATCGGCCATGCGGCAGCCATTGCCCAGAAGCACTACCTGCAGGTGACCGACGACGACTTCAAGGCGGCCTGCCGAGCGTCTCCAGCTGCCGAAAGCGACCGCGCGACGCGCCAGACGACGCGCGAAAATGGCGAAACGACGCGCCAAACGACGCGGCACACAGCGGCACTGGGCAGCACCGAGCGGCAGGACGCGCGGACGGGTGTACAGAATCAAGGGGATTCGCTAGCCAGTGCTGCTTCGTGCGCTTTGGTGCCGGTTGGTGCCGAAGAAGGGAGTGCCCCTTGTAGGACGCGAACAAACAGCGTAGAACCCTCGGAATTTGGGGATTTGCCACTTCTTGGTCTCGCGCGCTCGATCGAGGACCGCATTGCGGCCCTGCCAGAGGCCGGCCGGGCCGCCATCGAGCAAATGATGCAGGCCCTCGAGCAGGCCACGCCGCAAGAGCCAGCGACGCAAGAGCCAGCGACGCCAGGCAAGCGTACGTCGCCGTCGAAAAGGCCGTCATGCGGCCGTCGGCAGCGAGCAGGACCCTAGCGGCCGCCTTGGTTGATCTGGACGCGGCCTGAGCGATCCTGGGCTGTCTGGAAGGAAAAGTGCCGCGGGTGCGCTGTGCTGACGTGGAAGGCCCCAACGAGCCCCGCTACCCGCGGCATGTTCTAGATGCCGGCCGTGCCGAAGATCTCGCCCGATTCGAGCGAGTCGCGGATCTCGGCCAGGCGTTGCTCCATGCGGCCCTGTACGGTCCGCTGCTCCTCCATGATCCTTTCGAGCCGCTCCGTCGCGCTTTCGCCGCCGCGGCCGCTTTCGAGCCGCGCCTGGTTGATGGCTGACAGGGCCTCGGTGCTGCCGCGCGCCAAGCCGGACGGCGCCCGTGCCTCGGCCCGTTGCATCGTCCCCTCGAGCTGGCTCATCAGCCTCTCAACCTGACGGGCGGCATCGGCTGTGCTGAAGTCGATGCCGCTTGCGAGCATTTCCCGGACCTGCTCCATGCCGTGCTGGAAGGCCTCGAGCGGCGAGCGGTTCGCCTCGCGCAGGCGGTTGGCTTCCTCCTGGAGGCTGTTCATCCGCTCCACACGGCCTCGACCAGTGGCTTCAAGCTCTTGACCACGCCACCGAGCTCCGTTGCCAGAGCGGTAATCGACGGCGCCATGGGCCCAGGAAAACCTGCGCTTTCCCTTGAAAAAGCGCAATTTCTGGTGCATTGGGTGCAAACGTCTGCACTGGCCGCCGCCGTCCAGCGCCTGGTCGAGCACGAGGTCCTGGCCGTCGAGCACCAGGATAAAATTGGACATGAACACTGATCCCCGTTTCGGCCTGGTTCGCGAGGCACCGCCGTTCCTGATCTGGCGCCAACTGCGGCGCGGCGACTGGCAAGTCGAGGGCGGCGCGGCAACGATCAAAGACGCCCAGAAGCTGGCCCGGCGGATCCTGGGAACCCGGCAGGCAGTGATCCTGGCTCGGGGCGAACATCCGGCGGAATCAGTCGCCAGCGAGACATTGCGTGGCGGCCTCACGCGATAGTCAGCTCGTCGCTGACCAGCCGGCCGCCGCTATTCAAGCCAGCGGCGCGCCGGCTTCGTCGTTTGGGCCGGTCAAGGCAGCACGATCGACATGTAGTAGTCGAGCAGTTCCCCGGCCTTTTCGCGCGCGGGGTGCAGGTCGCAGATTCGCCTGAGCTGGCCGACGTGAAGCCTGATCCTTCGCTCGGCCGAGGCCTCGGCCGAATCATTCGCCGGTGTCTCACGGCGGCTGTTGCGAAGGATCTCGCGTAACCTCTTGAGGTACTCCTCCGCGGCTTGATCGTTATGCCGAGCCCGGTGCTGTTCGCCGTCGTGGGCTCGCTTCCTTTGGGCGGCCTGGTCCTCGTCGAGGAGCTCACCGGCCGCCTGGGCCTGAGAAAGGGATTGAGGTTCAGGGAGTCCTATGGCACGACAGATCCCGAGGACACGCGCCGCCTTCACCAGCCTTGCCGCGTGCTTTCCGGACAGGCGACAGCGATCGCGGCAAAAGATGTTGAAGTTCGCATGGGTCGCGAGATAGAGGCGCCGATCGCGGATCTCCAGCAAGGCCAGGGCGACTTCTCGAAAGGCCGCCTTGCCCTTCTCGATGATCGCCTCGAGCTCGGCCAACCTGGCTCGTTCAGCGGCGCTGAGCATCACGAGAATTGTACCGAGGCGCGGCGTCATCTAGGATGGTAATCATGACTGCGACCATGCAAGAGCGAAGGCGGCGACTGACTGCCGACGAGCAGGCAAGGCTCGTCGCACTGGAAGCCATCGTCACACGCGACCAGGAACAATTCACCGCCACGGCGCTGGCCATCCTGGAAATCAGGCGAGATCGTTTGTATCGCGATCATGGGAGCTTCCGACGCTATTGCACGACGGTGCTCGGCTTCAGGCCCACCACGGCCAACGAGTGGGGGAGGACCGGCGAGACGATCGACGAATCCGAGAAGAACGGCCTGCCAGCGCCCCGCACCCACAAGGAAACCAACGCCATTCGTGAGGCCAGGAGACGTGGCCGAGCAGCGGCTGCGGCCAGGCACGGCCGGGCAGCGCCTGACAAAGGCCGGGCGCCAGGTTGCAATGAGATTCAAGCCCTCGACCTCACGGCGGCTACGCAGCTCGTTGACAAGCAGGTCATCGGCCACTGTGAGGCCCTGGACGAATTGACCCGCCAGCATCCGGCCGGCGGCAAAGCCAGCGGCTTGCTTCGGCTTCTCAAAGACTTGCTCTTACCATTTCCGCCGTTGCCCACCAGGCCCACCAGGTCGGGGCCGGCGCCTTCACTGCGGCCGAGAGGGCTGGATCCAGATGGTGACGATGTTCGTGATTGAAGTCGTCCTCTTCGTGCTGTGGCGGCTGGGCCTCAGCGTTGCACCGATCGCGATGGGCCTGGTCGCGATCGTCGCCTTCATCTACCTGGCAGCAGGAATAAGATCCCGGTGAACCGCATCGAGGAGCAAGCGATCGAGGCAGTCGAGAAACTGCGTGTTGCGGCAAGCGCGATTGAGCGCGATGCTTGCACGCGCTCGTTCATCGTCAGGATCGCCAACCTCGTGCAAGACGCGCTTCAGCGTGCCGGCGACGAGCAAGCCAAGGACATCATCGATCCTTCAGGAGGGAGCACTTGAAAAAGGATGTCGTGCTCGACGCAATTGCGATCGTCGGGACCACGTGCGTTCTCGTGGGCCTGGCGATGATCTATGTTCCCCTGGCGTGGATCGCCGGCGGCACGGTTTGCGTCGGCGTGTCCGTTCAACTGGCAAGGCACGTTCCCCGTCATCGTTGAAAGGAGCAAAGTCTCATGACTGACTGCAAAGGCAAGGAGATCCTCAAGGGCTCGATCGTGACCGTCGTGGGCAAGGTCCTCGATGCCATTCACGGCAATGCCGGCAATGACATGGTCATCATGCGCACCGATGAACTCGACGCTGTCACCAAGCAGCCGCGCGAGCTGACTCTCAACGCCAAGCTGGTCGAGGTCCTCGACCAGTAGGCCGGCCGAGAGTCACGAGCCGGAACAGCTTTCGCCGTGCCCCCACGCGTGCCAGGGCGCCGGCTCGTGACTCGCGGCCATCAGGTGCAGACAGTGCAAACGTCTGTACTGATCGGGGGTGCCGTCATGCCAAACCGTATCCCAGATCATCGCCCCGCGCGGCCGGCTCGACCAGCTCGGGAGTCATCATCGAGCCGCGGCTACGGCTGGCAATGGAGAAAGGCCAGCAAGCTCTTCCTGCTTGCCCATCCGCTCTGTGCTGATTGCGAGAGCAATGGCCAAGTCGTCGCCGCCCAGGTCGTCGATCACATCATTCCCCACCGCGGCGACCAGGTCCTCTTCTGGGATGAGGGCAACTGGCAGCCGCTCTGCAAGACATGCCACAACCGCAAGTCGGCCAGCGGCTTATGAGCCCAGGGGTATGCCCAGGGGGTAGGGGGGCATTTTTTTTGGGAGGGGCGCGGCCTCGACCGCGTGCGACCGGCGCGCGTTTTTCCGCGAAATTGAATTTTTTGTTGGCGTATAGTTTTTCGCGCCGACAATCTATACGCCGCGGCGAACGTTACCAATTTTCAGTTGCCAACCGCCGCGCACCTGCCTACGTTCATCCCCGTCAAACAAAGCGAGCCGACAAGGCGGTTGCACACGCCTTGTCGGCTCTGACCCAAAACCTTGCTTGAGCTGATGCCATTCTTCCGCTGATTCCCGAAAAGACAATCCGTTTTTTTTTTGAGCGCAGCTGGCGCTGCGCGCCGCGCCAACCCTCGGAATTGCAGAGGCCGCGGTCAATCGTGTTTCCGCCGGGCCAGCCCCCGGCCGCGACTGACCGCATCAACTCGCAAGAGGAGATCCTCGCATGTCCACGCAAGCTAGACCGAAGGCGAAGCCGGCGGCGCCGGCGATCGCCACCGTGCCAATCGGCACCATCACTGCGAGCCCGAACAACCTGCGCAAGCGCTTCGATGACGATGCGCTCGCGCGGCTGGCCGAGACGATCAAGGCGCACGGCATCTTGCAGCCGCTTGTCGTGCGGCCGAAGGCGGCCGGCCGTTTCGAGCTGGTCGCCGGCGAGCGGCGCTTTCGCGCTGCGAAACTGGCCTGGGCCTGGCGGTAGCTCATCGAGCCGCCGAGGACCTCGGCGCATGCTTTCTCGCGAGTCGCCTGGTTCGGAATCCGCGCGAGCAGCCCGGCCGTCTGACCGGCCAGGTCGCCGCTGTCGATCGCCTCTCTTGCCGACCGCGGGAGCTGGAGCAGCTTCAAGGCGCCGTAGATCGTCGCCGGCGACGCCATGAACACAAGTCACCAGATGAAAGTGGCCGAGAGGCTGGATGCGGCTTACGAAGAGGTAAAACGGATGGTGGATGAGTTTCGGCAATCCGAGGAGGAAGGACCGCTCGAAAAAGCAATAAACGATCAGGGGCGTCGGGGGCCGAGCAAGATTTTTCGGTCTGGTGCTGGAGCAGGTGGAACCCGCCGAGTCATCAGGATAGACTGTCAGGCAATGGTCGGCGGCGTGACAGCCGCTCAGGAAACTCAATCTTCTTCAAGGTGAACCATGACTCGCTTCTTCTGCGTCAGCTTGGTCGTTGCTCTGGCGAGCAT
>Ga0194131_10011101_pt1 | contig 10857 bp, 17 predicted proteins | sample TA2KigO120mmetaG_FD_148631 | JGI IMG/M metagenome (GOLD analysis project Ga0194131, IMG submission 148631) | Freshwater microbial communities from Lake Tanganyika, Tanzania - TA2015053 Kigoma Offshore 120m | ecosystem: Environmental > Aquatic > Freshwater > Lake | place: Tanzania: Lake... | reverse complement strand
CAGGGCGGTTTCAACGGCTCGCAGCTTGTCTGCGTTGCTTCGGCGCAATCCGTGTGACTGGTTTGCTCCAGCAGACTTCCAAATAGCCTCATTCTCCGTCATTGTGGACACATCGGCTGGAATGGACGACCAGTCAAGTTCTTTCGCTGCCTGAACACGATGCCACCCATCGACGATAAACAGGGAGTCATCAACAAGCGCAACCGTGATCGGGGGCATATCGACACCTTCAGACATCAACTCTTTGTATTCCTCAACCGTCGCCCTGTCTGTGCGAGTGCGAGACTGGAATCTTGTGTCTTCGGCTAGTTCTTCGATGCGAACGGTGGATTGCTTTGTTTTGTTGATTCGCATTTTGTTCCTTGGTTTGTTCTTTTGGCTACCCATGAGGCGGAAGCGTGAGATGGCTCTCGCAAGAAGAGCCATTGCGATTCCTTCTGGCTGACCCAGTCGGCGTAAAGCGTTTCGCGCCCCGTCAGAATGCTCATTTCGATGTGGTCGGACATCCGCTTATGACGGGGAATAGCGCAAGTGTCAACCGTTGACACTTGGCGTAGGGTAGAGCCAATCCCTACGGCATTGAACTGTCTTTCGACAGTCAGACCTCGACCCCATCGATGGGTGGTCGTCACCCCTTCCGATGCGCCGCAGCGCAGTAGTCGTCGAAAGCGACTTGAAGTTTGCTTGTACATCACCGCACGTTGGACGAGCGGCGAATGCGGAGGCTATCCAGTCTGGAGGGTTTGTCATCAGGCGGTTGAAGATTTTTGTCCGCCCCGTATTTTTCGTCTCCTTCGTGGGCAATCTGCGTGGCCGAAGGCTGTTGGGAACTGGCGGCTTTCGTGATCCATGCCTGAACTCGTGGGTGGATAGATGCCGGTAGTCCCGCAATGCCCTTGGAAACATCGAAGCCTTGAGCCTGAATCGTCTCAAGGAGGGCTTCTGGAGTGCGATTGATCGATGTAAGAAATGCAACGATCTCCCTTGCCCGATCTGCGCCGATCAGATCCCTGCCTTTGTTGGTGCTGTTGGCTTCAGCGAGGAAGTCTGAATCGTTGGCGTTTGATGGCTTTGTTTTTGTCGCCAACACGGCTGGCGTTGCCGTTGTCCCACGGCTCTTTCGATCCTCTTCGCCATCATCGTCTGGCTCGCCCACCACAAGCCCAAATGCCGCAAGCGAGTACCGACGAAGATAGGTCACGAACGATCCAAGCGTTTGTGCCGTAGCTTTTTCGGGCATGGGCATTGCAACGCCATCAGCCAACCACTCGCCGCTTGAGTGAATAAGACGGGTTGTAACACACACCCCCGCATCACTCGTGCTTATTGACTGAACGATTGTCAATCCCTGCTTTGCAAGCGGCTTGCGAAGAGCCTCGGTGTGGGCAGCAAGGCTGGCATACTTGTTCTTGTAGTGGGGGTTGATTGCGTCAAACTCTGGATTGGTGATCTCTAGTTGTGCTTTTGCGAGAGCGGCAGCGAGGCTACCGATTTGCTGTGACTGTTCCATGTGGTGGTGTCTCCTTGTCTCTTCTGTTGACAGCCCCGTTGGCTGTCCATTGATGGTCATTGTACCGAAATGGGAATAGTTGTCAAGTGGCTCGCACAAGTTTTGCGAATTGCTTTAGGGCTTCTTGCCAATTGTTGAACAGTTCGATGTCAACATCGTTGTCAACAACCCGAACGCTCGCAACCGCGTGAATGCGGGTGCTGATATCGCGACACAGCACCGCAACAGAAAACTCGCCAATACGACCGATAGCCGTGGCTTCGTTGTTCATAATCATTTCAACGGCAGCAGATGACAAGAGGCGCACCGCTTCCGTTGAGAGGGAGAGCCTTTGCTTCTTTGCCATCATGATAGTTGTATCCGAAAAAAGGAAAGCGCCGCCGTGTATCTGGTCACGACGGCGCAGAATTGGTCACCAGACGACCATCGAGACGATTATGCCCCAACCAACTCAACCGTCTTCCGCCAAGCAGTATTGCGGAGTTCGGCTTCTCGTCCGAAGAGGTGGGATTGAATTCGCGAATCAGAATCGGGTGCGCCGCGAGCGGCAAGTTCGCTGTGCTGAAGGAACTCGGTCACCGCGTTGTACGCGATCCAAGCACTCGATCCGAACTGGGCGGCCTCGCGGTCGAAGGTTTCGCTCATGCGGCGGAGTGCGGCGACACAGGTTGCCTTCTTGGTCTCCTCGCGCTTGTTGACGGGGTTCAGCGGAATCTCGCCGTACATCGTTTCAAGCACATCGACCCAAAGACCGCGAATCTGCTCCGCGCTCAACGACTTCTGCGCCACAACATTGATCGCATTGGCGTAGTCATCGGTCGCCCTCTTCCACGCCTTGCTCACGCGAACCACATACTCTCGGCTCTCAAGGAAGTTGAGGGTGTGCTTGAGGCTCCACGCGAAGCCATCTTTGTGTCCATCGCTCAAAGCCATGCGAACGGTGTTTGCGCAGACTGGACGGATGCCAGACCACATCGACTTGTACGCAAGGCTTCCGTCATGCCCGTTGCACAGGATGAAGTAGGGCTTCACGAAGTCGCCCTTGCCCCCGATCTCAATGCCGTTCTTTGCGCCAATCGCCGTGTAGACGATGCGTCCGCCGCGAATCGAACCGAAGGTTTCTGCGCAACCGCCGATCTCCTCCGCGATCAGTTGGGCGTCCTCTGCCATTTGATGGTTCTGGAGTGGAGTCCAGTTGACTGGCTGAACACAAAAGATGTCGCCCGTGTCCTTGCGAACAATCATCTTGAATCGCTCGGTAACAAAGGCAGAAGAACCCTCGGTGCCATCAATGTAGCCAGACAGGCGATTGGTTGACACCACATCCCAGTCGAGTCCAGACTGTCTAAACGCCTCCATCGGCATGAGGTCTTCTTGAACAACCCTTCCTCTGCCGTGCCAAGCTGCTGTGCGACGCAGTATGAGTCGGTCGCTGTCAATCATTTCGTGCATTGTCGTCTCTCCAATTGTTGCGGTCTTGCCGCGAGTCCAGTCTTGTCAGATCAGCCCGTTTGCTGCCTGACGCGCCCAAGTATACCATCATCGGAACGGTTGTCAAGGGGTGGCAAGACAAAATGTGAAAGCAAATAGGTCGCACATGGCTATTGACAAGTGTGGAGATTCGTGGTATGATCTGGCATCCGCAACAAGGAGGTTCTATGCCCACCCAGAAAAACGGTAAGTGGAAAATGCCGAAGGAGTCGAGCATTCGTGTGTGGAAAAACACGAGCGAGTTTCCTGATTCTTGGGCAAGACCAACGATTGAGTGGCTGTGCGAGTTGTATCGCGTACCGGCGGTGGGGGTAAAGATTTGGAACGCCAAGAAGCGGCGAGGAAGCGGCTGTGCAAACCTAGACTCTAACGAGATTCATCTTTCCATCTCTCGGCGCAAGTACCGCCGCGACTGGAAGTACTGGAGCATCTATTGGGACAGGCAAAGAACTGCAAACAGCGCGTGCGAGGCTTTCGTGTTTCTTGCGGCGCACGAGGTTGCCCACATCAGTTATGAGGGCAAGCGTATCTGGAAGACTTGCCAAGAAGAGCGGGTGATCGCTGGCAAGAACGACTGGAGGAAGCGCATGGAAATGAAAATTCAGGACATGGCACAGAATGCCCTAAACGCCTACCGTGCTGGTGTGCGGAAGTGCCTTTTGGCTCACCACATAGCCCTTGTTAGGCGCACTAGGGCGGTCGATAGGGCGAAGGTTGAGAAAAAAAGGTGGGGCAAAACGCCTGAGGCTCGTGTCCTTTCCCTAAAGGCTCGCATTGAGGCTTGGGATTCAAAGCGAAGGCGTGCGGAGAACGCCATCAAGAAACTCAATCGAAGCATTTCAGGAATCATGGCGGCGCAGAAGCGGGCGGCAATGCAATCGGGGTCGGTGTCGCTATAGTGTGCCGAATGAGGAACATTTTGACGAATCATGTAACTGTTGCCGACCTTGCTCGCATTTATGGGGTTACGCGCCGCCGAATAAGAGCCATTGCCGCAAACCGTGAAATTGTTGCCGAGCGTGTTGGGCGAATGCTCGTCTTCAACAAAAAACAGGTCGCCCTGTTCAGACCATTCTCGTGCGGCAAGCGCACCACAAAGGCGAATCAATCATGGTGATTTCAGAAAAGCAACTTGCTGATCGCAACAAAGGCATCGGCTCATCGGACGCTGCTGCGATTCTCGGACTGTCTTCGTACAAGACTCCATACGATGTGTGGCTTCAGAAGACGGGTCGCGTTGAACTACAGGGAGCAGGCGAAGCGGCGTGGATTGGCTCAATGCTTGAGGGGGCGGTGCTAGAAATGGCGGCGGCCAAACTTGGCAAGCGGGTTGTGGGCGCACCCGATAACACAGATGCCACATTTGTTGACGGGGTTCTTCGCGCCAACGTTGACGGCATGGTTGAGGTGTTTGGGCGAGGAAGCCCCATTGTGGAAGCCAAAACTACTGGACAGTTGGCAGACTGGGGAGACGAGGACACAAACAGGGTTCCCGACCATGTTCTGGTTCAAGTAACGCACCAAATGATTTGTGCTGGGTCAGAGGTGTGTTATGTGGCGAGGCTTGGGGCTGCGTTTGGTTTGTCGTTTGACATATTCACCGTGCCGCTAGACCGGGCGTTTGCCGAGGACATCAGGTCAAGGCTTGAGGGGTGGTGGGATGCGCACATAGTCAAAGACACTCCACCAGAGATCGTGGGCGACAATGTTCCATCGCTAGATTTGTTGAGGTTGCGCAAGCGTGATTGCGGTGTTATTGCCGAGTTGCCAGAAGAACTTGTGGTTGAGGAGAGGGCAGCAAAGATGCGACTTGACCAAGCAGAGCGCGAGTACACGGCCGCCAAATCGTTGTTGGTTTCGGCTCTTGGGGATGCGCAGACTGGCGTTGGTGGAGGCGTACGAATTACCGTCAGCGAGGTCAGCCGTAGGGGGTTCGATACCGACAGGTGGAGGCTAGATCATCCAAATGAGGCAGCGAACTACTCCAAGCAAACCACTTACTCCAAAATCGACATTCGTGATGTGGGGCGGGTTATCAGGCTTCGCTAACCGCCCAGAACCGACTATGCACTTGCCAAAAAATAAATTATCTAATGTGGCTTGACATATCTTGACGATGGGGTATAGTGTTGGTTGAAAGCAGAACCCCGACCCTGAGTGGGTCAGAAAGGCAGAACAGCATGAACGATTACGTGAGCCTTCAGCACAGCCAAATCATGGGAGGCAACCTCGCCGAGATGAGCGATGTGGAGGTTGCTAGGGCGGTTGAGGTTCTCCTGAACCGATACATCCCCAACTGCGTGGCTTCGCTCCAGCACCCCGACCTCATCAATTGCTACCGCCTCCGCGCGGTCGCCGCCATGGAGGAGTGCGTGGTGCGCCAGAAGCGTGCCATCAGCGATAGGTTGATGCAAGCATCGTAAACCCGTAGTGGTTTAGAAAGGACAGACGGATGACACACACAGAACGAAGGCAGTGGGATCGACTTTGGCACTGGGACAACCGCCACTTGGTTGCAAAGGCTTTTCTGGATGAAGCAGAGAAGTGGCTTCAACTGGTGCGTCTTTATGGAACGCCCGAAATGTTGGAAAGGGCGACCGTTGATTTGTCTGCCCGCCGAAGCGATTGCGCCGAGGCAGAATTTCAGTTGAGACTTGCACGCTCCGAATGGGATTCGGATCGTGAATGCGATTGATGATGAACTAACAATCGACCCCAAGCGGGTCAGAAAGGCAACATGACAACAACTTTCTCTTCGACCACTTCAGGCACGATCACGATTCCGCACGGGGTCAAGCCAGATGCACTTACGAAGAACGTCAAGATTCGTGCTACCTACATTGTGGATGGTGCGCGGGTCACCTTCAGCGGCTCACAGGCCGTGCTTGACTCTACAGATGGCAGGGTTGCGGCTCGCGTTCAACTGCCCGCGTCGGGCAACGCTCCCGATGGTGCTTCTGCGATCATTCCGACGTCGCTGTTGAAGCCCGCCCCCAAGGGCAAGACCGCCACCACCATCACCGTGACCGAGGGGCAGTGCTGCCGCACTACGGGGGATGTGCAAAGTGTGTATTCGCGCCCCGTTGTTGATCGAATGTTCCCGAATGTGGAAGCCGTCTACCCCGCCACAGCCGAGGTTGAGAACAAAGACCTTTATCACTTTGTGCGCGTCAACCCCGAACTGTTGGCGCGGCTCTTTGATGCGATGGGTGCGAACGACGCTGTCGGCTTATTCATCCCACGCGATACGGACAAGGCGATTCTCGCCACGTGCGGAAGTGGCATCGGGCTTGTTATGCCCCTGACAACCGACTGGGATAAGAGGAATGAAAGCGAGACCGACTACCGCAATCTCTCGGCACAGCAGCCAGTGCTGTCGCCGACGGCTACGAACTAAAACCCGATCCCCTAGAGGATCAGAAAGGAAGACACATGAACAAGACTGAGACAACTGAAACCGAGAAGCAACAGGCATACCGATGCCGTCAAGATGCTTGGTTGCGACAAGCACTAACCGTGGCGGTGGCGCAGGAGGATGCTCTGTGCCGAGCGTGGAATGAAGAGTGTGCCGCGTTTGACGGATCGCCTATCGGTGCCGAATCATTAGCACACCACACCTCCCTGCGAACTGCGTGGCACGCTGCTCAAAAGCAGGTCGAGGATTTGTGGCGCTTGGTGAACATTGATATGCCTAGCAACGGAGGCGCATCATGAACGACCTCATGTACTTCGCCGAGTTCTATGAGGACAATGTTCATGTTGGCACTCGGAGTTTGCGCCCCGGTCTTTACCGCGATCCCGTGGAGAATCTGAATGCTGCGAGGTCTGAAGTGAGGTGGCTACTGGCGTTGAACCATTTGCCCGCAACTGCGCTGCTCTATTCGCAACCGAAGGATTGTCGGAGCAATGTTGAATTCATTGAACAAATAAGCGCACCCGGCGCACAGCCGCGCCTTGTCCCATTGTTTCCCGAAATGCGGATCAATTGTTCCAATGATCGGTGGCCACAGACTGGGGGTCAAGCGTGAAGCGGTTACCAACACGCAAATATGCGCGGCTTGTTGCGAGTTACAACCGTCACATTGCGCGAGCGTGTTCACTGGACTCGGAGATTTCGGCGATATTGGAATCGCTATTGTCACAAGATGATTACATCGCAATGGATGAAGGTGCGCGAGATAACGGCACGAGTTTTGGCGGCTTTCATGACGATCTGCGCGAGGTGCTGTCATTGTATGGAAACAAAGCGGAAGTCGTTGACGGTGGGAGCGGAGGCGAAGCGTGAGTAGCGCACAGCCGTTCGATTGCCGAGATTGGCAGGAGGCATTTGCGCTGTGCCGCGACAAGAATGTTCCAATCACCGCAGCCGTCACAACCCGCGAGAACAACACGATCACGGTGAATGTTCAGCGCGTATTCCCAAGTGGGTACGCGAAACACGTGCGAACGGAAACAACCTATTTCCTTGATGCGCAGTACGCGCAGAAGAACGGAGGTCCGTCTTGAAAACCCCCAACGGGTGGAACACCGCCCCGCTCGACGAGTGCATAAACGATATCGCTCGGCTGTATCATCGGGAGGACTGGTATCGGGTGATGGGAATAGAGATTGATGGTTTAGAGGGGGCGCTTGAGCTTAGTCGCCTTGTGAGTCTTGAAATCGCCGCGATTGAAGCGAAATACATCCGCGAACACAAGGACGACCAGTACCTCATCATCCCGTGGCGAACACTTTGCGGAGAAGCCAAGCAGCGTTACATCAGCGTGGATCAGGTTCGCGGGGAAGCGATTGCATCACATCAGGTCGGTCGGCTTGACGCTCAAGGGGGGGCGGGGGAGTGAGGTGCTATTCTGGAAGAAGGTCATTTGTTCGGAACATGGATCCGTGGTTGCGAGAACAGTGCCTACAACTGGTTAGCGCCGCACTAAACAAGTTGACGGCGAAGTTGTCTGCGCGAGGCAGAAAGAAGGGCTTGGCTTCTCCAGACGCCGACCCGGTTGTGGCGAGCATTGAGAACAGAATACGGAAACAGAGGGTTCTCCACGATCTTCTCTGCGGTGATTCTGCGACTACTGTCGCGCGACGCCTTGGGTGGATGCCTCCCGTCAACGGTCACACCATGGACATTGATGTGGTGGAGAATGGGGCGGCAGAGTTCATCAGGAGTAAGTACCCAAAGGGTGAGTTGGTGTCTGGGGCGCGGCGATCGAAAACTGCCGACTGACCCGTTCCTTGTTGTTGCAATAATTTGAGCGGAAATAGGGGGTTGGAAAGTTTTGGTCGTAATTTGTCGGGCGGGACTCGCCTAATGCAAAGACCGACAAGGATAGTCGCCATTAGTTGTACTCATGCCCCCTTTACCCCGCCAAACACGGTGAAGTGGCTGTGCGACACTATCTCTGGTCTGAAGGGGATCGACTGGTTCGTTCACCTTGGCGATTTGTTTGAGGCTAGTGCTGCGAGCATTCATGCGTCAAGCGAGGAGTGTTCGCACTCGTTGGAGGACGAATATCTTTTTGGTCACAACCTTCTCAAGTCGATCCGAGAGTGCCTTCCAAGAAAGGCGCATCTGCTATGTCATTTGGGAAATCACGATGACAACATCCTGACGCAAGATCCGCGTCGAGTTCCTTCGCAGCTGCGTTCGCTGGTTGACTGGCGCAAGCACGATAAGTACGGAAAGGAGTTCAGTCGGTGGGCGTGGAAGCCGTATGTAAAGGGCAAAGATGGTGTTTCTTCGTTCGGACAAGTGCGACTTGTCCACGGGTTTGATGTGGGGGCAAGCAGCGATGAGTTGGAGGGGCTGCAAGTTGCCAATCTGTTTGGCGGCGAGGCGCACCAGTTAGTTGTTCGCGGTCATACGCATCGTCCGATGGACATCACCCAAGCCAAGAGGACATCGCGAATACCACTGCCATATTGGTATGCGAATGTTGGAACGGCGGGACCGCTAAAGCCAACTTGGATGATGCGCAAGGACACGAGCCAATGGGGGACAGCGTTGATAGTGATTGATTCGGTGATTGGATATCGGCAAGCTGGAGGACGACAATGGGACGCAAGGCTTGTAAGAATGCCGTGAAACGAATGTTGCGGATAAACATCGGTGGCAAGCGATGGTTTATTTGGTTTGTGAGATCGAGGGAGATCCCGGCAGATCGGGATGGCGACTGTGGCTACGCTGGTTCAAAGCCGAGCATTCGCATCAGGAGATCCCTCAAGGGTCGTAGGGCTCTCAACGTTCTAGTACACGAGGTTTTGCACGCATCTCGCCCAGAGTTATCGGAAGAGGCGGTTACCGAAACCGCAAACGACATAGAGAGGGTGCTTTGGCGTTGCGGCTACAGGTGTGCGAAAGAAAATGTGAAAAAAGTTGGGCCTATTTGTCGATAGACCCCTTGACAGGAGTGTAGGTTGTGATACACTATGCGTGTCGATCAATGGGGATCGACCAAACAACTGGAGACGAGCCATGACAATCAGCTTTCAGCACACACTCAAGAGCGGCATAACGGTCAACATTACTGCGACTGTTTGCGACAGAACCGTTGTCGATTACAGCGCAACATCGATGGTGTCGAGAAACGGGGTGGAGCGCGAGGTGTTGTTTGCGGAGCGGGGCGGACGCCTTGACCGCGAGTTTGTGCCAGTCATTTCCAAGCGCATTAGCGAGTGCGCCGTGGAGGATTGTGATGATGATGAGGCCGAGCTTGACTGGGAGGCAGAGCAGGCTTTTGCGTAAGTCTTCAGCAAAACCCCTAGACATCGGGTCTACTCGTCTGACCCGCTTGTCGCTCCACCGCCGTCCGCGCAGTTCTTGGACATCGCCTGCGCGGCGGTGGGGGGTTTTTCTTGGGTTACTTGTAAGGCGGGAGGCTTGTGGGCGCACGAAGCGTCCAAGTCAATTCAGCAACTTGGTAGGTGAGCGGCTCGCCGCAAGCCTCCCATGTAAAGGTCGGGCGCGTCCATGCGCCCTTACGGAACCGCAACCGAATCATATATGACGGTTGCCCAACAAAGGAGATTTCATGGCTAAATACGAACACAGAGAAAACAGTGGATCGCTCTTTCGCAATGATCGAAAGGAGCAAGACAAGCACCCCGACTACAGGGGGTCTTGCATGGTCAACGGGCAGGTTCTTGAAATGGCGGCGTGGATAAAAGAGGCCTCGTCGGGAACCAAGTTCATGTCGATCAAGTTCTCTGAACCAAGAGAAAGGGTTGAAGTCCAGCAGCCAGCATCCGATACTGAAAACATACCGTTCTAAAAAAACCGTATTATCGCCGCGATGTCACTCATTCACGGCGACTGCTTGGAAGTCATGCGCGGAATGGGGGACAACAGCGTTGATGCTGTTGTTACTGACGGACCGTACGGTCTGTCGTTCATGGGCAAGAAGTGGGACTACGATGTTCCGAGCGTCGAGGTCTGGCGCGAGTGCTTGCGCGTCCTGAAGCCCGGCGGGCATCTGCTCGCCTTCGCGGGGACGCGCACGCAGCACCGCATGGCGTGCAACATCGAAGATGCGGGCTTCGACATCCGCGACATGATCGCGTGGGTCTACGGGAGCGGCTTCCCCAAGTCGTTAAATGTGAGCAAGGCGATTGATAAGGCGGCAGGAGGCGATGCCGCAAAGCAATGGGAAGGATGGGGAACCGCGCTCAAGCCCGCGATGGAGCCGATCACCGTGGCGAGGAAGCCGTTGGTCGGCACGGTCGCGGAGAATGTGCTGACGCACGGCACGGGCGCGATCAATGTGGACGGGTGCAGGGTGGGATTTGTGGACGACATCGACAAGGCATCCGCCAAGCCGCAAGGTCGCACAACTTCACACGGTTCTGGCTCTCTGGCGGCA
>Ga0194131_10011098_pt1 | contig 10859 bp, 8 predicted proteins | sample TA2KigO120mmetaG_FD_148631 | JGI IMG/M metagenome (GOLD analysis project Ga0194131, IMG submission 148631) | Freshwater microbial communities from Lake Tanganyika, Tanzania - TA2015053 Kigoma Offshore 120m | ecosystem: Environmental > Aquatic > Freshwater > Lake | place: Tanzania: Lake... | reverse complement strand
CACCGCCTCAGACCCCGCTCATCGTATTCGAAAATCGGCTTATGCTCCGGCTCGGCAAGACGTTTCTCCCAACTAGCACCCCCAAAATCGATGATCTTAAGCGCTGCAGCATATGCCTCTTTCGACGGGTACATGTCCTGGCAAATAAAACTGGGCACACCGTTGTTCATGGGAAAGGTCACGCGACAGGATGCACAGGCAAGGTCAACCAACTTCCCCTTGCCCATAGGGCAAACCAACAGATGTTTCATGCTGGACATATGAGCAACCGGGCTACGATACAGCCCTTCGCCTGAGCATTCTAACTTCCGGAGGAGATGCCGTTATTGGCATGGCCCGTCATCGGAAGAGCCCCTTGGATCGCAACTCCTGCAAACTTTCGTCATAGCGATCACCCTGTATTCGCTCTCCCTTCACCCACTCGACAAACATGGTGAATCCTTCTTGCATCGAGACCATTGGCTTCCAGTCAAAGATTGCTGTCGTCTTGGTAAGATCCGCAAAACTGTGCCGGATATCTCCAACACGAAACTGCCCTGAGACCTTGACCGGCACGTCGATCGCTAACAAGCGTTTCAATGTGGTGACAACCGTGAGAACATCCGTGGATACACCAGACCCTACGTTGAACACATCAACCATCGGATGTGAGAATTCGACAGCGGCGGCAGTCGCTCGCACAACGTCATCTATATAGACAAAATCGCGACTTTCTTTGCCATCCTCAAACACATTGATGGGAGCCCCATTCCGAATCCTTGAAGAGAAGATCGATAGAATGCCTGTATAGGGATTCGAGAGCGATTGCCCGGGTCCATACACATTCTGATAGCGGAGCGCAATTGCGGAAATGCCAAGCGCCCTTCCAACCGTCAGCACCATTTGTTCCTGAGCCAGCTTGGTGACTCCGTATACCGACACTGGGCATGCCGGAAAGGCTTCATCCGTTGGAACCAACTCTGCAGGGACTCCACACTTTGGGCAATGAATCTCGAAGTTGCCCTTCTCCATATCAACAGCATGCCGCGAAGTGGGATAAATGCACCCATCTATCTGACAGCGATACTTGCCCTCCCCGTACACAGCGCGGGACGAGGCTACAACGATCTTTTTTACGGGAAGCGGCTCATTTGCGATAAGATCCAACAGGAGGGCCGTGCCACCGATATTCACATCCGAATAGTGCCGGATCGCATACATCGATTGGCCCGTGCCGGTTTCCGCAGCTAAATGCACCACCGTATCGATGCCATCCAAAGCTCGTAACATGTCCCGCGAGCTTGTTACGCATCCACGTATAAAATCGACTCTATTATTTAGGGGCAAGGCTAATGGAGAATTCTCTGGATCGGCGCCATGGATCTGAGGGGATAGATTATCCAATATCCGTACGTTGTGCCCAGAGTTCAGAAGACAAAGAGCGAGATGTGAACCAATAAAGCCGGCTCCCCCTGTAATGAGGATCATCTGTTTCTTCCCCAGACTTCCCGTATCAAAATTATTTTCTTGTTAGCCGGCGAAGAAACGACAGAAGAACACGTAGATGTAGCAATAGAGGCGAGTATGGGCAAAAACAATCTATTCCTCTACCTTATCGGCGACAAATGAAACCGGCTGCTTCAGCGGCCGAATGTTACCGAAGCTTATTTCTTTGAACCACTCATAAACCTCAAAATAAGAATGTTCGTTCAAATGGAGTGGACTGTAGTAGTCAAGAATGGTTCTCACGCGATCCCGATAGTCAACTGATGTGTAACATGGCAAGAACATGAACAAATTCAAGATTTTAATTTGTCTATACACAAACACCACCGGCCAACTTCCAAGCACCTTGCAAAGATGAAAGAAAACTTTCGGTGGCACGTGCCGAAAAATCCGTCTCCAGAATCTAACGTTCGCATTAATCACTCGGTTATATTCAGCATAAACCCATATGGCCAACTTGCCTCCCTTCTTAAGAAAAGGAGGCAAACAAGAAAAGGCTTTCTTAGTGTCCGGCGTGTGGTGAAGGACGCCAATGCTAAATATTATGTCAAAATAATCTCGCCTGAAGGGAAGATGAAATAGATCGCCACGGGCCACATGGCACCGCGACTCGAAGTCCTCAAAACCCAGCTTCCTTAATTCATCGTAGGCAACATAAACGGAACTCGAGTAGTCAACACCATAACAATCCGCGCCGTACTTTAGTGCAACGCTTAGTAGCCGCCCACTGCCGACACCAACCTCAAGTATTTTTTTCCCCTTCAAATCCTGCAAGTTGAGCCCTGTTGTCTCAATGAAGGAAGTTTCTAAGTCAAAGTTGCCCCACTCTTCTTCCCTATTGCCGGAATCATAAGGCAATCTTGACTCAAGCGCTTTATAGTTTTTTAGTGAAAAATATGTCCATTCCAAAGCGAAGGCTTCTGACGAGAATGTCTCCTCAGTTGAAGCCTTTGGCAGAAAGTTAGGAACCTCATTATGAATCAGATACTCCGTGGCACAACACCTGCACCTCAGAAACTCTGACTCATATGAAAGCTCTCCGCCGTCAGCAGGACAGATGTAGCATTCATATTTCTTCATGACAGTCTCCCACTATTACGCTTTCGAAATATTTTCCATTAACCGCCATGACCTTTTGCTTAGCCGGGAAACCCACGCTCCGCCCATCTATGAAGAGGGTTTAGGGATTGGTGCCTGTCTTTCCCTCTCGAAACAGAGAACCAGACTTCTTCGTCATGATATACCGGTCAATGCAGAGAAGATCGATATCCGTCGAGAGGAAGCATCGAATGGCATCCTCCGGAGTCTCAACGATAGGTTCACCGGCCACGTTGAATGATGTATCCAAGACCATAGGAATACCGGTTCGTCTTTCGAAGGCTTTAATCAGATCATAATACCGTTCATTGACATCTCTCGTCACCGTTTGAATCCGAGCGGTGTTGTCTGCATGCGTGATGGCGGGAACCAATTCAGCCTTACCTGGCTTTACATACCCAGCAAACAGCATAAAGGGTGATGGAATGTCTAGCTCAAAGAATTCAGCGCATCGCTCTGCAAGAACGGACGGAGTAAACGGTCGGAAACTTTCACGGAATTTGACCCGGGAGTTGAGAATGTCCTTCATATCCGCTCGACGAGGATCCGCCAGAATACTTCGATTGCCCAACGCTCGAGGTCCGAACTCACTACGCCCTTGATACCAACTTGTAATCCATCCAGCCTCGATGGCCGCTGCCATGGCCTCATACATTTCGTCGAGTCGGCCGTACTCTCTGACCGAGATTCCCGAATCATCCTGATGAGCCTTCACGGCAAGTCGCACTTGCTCTTCTGAGTAGGACTTGCCGAGGGAATCGCTTATGGCAACATAGGTTCGTTTCTTTCCCCAGACCTGGTTATATACATGCAGGGCCTGACCAACCGCCAAGCCGTTATCACCGGCATTAGGATGAATGAAAATGTTCTTAAACTTCGAGCGGCGCAGAACTTGGTAGTTCGCGACACAATTGAGGCCAACTCCCCCGGCGATACAGAGATTCTTCGAGCCGGTTTGAGCCGAGAGCCAATCGGCAAGATGAATCATTACATCTTCGGTCAGTTTCTGAACCGCAAAAGCGAGATCTCGATGCTCGTCTGTAATTTCCTCGCGCTTGCCCCTACGCTTGAACTTGCTCAGAAACGTTGGATAAGCCGGCAATTGATACAACATCTCTTCCGGTCTAAATCCACGCCGAATCAATCGCGCTAAATTCCGCAGATCATATTCTTTGACATCAAACTTCAGATCTTTCCTGAGCACATCATAGAAGCGGGGACTACCGTACGGGGCCAGCCCCATCGTCTTCCCTTCTTCATTCGTTTCGAAGCCGATTTTTTTTGTGAATGCTGCATACATGCCACCCAGACTGTATCTGACCGGTAGATCTCTAATAAGCGTGATGTCATTTCCCCTTCCATGCGCAAGGCACCCTGACAATTGATCGCCTCCAGTTCTTGCCAGGGGTACGCCCTGACCATCGACCACCATGATGGCAGCCTCTTCGAATGGCGAAGGGAGAAATGCCTGACACGCATGCGCGTAGTGATGCTCAGGAACCACAAACTCGATATTGGGATTGCGCTCCTTAAAAAACCGCTCGGCGCTAGCATTATGGCGATAACTGTAGGCGACACAATCGACATCTTCGAGGGAAACTCCTGCCCCCTCCAGCAGGTAATTCAGAAGAAGCATGAAGCTGGCAACTTTACCGAAGTCAACTGACCGGTAATCACCCGTGAAATCGAATGGCAGATCAAGGTCTTTCTGGTAGACATCCGGATTTGACTTCCAGCCAAACGTCTCCAAATCCGTCCGTGAAATTGGCAAGAGAACATCGTATTTGACACGAGTCAATCGCTCGAGACTGGTGGCCACGGTAATCTTGCCGTCGAGGCACACAGCTCCGCTGAAGCCATGTCCGCTTAACGTGAGACTGAGGATGCAATCCCTTTTCATTATATGACCTATTCGGTTATGCAAGAGCGCTCATGACTGTTTTCTTCTTGATCATTTCAAGAAACTTACCTGGATCAGAAAACACCACGGACAATTCAGCCAATCTCTCTTCATCAAGTTCCCACCACCTCGAGTCGAGCAACTGCATGCACATCTCCTCCGAGAAACGCAGACGAATAGGACGGCAGGGATTCCCAGCCGCAATGGTGTATGGCGGAACGTCTTTCGTCACAACCGACCCAGCCCCAATCACGGCCCCAACGCCGATCGACACTCCGGCCTTGAGCATCGCCCGCTGCCCAATCCAGACATCAGCCCCCACGATGGTTTTCGGATGAGGTTCAGAGAATAGTCTCTTGTTAACAAAAAAATGGGGTAACGGCTGGGATGGGTCATAAAAAACTGGGCTAGAACTGACCATGTTCGTGGGATGCGCGCCCAATCCGATGATAACTTCTCCTGCAATGGAACAAAATGGCCCAATGTCAGCATGATTGATGCGGGACATTGATTGCACATAACTATATTTGCTGATTCGAGATCGCACTAACCGCGCCCCCTCAAATAAGACTGCATGCGCCCCCAACACACTATCACTATCAGCATAGGCGCCTATATGAATACAGCTCTCCGGGAAACGACGGCGAAGCCTGTGGACATGCAGAATCGCCCTCAACAAACCTAGCACCTCGCTCATGAGGCTCCCATATACTCCTTGGCTTCAAGCAATCGGTAAATGACTTCAAGATTTCGGTCTAAATTCTTCCCATCGAGCGGACCGATATACTTTTCCAAAACAGCCCTTTCCAGGAACGCATCAAACCGAGAATGGCCGCGAAAGAAATCCTCAATGGCCCAGACTAAATCTTTAACGTTGTCGACTGTCACAAGCTCAGAATTTCCATCGAACGGCGGATCAATAACCTCTGTGTCTGCCTTATAGTAAAGAGTTGGTATTCCGCAACATGCTGCCTCGATGATGGTCTGACTGTATATTGAAATGTAAAAATCTGTCCGCTCAAGAACCTGCATCATGGGAGCCGCGTCGAGTACTTCAACCGATATTTCCGGAAAATACTCCTCAAGAAACTGGACATACTGAGGACGGTATCCGTTCGCCCTCACTTTGATGACTATACGCATCTCACGGCCTTGCTGAATGAGTGACTCGAGTCCTGACATGACCTCATAAAGGAAGTCAAACTCGACGGCCAGATATGAATTGAGATCGGCTGCGCAATAGCCCGATGCCCCTATGGTGATAGTGGGGCACTGGCGGTTTATTAGGCCCACACGCGCTCCCGAACAATACGCATCCATGCGTGGATCTCCAAGGCACACCACGTTCTGCATTTCACCAAAATAATTCTTCTTGATGCTCACAGAATAGCTATTGATAACGGTCGCGTACTTGCCTTCATCCAGAAAGCTGCTTCCCATAAACCCATTAACAATAAGGTAGCTCGGGATTTCTTTGGATTTACACACACAATCCACAAGCGATGTAATCCGGCCTACGTTTCCGATTAGAACTTCTAAGGAGATGGGGTTAACGTTGAGATAGTCCAGCACCGCCTCTAGCTCGCCTATCCTTTCCGGAAGACAATCCGCAACACGCGCCTCGATATTCTGATAGATATACTCCGTAGCGTTCACTCCACCTGGCAAGATCAGTGCTGCGCACCTTCTGGCCTGGAATTGACCCAGCAGTTCTCGGGCGCGGTCCCGATATTTCTTGGGGCGCCTCCAAACTGGAATCGCGCGATCAAATATGTACTTCGAGAGGCCAGATGCACTTGAGTAGTGTACTAGCACCACCCTTAAGGAGGGGTCCGATTTCAAATGCTGCAGTACTAGTCGAGTCGGGTAATATTCTTGGACAAACACTCCGACTTTCTTGTGAAATCGTGCCCCAACGATATCTAGGAAAGAGAGGAACTTTCCATGAAAATACGTGTATAAATCTCTAATCCATTGTTTCGCCTTTCGCTCACGAAGTTTTTCATCAACCCATCTATGCAGAGGGAAATAGTAAGACCATCGTTCGTCTTCATGTGAAGATTCAATGATATGGAATGTAAAGCCAAGTTTCTCAATCGCATCGTACACTTCTCTCATGGCCACACCGACAACAAGCTGCTCGAACCTGACACTCTTTAGGTGGGCAAGCGAAATCCATATCCGCACGTTGAAAATGAATTCGTTCCAAATATCAAGACGGAAAGAAAACCCGAATGAGATCCCCCTGTGCTCGAAAATGTCCCGTCCGTCCGAATCATGATGCCACTTCCTGAAGAAATCGTACGCGACAAAGTTTGCCGCTTGCATTTCCTGAGCATCTACAAGATGATCAACGTAGAGAGCCTCGCCCCCCATGTCTCTCACAATTTTCCTGAGCCCGAAATCAAACGTGAGCACAAGGTCGCACGAGCTGTCAAAATCACCCTGACACGCTTCCCACCAACGCTTAGACTCAAGAAGGTAGATTGTTCGGTACTGTTTCCGCCCAGTACGAGACTGCATACAATCCCTACCGATTTCCTGGAGTCAGATAGTCGCCTAAAACTGCTGCCAGCTGCTCATTGCCGTCTTCGGTAAGATGGACGTCCGTAGTTAGCAGCGAGAACTTACCGTTCACCAGACTGACGAAGTCGACGTACTTAATCTTATTCTCTTTGGCGAACACATTTAAATCGAGAACCAACCTCGCATGCATATACTGAATAGTATCGATAATATTGAGCCGCCCTTCAACCGCGAGTTTTCGAGACACGACCTCATGAAAAGTGTAAAAGGTCATATCGTCGAGATACCTTTCATAATCAAGAAACCGTGCATCGGACTGTCCCCGCTCTTTTTGAAGGCGGAGCCAATCCTGACCGAGCGGTGCCCGCAACTGAGACACCAGTAGGAATTGCGCCCGTTGCGCCTCCACGCGCCTCTTCATTTCCAGCATATCCTGCTCGAAAGGCTTCACAAATACTCTTCCTGCTTCAGCCTCAATAAGCGCACGAGGAAAAAAGACTTCGAAAGTCTCAGATTGAACGCTTCGCGCCGAGGTATGGGACCATCGATCCAAGAATGTCTTTAACTGAATATGCGCCTTATAGAGAAACAATGAGTAGCGTTTCAGAGCCACCACCCACCGAAGCCACTGGGGATATCCGCTTTCACGCAGCTGAGCGAGACTTAAATCCACGATGTTGTTGGCGCCTCCATAAGAGACAACAAGATCCGGATTAAGTGTCAGAGCAAAGTTGAGAAGATTGAGATTATCCTGACTGTTATACCAGGGTAATCCAAGATTGATTACCTCCACAACCCGACCATCAAAGGTCTGCCCTTGAACTTTTCGTTGATGAGGTAGGGCCACGCATTGTCATCACTGACATGAAAACCGAATGTGGAAGATTCGCCCATCGTAATGATCCTAAAGACCTCTTGAGGCTTCTCCAGCGCAAAATCCCTTCCCCGGAAACCAAACTTGTTTATGCGAACCGGTCCCTTCGCCCACTCAACTGAAGAATGCACCATAGGATGAAAGACGAGATAGTCACCCGTATCGCGGTAGAATTGAGAGCCGACGTGGGAAAAATTCACGGCGGGATACTTGACCCCAAACTTCAGGTAGGCGGTCTCACCCCACTTCAACCCAACCAGCAATCTGGTCCCTCTCTCCAAGACCGCGACGAGCCCGAGAAAGACCATAACATTTACCAAGGCTACCATCACGACTGAACGTACTGACCAAGAAAACCGCTTATCCTCGGAAGCCATCGGTCTCATGCTTTCAGAGCGATCTCCTTTTTGAGAGCAGAATTCGATCTTGAATCAGCAAATGATCTAACTCGGACAGGTCAAAAGTCCGTATGGCATCTCCAAGTGAGTCCACCATCGGCTCCCCGTGGAGATTGAAGCTAGTATTGAGAACGGCAGGGATACCTGACCGCTGATGAAAAGCCGAAATCAGTCGATAATATTCTGGTGTGTGAGTCTTGGATACGAATTGCGGTCTGACTGTTCTATCATAGGGATGGGTTCCTGCTTCTATTTCTCCATGCCGCTCGGAACGCGTGTCCAAACTGATTGCCATAACAGGCGACTGAAGACGTTTTGGATTGACCAAGTAGTCCTCATGACGATCTTCTAGAATCGACAAAGCAAAGGGCATCCAGAAATCTCGATTCTTGATTGCCTCGTTGATCTTCTGGACTATTCCTCTTTGGCTTGGATTAGCCAGAATGCTTCGGTTTCCAAGAGCCCTTGCGCCAAACTCCGCACGCCCGCGAACGACAGCAACGGTATCTCCCCTGAAAAGTGCTTCTGCAACCTCCTCGGGGGTCACGTTGATTACAAGATGGTACCGTCCCCTGATCGACTCAAAGTCAAACCCCTGAATTTCGTCCCCGACATCAAACCCCAGATACATATGCTGGAGCGGAGCGTTCGTTCCGGCGCTCGCATTGAGAAAGTAACATCCGCCGATTGCGAGACTTTCGTCTCCCCCAGACCCACAAACGAACAACTCTTCGACCGAATCCAACTCACTGATGGCTTTATTCATTTTGACATTCATCGACACACCGCCACTGAGCACAAACCGATGAATCCCGGTTTCACGAGCGATGTTTGCAACGAGTTGTCTTGCTATCATCTCTGTGTACTTTTGAACGGCCCCAGCAATGCTATCGAACCGGTGATCCCGCCACCCATCCACAAGGTAGCTATAGAGATCCCTGGGGCGATCCTTATGGACAACCCGGATGCCATCGACAGCGAGGAAATTCTTTATGACTTGCAGTGCTCGATCGACATGCGATGGCTTGGCATACGGTGCAAGCCCCATCACCTTGAACTCGTGTTCATCCGGTCGCATGGCAAGGATGAGAGTCGCCATCTTGTAGAGACGGGCAAGGTCACACTGTGCGGAATCAGCCAGAAGAGTCGGGACATCGTTGCAAATCTTCCACACAGTCTGATTTCTTCCGTCCCCCCAGCCATCCATTGTGAGCGCGATACAATCGCTCCCACGAAACGGCGACCCGAAATATGCATAGAATGCATGACAGCTATGGTGATCAAGAAACTCGATCCTGTCCGGGGAGATCCCGAGGTGACTGCCAAATAACCTCGCAGTTTCCCGGCGAAAGAGTTCGATGTCTAAACGTGGGTTCAATAGCACTTCATCTGTGAGATAAGAGAAATCAAAGTGCTGTACATCGGAATTAAACTTCTCCGCCGTGTGCAGCCATCGCAGATAGTCGCTGCAGTCCTCGCCCCGAAACTTTCTCGCATAGTATCGCTCTCCGTAGTAGTCGATATAGTCGCGCATTGTGAACTGCGTCGAAGTCTTCGCTTTGATGATGAGTCCAGGGTTGTCTACTGTTGTACAAGCCACACGGGTCAACTCAGCCCCTGTGACTCCTTCCTTCTTCAGACAATAGTCAATGGCCTGCTTTGGATATCCGACGTAGTTCTTCCTCCGCACAAATCGCTCTTCAAGCGCTGCAGATACGATGACACCATTGCGCATCAAGGCGGCCGATGCGTTGTGACTAATACTGATGGCCAACATTAAGCTGTCAGTCATGGGCTATTCTCCAGAAGCTGATAGACCCCGGCATCGCATGAGGCACTCCGCAATCTGAAAGTCCAGAGGAGTGTCAATGTCGAGGGCCCGCTCCGCCGGGACGTGGACCGCTCGTACGGCTCCCTCGAAAATCGACCCGTGGGATGTGATGAACGCAGGCTTCACCACATAGGCAACCGTCGTCATGTCATAAACCCTTGGCGCATCCTGTCGGCGCTGAATAACACCCGTCGGAGGAATCACCAAGGCTACGGTTCCGTCATCGTTGGTTCGAACCATGTTGAAGTACGGGCTCCGATGCGCATCCGTGACCGTCACAACGACGTCGACATCGCCCCTTTCGAAAAAGTCCAGGCATCGCTCCAAATCTTCCACGGCACGAAGCGGAGCGGTCGCCGGCACGACCATCAACGCATCTGGATACGCGCCATCATTCTCCTTAATAAAGGTCACCGCGTGACGCCAGACCAGCCACTCGGGAGAGTGGTCCTGCGCCAATTCGGGCGGGCGCATGAACGGAACTTCCGCTCCAGCTTTCCTCGCCACTTCGGCGATTTCATGAGCATCGGTCGACACGATGACGCGAGTGACCCGCTTCACTGCTCGCGCTTGATCGATCGCCCAAGCGATCAACGGACGACCTGCCAACGGGCGAATATTTTTCCCCGGCAATCCTTTCGACCCACCCCTGGCACAGATGAGCGTAACCACCCTCATGTTCTTACAAATACCGCTTCTCTCCAGCGTCGACGGATACGGCCATCCCCATTGCAGAGGACCTTCTTG
>Ga0194131_10011093_pt1 | contig 10864 bp, 9 predicted proteins | sample TA2KigO120mmetaG_FD_148631 | JGI IMG/M metagenome (GOLD analysis project Ga0194131, IMG submission 148631) | Freshwater microbial communities from Lake Tanganyika, Tanzania - TA2015053 Kigoma Offshore 120m | ecosystem: Environmental > Aquatic > Freshwater > Lake | place: Tanzania: Lake... | reverse complement strand
CCTTCCCAGGGATTTCTCGAAACGCTAAGTTGCCGTTCACTGTGACAAAACTGACTCCCGAGTGGATCTTCCTAAGAGTGAAGAAAATTGAAATCGGTCACTACCAAAAACTCCCGTTACTGAACTGACATGAACAACTTGCAGACACTGTAGGCTCGAACAGCTGGACACTAGTGATGAGAAATGACCAATGACGAATGACAAATGACCAATGAGAACCGGGCGAACCCGGCTGCCAGGCACGCCGAGCAGATTCGATTGAAGCCGGGAAAGATCGATTGGTCATCGGTCATTTTTCATTGTCGCTTCCCAAACCTGGAACGACAGATGAGAAATGACCAATGAAAAATGAGCAGGTCATCGATTAGGCTTCGATCTTACGGGAAGAATCAAGGAGAGCTTTCGAGTGCACATCTTCTTGCGACGACAAACACTAGCCCCATGGGTCTGTGCGTTCCTCTGCCTAGCCCTGGCTGTGGCAGGAGCTGGCTGTGGGCAGCGAAACAGCGGACGCAAAGTCATTGGAGTGACGCTGCTGACCAAGGAGCACGTTTTCTATCGTGACCTGGAAAGTGGATTGAGGGCGGCCGCCGAACAGAAGAGTTACGACTTGCTGATTACGTCAGGGGATTGGGATCTGGCGAAACAGCAAGGGCAAATCGAGAACTTCATCGTCCAGAAAGTCGCTGCTATCATCGTCTGCCCCGTGAACTCAAAAGGAATTGGACCGGCCATCGAGAAAGCTTCCCAGGCCAAGATCCCCGTCTTCACAGCGGACATCAAGGCGGACAGTGGACCCGTGGTGTCGCACGTGGCCTCCGACAATTTTTTGGGCGGCAAACTGGCGGGTGAGTACATGGCTAAGGCGCTTGCGGGCAAGGGCAAGGTCGCAGTGATCGACCAGCCAATCGTCGAATCGGCCATCGAGCGCGTTCGCGGCTTTGAAGAGGTCATCAAGCAGCATCCGGAGATGCAGATTGTTGCCAAGCCGACCGGTGACGGTGTCCGCGACAAAGCGATGAAAGCTGCCGAAGACTTGCTCCAAGGATTCCCAGATCTCCAAGGCATCTTCGGTATCAATGACGATAGTGCGCTAGGCGCTTTGTCGGCCATGGAGTCAGCTGGGCGCAAGGGGATTGTGGTGCTAGGGTTCGATGCTATTCCTGAAGCCCGGGCCGCGATTCTACGTGGCACTGCCCTCAAGGCTGACGTGGTTCAAAACCCCAAGGTCATCGGCCAGACGACGATTGAAACGATTGATCGATACCTGAAAGGTGAACCTGTGCCGCGGTTGATTCCGGTGGAAGTCAGAGTTGTCGACAAAGCGATTCTGGAAAACGAGAGTCGCTAGCAGCGAAGGGGACTGAATATCGAGAAATCGTCTCTGACCGCTCAACGGTGAACCCCGACCCCGTTCAAACCTCGAATCTTCGCATTCCAACTTTCTCGTGCCTCTACTTCAGATGACGGATATCACCAAGGAATTCCCGGGCGTGCGGGCGCTCGACGGGGCGCAGCTGTCTGTGGAGGCTGGCGAATGCCATGCTTTGGTGGGTGAGAACGGAGCGGGCAAGTCAACCTTGATGAAGGTGCTTTCGGGGGCCTATCATCCGGACGCTGGGGTGATCATTCTGGGTGGTTCGGTGCAGCAGGTGACTTCTCCGATTGTGGCTCGCAAGCTGGGAATCACGATGATCCACCAGGAATTGAACCTGCTGCCGGAGATGACTGTTGCTGAAAACATCTTTCTCGGCCATGAAATCGTCAGGGGCCCACTACGGTGGTTGGACAAGCGGGCCATGGAGAACAAGTCAGAGGAGTTATTGGCGAGTTTTGGGCAAAAGCTGAGCGGGCGGACTCTGGTGAAGAAGATCAGCCTGGCGCAGCAGCAAATGGTAGAGATCGCCAAGGCGATTTCGGTTCAGTCGAAGGTCATCATCATGGACGAGCCTTCTGCGATCCTCACCGATCGGGAGTTGGCAGAGCTGTTCGATCTGATTGGCCGGCTGAAGAAACAAGGTGTCGCGATCGTTTACATTTCGCATCGTCTTGAGGAGATCTTCAGCATCTGCGACCGGGTGACCGTCATGCGCGACGGGAAGACCGTGCACACCGATCAGACTTCCAACGTCACGCAAGACCAGATCATCCGGTTGATGGTGGGTCGCGAAATTGAGCAGTTTTTCCCCTCGCAACACTCGAACCCCGGAGGGGAGATTCTGAGGCTTGAATCGGTAACGCAGCGCGGCAAGCTGCACAACATCAATTTGAGCTTGCGAAAAGGCGAGATCGCCGGGTTGACGGGACTGGTTGGAGCCGGCCGCACCGAGCTTGCCCGAGTGATCTTCGGAGCAGAGCAGGCCGACAGCGGGCAGATGTTCCTCGATGGACGACCGGTGAGTTTCCGCTCACCTCGACAAGCCATTGACGCCGGTATTGGTTTGTTAACGGAAGATCGAAAGAACCAAGGCTTGGTGCTCAGCATGATGGTTCGCGAGAACACGAGCATGGCTAGCCTCGTCCGATTGGTGAAGCACGGCTTCGTTGACATTCGCGCCGAAAAGGAAGCAACGCGCGGCTATATCCGCGATCTGCAGATCAAAACTCCCTCGACCGAACAAAAGGTTCGGAACCTGAGTGGGGGAACCCAACAGAAGGTCGTGCTTGCGAAGTGGCTGTTTACGAAAAGCCGAGTCTTGATCTTCGATGAGCCCACGCGCGGCATCGATGTCGGCGCCAAAGCCGAGATTTACCAATTGATGTGGAAGCTGGTGGCGCAGGGCATTGCCATCCTGATGATTTCTTCGGAACTGATCGAGGTTCTGAAAATGTGCGATCGCATTCTCGTGATGCACGAAGGCGAGATCACCGGAGAACTCAAGCAGGCCGAGGCAACCCAGGAGAAGATCATCGCTATGGCGATGGGCCTTGAACAGCCTGCGAGTTGCTGAGGCCGTTTGCTAGCCGCGGGAGTTGGGCACTCCTGCGCGCAATGTTTCCCAAGTGAGTTGCTCATGTCCGTCCGGCGAGACACCCTTCCTGCCTCCGTTGCGTTCACCGTTGATGCCTAGCCTATTGGGTCGTATCAGCTCTGCAGCCCAGTTTCTCATTGTTGCCGCCGTGGTGATTGAGTGCGTGGTATTCGCGCTGCTCTCTCCGAGTTTTCTCACGCTCGATAACTTCGTCAACGTCGCGTTGCAGATCGCGATTTACGGCATCCTGGCGGTCGGCATGACGCTTGTGATTCTTACCGGAGGCATCGACCTGTCGATCGGCTCCATCGTGGCGTTGTCAGGCGTTGTTGCCGCGGGCCTGTTGGAAAAGCTGGCTCATGAGGCGAGACTGGCAATACTGCTGGCCACCCTCGCCGGTGTCGGCATCGGCATGGCTTCGGGCAGCTTCGCAGGACTGATGGTGACTCGGTTGCGCGTTCCACCGTTCATCGTGACCCTCGCATTGATGACGGTCTGTCGCGGGCTTGCGTTTATCTTCACGGGGGGCTTTGCCATTGGAAATCTGCCGCTGGGATTCAGCTTTCTAGGACGCGGACACCTCTGGGCCATTCCCATTCCGGTAGTGATGATGGCGCTGGTTTTTCTGGGAGGCCATCTGCTATTGTCGAAGAGCGCGCAAGGCCGCTATATCTATGCCATCGGTGGCAATGAGGAGGCGAGCCGCCTGTCGGGGATCGATACACGGGGCGTCGTTCAGCGAGTTTACCTGCTGAATGGCGGCCTGGCAGGGCTGGCGGGCATCACACTCGCTTCCCGGCTTGGCGCTGGCGTGCCCAACTCAGGCCTCAACTATGAACTCGATGTGATCGCCGCGGTTGTGGTTGGAGGCACCAGTCTGATGGGAGGGTCCGGAGGGGTAGCGGGAACGTTTTGGGGAACGGTGTTCATTGGCATCCTGAATAATGGTTTGAATCTTGCCAATGTCGACCCTTACACACAGAAGGTCGCGTTGGGTGTCGTCATCCTCCTGGCTGTGCTGCTGGATCGCATCAAGAAGTAGGCTCTTGGGGGCTACGCGAGTTCGAGCTTCCTGCGCTTTGCGCAGAGGTCGAATCTCTGAAAGGAGTTCATCGAAGAGTGGCGCAGAAGCGCCAGGATCGCCGCACGTTGTGAGCCTGGAGGTTCTTGGCGCATCGCGCTCGCACTTCGCATTGCGTTATGTTTCTTGGAATCGACATCGGAACCACTGGAACGCGCGCAGTCTTGATCGATGCTTTGGGCAAGGTCGTCGGCGGCGAGTCCTCCGAACACGAGCCGATCAGCACACCAGAGCCTCAATGGGCAGAACAGCAACCAGAAAACTGGTGGTCGGCAGCGCGCCTGGCCGTAAAGAGTGTGCTGGCGCGCACCGGAGTCAGAGGCGGTGCCATACTGGGTATCGGGTTGTCAGGGCAAATGCATGGCTTGGTACTGCTCGACAAGCAGCACAGCGTCTTGCGTCCGTCTATCATCTGGTGCGACCAACGCTGCCAGGCACAAGCGGATCACATCACGCGAACGGTGGGTTACGACAAGCTCATTGAGATTACATGCAACCCGGCGCTCACCGGCTTTACCGCACCCAAACTGGCTTGGGTGCAGGTGCATGAGCCTGAGGTGTTTCACAGGATCGAAAAGGTCCTGTTGCCCAAGGATTACATCCGATTCCGGCTGACCGGTCAGTTTGCGGCCGAGGTCTCTGATGCGTCTGGAACAACCTTGTTCGATGTCGTACAAAGGCGATGGTCGGACGAGGTGATCGGAGCGCTCAACTTCAGCCGGGACTGGTTTCCAGCTGTGTACGAGTCCGTGGCGATTTCTGGAGACCTCAGCCCTTCCGTGGCTCAGGAGCTCGGTTTGAAGGCTGGCACGCCCGTTGTGGGAGGCGGTGGCGACCAGGCTTCGGGTGGCGTGGGCAACGGGATCGTCTCCCCGGGAATCGTCTCGTCGACCATTGGCACTTCGGGTGTTGTGTTCGCCTTCATGGAGAATCCGGCACGCGACCAGAAAGGCCGTGTGCACACCTTCTGCCATGCGGTGCCCCAGAAGTGGCATGTCATGGGAGTGACGCAAGGCGCGGGTCTTTCGCTTCGGTGGGTGCGCGATCACTTAGGTGGCCTGGAAGTCAGTCTTGGCGCTCTGCTCAAGAAAGATAGCTATGAGCTGCTCACACAACAGGCAGCGCAGGCCAAGCCCGGCTGCGAAGGTTTGATCTTTTTGCCCTACTTGATGGGAGAACGAACGCCGCATCTGGATGCCAACGCGCGTGGAGTTTTGTTTGGTCTGACGGGACGGCATACCCGAGCGGATGTGCTGCGAGCCGTGCTCGAGGGCGTGGCCTACAGTCTGAAAGACTCGTTTCTGATTTTCGACGACATGAAGGTTCCTGTAACGCAAGTGCGCGCCTCGGGCGGCGGAGGCCGCAGCGCGCTCTGGCGACAAATCCAGGCCGACGTTTTCGGCAAGGAGATCTGTACGGTGGCCGCCGATGAAGGCGCAGCCTTCGGATCTGCGCTTGTGGCGGCTGTCGGTGCAGGTGCGTTTGGCTCGGTCGAAGAGGCCTGCACCCAATCGATTCAGCTCAACAATCACACCCATCCTATCGCCGCGAATGCCGCGCGTTATGCGGACTACTACGAGGTGTACCGCTCGTTATATGGCGCCTTGAAGCCAAGTTTTGATAAAGTGACGCGGCTCACGGCATCCTCGTAAGGCGTCAGCGGCCGGCTGCGTCGGTCCGGCCCTCGAGCCGGTTGGCGCAAGAATCGCGGCTCGGCAATTGGTGTGGAATCGGCATAGGAGCCTATGACTCGCTTCGCAATTGGTGTTGACCTCGGCGGAACCAACTTGCGTGTGGCTGCCGTCAATGAGCATGGCGGTTTGTTCGATCACTTGAGCCTCGAAACGCTGGTAGAGCGCGGCCGCGAAGATGTCGTAGACCGGATGACGAACGGCATCCTCGAGCTCGTCAATCGCTGGAAGGACCGCTATCAACTGGCTGGCATCGGAATTGGCATACCGGGAATCCTCCGGTTAAAGGATGGAGTTCTCGTAGCATCTCCGAATTTGCCCGGTTGGGAGAACTTCAACGTTCGAGCTCAAATCGCTAAACGACTGAATAGCCCGTTCTTTCTCGAAAACGACGCCAATGCGGCGGCTCTTGGTGAGAAGTGGATCGGGTCTGGCAAGGACGTGAAACACCTGTGCTTCTTGACGATGGGCACTGGAATCGGCGGCGGACTGATTTTCGACGGCAAGATCTGGCATGGTGTTTCCGGCATGGCTGCCGAGTTGGGCCACGTCACTCTCTACCCGGGTGGCCGGCTGTGCGCCTGCGGCAACCGAGGCTGCCTCGAGGCATACGCTGCAGCCTCGGCGGTGGTGAGCGCAGCCCGCGAGATGCTGCAAGAGGGGCGGGCCAGCGAGGGTCTGCAGAAACTGGCAGCGTCAGGATCGAAATTAACGTCAGCCAGAATCTACGAGTTGGCGAAGGAAGGCGACCCGTCCGCTCAGGAGATTTTTCAAATGGTGGGCCGTGCCTTAGGGATGGCAATCGCCAATTTCATTAACATCTTCGACTTGGATACGTTTGTTCTGGGTGGAGGGGCCGTGGAAGCCTGGGATGCCTTCGAGAAGAGCATGTTCGAGGAGGTTGCCTTGCGTTCGTATGTTTGGCGCAACGATCCCAGGGAGATTCTGAAATCGAGTCTGGGAAGCCAGGCCGGGATCTTTGGCGCAGCCTATCTGGCGCTGGGATGAAGCCAGGTGCGCAGGCCGTCTCTCGCGGACTGATGCTCGCGTGCTGCAACAGGTTGAGGGGCCAACCGACAAAACATTTCTTCTTTCATGGGTGAATTCGAGCGCATCAAGAGGCTGCCGCCCTACGTCTTCAGCATCGTGACCGACCTTAAGATGAAGGCGCGGCGTGCCGGGGAAGATATCGTCGATCTCGGCATGGGCAATCCCGACTTGCCGCCGCCGCCGCACATCGTCAGTAAGCTGATCGAGGCTGCTCAAAAACCACAGAACCACCGGTATTCGGCATCAAAGGGAATCTACCAGCTTCGGTTGGCGATCTGCGAGTGGTACAAGCGGCGATACGATGTTGACCTCGATCCCGAAACGGAGGCCATTGTCACCATCGGATCCAAGGAAGGAATTGCGCATCTGTCGTTGGCCCTGCTAGGGCGCGGCGAAAGCGCGTTTGTGCCGAATCCCTCCTACCCGATTCATTTGTACTCGGTGCTGATCGCTGGAGGCGACATTCACAGCATTCCGATGCTCTCGGGTCACGATTTCATCGAAGAGTTGCAGCGTCGGGTGAAGTTGTTATGGCCTGTGCCCAAGTTGCTAATCATTTCGTTTCCTGCCAACCCGACCACCCAGGTTGTGGAACTGTCCTTCTTTCGGCAAATCGTCGAGTTCGCTGAAGAGCACCAAATGCTGGTCGTACACGATCTGGCGTATGCTGACCTCGTCTTCGATGGATACCGAGCCCCGAGCATTCTGGAAGTTCCGGGAGCCCGGGCGCGAGCTGTGGAATTCTTCACGCTGTCCAAGAGCTACAGCATGCCCGGCTGGCGGGTTGGCTTCTGCGTCGGCAATCGGGAAGTCATCCACGCACTGACACGGATGAAGAGTTACCTGGACTACGGTACGTTCCAGCCGATCCAAATTGCCTCCATCGCAGCACTGCGCGGACCGCAACAGTGCGTGCAGGAAATCGTGGAGGTTTACCGCAGCCGGCGCGACGCGCTTTGTGACGGCCTGAACCGGTCCGGCTGGACCGTCGAGAAACCCAAGGCGACGATGTTCGTGTGGGCGCCGATTCCCGAGAAGTATCGGGCGATGGGCTCCCTGGAATTTGCCAAGCAACTGCTGCAAGAGGCCAAGGTTGCTGTCAGTCCTGGGATCGGATTCGGCGAGTACGGCAACGATTTCGTGCGCTTCGCCTTGGTGGAGAACGAGCAACGCATCCAGCAAGCAGTGCGTGGCATTCGTCGATTCCTGCGTTAGTATTACTGCGTCAGAGCCATTTTCTGGGTGGCGCGGCCATGTGGTTTTCGAGAAGGTTCCTGGTGAGTGCGTACCCCAGCAAATCGCGCCAAGAGTAGGCTGCCTTGTGAACTGGTGTCTCGCTCGCGAGAGTCAGATGGGTTACTCCCAAGTCCGCGCTACTGCCAGCATGCTTTCAGGTCCTTCATGCGGTGAATTGGTCGAGGAACCGATGCGATGACAATCAGCCGACGATCCGTCTTATGTCTGGCCGGCTTTCTCGCCTCGGCTCCCTGGTGTTTGCGCGCAGAAGCGCTGCCGCCGATCCACGAGGAAGTCACATTCAAGAGCATCGACGGGCTGAAGATCTTTGGAAATCTTTACCGTCCCAAAGGAAATGGACCTTTTCCTGCGATCGTGCGCGTGCATGGCGGGCTGCATGGGCAAGCCCACTCGCGGCAACAGGACTACTTTGTCGACAACGGCTACGTGGTGCTGGACGTGGATTATCGTGGCAGCGAAGGCCATGGCAAAGACTATCGCAACAAGCTGACCATGGCTGAGAAGGAACTCGACGATGTTGTCGCGGCCGCCAAGTTCCTGCAGGCGCTGCCAAAGGTTCAAAAAGACAAGATCGCCATCATGGGTGACGATCGAGGCGCCTACATCACGTACCAGGTGATTGCACGTCAGAATCCGTTCAAAGCGGCGGTTGCCATCAGTGGATATACGGATCTGGCGATGCAATACGAGTACGAAGCTGAAATCGCGCCGAACTTCATGGGAATTCAGAAGCTCATGAAAGGTTCGCCCTATACCAACGAAGATCGTTTCAAGGATCTGTCTCCGGTGCACTTCGCCAACAAGATTAATGTGCCTGTTCTCATCTTGCATGGCAACAACGATCGGCTGGTCCTGCCCGACCATGCGTGGAAGATGTCGGAGGCGCTCTTCATGAACCAGAAGGAAAGCGACATAGTGGTTCTTTATAGTCCGGAAGAAGGCACGGGCCATAACTTGAAGGGGAAGGCTCTGGAGCAAGCGCAAGAGCAGGCGTTGAAGTGGCTTAACAAGTATCTGTTCCCCGACAAGAAGAAATAGCAGGCCGCAGAACCGAGTCCGATTGCCCATGTCTCCGACCCGCGTCGCGACCCGTACAGCCCACCAGCGAAATCTCTCGCAGGAAGGACCCTTTGAGACCATCAAGAAACTGACCCATGCCTGGCTGCGCAAGAATTCAGAGAGTATGGCCCGCCAGCTAGCCGACGACATCACCGAATTGGGCCCGGCTTTTGCAAAGCCCATTATCGGGAAGCGCCGCTTCTTTGAGAAATATCAAGCCTATTTCTCCGGCCCTCTGCACATCCAGTCGTACCGATTCTTGGATCGCCGTGTCATCGAGTTGGCGCCGCACCTTGCTCTAGTCCATTTCCGCTATCGGATGACAACCAGGAACCGCGGTACGGTCGAGCAGTCAAGTGGCCAGGAAAGCATTCTGGTGGAGCTGAAGCGGGGCCGCTGGCGTGTGAAGTTTATCCATTGGCATCGAGACTAGAGCGCTGAACCTCGTCATCCTGGCTGAACAAGACTTTCGAAGTGGCTCCACGCGGGCTGTCCTGCAGGCCCGTAGGGCCGAACATGTTCAGAAGATCCTGCGCGCGAAGGCAGGCTCTGTCGTGCGGGTCGGGCTGTAAGTCCACTCTGGGCCATCTTCCCTGCCATGCTGAACGCGGCAAAGCGTGTTTCTGGAGACTTGATCGATCGGCAAGCGCAGTGCCGAGTTGACAACCCGGAACGTGCTGGCTAGGCTTGTGGCAGTTTTGGCACTAAGGTTGTGGGTATCTTCGCAAGATCTTGACCGGCGCCGCCTTCGCAGCTCGGTTCCCGCCCCCACTGCGCCGTCAGACGTTCAGGTTTTTTCACTGTAACCTTCGGGAGAACGCTCAATGACAACCCAACCGAATTCTCCGTTGCAGTCATCCATGAAACTGCGTGGCAATCGTGAACCCTTTCCAGCTGCGCCAGGTCTGAAATCGAAGTTCGTCACTGTGAAAGCCGAGTTCCGAACCGGCCGGGCCCGGACGGCACAGCAGGCCGAAACAGTCACCGTCGACAATGACGACCTCGTTGAGCTCGAATTCACCGATGGCCCACGCCTGTGGCTTCGGGGCGACGAGTACCGCCAGCGATTTGGTGGAGTCGCTTCACGAGATGCGACGGGTACGGAAATTCAGCCCGTTCCGGAAAGCCTCGATCTCTTGCCGCAAGGCATGCAAAGCCGGGGCCCTGTCAAGTGGGCCGTCAAATCTCTCAAGGTCTTGGGTGTCGATCTCGAACAGAAGACAGCTGTCCAGATTGGCAAGCTTGTGGATGGACGAACCTCGCCGCAGCGTCCTGGACTCGGGCTGTTTCGATGCGCGACGAGCAGCGGCAAATTCGCGCTCACGCCTCTGGCGCCGGTCAAAACGTCCGCAAGCCAGCCCTTCCTCGTGTTTATTCACGGAACAGCCTCCAGCACCTGGGGGAGCTTCGGCGGCTTGTGGTCGGCAGCCCGTTCTCAAGAACTCGAAGCGCTGCGGCAGTTTTATGCTGACCGCGTCTTGGCGTTCGAGCATGCCACGTTATCGAAGAGCCCCATCGAGAATGCTGCTGAGCTCGCCGAGCTGGTCGCTCGCGTGTTACCAGCGGGGGCAAAATTGCACCTGGTCTCTCAGAGGGTGTTTAAAAACCCTCTGAATGCTGCGCCGGACGGCGGAGCATCAGGTGAATCATGGCGATCTTGATGAAAGCCTCACTGGTTTCGGGCAAATACTCGTAGTCCTTGCTGAGTCGGCGATAACGGCCTAGCCAGGCAAAGGTCCGTTCCACGATCCAGC
>Ga0194131_10011089_pt1 | contig 10866 bp, 9 predicted proteins | sample TA2KigO120mmetaG_FD_148631 | JGI IMG/M metagenome (GOLD analysis project Ga0194131, IMG submission 148631) | Freshwater microbial communities from Lake Tanganyika, Tanzania - TA2015053 Kigoma Offshore 120m | ecosystem: Environmental > Aquatic > Freshwater > Lake | place: Tanzania: Lake... | reverse complement strand
CTGCTCGCTCACAAGACCTTCTTTGCTTGCTCCCGCGGAACAAATCGGGTGTCGCTCTTTCCTCCTTCCTGCCTCTCGTGTTTCCTCTTCGTTCATCAGGCCACGTAAGCCCACCAGCTTGCGTTGCTATCTGCACTCAGAACGGCAAGCAACTGAGCGTGCAGTGACAGGATCGTGGGGGGACACTGAAACGGCAGCATACTTGTCTTCTCTTCCTCACGTGCATCCCTTTACCCATCAGCCCCCCGCATTGAGAGACACACGTAGTGCTACGCGACGTAATTTTTCTGACTCATCCTTCGGTCAAACTACCAAGATTCTTTAAGGAATGAAAATCTGCCGTTCGATAGAGAGTGTACTGCCCTAACTTAATTCCCGACTCGAATAGCCGAGAATTCGGCGCGCAATAATGAGCAGATTAATCTGCTGCGTGCCTTCGAAAATGTCGTTGATCTTGGCATCGCGCATCCACTTCTCGAGTAGTATTTTCCGCGAGTACCCGAGTGGGCCTAGCAGTTCGACTGCTTTCTGCGTTACTCGTGTGACTACAAGTCCAGCTTTGGCTTTTGCAATAGAGGCTTCCAGGTTATTCCGCATGCCTTGGTCAATCATCCAAGCGGCTCGCCAAGTGAGCAAGCGTGCGGCTTGCAAGTCAGCTTCCATGTCCATGAAGTCTCGTTCGATAGTGGTGAGCTTAGTTGGTGGGACATGATAGCGAATGGTGATGCCTTCTTTCTCGAAACTCTCGCGAACGAAGTCGACCGCAGCGCGTGCAATCCCTAGTGCACTTGCGGCGACCAGCGGCCGCGTGGCGTCGAAGGTGGCCATGACCCCTTTAAACCCTTCGGTTGTCTGCTGAACTTCGGCGCTCCCCAAAATGTTATCAAGCGGGATGCGACAATCTTCAAAGACCAGCATGGCAGTGTCGGATGCGCGAATCCCCATTTTGTTCTCAACTTTGGTGACGGTCATTCCAGGGGTGTGGTGCTCAACCACAAACGCTTTTATCCCCGCACGCCCCGCAGCTTTATCGACTGTCGCCCAAACCACGACAAACCCTTCTGATTTTTCCACTGCCATGTGCCCGCTGGTGCAGAAGATTTTTGTACCATTGAGGACCCAGTGGTCACCGTCTCGGACCGCGGTCGTTGTGATTGCTGCTGAGTCCGAGCCACAGCCTGGTTCGGTGATGGCCATCGCACCCCACTTCGGGTCACCATCGCGGAATCGTGCGAGGAAACGTTCTTTTTGTTCGGGAGTGCCAGCCGCCATGACCGCTGCACCACCAAGCCCAGAGTTCGGGATACTCAGATACAGTCCTGCATCTCCCCACGACAGTTCTTCGATGAGGATCGCAGCGCGGAGGGTACGCTCGGCGGGCTTTCGTCCTTCTTTGGATGGGCTCTTTTCGTTGTCGCCGAAACTGATCATGTTTTTCGAGCCATTCCACATCATCGTCAACCATTCCACTGGCTTCTCGTGTTCACGTTCATCGTATTCACGAGAAATCGGTCGCATGGTCTGATCCGCCACTATATGAATCATTTGCTGTGTATTCTGAATTTCCGGAGAAAGAGTGAAGTCGATCATCATACCCTCCCAGTGAGCTTGCAGCGGTTAGCTCTCAGCTTTCAGCGAGTCCTGTCATTTCAGTGCTGGTCTTTTTTGTCTGGTTGACGGCTGAGCTCTGATAGCTAAAGACTACTTCTTACACCATCGCCATTCCTTCAAACGTGGCAAACCCTCGCGCATTACGCAGCCATAGTTCAACGAAGTGATCTCGAATATACCCGTGTCCACCTAAGACTTGCAGGGCATTGTCTGTCACTTTGAGTACCATGTTGGCAGCGTAGTTCTTCGCTAAACATGCTTCGCGGGTAGCGGCGGAGAGCTGACCGGTTGGGATATCCTGACCGGCATCAATTTTCCACGCGGCTTCCCATGCTAACAACCGGGCTGCATCAATCTCGACGGCCATCTCCGCCAACATAAAAGCAACGGCTTGCTTCTGAGCGATCGCTGAACCAAATGCACGTCGCTCCTTGGCATAGGCTGTCGCGTATTCAAACGCTGCACGGGCGACACCCACCGCCAGCGAGGCAAGGGCAACGCGAGCGCGATTCAAGAGCGGAGAAAGACTGCCGACCAGACGAGCACTCGCGGGGACGCGGCAGTTCTCTAGGGTAAGTTCGTAGGTCGCGATGGCTTTGAGTCCCATGTTTTTCTCACGTTCGTGGATCGTGAGTCCCGGAGTTCCGTGCGGAACCAAGACGGCAGTCATTCCTTGTCCGTCACGAGCATACACGAGGATATGTCGTGCCTCGGCAGCGAGAGGAACGAGGCACTTCGTGCCATTCAGGACAATCTCTCCCTGATCAATTGCTGCGGTGGTTGCCAGTTCGTTGATGTCAAACGCAAACCGCGGCTCGACGACGGCTGCGGTTCCTGCCAGGAACTCACTGTCTGTGTACTCGCGGAGGATTCGTTGTTGGGTTTCATTTCCCAAGGTCAGGAGCGGTTGTATGAGCAGACGTGGTGCAAGCGCGTGCAAGGCAATTGACAGGTCTCCCCACGCAAGTTCTTCACAGACCAGCGAACTGGTAATGGCTGACGGGGGTTCGCCGCTGCCGCCGAAGGCTTCGGGAATCGTGCTCTGAATGAGACCGAGTTCCCATACTTGTTGAATCAGAGACGCTGGAATCTGTCCGCTTTCGTCCGCTTCTCTCGCGACGGGGCGAATCTGCTCGCGTGCGAACGTTGCAACGGTGTCGCGGATGAGCTGCTGTTCTTCGGTTGGCTGAAACCCTGCCATAGTGAAAATCTCCTTTTGTAACCGTAGCGAATCTTTGAGGGCGCAGTCTAGTACGACCGTCCTTCAGATTCAGGAAATACGCTTTTCTCGCCAGGCACAGCGTGGTAGGCTGCCTTCCCGCTACAGGGGAAAAAAGAATGAAAGCGCTACTCTGGCTTTTGTGTATCCTCAATAGTGCTAACGGCGTATGGATGCTCATCGCTCCTGAATCTTGGTACACAGATCTACCAGCGGCGGTTCCTGACACCGGACCTCTTAATGTGCATTTCATTCGTGATATCGGTGTGACCTTTACGATTTTGGGAGTTGGGTTCGGCTGGTGCGCGATGAATCTTGAGCGCTGTTATCCTGTCTATGTGGGTCTGACAGCTTGGGTGGTGGGGCACGCGTTACTCCACGTCGTTGACATTCTCACTGGTCGTTTGCCCTCGACCCATTGGGGTATTGATGCCTCTCTTGTGTTTCTTCCCGCCCTACTCTTGTTGGTGTTGGCCCTGCCGCCAGTGTGGCAATCGATCCTGAGGAGACACCGGTTGGTGTTCTAAGGGGAGTGTATGGATTTTACTTTTACTCCAGAACAAGAAGCTTTTCGCGTTCATTTGCGCGGGTGGCTCGAACGCAATAAGGCCGAAGTGTTTGGCCATGATAGTGATCCAATAGCCGATCGTGAAGAAAATGATGAGGCACGCTGGCAAAAGATGTTGGAATGGCACCGGCGGTTGCATGCTGCTGGCTATGTTGCGTTGCACTGGCCGAAAGAGTGGGGTGGTGGCGGGGCGAGTCTCGTCGCACAGGTGATCTATCAAGATGAAGTGTTACGCTTAGGCTTGCCCCTCTATGGCGCCAATCAACTCGCGCTTGACCGGATTGGCTTCACCTTGATGGGGTTCGGAACCGACGAACAAAAGCACCGCTTTCTGCCCAAGATGCTTACTGCTGAGGAAATCTGGTGTCAGGGATATTCAGAGCCCGGTGCCGGCTCTGACTTGGCCGGACTGCAAACTCGAGCGGTGCTTGATGGCGATGACTTCGTGATCAACGGCCAAAAGGTATGGACCAGTCTGGCGCATCGTGCGCAGTGGCAAGTGTTACTGGTGCGCACCGGTCCCGATGCGCCGAAACATCGTGGCATATCCTATCTGTTAGTGGATATGAAAACTCCCGGTATTACGGTTCGCCCCTTGGTGCAAATCACAGGCGATTCCGACTTTAACGAAGTCTTTTATGACAACGTACGTGTGCCACGAAAAAATTTGGTCGGTGATCTCAATCAAGGATGGCAGGTATCGATCGCAACATTGATGTATGAGCGCGTCTCGGGTGGGACACGACATCCAGTGGAAAAAACTATCACCGAATTAGTTGAGGTGTCGAAATCGGTTCAGTTCGAAGGAATGCCTGCTGCGCGACATCCGTACGTGCGGCAGAGGCTCGCACAGTTTGCTAGTGAGTCGTTGTGCTTGCGTTTGAGTCGCTACCGTTCGCTGACCGCACAGCTTAACGGGAAAGTGCCGGGACCAGAAAGCTCGTTCGGCAAATTGCATGCGACTGAACTCAACTTGCGTGTTGCGATGTTTGCTGAGGAACTGCTCGGTCCATATTCGCAGCTCGAACGGAACTCCGCTGGGGCGGTAGAAAATGGTCGCTGGCTCCATCGCGCGCTGCGTGCACGCGGGCTCACCATTGCTGCTGGCTCAAGTGAGATCCAACACAACATTATCGGCGAGCGGGTGTTGAAGCTACCGAAGGGGTAGGGGAGTTCACGGGAAGACCGAGGTGCACGACTGTGCCCCCTTGCAAGTTAGGGTATCACTGTCGAACTGATCTCATTGTTGGTTTCGTCACGTTCGCTGACGCTATTCGCTGCGTCGATGACCGCAATAATGAACCCTCCAGTGGCTGTCTGCCCGCCTGGGAGTGTCACACTGAGTTTTCTTCTTTTGCTTTTTCCGGCTTTGACAGCGCTGGTTGTCGTACTACTGAGCAGGGTATCACTCGACTCGAAGATCGTGTTCGGCGAAAAGTAAAATTGGACAGAGGTGCTTGGAGCATTTTGGTTTCCTTGACTCTGCACGACGAACGAGCCTTTCAGCTTACATCTCAGTGCGGCGCCGTTGCCCTTACAGCTCTGCGAGACACTTTGCCAAAAGCCGGTGAAGTCCGGTGCGTTGGCTGGAGGCGAAGGCGACCCCGTAGACACGCTAGTGACGGCAGTGGCGACATTATTGCCGGAACCGGGATCAGGTTCACTTCCTGACACTGACACCGTCAAACTCAACCCGCCCGGATTCGTGGGTTTGAGCACCAAGGTGACTGTGGCAGTCGCACGTGGGTCCAGTCTACTCATTTGGCAATTGACGGGCGTCGTGCCACTGCAGGTGCCCTGTGATGTGGATGCCGATACAAATGACACCCCTTCCGGTAACGACGCATTCAGTTGGACATTTTCGGTCGGCGATGGCCCATTGTTGGTAATCGTCGCGGTATAGGTGACGCTACTATTGACAGTGACAGGATCAGGAGCATCGGCAAGGGAAACCGCCAAATCTGCACCGGAGACCGGCTCTGGGTCGGTAATACGGTACAGATCGCCAGTGCCATAATCAGCTACGTACACTTCACCTGCCTCGTCTTCACCAAAAGTGCTAATCGTTAGAGCCGTGTCGAGGAGTCGTGTGTTTTGCCGAGACCCGAAGGTCGACCTATGGCCCCACAGATTTCCGCTACAGAAATCGCCGTAAAAATAGAGGCCCTGCAAGCGAGGAAATTGCTGGCCGCGGTACACCACACCTCCAGTGACAGAGCAGCCCTGCGAGTGGTCGTATTCAACTAAAGGGAGGGTCAATCCACTTTGATTGCAGGAGCTACTGTTAAAGCAATGGGCTCCTTCCATAATCTTCCAGCCGTAATTTTCGCCACCAGGACTAGCCTTTGGCTGGAAGTCGATCTCTTCATACACCCCTTGTCCAACGTCTCCGATGTACAAGTCGCCAGTTTGGCGATCAAAAGAAAATCGCCACGGATTACGGAGGCCAAGCGCCCAGATTTCACTCCGATAGTTGCGGTTTTGCACGAAGGGGTTGGTCGCAGGAACAGCATACGGCTTGGCGCCTGATTCGACATCGATACGCAAGAGCTTGCCAAGGAGCGTGTCGGTTCGCTGACCATTATTCTGCGGATCACCTCCTGAGCCGCCATCACCCATACCGATATACAAGAACCCGTCAGGACCAAAAGCGATCTGGCCGCCGTTATGATTCGAGAACGGCTGCTCAACAGTGAGGAGGACTTCCTCACTGTTGGGATTTGCCTCGTCTGGGTTTGAGGTTACACGATAACGCGAGATAACTGTCGTGCCCTCGTTGTTTGTGTAGTTGACGTAGAAGTACCCTTTATTGGCGTAGTTCGGAGGGAAAGCGACACTCAGGAGCCCACGTTCACCACAACAACCGACCCGTGCGGCAATATCGAGGAATGGTGTTGCTACCAGAGTTTGATTCTTGACAATGCGAATGACACCTTCTTGCTCAAGGACAAAGAGGCGCTGACTGCCATCTCCAGCGTGAGTGATATGCACAGGGCTGCGGAAACCGCCGAGGAATCGCGTGAGTGTAATAGTAGGAGAGGTTTGGTTCGACCCTTGCGCCTGAGCCGAAGAGGCTGAGTGTGAGAGGCACAACACTGAAACAATAAACCAACGCAATGCAATGCGCATGCAATCTCCGATGTGGCTCTGCCTGGATTCGTGGAGGGCTGCTTAGCAGAGTCTATTCCTTCATATCATGGCCCACACAGACCAACCTAATGCGCAACTGAACGATGGATTACCGACACTTCCGTCGCGTGCTGCCTTGACATGGTGGAGGCGGTGGCAGGTCACAGACCCCTCCGGCGACTGTGGTGGCTATCGCTACGGTATTATTCGCTGACGTAGGATCGGTTTGATCACTGACAACATGTGCGGTGCTATTGATGATCCCACACTTGGTTGACTTGGCGACAACGACAACCTGTGCCTGACTAGTACTGGCGAGCGGATTCAACACACAGGTCACTGGATTCGTCGGAGCGCACGAGCCTGTCGAGGTTGAAGCTGAAACGATGGTGCTGCCAGCTGGTAACAGGTTGTTCACTTGTATACCAGTGGCGGTTGTCGCGCCGATGTTCGTAACTGTGAACGTGTACGTCAAATTCGTGTTCGGTGTGACCGGATCAGGAAAGTCATTACCGGTGAGCATAAGATCAGTACTCGCGGTTGGCGAAGCCTCGACCACGCGAAAAAGGGCGGCGTTGAAACGGTCCACAGCATACAACTCTCCTTGTTCATCTTCGCCGATGGCAGCGATCAGGAGCCTGTTTTGCAGAGGCGGACGACCAAAGAGGAGGGTATTTTGCCAGCTCGCACCATTGCGTTTGAGTCCCCAAATGCGCCCTGAACAGAAGTCTCCGTAAATGTACATGCCTTGCAGGCGCGGATATTTCACACCGTGATACACGATCCCGCCGATCACGGCGCAGTTGTTCCTTTTGAGGGTAGGGTCTGGGTCATTGTGCTCGTATTCGACGGTCGGGGGAGTCAGACCGGTCTGGTCGCAGGTAGGACTATTGTAGCAATGAGCACCTTCGGTAATGCGCCAACCGTAGTTCTCGCCGCCGCGACTGGTAGCTGGCTGTACATTGACTTCTTCATAGTTGAACTGGCCGACGTCAGCGATGTATAGGTCACCAGAATAGCGATCGAAAGCGAGGCGCCAAGGATTTCGTAAACCAAGTGCCCAAATTTCTCCTCGATACCCAGGGGTGTTCACATACGGATTGGTAGCGGGGATGGTATAGCCAAGACGGCGTGGGCTGACCTGGATGCGCAGGAGTTTGCCTAACAATGAACCTGGGTTCTGGCTAAAGTTGAGCGGATCGCCAGCGCCCCCGCCATCGCCCATACCGATATACAAACATCCATCCGGACCAAAAAGGAGTTGGCCACCGTTGTGGTTGTCAAAGGGCTGCGGAATGGTCAACACGACCTGTTCGCTGTTCGGGTCGGCGACATCAGGATTGCTGGTGGCACGATAACGGGCGATCATGGTATTACCGGAGAGGTCAGTATAATTGACATAAAAAACTTGCCTGCGCGCATAATCGGGAGGGAAGGCAAGGCCAAGGAGCCCGCGTTCGGCGCAACAACTCACGCGTGCGGAGATATTGAGAAACGGCTGATCCAGTACCGTTTGCCCTTTAATGAGAAGAATAGTGCCATCCTGTTGGATGAGAAATAACCGCTGGCTTCCATCGCCTGCGTGAGCGATACCGATAGGAGCAGTAAAATTAAAGTGACCGGGGTAGGAGATGCGTTCCAGGTTGATTGTCGGCGGACTTTGACTGTTGGTCGGAAGTGGAATCGCACTTAACAGCAGAACAACGCACCACACAAGAAAACCGCGAGAGGAAGTCGCAACAGCATGCACGATAATGTGCCCCCCTCAGCAAAGTAATGTTCTCCTTAGCATCCACATCACAGCGGATGGCTAGAGGAGGACATTACAGTATGCAGGATTACCAGGGGCTGCAAACAGGCCAAAAGTTCGAGGCCTGGTTCTATCCTTAACCGTTGTCGGCACGTAACACTCACCAGGACAGAAAAGGAACGATGACGGGCGTTGCTCCGTACTCACCGGCTTCGTGCTGTGGTGAACAGGAGCAGATAGGCAAGACACAGCAAACCGGAAGACAATCCTAAATCAAGCCATTCCATAGCTGATTCCTCCTGAACTACGGATGCGTATCGGTTCGTTATCAGCAAACTGTATACCTTGAGCTCATTTTGCTTATGATGAGATGTTTCTGGATATTGCTGCGTTTCAGACAAAATGAAAAACCCAAGGAAAACGCGAGGCTTTGCGCAGTTGCTGGTAACTCGTCGTACCTATCGTAGGAGTACGAAAGAAACAGCTTGTCGGATTTTTTTGACACTGTGGAAAATGCACCTGTCTCGCAGGCTTCTAGGAAATTCCCTCGCCCCGCAGGGGCGAGGGTTAGGGCTCATAAGGGTAGGTCTTTATCCAAGCCTCAATTGGCGCGGATTTCCCGTCGTTAGGAGCCGCGTGTTCGTCATGCCCGCGCAGGCGGGCATCCAGGAGCTTCACCCCTGAACGTGGGTTCGTAAATTTGCCCATGTCTCCAGTATATGTTGGACCGATTGGATTCTTCTGAGGCGCTGTCTATGCCAAAATTTGACGCACCGTGGCTTGTTCCAGGCTCGTATGCAGAGGCAGAGACACTCCAGAATTTCATGGCAATGGTAGAGCCTGGCGCTTTTGCTGGGATGTCTCCCGAGCAAATTCGAAAAGCACTGATCGAGGAACTCCGTTTCGTTTCTCCCTATGACGAGCAAGAGAAGAAAGAAGTCGAAGAATATATACGTCAACAAGAAAAACGGGCACGAGAGGTCATGACACATGTGGCATCACAACTACAACGGCTTGGCAAAGATCTCTTGCAGACAGTTGCGGAAAAGATGGCTCAACTTACCGAAGCCTCTCCATTAGAGGAGGACCTCGAAAATAACGCGGAAGCCCTGGCTGTACTCACAGCCGCTCGCATGGTTAGTCACCGTGAGGTCACTGAAGTAGTCGGTTTCTTGGTGAGTTTGATGCAGGAGGTGAATCAAGAGCAAGCCGACAAAATCGCCAGTATCGTGAGTCATCTCCTCCCTTTGAACTATGCCCCAGACACTGCTCTGCAACTCTTTAAGGCGATTTCCGAAAAAGGGGATACCCGAGATGTCGATGTTCTGCCGCTGATGGCAGGCACAGCCTGCCCTACCTGGCCTTCGCGGAGACACGTAGGGCGGAGCGTGCGCGCAGCCTATCGGTACGACTTCCACCCCGGGATCGGTCCGGTGCCCTTGGTTTCCGCTGTGCGAGTTCCGTATGAGCAAAGTCAGGCTGTTGCCGGAAACGCTTCGCTTATTCCGGCCTACGTTCTGCCACGTTCTGTAGCGCGAGTAAGGATCGAGATTTCTTGCATTTCCTTCCTACATGGGGCACACATAGAAGTATGGCATTACCACAAGGACTGCGAAACTTAGAGAATCGCTCAATACCTACAGTTAGTGAAGAAGATGTTGAAACAGTTGAAGGTGGGTTCTATGAACTCACGGATGAGGAACTTCTCGCGCTTATAGACAGAGACGCACGTGAAGGGTTGGGAATCAGCGGCGAAGAATACCTGCGTGGATTGAAAGAAAGGACTATCCCTCGTACAGGGCCAAATGGCTATCTTGCGCACCTCTCTATGTTAGCTTCCCTCTTGGATTATTAAAATGTGAGAGGAATGTCCTATGCCTCTCATCGCTAGAACTCCTCGCGAGGCTTTTCAGACTTTTCAAGATCATCTGAATCGCATACTGAACAAGGTCCTTCCCCGCTCTCGCCTCAGCTTCTTTGTCAGAAATGCTAAACAGGAAAAAACCGCGCTCGCGTTTTCTGATAGTCGCCAAGAATCCATCGCTATCCCCCTTCGCTCTTTAGGTTGGTATCTTTCATTGAGACAAGATCTCCAAGCTTTTCCAGAAGGTCAAGGGTACATGCTTCGTACGCTTCAGTATGCATACCGTATCCAGCGAACTCGTTCAGTTCGAGATGAAGCCGAAGTTCGCTTCGAGTACGTTTCTCCAGAGATCGATCCTGAGTTTCCCTACAGTCGTCATCATGTCCAGTCCCATCGTGCATTTCAGGACGTGCGGGAAGGATTTGCACTGAATAAGTTGCACTTGCCTACTGGTGGCGTAACAATCGAGCACGTGATTCGTTTTCTCATTGCCGACCTGGACGTTCCTCCTCTTACAGAACGTTGGCAAGACGAGCTACGGGAGAGTGAAAAAATTTCCCAAGAATGGCTTAGTTAGGCATGGGCAAGAATTAAGTTACCGATTAAGAGCGAGGAAGAAGCGTATAGTTCCAATCGCCATGAAACTTACCGGGTTTGATATTGAGCGCTTGAAACTCATCGTCGGAGACCTGTAGGCCTTTGGGATAATCGTTGGCGTCCAAGGT
>Ga0194131_10011078_pt1 | contig 10872 bp, 10 predicted proteins | sample TA2KigO120mmetaG_FD_148631 | JGI IMG/M metagenome (GOLD analysis project Ga0194131, IMG submission 148631) | Freshwater microbial communities from Lake Tanganyika, Tanzania - TA2015053 Kigoma Offshore 120m | ecosystem: Environmental > Aquatic > Freshwater > Lake | place: Tanzania: Lake... | reverse complement strand
GCCTCGGACCGGAGGGCGACGCAGGCGTACTTGAACAGTACGTCGAGGAGCCCGGAGGGAGAAGCTCGCGAAGATTCGGTGCTATCGGCCGCCGCAGTAGGGATCTGGTGAGAAATGCAGGCTAGCGGGGAGCCGCGACGACGATTCCGGCGGCTCGGAGCGCGGCGTGGACGCGCTTCGCGATCGCGAGCGCGCCGGGCGTGTCGCCGTGCACGCAGAGCGTCTCCGCCCGCACCGCGAATTCCGCTCCCGCCGCGGTCGAGACGCGCTCTTCGCGGACGAGGCGGACGGCACGCTCGGCCGCGTGCTCCGGATCGATGACGAGCGCGCCCGGCTCTTCACGCGAGACGAGGCTTCCGTCCTCGCGATAGGCGCGGTCGACGAACGCTTCCGCGATCGCGCGGAGACCGAGAGCGCGCGCTTCGCGAAGCGAGTACGAGCCGGCGAGCCCGACGAGCGCGAGCGACGGATCGACGGCGCGCACGCCTCGCGCCACGGCCGCGGCGATCGCCGCGTCGCGCGCGGCGAGATTGTAGAGCGCCCCGTGCGGCTTGACGTGCGCGATGCGCGCGCCGAGGTCGTGCGCGATACGCGCGAGGCGTTCGACCTGCTCCGCGACGAGCGACTCCACTTCGGCGGGCTCCACCGCGACGTCGCGACGTCCGAGCGTCGCACGGTCGGCGAACCCCGGATGCGCGCCGATCGCGAGGCCCGAAGCGCGCGCGAGGGTGCAGGTCCGCCGCATCGTCTCCGCGTCGCCCGCGTGCCCGCCGCACGCCACGTTGACGGACGAGAGGTAGGGGAGAAGCGGCGCGTCGTCGTGTCCCTCCCCGACGTCGGCGTTCAGGTCGATCGTCGTCGGCGCGTCCCCGTCGTTCCTCGACCCCGTCATCGCGGAGGCAGCGCGTCGAGCCGCTCGCGGGCGAGAGCCACCGCGCGCTCGAGCGTCGCCTGCGCGAAGCGTAGCACGTCTCCCGGGCGGAGACTGGCGAGGAGCCCGAGGTGTGCGCGCGCGACGAGCGCCGGCTTCGCATATCCTCCCGTCACCGGACGATCCGGCCCGAGCACGATCGGCGCGCCATCGGGCGGAACCTGGATCGCGCCGAGCGTCGTCCCTTCGGGCGGGATTCCGTGTCCCCCCTCGAGCGGCGAGGCACCGTCGCGCGGGCGCAGGCGGATGCCGACGCGATCCGAAGCCGCGTCGACCTCCCACGGCGCCGCGCAAAGTCGCTCGAGCAGGTCGGCCGCAAAGCGATCGACCTGCGGTCCGGGAAGGAGCGCGAGGCACGGCACGTCGTCCGTGCGAGCGAACGGGTCGCGCCACCCGACGGACGCCGGAGATCCCTCGACCGCTCCGATCGGAAGGAGATCGCCGGCGACGAGCGCGCGTCCGCCGATCCCTCCGAAGCGGCCGGCAGCGCACGTCGCACGGCTGCCGAGGACGAGCGGTACGTCGACTCCGCCCGCGACCGCGAGCCAGCCGCGCAGTCCGCCCCGCGCGGCACCGAGACGAAGTCGCTCTCCGGGACCGATCGCGAACGGACGCGCGACCTCGAGCGGGAGCGCTTCGCCCGCGCGCAGGAGCTCGAGGCCCCACGGCGCCCCGGCGAGTGCCGCGAGGATCGTCTCGTCGCCGGCGTTCTCGAGCTCCGGTCCGAGGAGCGTCAGCTCGAGACCGGCCGCGTCGTCACGATTCCCGACGAGACGATTGGCGGCGCGAAGCGCGATCCCGTCGAACGCTCCGCCCGGCGGGATGCCGTGGCGCGCGGCGTCGGCGCGGCCAAGGTCCTCGACCGTCGTGCGCGCACCGGGGCGTCGAACGCAGAGCGCTCTCATGCGATGCGAAAGCGGACGAGGTCGCCGGGGGCGAAGAGACACGGCGCGTCCCGCGACGGATCGAAGAGAACGGCGTCGGTCGAGCCGATCAGGTTCCAGCCGCCGGGTCCCTCGGCGGGATAGACGCCGGTCCACTCACCGCCGATCGCGACGCTGCCCGCGGGGATGCACGGTCGCGGCGTCGCACGGCGCGGCGTGTGCAGCTCCGCGGGGAGACCGTCGAGGTAGGCGAAGCCCGGCTGGAAGCCGAGGAACGCGACGCGGTACGTCGCCTCGGCGTGGCGGCGCACGACCTCGTTTCGCGCGAGGCCCGCGCGCCGTGCGACGTCGTCGAGATCGGAACCGCCGTAGCGCACCGCGATCTCGTGCGTGCGCCCAGGTTCGACGCGGAGCTCTCGCGGGTCGGTCGCGGACTCGATCGCGCGCAGCGCGGACTCGTCCGGCGTTTCGGCGAAGACGACGAGTACGCTTCGCGCTCCCGCGACGAGGTCGCGGACGCCGCCGAGATCGAGCGATCGAAGCGTCGCGTACGCCGCGTGCGCGGCTTCGAGCGACTCGACCTCGAGAAGGCAAGCCCACTCGCCGACGCGGCGAAGCTCAGCCCTTCGTGACGGGAAGGCCGGCCTCCTGCCACGCGCGCCAGCCACCCGCGACGGAGGCGACGCGACGGTAGCCCATGCGCGCGAGGTTCTCCGCGACGAGGGCCGAGCGATAGCCGCCGCCGCAGTAGCAGAGGATGCGCGCGTCCCTGTCGGGGATGCGCTCCTCGACGTCGCGCTCGATGATCCCCTTGCTCAGGTGGATCGCGCCGACCGCGCGGCCGGCGGCCCACTCGCTCTCCTCGCGGACGTCGACGAGCAGCACGCCGGGCGTGCGCGCCTCCCGGGACGCCTCGGCGACGCCGATCTCCTCGACCCGGGAGCGCGCTTCGTCGCACAGCTTCTCGAATCCCGGCGAGTGCTTCTTCATGGGCCGTCTCTAGCGGAAGGCGGGCCGGGCGACTATCCACAAGAGAGATGAGCGCGCCCTGGCTTTTCCTGCTCGCGAGCCTCTGGGGCGCGTGGTTCACGTGGAATACGCGAGCGCCGGTCTACGTCGGCGCACGCCGCTCCTTCCTGAGCTTCTTCGCCGGCTGGCTCACGAGCGACCTCGCCCCGTATCAGGTCGCCTGGCAGGTCGTCGCGACCGCGGTGTTCGTCTGGATGGGTGCGCTCGACACCTGGCCGGGCTGGCTCGGTCTCGCCGTCTGCGCGGTCTCGTGGTCGATCCTGATCCGCGACTATCTGCGCGGGAGCGAGGCGGGACAGCTCGTCGAGAACGCGCTCGCCGTCGGGCTCGGCACGTCGTATCGCGACGAGATCGACGCCGAAGCGGCCAAGCGCCTGCGCTCCGGATCCGACTGGCGCGACGTCGTCTTTCCTTTCGCGCGCGGCGACCGCGCCGTCGAGCGGATCCGCGACGTCGAGTACGCGCGAGACGGCGCGAAGAGCCTTCTCCTCGACGTCTACCGGCCACGCGACCGCGCGGCGTTCGGCGAATCGCCGAGGCCGGTGCTCTTGCAGGTGCACGGCGGCGGCTGGGTCGTCGGTACGAAGAACGAGCAAGCAGTCCCTCTGATGCTGCGCATGGCGCGGCACGGCTGGACCTGCATCAGCATCGACTATCGGCTGAGCCCGCGCGCGACGTTCCCGGATCACATCGTCGACGTGAAGCGGGCGATCGCGTGGATCCGCGAGAACGCCGCGAGCTACGGCGCCGATCCCGACTGGGTGGTCGTCACCGGTGGATCGGCGGGTGGACATCTCGCCTCGCTGGCCGCGCTCACGGCGAACGATCCCGCGTTCCAGCCGGGGTTCACGGACGTCGACACGACGCTCCAGGGCTGCGTCTCCTTCTACGGCGTCTACGACTTCACGGACGAGGCCAAGCTCTATCGGAACGACGGCATCCGGATGCTCCTGCAGCGCTACGTGATGAAAGCCTCGCGCGAGGAAGCACCGGATCGCTACCGCGCGGCTTCGCCGGTCTGCCGCATCCACCCGGAAGCGCCGCCATTCCTCGTGATCCACGGCGATCGCGACACGCTCGTGCCGGTGGCGGAGGCGCGGCAGTTCGCCGAGAAGCTGCGCGACGTGTCGGAAGCGCCCGTCGTCTACGTCGAGGTCCCCGGAACGCAGCACGGGTTCGAGATCCTGCGCTCGCCGCGCGCCGCGCACGTGCTGAACGGAGTCGAGCGGTTCCTTCTCCGCCTGGACGCGCTCTCGCGTGCCGGCGTCGCGGTCGAATCGCAGCCGGCGCAGGAGACGCTAGAGCGGGCTGCCGACCCAGGAGCGAACGGCGTCGGCGAGCTCGGCGTGGCCCGTGCCGAAGAAGTGATCGGCTCCGTCGATCACGCGGAGATCGGCGGGCGGAGCGACGCGATCCGCAAGGGCGCTGCGTAGCGGTTCGAGCGGGGCGAGCTCGTCCAGCTCTCCGTGCACGAAGAGCTTCGGCTTCGTGCACCGCCCGAGGAACCCGAGGTCCACGAGGCCGACGGGCGTCGCGACCGCGATCAGACGGCGCACGCGGTCGTCGCGACAGCCGAGGCGAAGGCCCATCCCTGAGCCGAACGAGTAGCCGAGTACGATCACGTCGCGCGCCTTCGGCTGCGCCGCGAGGAGGAAGTCGAGCGCCGCCTGCGCGTCCTCGAGCTCGCCGCGGCCCTCGTCCCACGTCCCAGTGCTCTCTCCGACGCCGCGGAAGTTGATCCGCAGCGTCTCGGCGCCCGCTTCCGCGAGCGCCTTCGCGCAGTGGAAGACGACGGGATTGTGCATCGTTCCGCCGTAGAGAGGATGTGGATGGAGGAGGAGCGCCACGCGCTCCGCGTCGTCGCGGCTCGGGCGGTAGATCGCCTCGAGCTGCCCGTGCGGCACGGGGATCTGCGTCTTGCCTGCGAACACGACTCCGCCTTATAGGCCTTCTCGTGCCGAACATCTACGTGATGGGTCTCGACCGCGAGGAGGCGCGCGCGTTCAGCCGTCTCGCGACGGACTTCTTCGAGCGCGAGCTCGGCACGCCGCGCGAGCACGTCTACGTGTACCGGCAGGAGGTGACGCTCTTCCGGGACGGCGTGGAGAGCGCGATGCCGATGATCCTGCGCTTGAGCTGGGTCCGCCGGCCGCCCGATCACTTCCCGCGCGCGGCGCGCGGGCTCACGCGCATCGTGCGCGAGGACCTCGGACGCACGAATCCGGTGCAGGTGGAGCTCCACGAGAAGTGGGACGACGCGATGGTCGACGGCGAGCTCTGCTCGGCGTGGGCGGCGAAGAACCGCTGAAGGAGCGCGACTCACGTCTCGACCCTCCGCGCGCGCAGCGCGCGGCCGAGCGGAGGGCGAGCGGGGGAGTGGAGAAGGCGTGGCTTTGCCGCGCCTTCGGCGAGGGGGCGGCGCCCCCTCGCTTGTTACGAGGGGGCGGCGACTCACGTCTCGACCCTCCGCGCGCGCAGCGCGCGGCCGAGCGGAGGGCGAGCGGGGGAGTGGGGAAGGCGTGGCTTTGCCGCGCCTTCGGCGAGGGGGCGGCGCCCCCTCGCTTGTCAACCGAGGAGCGGCCCGCTCGACGAGTCGGACTCGCGGCGGAGCTTGTACTTCTCGGTGCGCTGCGTGGCGGTCTTCGGGAGCGCTTCGCGGAACTCCCACAGGCTCGGCACCTGGAAGGAAGCGAGACGCTCCGCTGCGAAGGCGCGCAGGTCTTCGGCCGTCACCGCCTCGCGCGAGACGACGAACGCCTTCAGCTCCTGACCGAGGACCGGATGTCGCACGCCGACGACGGCGACGTCGGCGACCGCCGGGTGCTCGCGTAGCACGCTCTCGACGAGCACGGAGGAGACGTTCTCGCCACCACGCCGGATCACGTCGCGCTTCCGGTCGACGAAGTAGAGCCAGCCGTCCTCGTCGAGGTAGCCGAGGTCGCCGGTGAGGAACCACTCGCCGCGGAAGGCCTCGCGCGTCCGCTCGGGATCGCGGTAGTAGCCCGCCATCGTGAAGGGCGAGGCGACCGCGATCTCGCCGGGCGCCCGCGGAGGAAGCTCACGGCCTTCGTCGTCGAGGATGCGCAAGCGGACGCCCGCGAGCGGAGGACCGGCGGAGCCGGAGCGCGGCGTCGCGCCGACCGGCTCGAGCGTGACGACGCCCGCGTCCGTCGAGCCGAAGCACTCGAGCACGTCTGGCACGCGAAATCTTCGCTTCACCTCGGCGCGGATCGGCGCGGAGCCGAGCCCGAGGATCAGGCGAAGGCGGCTCGTCGACTCGAGCGACCCGCGATCCTCGGCGAGGAGGATCGCGAGGAACGTCCCCAGGGTGAAGAGCACGGTCGCGCCGGTCTCGTGCACGAGCGGCCAGAACGCGGAGGCGGAGAAGGTCTTCGGGAAGGCGAGGGTGCAGCCGACGTCCATCGCGACGGAGGCGGCGCCCCAGGCGTTTCCGTGGAAGAGCGGACCGACGGCGAGCACCACGTCGCCCGGCACGATCCCGAGACCGGTGACGAACGCGCCGCTCACGCCGGGGCGATCGTGCGTGAAGAGAACGCCCTTCGGTGCTCCGGTCGTTCCCGAGGTGTAGAGCAGGAGCGACGCGTCGTCCGCACCGAACGTCACGCCCGGCGGACCGTCCGGGGACTCCGCGAGGAGAGGCTCGAGGGCGATCGCGTCTGCGAGCTCGTCTTCGGCTCCTCCGAAGAGCGCGACGCGCGCGTCCTTCGGTCGCACGTCCGCCGCGCGGACGGTCGGCGGCGCGGCCCTGTCCGTCACGATCACGCGCGGATCGGCGTGCGCGAGGATCCAGCCGAGCTCGCGCGCGCCGAGCGCCGGATTGACGGGATGGAGGAGGGCGCCCGCCTTGAGCGCGCCGTACGCGGCAGCGAGCCACTCGACGGAGTTCCCCATCGCGAGCGTGACGCGATCGCCCTTCTCCACGCCGAGCCGCCGGAGAGCGTGCGCGGCGCGGTTGGAGCGGCGGTCGAACTCGGCGAAGTCGACGGTCTCGTCGCCGTGCCGGAGGTAGGGATGGTGCGGGCGCTCGCGACGATTTCGCTCGAGGCTGTCGAGAAACGACATGCGGTGGACCTGCGAAGCTTGTGGACGAGGCGCGAAGCGGTGTCCAGCGCCGTCGCCGTCGCCGCTCCGCTGGCCAGGACGGGGAGGGGCGTAGTACGGCACTCGTCGTGCGCGGGCAGGACGTCGAGACGCCGTCGTACGCCGAGCCCGCGAGTCGCGGGCCCCTGGGCGAGTCGTGGCGCGCGTGGACCGCTCTCGCCGTCGGCGTTCTCGCGGTCAGCGCGCAGTCCGCTCTGGCCTACGGGATGTCGCCGCTCCTGAAGTCGATCACGGAGGAGCTCTCGTGGAGCCGGAGCGAGTACGCGGCGGCGATGAACTTCCGGCTCCTGCTGATCGTCGCGATGGTCCCGGTGGTCGGTCGGCTCGTCGACCGGCTCGGCGCGCGCGTCGTGCTCTTCTCCGGCGCGTTCGCGATCGGCCTCGGCACGCTGCTGATGGCCCAGATGAGCTCGCTCTGGGGGTTCTGGATCTCCGGCCTGTTGACCGGCCCCGGGCAAGCCGCGGTCGGGACGGTCGCGAGCTCGGCTCTCGTCCTGCGGCTCTTTCGTCGCCGGCAAGGTCTCGCGATCGGGATCCTGAACGGCGGCGACAACCTGATCACGAGCGGCGTGCACATCGGCTCCGCCTACCTTCTCGTCCACGCCGGATGGCGCGGCGCCTTCGGCGGGCTCGCGGTCGGCTACCTGGCGCTCGCCGTCCTCGTCCTCGTGGCGCTCCGCTCCGGCGAGGGCGGAGAGGAGTCGGAGCCGAAGGAACGCGAGAGCAGCGGTGCTTCGCCCATCCCGTGGGGGGAAGCGCGCTTCTGGCTCCTGATCGTCGTCTACGTCATCCTGTACGGCTACGTGACGACGATCGGGCTCCACTTCCCCGCGTTCCAGCAGGATCTCGGGCGAACCGCCGACGTCGCCGCCTGGATCTACGGATTCAGCACGATGGTCGGCGCCGGCGGCTCGATTCTCGCCGGCTGGACGAGCGAGCGGATCGGCTCCGTCGCGACGCTGCGGTGGGTCGTCCTCGGTCTCCTCGCGAGCTCGATCGCGCTCTGGTCGTCGATCGGGGTCGGAGCGTACTACGTCTGGGCCGCCGGATACGGGATCGTCAACGCCGGAGCCGTGGCCCTTCTCGCGCTCGTCGTGCGCGACGTGTTCCGCGGCGCGAGCTTCGGCCGGCTGATGGGCGTCGTCTACGCGTTCTGCATGGCGGCGACCGTCGCCGCGAACACCTTCGCGTCCGCGATCTTCGACGCGTCGCGGAGCTACATCCTCGTGTGGCAGGTGTACAGCGTGCTGCTGCTCCTGGCTCTCGTGCCGCTCCAGATGCTCGTGCGGCGCACGCGCCGCGTCGCCGAGGCGGACGCTCCGTTGCATCGCCCCGGTCGAACTGCTTCTTAGAAACCATGCGCGCGCCCGAAGCGCCGGGTGAATCTTCGCTCGACGACGCCGTCCTCGACGACGTCCGCGCCGAGCGGGTCACGACGCTGAGCGGGCCCGACAGCCCCGAGGGACGCGAGCTCGGACGAGCCGTCGGCCGGAACGTCGCGCGCATCCGCGCCGAGCGCGGCATCGCGCTCGCAGCACTCTCGCACCGGAGCGGCATCCGCGAGGAGCTTCTGAACGCGCTCGAGGAGGGCCGCGCCGTGCCGAGCCTGCGCGCCGTCTGGCACCTCGCGACCGGACTCGAGGTTCCGTTCGGGAGCCTGCTCGCGCACACGATGCTGTCCGCCGCGGGCGATCCCGACTTCCGGGTGCAGCGCTCGAGCCGCGGGCGCGTGATCGCGTCCTCTACGAATCAGTTCCGCTCGCGCGTGCTCTTCCTGGAAGGCGACCCGCGCGTTCCCGAGGTCTACGAGCTCACGCTCGCGCCGGGCTGCGTCGAGGAAGCCGAGCCGCACGCGGCGGAGACGTTCGAGCACATCGTCGTCACCCGCGGCACGATGATCATCCGCGCGGGCGGATCGCAGGCGAAGCTCGAAGCGGGCGACAGCTTGTTCTTCCGCGCCGACGTGCCGCACGGGTACGAGAACGCCGGCGACGAGCCGACGCGCGCGCTGCTCATCATGAGCTACGCCCAGGTTTGATCGCACGAGAGGGGCGTCGCCCCTCTCCCCTGTCGGGCAACGCCCGTCGGACCCCCTCACCCCGCTCGCTGTCGCTTGGCCGCGCGCCCTGCGCGCGGAGAAGCCTCGGCGTCAGCTCCGCGCGGGATCCGGCTTCGTCGGGTCGAGGCCGAGCCGCTCGATCGCCTCGGCGACGCGCTCGGGCGCGATCTCCTCGCGTCTCGCGAGGGCGTGAAGGGCGGTGACGCAGATCGATTCCGCGTCGACCTCGAAGAAGCGGCGCAGCTCGGGCCGGTCGTCGCTTCGACCGAAGCCGTCCGTGCCGAGCGCGTGCAGGCCGTCCGGCGTGAACGCGGCGAGCGTTGCCACGAGGCCGGACACGTAGTCGCTGACTGCGACGACGGGGTAGGGCTCGTCGGCGAGCGCTTGCTGGAGATACGAGAGTCGCGGCGCTTCGAGCGGATGCAGACGGTTCCAGCGCTCGGTGGCGCGCGCGTCGCGGTAGAGCTCGGAGTAGCTCGTCACGCTCCACACGTCCGCGGCGACACCCACCTCCGCAAGAAGCGCTTGCGCGCGCATCGTCTCCGGGAGGAGCGCGCCGCTCCCGAACAGGTGGATTCGTTGCGCCGTCGGATCGGGTGCGGCGCGGAACTTGTAGAGCCCTCGCAGGATGCCTTCCTCCGCACCCGGCGGCATCGGCTCCTGCACGTACGCGTCGTTCGTGACCGTCAAGTAGTAGAAGCAATCCTCGCGATCGACGTACATCCGGCGAATCCCGTCCTCGACGATCACCGCGAGCTCGAAGGCGTACGCGGGATCGTAGGCGCGGATCGTCGGGACGACGCTCGCGAGCACGTGGCTGTTCCCGTCCTGGTGCTGCAGGCCCTCGCCTGCGAGCGTCGTCCGGCCCGCAGTCGCTCCGACGAGGAAACCCTTGCCGCGCGCGTCGGCGTGCTGCCAGATCAGGTCCCCGATCCGCTGGAAGCCGAACATCGAGTAGAAGATGAAGAAGGGGATCGTGTTGACGCCGAGGGCGCCGTACGCGGTGCCCGCGGCGGTGAACGATGCCATTCCGCCGGCCTCGGTGATCCCTTCTTCGAGAAGCTGCCCGTCGACCGCCTCGCGATAGAACGCGACGACGTCGGAGTCGACGGGCTCGTAGCGCTGGCCCTGCTGCGAGTAGATGCCGAACTTGCGGAAGAGGGCGTCCATCCCGAAGGTCCGCGCCTCGTCCGGCACGATCGGTACCACGAGGCGGCCGATCTCGGGATCGCTCATCAGATGGCGGAGGAGGGCGACGAACACCTGCGTCGTCGCGACGTCGCGCGTGCGGCTGCCTTCCTTGTAGGTCGCGAAGATCGCGGGATCGACCGGCGAAAGCGGTTTGGAGCGGACCACGCGCCGGGGCACGGCGCCGCCGAGGGCCTCGCGACGCTCGCGGAGATACTGCATCTCCTCGATCTCCGCGGGCGGGCGGTAGAACGGGACGTCCTCGAGGTCGCGGTCGCTGATCGGGATGCCGAGGCGGTCGCGGAACTGGCGAAGCGCCTGCGCGTCGAGCTTCTTTGCTTGATGGCTGACGTTTCGTCCCTGCGCGCCCGCGCCGAGGCCGTAGCCCTTGATCGTCTTCGCGAGGATCACGGTCGGCGCGCCCTGATAGGCTGCAGCCGCGGCGTACGCGGCGTAGACCTTCTCGGGATCGTGGCCGCCGCGGCGCATCTTCATGAGCTTCGCGTCGGTGAGCCCGGCGACGAGCTTCAGGAGCTCCGGGTACTTCCCGAAGAAATCCTCGCGGATGTAGGCGCCCGACTCGACGGCGTACTTCTGGTACTGGCCGTCGACGACCTCGCCCATGCGGCGAACGAGGAGGCCGGTGTCGTCGCGCGCGA
>Ga0194131_10011072_pt1 | contig 10875 bp, 15 predicted proteins | sample TA2KigO120mmetaG_FD_148631 | JGI IMG/M metagenome (GOLD analysis project Ga0194131, IMG submission 148631) | Freshwater microbial communities from Lake Tanganyika, Tanzania - TA2015053 Kigoma Offshore 120m | ecosystem: Environmental > Aquatic > Freshwater > Lake | place: Tanzania: Lake... | reverse complement strand
CTTCACAAGGAGGTTGGTTCCTAACTTATAGGTATAAAGAGTTTGATTGTTTTTACAGTCACCCACTTCAGTTAAGAGGTTAAACGCATCCGTCGAATATTTGAAGGTTTTCAAGCTACACTCTTCTTCGTCGGGGTTGATAAGTTTACCTTCAAAAGAGACCTGTAGAAATACTGCTTGTTTTCCTGTAAGATTGCCGTAAACTCTTTCTTCTAAGACGTTACCTGATTTATCGTAGACAAACGAGCGATAAGAGTGCGTTCGACCCTTTCCATCACTGATAGTTTTAGCCAAGAGGAGGCCGACATCAGCTTTGGTTTTGCCCCAGAATTTTTGTTCTATACGATAAAGAAGATCCTGATCGTCATACTGTTCAATAGCTATAAGCTGAAAGCGTTTATCATAAGCATAGCGTGTTTTGATCCCCATAGCATTCAAAACCTCGGTGGATCCCTCACCGTAAGAGAAAGAGAATACCGGTTCTGCTTGGCCGGAGTGAGGATGGGGACCTTTTAATAGATGGACTTTTCCATTCTTGTAAGCAATTTCAACAAAATGTCCTCCTGGAAGCTTTTTTTTCACTAACCCATCTTGGTTATATTCATAGATTATAGAAATACAGTGGGAGCCACTGACATGTGTGAGTTGATATATGTCATTTTCTAAAGTGAGGCGATAGGTGAGCTCTTTGAGATCACTTGTTTTCATATGAACTACACATCCTTTTTCTTGAAACTCATAAAAAAAGTGTATCCAAGAAAGTATCTTATGATTTGCATTTTTCATTTCAATGGATACTAAGTTTCCTTCTTGGTCATAGAAAAAGAAGAGTTGATTGCCGCTTGGTAGAATCTCTCGAGTCAGGAGGTAATACGAAGGAGCTATCATCTGTAGGGCTACTTGAGGAATACTTTCTCCTCCAAGAATGAAAGAGGATAAAGTATCCACCTGTTCATAGATGCGCTTGGTCCCATCACCTAAAGTGAGTTCGCAACCGTTCTCTATACATCGCAACTGGTTGTTTTGGAGGTTTGTTCGTCCGCATAGTTCCTGAGAAGAACTATTCACCAGGCCAACAGCTTGGTTCAAGATATCAATTTTAAGAGGGTCTTTTGCCATTCCGTTCACATTTCTCCACCCACTATAGGGAAGAATGCTGCCAGAGCGTTCGCCCGTGAAAGCTATGGACCTAGTAAACAGGTCCTTTCCTATACGACAAGGTTTTTTAGAGGGGTCTTGTCCTATGACAAGAAAACGTTCGGGATATATTCTCCATTCCCTAGAGATGCTGCTGTAAAAACGTTTTAGAACTAGAGGATCTGGACCTGAAATGGTGAGATCGGTGACTGTTTCGCAGTATCCACCATTGAGGATATTGACACAGTCTTGAATAAGGGCATCGTGATCTGATTCTTTCAGTAGAAACTCATGAGGATCGGCTGAAAGTGCACAAGAAAATACAAACAAGAGAAACAAAAACAATAATCGCAAAATAACCCCAACACCTCTTTAAGAGTTCAGCTTGAGGAAGCATCGTGGTTAGTCAATGTAGCTTGGATGAAGGATATTGTCAAACTTTACCACTTTCTCAAGCAGTGCATAGGAAGTTGTATCAAATATATTTTTCAGACAGAGATCGGCATTATATGAAAAAGACTACAAACCGATTTATTTTGTCAAAAAACAGTCTACAATGCACTGTAAACAAGTTGAATTTTTTTAAAAAAAAGATTGCGATAACGGATCCATTTTCCAAAGAGAGGCAATGCTCTAGTCGTCGCCTTTTTGGATACATGCAATAAGACCGAGAAATTCCCTATATTCTTTTTTTTTTTTCACTGATACGATGAAGATATAGACTGAGGCGATCATGTTACTTAGAACAGCTATGAAGATTCTATATCAACACAAGGAAGAGATTCTTCGACAAGGAGCTCGTGAGCTTTCTATTTTTGGTTCAGTTGCAAGGAATGAGAATAGGTCAAAAAGTGACGTGGATATTCTTGTAGACTTTGATGCAAAAAAGGGTTTATTTGCCTTTGTAGGTTTAAAACAGTACCTGGAGGCTATTCTCTCTTGTGAAGTAGATCTTGTTTCTAAAAGAGCTCTACATCCGGCTCTCAAGTCAAGAATTTTGCAGGAGGCAAAGAATGTCTTCTAGGGATTGGTTATTCCGTATTCAGGATATCTTACGAGCCATTGAGAAAATAGAGATGTATGTTCAAGGCATGACGACTAGTCAATTCAAAAAAAATGATCTTGTGATCGATGCTGTTGTACGCAACTTAGAGGTAATAGGGGAGGCGGGGAAGAGTATTCCAGTTCATATTCGACGTGCATATCCCGATATTCCCTGGGAGGAGATGAATGGCATGCGCAATGTTTTGATTCATGAATATTTTGGCGTAGATATAACTACGGTATGGCACACGGTAAAGAAGCATCTTCCTATGCTAAAAGAGCAGTTAAAAAATCTTTCTAAGGCGACTTAAGAGTACTTGGAACGAGGAATAAGATGCGGTCCATCTCCTGCATCCAAGAGATGGTCTGTTTTTCTAGTTGTTGCAAGATAAAAAACCAGCTGATGCAAAGAAGAGCAAGGCCAATAAGGGATTTCAAAGACATCCCTAAAAAGGCAATTTGTACCTGCGGAGCAAGTCGATTAGCTATGCCGAGGAATACTTCTGTCATCAAAATTGCAAGAAGAGACGGCGCTGATAGTTGGATAGAGAGGGCTAGAACTTTGGTAACAAGGCCAATAATAGCTGGCCAAAAAGGGTAATTGGGAGCGAAGAAAACAGGGTTAATAAAAGCATCTACAGGAAAGATTTTGTACCAAGATAATAAACTAGAAAAAAGAAAAAAAGGCCCCCCAATCGTATAAAACATGGCGATAAGTGTATAGGAGTAGAGATTGCCTATGGGGGATGCTTGAGCGGAAGAGAAAGGATCATTTACCTGTAAAGAAGAAGCTCCTCGCATGAAGTCTACGAGTACACCTGCGGATTGTGCAAATTGAAAGGGGATGGTGATCAAGAAGGCAATAATGAACCCAAGAAAGATCTCTTTGATAGCATATCCGATAAAAAGGACTCCAAATGTTGGTAAGGAGTGACTCGTGATGGCAATCATAGGGAGGAAGAGAATCGTAAAAGAAATGAGCATGCCCATCTTCACACTAGGGGGAAGCTTAGCCCCGAGAAAAGGAGCTATGGTAATCAGAGGGGCTAAACGACAAAGCCCAAGGAGAAAAAAAGATAAGAAAGATAGGGGGGATAGTAGATAGAGATGGGAGAAAAAAGAAGAGTACTCTTGACCTGGTCCCATAGTGGCTTTACGTTAGGTAGTCATCCATTTAGGGAAGTTTACAAAGATATTCGCTGTGTATTGATAAATTTGCGCTCCAAGCCAGCCTCCCAAGGCTAAAAGTGTAATCACAACGGCAACAAGCTTCACCATGGTAGAGAGTGTCTGCTCTTGGATTTGCGTAGCCGCTTGAAACACAGCAACAAAAAGACCAAGGATAGTGCTAATGAGGATGGGGGGACCAGAAAGAATTAAAATGAGTAAAAGAGCTTGGTAGCTAAGTTGTTGAATTTCTGTGCTGTACATACATGCCTCGGCTTGATGTTAACGAAAAGACAAGATAAGACCTTGGATAATAAGTGTCCACCCATCGACCATGACAATGAGAAGAAGTTTTAAGGGTAGAGCAATGGTTAAAGGCGATAGCATCATCATTCCCATAGCAAGCAAGATATTAGAAGTAACAAGGTCAATGACAAAGAAAGGAAGGTAGATGAGAACCCCCACTTCAAAAGCAGCTTTGAGTTGAGAAGTAATGAATGAAGGAATCAAAATAATGAAGTTATCGGGTTGTAAAGAAGAGCGATATTCTTCTGGAAATGATCGGTAGGCAAGTTGATAAAACCCGGAGATGTGTTTGGGAGCTGTATTGCGCTCCAAGAATTGTCTTAAAGGTTCTTTGACCTTGTCGACAAGCTGAGTTACAAATTCTGCTGTAGGAGCTGAAAAGAGCTCTGTGGGAGGCTTGCTTTGTAAAAGATCTTCCCCAGCTTTATACATGGCAAATCCTGTGGGAAACATGACATACACGGAAATAAGAAGAGCAATACCATTCAATACCTGGTTAGGGGGAGATTGTTGTATGCCCAAAGCATTGCGTAACAAAGAAAGCACAATGACAATCTTCACATAAGAGGTTAGCATCATGACGATGAAAGGAAGAAGAGAGAGCAGAACAAGAACAGAGACTTGTACAAGAACAGTAGGCGGGGAAGTCTCTGGAGCAGCGGGGATCACCGCTGGAGACTGCTCAGCTATGAGAGGGACTAAGCAGCCAAAGAAAAAACAAAAAAAGAGCTTTCTGAACATAAAGGGCCTACAGTCGAAGTTAGGTCCCTTTGTACACTATTCTCGCTTTTTTACAAACACAAGAGAACGAGTTCCCCCGCACTTTATTGCTTTTTTTTATAAAAGTTGTGCATCCCACATGGTTAACCCAGCAGTTCTTTAGGTTCAAGATGGTTTTTTAGAAGGATCAAAGGCATGAATAAAGTTGTCTTCCCCATAGGCTAGAATTTTTTTGTCGCAAGTGATAAGAACAGCTTTTGCTTTATGAGCAGAGACCACCAGAATGCGATCTACGGGATCTCCATGAAATCCTCCTGGTAATCTTGTGCTTTGATCGCAATATCAGGAGTTATAGGGCAGAATTGTATGCCAGGATCATCTAGAGCTTGATCTACCCAGTCTGATATATCTATGGTCATCTCTATGCGTTTTTTATCCACAAGCATGCCTACTTCCCAGATTGACATAGGAGATATGAATACTCCTCGCTGCTTCTTTAATGCTGAATCAAGTGTTTCGATGAATTTCTTTTGTTAAAATGGAGTTACCCGTAACGAGCCATAACCAGACATGAGTATCCAAAATAATTTTATGTTGCCCTAAACTTTTAAGTAGTGACATCCCACTCTTCCTGGATAGGTTCTATGATGTTTCCTATTTTCTTCCACAATCGTCCTCCAAAGTTTTTTATCACTCCATGGTCATGTTATCATGGTCATATTGTTCTGGATATGAAAATGAATAAAAAAAGGATTGTGTTTGTTTTTACGTTGTTGGTTATAAGAATGTTATGACTTGTATCTATCAAAAGCTAGCTCTAGGGCGAGCCACTGGTTTTCAATACTAGCATTGATGATCCCTGCTTCTGTTTCAATGATGCATCCTCCGGGCGAAACGTCCTCTTTTTCTTGCACAGAAAGGACCTGAACTTGGTCAAGCATTTGCTTAATTTTGGTTTTGCTTTGTTCTAGAGCATCTATGTCTTTTTTATTAGCAAAGATTGTAATGCATTTGTTGTTTTTTGCGGCTGTAATGACTTGCATTACGATATCCACAATGGTGTTGGGGAACGTTTCGATCTCTTTTTTTACAATTTTTTGCGCTGCTTTCAACGCTAGAGGAAGTACCATCCTCTGCATATCGTGGTAGATCTTTTGCACCTCTTCGTTCAAAGAAAGGATATGCGTATTAAATTCCCGTAGTCCCTGTTGAAATCCTTCCGCCTGCGCCTTTTGTCGAAGCTTCTCGCATTCTTCTTCTGTCTGCACATGAAGTTGCTTCGCTTCTTCTTGAGCCTTTTGAATAATACTTTGTGCTTCTAGTAATTGACCAAGTTCCTTGGCTTGAATGATCTTACTTTCAGAGTGCGTGTGGATTGATCCTGAAAAAATATAAGAGAAAAGCTTCATGGAGCTGCTCGTGTAGAGGATTTAGGGAGATATTGCACCAGTTCCATCACCTGTTTGGTCAAAATGGTGTAAGCTTTGGGATTATCTAGAGGCTTACGCAAAGAAACTAAGAGAACAGCTTCATTTTCTGGCATCTGATGTGTAACGTACCAGACGAGGTGCTCATGAGCTGGGTATAGCGCTTTGGCTAGGCGATTCATGCCTCTTTTATGTAACTCTGACAGCAGGGACTCTTTATGCAAGGATCCTTTGGCTAGATCCATCTTTTTGAACATGAGGGGTTCTTTTTTTTGTACAAGAGAGTGTAAAAAAAGGCGCTGTTCTTGAGATAAGAGGGAGTGGATTTGCTGTAGCCTCGTCTTATCGATGATTTGCGTAAGTTCTACAGCAAGATCTCGAAGTCCTAAGAAGTCTACGAGTATTTGTAGCTCTTTTGCAGATAGAGAAAGTAGACATAAAAGATCCGAGGAGGGTAATGCTTGAGTGGGTAGTAGATCAGGGATTCCTTTAAGTAGTTCTCCTAAGAGTTCTTGCTGCAAGAAGAGCTTAGCCTGGTGGCTAAGTGTGGGGATAAGCTCATGAAAGAGGAGGATCTCCTGTAACTGCGTGCACTGCTCTTGAGAGAAAAGAGGAAGGAAAAGAGTGGCTTTTTGTTTAGGAAGGGAGCGTAACCACTTAGCAAACCAAGAAACATGAATTCGATGGAGGAGGTCTTCTTGTTGAAATCCAATAGATAGATCTTCGTGAGGAGCAGGAAGAGAAAGAAGTTTTTTTTGCTGCGAGGGGGGGAGGAACGAGGCAAAAGCCTTGGTCTGACCTTTGGCTCTTTTTTCAATAAGAGCATTACAAACAAGCCAGGAGGTAGTCATGGATGCGGTTTGTCCTCAGTATGAGCTTCACTCTTTTGTTCTTCTATGGCAACTGGAAGAGGGGTTGGAACAAATAACTTTTTGAGGCCACCTTTACTCTTTAATAAAGGATAAAGTTTCCAGATGAACCAGCCTGTAAGCAGAGCAAAGAGCACAGATGCAAAGCAGAGGATAAAAAACAGTGTGCGAAAACGACTTGCAGAAGTTTTGCTCATAACAATAGACCAGATATTTACATACTCCTTATCCTTTTCTCCCATGGTCAAAGCTTCGGGAAGATTACCTTGCGTGATATCAGAAAAACGCGCGCGATCGGAGATGACGGTTACGTCGTTAACATCAAGTCCTTGAATACTTCCAGAAACAAGGCGTTTGATCTTCATGATAAGATGACTATTGGGATCGTCGAGGATTCCTTGATGTTTTACATAGACGGCAGCTGTGATTTTTTGTTGAGAAGTTTGTTCCCAGGGCATGGCCGAGGAACTGTCTGTATTAGGAAACGAGATTTGTACATCCGCATCGATCACGCCGTCAATTTTTCGAATAGTGCCAGCGATTTGTTCAGAAAGACCCGCTTGATAGCGGATCGTATCTTCTTTATCTGATGTCATGAGTCCTTGTTTGCCGAAGAGATCAAGGAGATTAGTCCCTCGAATTCTAGGTAGGCCACTTTGATTAAGGATAGCCATAGCATCTGTAGAATCATCCTGACCGACCACAATGCTCCACTTAGGAGCTCCTTGTGCTCCTCCCGGTGAGGCGGCTGCTGAGATGGCTTTTTTTGCCGGGATCCCTTTGCTTGCGAGTAAGACAATGATTTCATTGGCCTCTCGCTCACTAATGTCACTTACGACAAGAGTATCTTGTTTACACCCTGTGAGGGTAATAATGGAGAGAACAAGCAGAAATAAAGAGCGTAAATTCATAAAGTACATCACAAGTTAATCGTCGGCCCAGGCGATTGTAAGCGGATGGGAAAAAACTGTCAAGGGCACTTTCTTCGTTATATAGCAAGGTTCTTTTTTTGCGTATACTCTTACTTAGAAAAAAATATAAATAGTCTTACGATGTAAGGACCTGCTTTTGGCGGGAGAACTTTTCTGCAAGAATGAGAGCTACTATAACCAGTGTCAACGAAAAGGTTAGCGAAGGAATATGAGCTGTTTCATGAAAGAAAAGAAGGGAGACAAGAACTCCAAGAGGAATTTTGACATTGTTAATAACGGCCAGAGAGCCGATCGATGTAGTGACAGCGGCTTTGTTCCAAAGAAAGAAACAAAGACCAGACGCTATGGCTCCTAAGTAAAGAAGAAGGAAGAGCTGTTTCGTTGTAAGAACGCTGTAGCTAGACCATCCTTGGAGTAGGGTAGTGGACAAAGCTGTGACTGCAAGTCCTCCTAAAAATAAAAGGGCATAGATGCTTTGATCTTTCAGCATAGGATAGTGTTTTCGCGCACGTTTATAAGCTACTTGACCAAAAGCAAAGCAAAGATCAGAGAGTTGCACGAGTAAGAAACCTTTACAAGCTGCAAGAGTTGGAAGTTGATGCCAATAGAGGATGGTTACTCCTACAAGAGCAAGAAGGGAAGTGAAGACGAAAAAAGGACGAAAAGAGCCCTCGGTTAGATCGCTCAGTAAGGTAACATATAATGGGGTAAAAGCGGTAAAAAGGACAACGTGATGGGCGGGTAAAAAAGCATAGGATCTGATGACGCATAGGTACATGATTCCATACTGCACTGCTCCGATAAGGAGAAAGATTCCCATGTCTTTTTTGCCAGGTAAAGAGGAGATGCGTAGCCAAGGCAAGAACAGCAAAGAGGGGACAAGCATGCGCATGCAAGCAACGAAATCGGGACTCAATGAGGTGAGATTCCCTTTGATCAGCCCATAAGAAAAGGCCCAAACAAGGGAACAGAATACAAGGTACAGCATAAGACCTCCATGAAAAGAAGCCAGGATTTTACCGAAAAAAAGGAATACGTACAAGTAGGTGTGCGAGATGAGACTTGATTCTACAGCTAATGAGCTGAGCTGCTGTGATTTAGCCAAGAAAATGATCTATTGCAATTGCTAATAGCGATAAAAGTTAAAATGTATCTATTGACAATGGATAGTTTTAGTGTTATATTGTCGTTGTCAACAGGTGGCTAGTGTATGGGTATTTCAATGGGAGTATTGGAGCAGGTGATAAAAGAGCAGCGGGAGATGCGACTCCCGCGTGATCTTATCAAACGCTCAGTGATGGAAAAGCTTCGACGCTATCTGTCATTACCTGAGATTACTGTTATAACGGGACTTCGTCGGGTGGGAAAGTCGACGTTATTGCAGCAACTGCGTAGTGAATCCTTGGAATCTGATTACTATATCAATTTTGATGATGACCGATTATTTCAGTTTGCACTTGAAGATTTTCAGACTTTACTTGAGCTTTTTATCACATTATATGGAGTTCAGAAAACTTTTTTCTTTGATGAAATACAAAACATCGAAGGGTGGGAAACCTTTGTGCGCCGCCTTCATGATCAGGGAAATAAGATCTACATTACGGGATCTAATGCTACTTTATTCAGTCAAGAGCTTGGGACTCGGCTTACAGGTCGTTATATTCAAGTAGAACTTTACCCTTATTCCTTTGCGGAACTTTTGCATCACAAGCAACCCGATATAGAGCGTCCTGTCACAACTGAAGAAAGAGGGCTATCAGCGAGGGGATTTGCTGAATATTGCTTAACCGGTGGGATTCCTATTTACGTGGATTCTTTAGAAGTAGGGGTGCTTCAATCGCTCTATGAAAGTGTTCTTTATCGAGACATCATTTCTCGTTATAAGCTTACAAGTGATCGTCCCATTAAAGAGCTTGTATATTATTTTGCAAGCAATGTAGGGAAGGAATTTAGTTACAATGGGCTTGCTAAGATGATCGGTCTTGGAAGTCCCACTACGGTCTCTGACTATTGTCATTATTTACATATGAGTTATCTTTGCTACACAGTTTCTAGGTTTAGTCATTCTTTAGCTAAGCAGCAACATTACAATAAGAAATGCTATTTCATCGATCATACTATGGCAAGAGTTTTGGGATTTCGATCTACAGAGGATAAGGGGAGGCTGCTTGAGAATCTTATCTATATCGAATTGCGACGACGAGGAGGGGAGATCTACTTTCATAAAGAACGGAAGGAGTGTGACTTCCTTGTTCGTAAACAGGGAGTAGTTTGTGAAGCTTACCAAGTCTGTGTTGATTTGCATAATATAACTACTAAGGAACGAGAGTTACAAGGCCTAGTAGAGGCGATGCAGTTATATGCCTTGAGCCAAGGAATAATCATTACTGAGAATCAAGAAGAAATTCTACAAATTTCCGCAGATAACAGGGTCTTGCAAATTGTCATTATTCCTGCTTGGAAGTGGGCTATTTCCTAGGTGTTGATAGAAATAACTCGTATGTTATATTTTTGATAACATACTGGTAAAATATGAATAGGTCTTTTCACCTATCCGCGGAAGACTTTGAGAGAGTTAATCAAGAAAAACATCTTGCACTACAACAAGGCAAGGCAGATGAAGAATTTTGGGTTTCCTATGCCAAGAAGAAAGAGATCAGGCTGTCAGAGGACTGGACAACCTCATTTCGAATAGTGATGAAAGAGGCCGTCGGAGTGAATTCCAAGATGTACTCTTTGGTAGGTCAATTAAAACAGCGACAGACCTCTGTCGCACTCCTTTCTATAAGGAGAAAGATTTCCATGTCTTTTTTACCAGGTAAAGAGGAGGTGTGTGGCCAAGGCAAGAACAGCAAAGAGGAGACAAGCTTGCGCATGCAAGCAACGAAATCGGGACTCAATGAGGTGAGATTCCCTTTGATCAGCCCATAAGAAAAGGCCCAAACAAGGGAACAGAATACAAGGTACAGCATAAGACCTCCATGAAAAGAAGCCAGGATTTTACCGAAAAAAAGGAATACGTACAAGTAGGTGTGCGAGATGAGACTTGATTCTGACTTCCGCGCAAAAAAAACACAAATCATTGATAATTAACATGTTGATTTTTTTTGTTCCACTACGCTTCCGTTTGTTCCGAGTAACTTTCTGCACACGTATAGAGTTGAATCCCTGTATCATGTAGGATGATCTAAAAAATATTGTAGTTTAGGATATTTGGATGGATCTTCTGTGAATTTCTTTTGAGAAGCCTCTTCTATAAGAGAACCTGCTTCT
>Ga0194131_10011070_pt1 | contig 10876 bp, 9 predicted proteins | sample TA2KigO120mmetaG_FD_148631 | JGI IMG/M metagenome (GOLD analysis project Ga0194131, IMG submission 148631) | Freshwater microbial communities from Lake Tanganyika, Tanzania - TA2015053 Kigoma Offshore 120m | ecosystem: Environmental > Aquatic > Freshwater > Lake | place: Tanzania: Lake... | reverse complement strand
TGGCCTGCACGTGTTGGATTGGCCTCCGTTACGAGTTGATCGAAGGCTGGGTGAAGCGCGGCTGGCAGAATCTGGGGCGCCTCTTCGCGCAGGAACAACGTGTGGGGCGGGGCGCTGAATGCCGCCGCTCCGTCACTTGGGTTTTCGATCGTGAGCGTCTGGTTGCCCAGGCCTGCCTCCCAGGGAATCTGAACCGTGAGGACCCTTGGGCTGGTAGCGAGCACCGGCATTTCGAGATCTCCGATCCAGGCCCGTGATCCCGGCGCGAACCCGGTTCCGCTCAGCCGCAGGAGGCTGCCCGGCGCCTGTGGATCCATGGGCGACGGCTGCTCCGATACGACGGCCATCAACCGGGGCGCCGCGCCCGTGGCGATCTCGTGGCGCCACCAGCGTCCGGCGAGCGAGTAGAGTGCGATGCGTCCGCTGTCGTCGAGTGTCACGGACTCGGCGGGCGAGTCCCAGAGTGTGCGGGTCCGGCCGGATTCCCACAGTACCGCCCGGTTCTGTTCGATGAACGCGATCTTGTCGAGGTTGCCTGTGCCGCACAGGCTCGACAGGGATTGGGTGGCCGCGTGAAGGAGCGTGAGGCGTCCGGAATCGAGGCTGATCCGGAAGAGTCCACCGGGCAGTGCGATCGCCGCGCTTTGGCCGTCATCGGCGATTGTCATACCTGTGGGCGCGGCTGGCAGCGGAATGGAGCGGACCTCGGTGAGCGAGGCGGCCATCAGCGTCGCGGCGCCCTTGTAGATCGCGGTTCCGGTGTTGGAAACGATCCGGCAGCCCCCGCCGATTTCGGCCGGTTCGACTACGGGACCCTGCGCCCGCGAGTCGAGCTGGATGACTCCAGGCGATGACGATCCGCCGAAGAACGACGTGGCGAAGTTGACCGCGAATCGTCCGTCGCGGCTGAAGTACGCGAATCCAGGCACGCTGGCCGGTGGCCGGCCGTCGCGGAGGATCGTGGTGCCCCGGAAGACGACCGTGGCTGAAGGAGAGGGACAGACCCCACGTCCGCCGGTGCAGATACTCTCTCTCCAGTAGCTGAACATCGTGCCGTTGGCGCTGGCGGAGGCGGCGGAGATCCGGCTCGGGATCGTCTGGCTGATCTCTTCCGACAACAGGGTCTCGATCCCGCCGTTTGGCTGGATCCGGGAGATGCGGTTGACTCCGCCGAAGGAGGTGGACAGCAGGAGCGCTTCCGCGGCGGCGGGGCAGGGGAGCAGAGCGAAGAGGAATGCCCTCATGTCCCTAAGACCCTTGCGGCGGGCGGTTCCGCTACAGGGGAAAGAGAACTGGTCAAAATGTTTGGCACACCGAGCTTGCTCTGGCCTCGGCCCCGGCCAGCGGCAGTACCTGCCGGGCGATAATGGTTCTAATGGCCATCGTCCCCAGCGCACACGTTCACCAGTCACAACTCGCTGCTGATGTTGAGAATGCCAAGAAGAAGCTGGGTTCGGAAGCGATTGAAGTGTCCTATCGCCTGGAGGCGGATTCCACCGGCGAGCCGTCGATCTTTTTTCGCATTATCCTTGCGGACTGGGCGACGGCGGAAGAGAATCTTCCAGCCGTTACGGGCCGCATCGCGACGACGCTGTTTACCGAGGTCCGGCCATTCGAGAATTGGGGTCTTCATCCCTATTTCAACTTTGGCTGTTCAGCGGAACTGCCGTCCAGCAGTAAGGCGTAACGGGTTGGCCTACCACGACGACTTGCTTGGACAGGCCCTAAGCCCTTAGAAGGGCAGTCTCGTCGGCATACTACGCCGTCTTTCATCTCCTCATCGCCGAGGCGACGTTGAATTGGAACAACGCTCTGCTTCGCACAGCGCTCGGCCGAGCATTCGACCACGGCCCAATGAGACAAGCATCGAGCCGAGTGGCGAATCCGCAGGTATCCCCGTACGCCGGCGAAGATCCGCGGGTCGTGGACACCTTGCGATTTGTAGCCCTGACCTTCGCGCAGTTGCAGGAAGATCGCCATTTCGCGGACTACAACCTCACCAAGGACATCAGCTCAATCGATGCGTTGGCCCAAGTGAAGTCGGCCGAGAGGGTCTTTCATGTCTGGCCATCGATCCGGGCTTCGCAGATCGCCCAAGAGTATCTTGTCTCACTCGTAGTGAAACGGTAAGCCGACTCCCGGCTGTCCTCGATATTCCCTGCGCTGGCGTCTGGCGTCCTTGCCATCCACCGAGACTCGGCCGTCCGGTTGAAGCCGGAGCAAAGCTCGCGCAGCAGCGCCTTGTAGCGTGAATCTGAGTCCGCCCGTTCACTTCACCCAGTCGGCGACGAAAATGTTGAACTCGTACCGTGACTTGGCGTCCTTGTCCGAGCTGAACACAACGCGCTTGCCATCCGGCGAAAACTCGGGGAACGACGAAAAGCCGCCGAAACCGGTCACCTGCTCGAGTCCGGTCCCGTCCGTGTTCATCAGGAACAGTTCGAACTTCCGCCCGTCGCAGTTGTGCTTGTTCGACGAAAAGATGATCTTGCGGCCGTCCGGCGTGAAGCTGGGAGCAAAGCTCGCGCAGCCGAAACTGGTCAACTGCTTCGGATTCGCGCCGGACGCACCGGCCACGAATATCTCCATCTTCATCGGAGTCGTCAGATTCTCCCGCAGCAGCGCCTTGTAGCGGTCCATCGCGTCATGCGCCGATGGATGGTTGGCGCGCCATACCAACTGCTTCCCGTCACGCGAATAGACCGCGCCGCCGTCGTAGCCCTCCGAACGGGTCAACTGCTTCTTGCCGGTTCCATCCGGATTCATCGACCACATATCGAGGTCGCCTGACGCCATCGACGTGTAGACGATCTTGTTCGTCTTCCAGTTGACGGTCGCTTCCGCATCGTAGCCGGGCGCCTCGGTGAGACGCTTCACCAGCTCACCCGCCGCCGTGGCGAGGAAAATGTCGTAGCTCGGATACACCGCCCACACGTAGCCCTTGCTGCGGTCGGGTGATGGCGGACAGGCAGCGCCGCCCTCATGCGTCGAGGCGTAGACGATATGCCGGTTGTCCTTGAGGAAGTAGCCGCACGTCGTCCGGCCCTTGCCTGTCGACACCATCCGCTGACCGGATCCGTCGGCGTTCATCACATAGATCTGGTCGCACTCGTGCGGCGGCCGCGTCGACTGGAACACCAGCCGCTTCCCATCGGGCGACCAGTAGGCCTCCGCGTTCTGGCCTCCATGCGTGAGCTGCTTCAAATTCGCCAGCCGGCCGGACTGCGCCCATGCCGCCGCGGCCGCCAAAACCAGCCACAAGCCCCTCATGCCGTTGCCTTCAATTCCGCCGCGAGCAGCGCCTTCATCTTGCCCAGGGCCTTGTCCGCCGCCGGATCCGAAATCAGGTTCCGCATCTCGCCCGGGTCCTTGCCAATCGCATACAGTTCATCCATGCCTTCCAGCCCGGTGTAGTGGACGTACTTCCACTCCGCCGTCCGCACGGACTGCCATGACGGCGTCCGCGGGAAATTGCCTTCAGCGAAATACTCGGTGAGGACCGCTTGCCTCCACTTTGACTTTTTCCCGCCGATTACCGGCAACAGGCTCATGCCTTGCATCTGCGCGTGGACCTTCAGCCCGGCCGCTTCCATCACCGTCGGCGCGATGTCGATGCTGAGCGTGTTCGCCACGATCACCGAGCCCGCCCTGATCTGCTTTGGCCAGCGCATCAGCATCGGAATCCGGATCGATTCCTCAAACGCCCAGCGCTTGTCGCCGAGTCCGTGCTCGCCCCAGAAGTATCCGTTATCGCTGGTGAACACGATCAGAGTGTTGTCGAGCTGGCCGGTGTCTTCGAGCGCCTTGAAAATTCCGCCGACGGAATCATCCACTGACAGCATGCACCGCATCTGATTCTTAATCAACTCGTCGCCCGACCCGCCTCCTGGACTGACCGCGGGCTTGCCCTCAATGAGCCGCGTCATGGCGGGCTTTCCAGCGAGCTGGTCCTTCGCGTTCTCCGAGCGGCGGATCGTCTCGCCGGAGAACATGGACTTGTGCCGCTCGGCCGGCGTGAACGGACCATGGACCGCCTTGTGCGCCAGACACAGGCAGAACGGCTTTGAGCGCGGCTTGCGGATGAACTCCGCCGCATATCCGCCCAGCAGGTCCGTCATGTAGCCTTTCTGGTCCACCGCCTTGCCGTCAATGTTCAGTGGTGGATCCTCGAACCGGCCCTGTCCGCGGAAGCTCACCCAGCGGTCGAACCCGGGGCGCGGCGAGTCGTCGGTGCCCATGTGCCACTTGCCGATGTAGGCGGTCTCATAGCCAGCCTCGTGCAACAACCGCGGGAACGTGACCAGGCGGTGGCTCAGCGCCGCGTTGTCGCCGTTGCCGCGGATGGTGTGCTTGTGCGCATATTGTCCGGTGAGGAACGACGCACGGGACGGAGAACAAAGCGGAATGGCGACGAAGGAATCGGTGAAGCGCGCGCCTTCCTTGGCGATCCGGTCGATGTGCGGAGTCTTCGCGAACGGATGTCCGGTGCAGCCAAGCGCATCCCACCTGAGGTCGTCGATCAGGACGAAGACAATGTTCGGCCGCTGGGACCGCTGCGCGGCGAGTGGCGGGACCGCGGCTGAGGCGAGGAATTGGCGTCGGGAAACCATAGACAGGCCAGTATACCGCTCCGTCAGCGCACGGGCCGTCCCAAAAACGGACACCTGGTTTTGGCGTGCAAAGATCATCTCCTGTGTTTTCATCACGCCCTGATTGGCAGCCGCCGTGCCGTATGATGAGGTGAAACCCATGGACGTACCACGCAAGGACGCTAACCGGCGCAAGTGGATCCGGCGGCTTACCGTCTTCGGAGGGCTGGCGGTAGTGATTCCCGCGATCACAGTGTCGCTCGCCAAGCTCAAGTCGGCGGCCCCCGTGGTCGAAGCCGGATCGGTGTGGCCCGACGTGGTGAAGCGCGGACCGATGATCCGGCAGGAGCGCGGACTGGGAACGCTGGTAGCCGAGGACATTCTCTGGATTCCGGCGACCACAGACGGCCGCGTCGAGAAGATCATGATCCGGCCGGGCGCGGTGGTCCGCGCCGACACCGTGATCCTAACGCTGAGCAACCCCGAGCTGGAAGTGAACACGCTTGACTACGAGTATCAGGTGAAGGCGGCTGAGGCGCGGCTGCTGGATCTGAAGGTCCAGTTGGACAGCCAGACGTTAACGCAGCAGGCCGAGCTGGCGCAGATCGAGTCCGCCTACACGCAGTCCAAACTCCGGCTGGACCGCGATGAAGCCATGTTCAAGGAGCAGCTCATCGTCGAGCTGAACGTGAAGCTGTCGCGCGACACGGTGGCCCAGCTTGATCGCCGGATTGGACTCGAGCGCGAGCGGCTGAAGATCAAGCGCGATTCGGTGGATGCGCAGCTTGCCGTCCAGCGCGCCGACATCGACAAGCTGAAGGCGCTGCTTGCCCTCAAGAGGAACCATCTCTCGCAACTCACCGTTCGAGCGGGCTCAGACGGCGTATTGCAGGAGCTTCCCGTGCAAGTGGGCCAAAAGGTACCCGCCGGGACGATCCTCGCCAAGGTGGCGCAGCCCACGCGTCTAAAAGCGGAACTCAAGATCCCGGAGACGCGTATTAAGGAGATCACGATCGGCCAGTTCGCGCAAATCGACACCCGGAACGGCATTATTCCGGGACGCGTGTCGCGTATCGAGCCGGCGGCGAAGGAAGGCACCGTGCTGGTGGAAGTGCGGCTTGAAGGCGCGCTGCCGCAGGGTGCACGGCCGGATCTGAGCGTCGACGGAGTGGTGGAAATCGAGAAGCTCCCCGATGTCGTCTACATGAGCCGCCCGGCGTTCGGGCAGGAGAACTCGACGATCAGTATTTTCCGTTATGACCGCGACGGAAAAGGGGCGAACCGCGTCCAAGTAAGGCTGGGCCGCCAGTCGGTGAACACCGTCGAGATCCGTGAGGGTCTGGCGGTGGGCGACAAGGTAATTCTGTCGGACATGTCGGCCTGGGACTCCTATGACAGAATCGCGCTGAGATAAGAGGCAGGATCAATGAACGATACACTGATTCATCTGGACAACGTCAAGAAGATTTTCTATACCGACGAGGTGGAGACGCACGCGCTGGCCGGGATTCACCTGGACGTGAAGCGCGGCGAGTATGTCGCCATCAATGGGCCGTCCGGCTGCGGCAAGTCGACACTGCTGTCGATCCTGGGCCTACTGGACACGCCGACTGAGGGCATGTACGAGCTGAACGGACGTCCGGTTGGGACGCTCAAGCCGTCCGAGCGCGCCCGGATCCGCAACCGCGAGATCGGTTTTATATTCCAGGCGTTCAACCTGATCGGCGACCTGACAGTCTATGAGAATGTCGAGCTGCCGCTCACCTACCGCGGCATGGGCGGCGCCGAGCGCAAGAAGCGTTGCCAGGAAGCGCTCGAGAAGGTCGGGATGTCGCACCGGATGAAGCACTATCCGTCGCAGTTGTCGGGCGGCCAGCAGCAGCGTGTGGCGGTGGCGCGCGCTCTCGTCGGAGATCCTCTGATTCTGCTCGCCGACGAGCCTACTGGAAATCTTGACTCGAAGAATGGCGAGGCGGTGATGGACCTTCTCAAGTCGCTGCACGACAACGGAGCTACGATTTGCATGGTGACCCACGATCCCCGGTTTGCCCAGTACGCCGCGCGATCCGTGCATCTGTTCGACGGCAAGGTGGTGGAGGAGCGGACCGCTCAATGATCCGCCTGAGCGGACTCGAAAAGTACTTCGAAACCGCGGCCGGCCGCTTCTATGTCCTGCGGCGCGTGAACCTCGACATCGAGGAAGGCAGCTTCGTGACGGTGATGGGACCATCGGGAGCGGGCAAGTCGACGCTGCTGAGCATCCTGGGCATGCTCGATGCCAGTTGGGCCGGCGAATACTGGCTGTACGGCGAGCCGATCCACAAGATGAAGCAGCGCGAGCGGATCGAGCGGAACAAGAAATACATCGGATTCGTGTTTCAGAGCTATCACCTGCTCGACGATCTGACCGTGTACGAGAATCTCGATGTGCCGCTGTCCTACCGCAACATGCGGTCGAGCGAGCGGGCCTCGATCGTGTGCGACGTGCTCGACCGGTTCCAGATTGTCGGCAAGAAGGATCTGTTCCCGAACCAACTCTCCGGCGGCCAGCAGCAGCTTGTGGCGATCGCGCGCGCCGTGGTGGCGAATCCCAGGATCATCCTCGCCGACGAGCCTACCGGGAATCTCCACTCGGCACAGGCGAAGGAGATCATGGAGCTGTTCGTGAAGCTGAACCGCGAGGGGACGACGATCATTCAGGTGACCCACTCGGAGGTGAACGCGTCCTATGGCAACCGGCTTATCTATATTCGCGACGGCTGGATCGAGCGCGATGAAGCTGCATCGAATCCAGCAGGGGCGTCACGGCGGGACTAAATGTTTGCGATCGTGGCCGCGGCACTGCTTGCCGCTATCGAGTCCCTAGCGGATGCTGGCCACTGGAAACGCGCGCGCGCCAAGGCGGAAGAGGCCAGGCTGGCGGAATCGAACGACGCGCGGGCGCTGTGGCTGGCCTCGCGCGTGAAGCTGGCCTTCAGTGAGCTGGATGAGGCGGCCAAGCTGGCGGAGCGGGCGGCGGCGCTCGATCCGAAGAACGCGGGCTACCAGTTGCAGATCGCGGAAGTTTGGGGCACCGTGGCGCACCGCGCGCCGGTGTGGCGTCAACTCGGGCCGGGCCGGAGGTGCAAGAAGGCGATGGACGCGGCGTTTGCGCTCGATCCGCGCCACGTGGAGAACCTGTTTATATTGATGCAGTACTATCAACGTGCTCCGGGATTCATGGGCGGCGACAAGAAGAGGGCGGCGGAGATACCGGCCCGGATTCGTGAAGTGGATGCCGCGCGTGGTTGGATGGCAGAGGCCAAGCTTGCCGAAATCCGAAAGGACGCCGCGGGCCAGGAGTCCGCGTTGAGGAGGGCGGTCGAAGCCAATGTCCGCCACTATGGCGCGCGGATTGAACTGGCGGCCCACCTTCTGCGCCGGGGCGATGCGAAAAGCGCGGCAGAGCAAGCCCGGACCGCGGCGGGCATCCATCCGGATCGCGTGGAGGCGTATCAGATCCTGGCGCGCGCCCTCGACCCAGGTCCGGCGCTCGAAGCGGTGCTGGCCGAGGCGGCGGTCCGCGTGCCCGATGATTTGAGTCCGTTCTACGAAGCCGCGCGCCGCGTGTCTGCGCGGAGGCAGGCCTGGATCGAGCGGTATCTGAGCCAGCCTCCGGAGCCTACCGCGCCGTCGCACGGTGACGCGAGAAAGTTGTTGAAGCATGCCGGTTCCTGACCGTCCGCGGATCCTGATCGCCGACGATCAACCCGACGTACTCGAAGCGCTGCGGCTGCTGCTCAAACCTGAGGGCTACGCGATCACTACGGCGTCCTCGCCAGCCGGAGTGCTGGCATCCACGGAATCGGAAGAGTTCGACGTTGCGCTGGTTGACCTGAACTACACGCGCGACACCACGTCTGGCCAGGAAGGAATCGACCTGTTGAAGCGCCTGCGCGCGCTCGACTCGACGCTAGGCACGATCGTGATGACTGCCTGGGGCAGCATCGAGCTGGCCGTCGAGGCAATGCGGCAAGGCGCGCGCGATTTCGTCCAGAAGCCGTGGGAAAACCACCGCCTACTGGCCATCGCCGCCACCCAGGTGGCCCTCACGCGTGCACTGCGGCGCGGCCAGCGCCTGGAGGCGGAGAATCTCGCGTTGCACGGAGAGTCCGGTGGTCCTGTGCTGATCGCCAAGTCCGCCGCGATGCAGCCTGTCCTGCGTATCATCGAGCGCGTTGGACCTTCGGAGGCGAACGTGCTCATCACCGGGGAACATGGCGTGGGCAAGGGCGTCGTGGCGCGCGCGCTGCATGCGGCGTCGCCGCGCTCCGGGCGTCCGCTGGTCACGGTGAATACCGGCGGGCTTCCGGAAAATCTCTTCGAGAGCGAGCTGTTCGGACACGTCAAGGGCGCGTTCACCGACGCCAAGACGGATCGTGTGGGCCGGTTCGAGATGGCCGATGGCGGAACGCTGTTTCTCGACGAGATCGCCAACGTTCCGCCCAGCCAGCAAGCGCGGTTGCTCCGGGTGCTCGAGACGGGAGAGTTCGAACGGGTCGGATCCTCGCGTCCACGGCGGACCAACGCCCGCATCCTTTCGGCCACCAACGCGGACCTGCAAGCACAAGCGGCGGCTGGCGCGTTTCGTGAAGATCTGCTGTTCCGGTTGAATACGGTCGAAATCCGCATCCCGCCATTGCGCGACCGCCGCGAGGATATTCCGGAGCTGGCCGCGCACTTCCTGAGATCGAGCGCGGAGAAATACCGGAAGCGCGTGTCCGGTTTCGATTCCGCCGCGATGCGGTCCTTGATGAGCCACGCCTGGCCCGGCAACGTCCGTGAGCTCGACCACGCAATCGAGCGCGCCGTGTTGATGTGCGGCGGCGCGGAGATCGCGGCCGCGGACCTGGCGTTGCGGCCTCCGCGCGAATCGTCCAGCCGCATCGAGGACATGAGCATCGAAGAGGTGGAGGCCTTCCTGATCAAGAAGGCGCTGGCGCGGTACAACGGAAACGTGAGCCACGCCGCCAACGCCCTGGGATTGAGCCGGAGCGCTCTCTACCGCCGCATCCAGCGCTACGGGCTATGAGCGAGCCGCGTCCGCCCCGGCTTGCTTTCGAGACCCGGATCACGCTGCTTGCCCTCGCCGCGGGTGCGCCAGCGCTTGCGTTCGCGTTGTACGTGTTGTGGACCAGCGGCGGATACTCGAGCAAAGTCCAGTGGACTCTAGCGCTGCTGTTCACCGGCGCCTGGCTGGGATTCGCGTTCGCCGCGCGCGACCGCGTGGTCCGGCCCCTCCAGACCCTTTCGAACCTGCTCGCCGCGCTTCAAGAAGGCGACTACTCGATCCGCGCGCGGGGCAGCCGGCGGGGCGATGCGCTCGATGCGCTCGTCGGCGAAGTGAACGCGCTCAGCCGGACGCTGCAAACCCAGCGCATCGGGGCGATGGAGGCGGCCGCTCTGCTTGGCACGGTGATGGCGGAGATCGATGTCGCCGTGTTCACCTTCGACGACGGTAACCGGCTGCGCCTGGTGAACCGCGCCGGTGAGCGGCTGCTCGACTCTTCCGCGGACAGGCTCCTCGGCGCGTCCGCGGAAGAGATTGGGATCGAGGGATTCTTCGAAGAGCCCGGCCAGGCTATCGTGCAGCGCGCGTTTCCCGGCGGCGCGGGGCGTTGGGGAGTTCGCATGAGCAGCTTTCGCGAGGAGGGGCGGCCGCACCGCTTGCTCGTGATCGCTGACCTGACGCGCACGCTCCGCGAGGAAGAGCTGCAGGCGTGGAAGCGGCTGGTGCGGGTGCTTGGCCACGAGCTGAATAACTCGCTCACGCCGATCCGGTCGATCGCGGGGAGCCTCACGAAACTGGTGGACCGCGACCCGATGCCTGAGGACTGGCGCGAGGACACGCTCCGCGGCCTGGGTGTCATCGCCGGCCGGAGCGAGGCGCTCACGCGGTTCCTCGATTCCTACGCACGGCTGGCGAAGCTCCCTCCGCCGCGAATCGCGGATGTTGACGTGGCCGCCTGGGTCCAGCGCGTGGCTGCGCTCGAATCGCGCGGCCACGTGGCGGTCGAGCCGGGACCAGCGTTCGTGATCCCCGGCGACGGCGATCAACTCGACCAGGCGCTGATCAACCTGGTGAAGAACGCCGTCGAAGCGGGCGGCGGGGTGACGGTGACGTGGCGGCGGTCCGGAAAGCGTCTGGGGAACCCCACTATCGTTTTCGCAGCGCGGGGCGCGATCCTGGAAGCATGCGAGAGCGAGGCAACAGCGGACGCAGAAAGGGCGCTGAGGCTGCACGAGGA
>Ga0194131_10011068_pt1 | contig 10877 bp, 11 predicted proteins | sample TA2KigO120mmetaG_FD_148631 | JGI IMG/M metagenome (GOLD analysis project Ga0194131, IMG submission 148631) | Freshwater microbial communities from Lake Tanganyika, Tanzania - TA2015053 Kigoma Offshore 120m | ecosystem: Environmental > Aquatic > Freshwater > Lake | place: Tanzania: Lake... | reverse complement strand
CAGGTTCGGGTTTGGTAAAGCCGCCAGATTTCTTGGCGGTCTAGCAATGTGAGTCGAGTTCGTTTATGGATGTTCATTTACAGTATTCTCCAGAATACTGTAAACAACGCTAGAAATTTTTACACTTTAGGCTTTCAGATTAATGTGAACAGTTTGTTGCATCGCCGGTTGCTCCCGCTGTAACTCCGGTTTACCGGTTAATAAGGCCAAGACTTCTTTTGCGCAATTAATGCCGCAGGCTCGATTAATCCCGGCATAAGAACTCGTCAACCGTGGATTAATTTCCAGCACCTTGATTTCATCATCCAGCTCGATAAGATCAATACCCACATAACCCCATAACCCCGGTAAAGTAGCGGCAATCTGGGTAATCAGGTTGAGGTATGGTTTACGTTGATCAGGAATATTGACATCAATACCGGTTAACTGATATCGCTTATTAATCAATACAAAATATTGTAAATTAACGCAAATCAACCAGCCTTTGCCGTGTTTAAACGAACAGGACAAGCTGGTTTTCCGCCCATTAATATGCGGCTGGACGATATATCGGGATTTTTCAAGACGTTGCGATAATTGCCGAAAATCATCCTCCGTCGTTATCACGTAGCTGTCTTCGCAACCAACGCCGTCAACCGGTTTAATTATCCAATCGCCCTGCCTGTATTGGAACTGCTGCAATTGCTCTGTTACTATTGTATTAATGGTATGCCGACGTAAATGCAGGTAGGTCAGCCATTTATCTCCGGCAATCGCAACGGCTGAGGACGCTGAAGTCAATAACGTCTTGCCCGCTTGTTCGGCCAGCTCGCATAACTTGAACAATATGCCGCCGCTTTCCGGCGCTATAGGCCAAACTACATCGCAAACCGGTAGTAATTGTCGATAAACCTGCCAGCAATCCTGTTCCGGCTCGACGTAATAACAGTGGTTTTCCGGCAGTTTTATCAGGGTATTAACGCGGACATCCAGCATAATTAACGTTTCGATATCTTCGACTTTCGACAGATCGTTAATCAGGCTGGACAACATCAATAAACCCTCTCTAGCCAGAGAATCAGGCATTTCGGCAGCGCCACAGCCGCCGCCTGTGATATATTCGAAAACCAAAATTTTAAGTTTAGCCATGACCGCTATAGTAACATTGCAGCCGTTTTCCGCCGCTTAATCGCCATGCATATCATTCCGGTTATTGATATTAAAGACGGCATTGCCGTGCATGCCAAACAGGGCAAACGCGACGAATATCTGCCGTTACGGTCGAATTTATGCCAGTCCCCCGATATTTTTGCGGTGATCGATGCCATCACCCGGCATTTTCATTCTGATACCTTCTATCTGGCCGACCTGAATGCGCTGACTCGACAAGGCGATAACGCCGCCTTAATGAAAACGGTATTGGCGAATTATCCGACGACCACATTCTGGATTGACGCCGGTTTTCCGCCGCTTAACGAATTCCGCAGCTTTCCGAATTACGTACCGGTAATGGGCAGCGAATCGATTAACAACCATACTATTAATGACATCAAGCACTTAGATAGCAACTTTATTCTGTCCCTGGATTATGCCGCACAAGGCCAACTTGGCCCGGCAACTTTGTTTGAGCAAAATAAACTTTGGCCACAACGCATAATCATCATGACATTGCCCAGAGTCGGTAGTAATCTCGGCCCGGATATTGAGTTATTAACGGCGTACTGCCAGCGTTATCCACACCACCGTTTTATTGCCGCAGGCGGCGTACGCCATCGCGGCGATTTGATCGCATTGGAACAGATCGGCATTGATTCCGTATTGCTGGCGACGGCGCTGCATAGCGGCGCCATTCAAGCCAACGATATTTAGCTGTATTTCACGCACAAAAAAATGCCCCGGCAAGCGGAGCATTTTTTAACATACGTTATTAATCAAACAATTAGTTTGGTGCAAACGGATGTTTAGCTGAAGTTTTAGCTTCTACAACTTCTGCAGCGGTTGGCGCACCGGAAACAGCGCGTTTCAGGGCTTCTTTAGTTGCATCGTAGTTGAATTTTTGGATTTTAGCGTCGTCTTCTGCATGCCAGTGAATGAATACACCAACGCAGATGTACAGATCATCGGCTTCATCAGCTGGGATGGTACCGTCTTCAACGCAATCAGCAACGGCCATAGCCACACCGCGTTGCGCCGGGCCGAACATTTGCACAGCTTGTTTTGCCCCTTTAATAGTTACTTTGTTGAACATTACGGTAGATGGTTTGCACATCAGGTTTGGCGCAACTACCGCCAGCAAGCTGGAAAAGCCGTCTTTATTGTTAGTCAAGCAGTTTGCAAATGCAGATTCGGCAGCAGAACCTCTTGGGCCGATGATTAAATCGATATGAGCAACTTCATTGCCGTCGCCAACCAAAGACTCACCCACGCACATTTTACTAATTTTTGCCATGCTCTATTTTCCTCTGAAGAAATGTGAAAAGAATTAATTACTTACTATTTTTAGAAAAAATTCTAAAAGAAGATCTGTCAGTGTTTACGAGTTTTGATCCGTTCCTCTATAAGCACTGCCAATAGTGTCGCTACAGTCATATCAGCTGTAGTCCCAGGATTAACACCATTTGATTTAAACTCTGCATCCAGGCAAAAAAGCGCTTGCAATGATTGCTTAGGGTCAGTGGCTTGACCAAACTCCTGAAGAAATTGCCGCATCCTTGCCGCAATCCATTCTGTGTACTTATTCCCATATTTTCTTTCGATATGACTATCGGGAAACTGGCTCAGCAATTCCGCAAACAGGAAAACTGCCGCCCAATTAAGGTCTATCCATTGACTTATCCGCAAATTGTACCTTAAAACGGCAAAATCGAAAATATCTTTGTAACCGGTAGCGTACTGCAACGCGATACGATCCTTATCGGCAGCAATCTGCATGGCCTGGGTTAAGGTAACTGTGGCGGTTTTATGCACGTCCTGTTCTTTCGACTCACCCAGTCCGCCGGGCGCGGCCAGCGCAATGGCTTTAAAAACCCAATCGGCGTCGCAAACTGTGGTTGCCGACAAAACAAGATTAACCGCTTCCTGCAAGGTTTTGTTTTTATTAATGAATTTCACTGCTTGAATTAATGGGGCACACAGTAAAATGATGCCCAGATTGGTGTTGCAGCCTACCGCGCCCCTGGTTTCCTTAACGGCGTTATAGATTTTTTCACCCAAACTGTAAGCCGGATTGCACAACGAGGCGGCGCTGACTTCGGCGCTCAACCTGAACTCCGCCACCGTCATGTCGTGACCGTCTGAGTACACACTGACATTGCCGGGTTTGAAGGCTTGCAGTTCAATCTCACAAGCTTGCAGGTACAGATCGGCCAGTTCCAGGCTATTAATCATTAATGATTTTAATCAAGAGATTGCAGCGATTGCCGCATTATCGTTCGGAAGTAAATAACGGCTTATCAAATCATCCGCCAACAAACCGGCAATGCTAGTTTGCACGACGCTTTCCAACCCCTTCCAGGCCGGAATGCTGTTGACTTCAATCACCCAATAATCGCCCGCCTTATCCTGGATAATGTCAACGCCAGCATAATCCATATTCAACGCCTTAACAGCATTAATGGCAAGCTCATTAATAGTCGCATCCATGCCAATCGCTTCGCAAGCGGCGCCGCGCGCCACATTGTTCAGCCAGAACTTGCCGCGACGACGCATCGTGGCCACTGCATTGTTATTAATGACAAAGACGCGGTAATCGGAATAACCTTCTCCGCCGCAGGGGACGAATCGCTGTAAATAATACACGCCGTTGCTGGCCGAAAGCCAAAACAAATCGGTCATTTTCTCAATTCGGCGGATGCCTTCGCCTTGCGAGCCGAATAAAGGCTTGGTAATCAAATAATTGCCTTGCTTTAACTCGTCTTCAGCGATATCAATGGCATCCGCACGGTTCCTGAGCACCCAGGTTGTGGGTATCGGCAAACCCGCCCGCTGCAGCAGAAAGCTGGTCATGGCCTTATCCACGCTGCGCTCAATCGCCCGTCCATCGTTGTACACGGGAATACCGATTAATTTTAATGCATGCAGAATATCCAGATAAAACACAACTTCTTCCAATGAACCGCCGGGAACACCGCGCACAAACACCGCATCCGGCAAATTCTGCTCAAATCCGGGAATTTGAACCGGAATGCGATCTACCGACAGCATTAACCGGCATTCGGTTAATGACACAAAATGGCTGTCAAAACCGCGCTTGGCGAAGGCTTGTACCAGCTCCTTGCCGTGCCAGCCGGGTTCGTCGGTGAAAATGGCGATTTTGCTCAAGTTATAAATCTATTGAGTTCGCACTTCAACAAAGCCTGTCTTGAGCTTGTCGAAAGATTCAGTGCGAACGGCGGTTAATAAATATATCAAACTAACCGTTCGTGGTAAGCCTGTCGAACACTCTCCTTCTCCTGAGCGAAGTCGAAGGGCATGAATGAAAAATTTTTCGTATTTATTTCCTTGGGTAAGAAAGAATTTCTTCAATTGCCGATCGTCCTGAGCTTGTCGAAGGACATATTTCGATGCATCCATATGGCTTATCAGGTAATTCCCATTCGTTTCAGAACCCAAATCATTACCAAACAGCATAAAACCGTTGTTGAAACCGAAAATACGAAACTCAATCAAAACGATAACCCATACTTTATTAATGCTAGAAAAGATAAAAATAACACCAGCGAAGGCAGCACCAACCAGAAAATCTGCCGGGATAACTCGGCAATTTGCATCACTTCCCCGCCTTCCATTTTCAGCCAAACAAAAGCGAGTAAAGACGTTAATGGCAACGAAGCCAACATAGCCGCCATTGCCGAATTACGCTTGGCGATTTCGGTCACTGCGACAATCACCAGTGCGGAAACGGTCAATTTAGTGAGGTAGTACCACATTTTATAGTCAAAAATAGTTGTGATCCTGTAGGGCGGATTTACCCAAAGGGCTTAAAAGGCGCCCAAGCAGTTTATTTTATTGATATGCAAGATGTTTACATGCGCTGTAATCCGCAGCATGGTGGAATAAACCCTACATTCGGCGGATTACGCCGCGCCCTAGCGACACGAGCAAACCAAAACCCGGAAACGTTGCGCGGCTAATCCGCACTACGAGCTGTCTTTATCTTCACTTGCATGACTAACGAAAACCTTTGGGTTCAGCACTTCTACGCACCAAACGATTGATCCAACAGCACATTATCCAACTTCCCCGCCCTAAAGCTGTTACCGGATTCGACTGCCGTGACGATGACCGAAGCCGGGCTGAACAGCATGGGGTCAATCTTGAAGAAGTCGTGGTCGTACTGCTTAAAGACTTCCGCAAAAGGTTTGCCGTAATCTTTTGAGGTGGAACTGGGCAGGTTGTCGGCCAAATTTTTAGCTGCCTCGTCTGTGCCTTTGACAAAAATATGGACTTGTCCGGCAAACAGAATGGCATCGTTGGTGCGTCCCATCGCCTTGACGAATTTGGGATGCGGTGGGCAGATCGGCGCACTGCCCGAACCATCAATGATGTGTTCCAGAGGAAAATGCAAGGCGTGCGCCTTGTGCATGGCAACTTCCAGCACCCGCGCCACCACTTGTACGCAACCCGCCAGACTGCTGGTGGGCGTAACAATAATCGTTAATTGTTTAGGTTTGACGCCGCAGGCTTTGGCGACTTTATCGATAATTTCCACCGGCGGCGCGGCATCGTTTTCGATGACCAATGTAGCAGTATCACAGCTATCCTGATATGCCAGTTCCTTATATAACTCTTCAACCGGTTCTTTTTTCTCATCTTTAATTTTGGTAGCCATCGCGCGGGCAGGGCCGGAACCCAGCGCATAATATTTTTCATGGCTCAAACTCCAGCCCGCATACTGGCTACCCAAACAACTCAATACCGGATTGCTGGAATAAACATTGACCGACAGCGGCCAGTTATCGGTATAAGCGCGCTGGCTGATGTTGACCTTACCCAAGCCGCCCATACAGATTTCGGCGATGATGCGCCCCGCTTCTAGACCGCCCGGATGATTGATACCGGCGTCAATGATGGTGCAGCCGTTTTTGAGTTGCTCCACGCCAATCCGCAAAGCGGCGGCATTGTCGAGCAGGATTTTAACCAAAGGCTGGGTTAGTTTGTTTACACTGGCGCTGTATTCCATAAATCATTAACCTATTGTAAATGCTGTAAAATGTAGACTTTCCGTTGCTTCAATACGTCCATAACGGCAGCGGCGTCGTTACCTTTATTAATGATACTGCAAATCGGCTGGCCTGCGTTAATCAGTGTGCCAGAGCCGGGGATGTCCTGACAGCCTTCCGGCCAAGCGAAACCATCAGGTATCCCTACTTTCTGCTGTGCGTACACCACCTGCAGGCCGCAAACATCATTTTGTTGAGGAAAGGATTCGGGCGGTTTCCCATGGCAAGCATTCATGTGTAAAGAAAGTAAATCGCCGTCATATAATTGCATACTGGCGGGCGGTCTGGGATTAATCTCCAACACGTAAAACTCGTCGTCATTTTTTATAAAATCTAGTGAATTCAAACCGTTAATAGAAAACTCCAACGTTAATTTTTTAACCCAGCTCATTAATAATTCACATTGTTTCTCCGTTAATTCCGTATCATTAATAATGCCGGAGAAGACGAATTCATCCGATTCAGACAGCGCCACCGTCCATTGCCGGTTAAATCCGATAATCCGACAGCGGCGGCCATCCGCCAAAAACAACACCGAATGCGCCGTACCCGTCTGATAGCGCTGCCAACACACCGGTCGTTCAACGTTATCGTCATTAATAAAACGGCCGATACCCATACCGCCCTGTCCTTGTAACGGCTTGATTAACCAGCCGTCTTTGTGGTCGGGAACTTGAAAAGTCGTATCGGGGAAAGGAATGCCCAGCTTTTTCAGCGAAGAAAAAAACGTAGCCTTATCCTGCACGTTGGCGAAAGTATCCGGCTGATTGCCCAATACGTTCAATTGACTGCACAAATACCGCAGACTGGCCTGATGTTGCTCAAAGCCCGCGCCGTAAATGCCCAACTCAACGGGATAACGCGCTTTAAAGTCATTAATGGCTTTTTTGACATTTGCGTCGGATAAATCAGGGATACAAACCGACTCTTCCGCAAAACAGCGGGTATCCTGATCGCCGAAACAATCGACAACCAATAAGCGATAACCCTCGCGCCTCGCAGCTTGCGCCAGCATTCGCGCCGACGCGGCGATAACCATAAGATAAGGATGATCAAGAGCGTGGCTTATGGCTGTTTCCATCGAATAGATTCATTAATTGCAGTCGATTAACCTCGTGGCACTTAAGATTAATTATCTGCCGGTATTAATCATTCTATAATACTTTATCCCGGTAACTTAACCTCTGCTTGCAGTAACGGCGTGTCTACCTTGCCATTAATACTATCTTGACCGACATAACTTCAATATTCGAAAATCATGGCGCGCTGGCGGCGGTGCTGGACGGCTATCAACAACGGAACTCGCAGACCGAAATGGCGGTTGCGATTGCCGACGCCATTAACTATCAGGAAAATCTGATCGCAGAAGCCGGTACCGGCACGGGCAAAACCTTTGCCTATTTGGTTCCCGCCATTCTATCCGGGCAAAAAACCATTATCTCTACCGGCACTAAAAACCTGCAGGATCAATTATTTAAAAAAGACTTGCCGTTAATCCGCAAAGCCGTCACCGTGCCGTTTGTTGCCGCGCTACTGAAAGGCCGCAGCAATTATCTGTGCCGCTATCGTTTGAATAACGCCTGGGAATCCACCTTCGGTTTCGGTAAGAAAGAAGCCGCTGCTTTGCAAAAAATCAAATCCTGGGGCAACCGCACCAAGACGGGCGACATCGGCGAAATGTCGGAAGTCAGCGAAAGCAGTCCCATCTGGTATCTGGCGACTTCCACCGCCGACAACTGTTTGGGGCAGGACTGCCCGGATTTTAAAGACTGTTTTCTGATGAAAGCCCGCAAACAGGCGCAAGAAGCCGATTTGCTGGTCGTTAACCATCATTTATTGTGCGCCGACTGGTCTATTCGCGATGGCGGTTTCGGCGAACTATTACCGAAAGCCAAGACGATAATTGTCGATGAAGCGCACCAACTGGCGGAAACCGCCAGTAATTTTTTAGGCATGCACATTGGCGGCAAGCAGTTGATCGATCTGGCGAACGACGCATTAATGGAGTATTTTAAAGACGCCACCGACCTGCCGGATTTAAGAACCGCCTGCGAAGCATTGGAACTTGCCGTTAAAGACGCGCGTCTGGTGTTTGGCGTGGAGTTAAAACGCGGCGAATGGCAGGAAATTACCGGCAATTCGAAAATTCAGGACGGCCTTACCGTCGTCCAGGACAAATTAACAGCCCTGCGCAAGCAATTAATGCTGGCGTCGGTAAAATCCAAAGAATTGGATCTGTGTTATCAGCGCGCGAACAACTTATCGGCGCAACTTGATGAATTAATGAACGACGATTCCGCCAGATGGATTCGCTGGTACGAAACGCATCGCAAAACCTTTACGCTGAGCCGGTCGCCTTTGGAAGTTGCCAAGGAATTCCAGGCTTTCATGCAACAGCATCCGGCAGCCTGGATTTTTACCTCCGCCACCTTGAGCGTGGCGGAACGCTTCGACCATTTCGCCAATAACTTAGGTCTGGGCAACATTAATAGCAGGCATTGGCCCAGCCCCTTTGATTTCAACAAACAATCGCTGTTTTATCACCCCAAAGGCTTGCCTAAGCCGGACGATCCGCAGTTTATTCCGGCGATTGTCGAGTTTGTCATTCCGGTTATTGAAGCCAGCCGGGGGCGGACGTTTTTTCTGTTCACCAGCCACCGCGCCTTGAAACAAGCGGCAGATTTGCTGGAACACCGTATTAATTACCCTTTATTAATCCAGGGCACCAAACTGAAAAACCGCTTACTGGAGCGATTTAAGCAATTGGGCAATGCCGTTTTACTCGGCACCGCCAGCTTTTGGGAAGGCGTGGACGTGCGCGGCGAGGCCTTATCCTGTGTGATAATCGATAAACTGCCCTTCGCCTCACCCAGCGACCCCCTGCTGAAAGCACGGCTGAATGCCATCAGCCAGGCTGGCGGCAATCCGTTTTTTGAGCAGCAAATTCCTGCCGCCGTCATCGCCTTACGCCAAGGCATAGGCCGATTAATCCGTGATGAAACAGATCGCGGCATATTAATGGTGTGCGATCCCCGCTTATTGAAACGTTCGTACGGTCAACTTTTTTTGGACAGCGTACCGCCCATGCGACGTACCCGTGAATTAAAAGACGTACAGGCGTTTTTTCAGGATGAATTGGTTTCTGAGGTTGAAACACCGTGATTTTTGTATTAATTAACCGTTCGTACTGAGCCTGTCGAAGTGCGAACACGTACAACTAAGTTTCCCCTTTGCATTGTACTCTCTGGGGCATAAAAGCCTGACGAAAGACAAGCCACTATTTATTAATGAAACTCCTCGCCATAGACACCGCCACGGAAGCCTGTTCCGCCGCCCTTGCCATTAATGGTGAAATACACGAGCTTTATGAATTCGCAGCCAACCGACATTCCAAACTGATCTTGCCGATGGTTGACCGATTAATGTCGGAAGCGGGGTTAAAGCCGAATGATTTGGACGCCCTAGCCTTTGGCTGCGGCCCCGGCTCATTCACCGGCATCCGCATCGCCACGGGTGTTATTCAGGGCATTGCTTATGCCTTAGATTTGCCCGTTGTACCGGTGTCCAATCTGGCGTCATTGGCGCAAGGCTTTTTCGATAATAATTCCGAAGACATTGCTTTTGTCGCCGCCGATGCGCGCATGGATGAAATCTATTGGGGCGTTTACCAACGTAACAGCAAGGGTTTCGCCGAATTAATCAGCCAGGAAACCGTCACCCCGCCCGAGCAAATCGAATTTCCTGAATTAACGGGCGTTGGTATCGGCACCGGCTGGCTTAAGCACTCAGAGATGTTATTAATGCGCTTGGAGCAACGGATTATCCGTTATGAAAATCATAACCTGCCCCGCGCCAGTGCCATCGCCAAACTCGGCCTGAAAGGCTTTAAGCAAGGCCACACTGTCCTCGCAGAACACGCCTTGCCGGTGTATCTAAGGGATAAGGTAGCGAAAAAGGAAAATGAAAGAAACTAGTCGTAGGGCGGTTTTGAAGCGAAGCGCAAACCGCCAAAAACAAAACCGATACCACAACATCCACCGAATGTTTCATGGTGGATTACCGCAAGCGGCGAATCCACCTTGCAACTTTCCGTCAATATCAAGCCAAAGTACCATTCGTCGGAACCCCTAAACGGTTCCGACTTACGGGTTGAAAGCAGAAGCGGTTAACGGCAAAACGATAACGAATTTGACAATGGGATAGAAAAATTCCTTGTCTTTGTTTTTATGGAATTTTCAACCGCTGGATAACGGTAGCGACGGTATTTTGGAAGATGGGGGGTTCTTTGGTCTGCCCGAAGGATTGCCCGAAGTGCCTTTTTGAAATTTCATAATCTATTTTTCCTGTTCAATTCTGTAAAATCAGGGGGACATTACTAACTAAGCCCGCGCCGGTTTAGGATTCATTTTCAACAAAAAGGCCGCGTGTTCCGCGTCCCTTGCTGGTACTTGCATCGAATTACCCGCCGGTGTCCAGACTGTTACCAGCAACTCAGGATTTATTTGTACTAGCTCAAACCTGATCTGACAGTTACCGAATTTTCAGAGTGACTGTCAGGTTAGATTTGGTTCAAGTTTTTTTCGTCCCAAATCAGTTTCCCACTGAGCAATGTTTCCATCGGCGTTCTGCCGTTGCACATTTTGCCTTGATGAGTTCTTTCATTATTGTAATAAACGA
>Ga0194131_10011065_pt1 | contig 10880 bp, 14 predicted proteins | sample TA2KigO120mmetaG_FD_148631 | JGI IMG/M metagenome (GOLD analysis project Ga0194131, IMG submission 148631) | Freshwater microbial communities from Lake Tanganyika, Tanzania - TA2015053 Kigoma Offshore 120m | ecosystem: Environmental > Aquatic > Freshwater > Lake | place: Tanzania: Lake... | reverse complement strand
CTAGTGAATGTCTTTTTGGATTCGGGTGCTGGTCGGCTGTATGTGGATGCCGATGACTTCGAGACTCAGACTCCGACTCTCGGAGCTCGCCCCTCTCGCAGTTTTTTCTAAGGTATCTTATGGCTTGAGGATTGTCTTTTTTTGGTTTTTTGCTTCGGTTCGTATTTGTTTGCGGTACGTTTTGGTGTAAGTAGAATTTTTACTAAGGGGCGTTTGACGTTTGCCATAAAGTACGGTAGTATCAACACATAATTAAGTACTAAATAATATGGCAGGTGTACCAACAAAACATCATTCGAAGTCAAAGGTAGGTCGTAGACGTTCTCATCTTGCACTTGTTGCGCAGAATTTGATTGTCTGTAAAGAATGCGGAACCGCTGTAAAACCACATCACTATTGCGCAAATTGCGGGTATTATAAAGGAAAAGAGGTTAAACCGAGGATTGCGAAGTTGGTGGAGAAGAAGAAGTAAATTGAAAATGTAAATCTCAAAATGTAAAATTTAGGTATCCGTTTGGAGCGGATCATTTAAAGCATTTTACACTTTACATTGTTATTTTGCATTTTGAGTTTTTAATTTTTCATTTTTTATGGCAACTCGACATTTAGCGCGTACAGTAGTTCTTCAATCCCTCTACGAATGGGATTTTTATGGTAAGAAAACGAATCTTCTTGAGATCGTGGAGCGTAATATGGAGGAGTTTGCCCCTGGCATTGATGAGCCTGAATTTGTTTATAAAATCGTAAACGGGGTTATTTCCCATATCGATGATATTGACGGAGTAATTACAAAGACGGCTCCTGAATGGCCATTGGATCAAATTGGCGTAATCGATCGAAACGTATTGCGTATTGGTCTCTACGAACTTTTTTATGCTGAAAGGGCGGAGGTACCTGCTAACGTGGCAATTAACGAGGCAATCGAATTGGGAAAAACTTTTGGAGGCGGGGCGAGCGGGAAGTTCGTAAATGGAGTGCTCGGCACCGTATTTCGACAAATGTCAGAACTCGAGGGGGGTGAGCAGAGTGATGTTGTTGCAACAGACGAGGTTGATAGCAATGACGAGGTACCGGTCGAAGACGAAAAATAAGACACGAAATGGTTGATCATACTGCGTTTGAGAAAAAATTGGATATCGTATTTAAAAATAAAGACCTCCTCACGGAGGCGCTTACACATCGTTCGTATTTAAACGAACATCCTTCATGGCGTCTACCACATAACGAGCGTCTTGAGTTCCTTGGGGATGCGGTGTTGGAGCTTGCTGTAACTAAGTTTCTTTTTTCAAAATTCCCCGAGAGACCAGAGGGTGAGCTTACTAGTTTGCGCGCGGCGCTTGTTAATACGGATGCGCTCGCAGAGGTGTCGCACGGGTTAGAGCTCGACCGTTTTATTTTGCTTTCCCGTGGAGAGATGGCAAATGCAGGGAAGTCAAAAAAGAACATCCTCGCCGACGCTCTTGAGGCACTCATTGGGGCAATTTATCTCGATCAAAACTATGAAGTAGCGGAGATGTTTATAGAACGTCATATCATTTCGGCACTCGAATCTATCCTCACGACACAAAAATATAGGGATCCAAAAAGCGTGTTTCAGGAACAGGCACAGGCACGTGTTTCGATCACTCCCGTCTATCAAGTGGTAAATGAGTGGGGGCCAGACCATGATAAGCGTTTTCTCGTTGGCGTGTATCTTAAAGATGAACTTATCGCAACCGGTGAGGGGGCATCAAAACAGGAGGCGGAGACAAATGCGGCGAGACAGGGGTTGGTAGTAAGGGGATGGAACAAAGAGTAGGTCGTAAGTTTCAATCATTTTCTCGGAACGCTCGTGCACTCCAGCGGTGCACCTCGCTCTGTCCTCGGTGCTTCGTTGTCAATCCAATCCACCACAGGCGGAGGATTGACAACACCCAGCTACGCACCCGCGGATGTCCTTAAAAATGATTGAAATTTGCGATATAATTTTTTATGTTGAGGTCTATTGAACTTATTGGTTTTAAATCATTTGCGAACAAGACGACGCTGGAGTTTCCTGCGCGCGTAATTGCTGTTGTGGGGCCCAATGGATCGGGTAAATCAAATGTCGTTGATGCGTTTCGTTGGATATTGGGGGAACGTGGAGCACAGAATCTCCGATCAGAAAACCAAGGGAGTCTCATTTTTTCTGGGAGCCATAAAAAAACCGCCATGTCTTTTGCAGAGGCACGGCTTCATTTTGATAATACGAACGGCATATTCCCTGTAGAGTTTTCAGAGTTCTCGCTTGGTCGCCGTGTTGAGCGTGATGGCACCTCTCGTTTTTTTCTGAATCAGGAGGAGGTACGTCTAAAGGATATTATCGAAATGTGCGCTCGTGCAAAAATTGGCACGAAGGGAGTTACCATTGTTAATCAGGGGGAGGTAGATCATTTTATTCGTGTCTCTCCCGAAAAGAGAAGAGAGCTTATTGAGGAGGCTGTAGGGCTTAAAGAGTATCAGTTGAAACAAAACGAAGCTGTTACAAAGCTGGCTTTATCTGAACAGAATTTAGTACAAACCAAAACATTGCTTGAGGAAATTACACCACACCTACGTTCACTCAAACGAAGTGCAGAAAGATACGCGCGTCGAGAGGGTATTGCGGCAGAACTTGCGAGTGCTGTGCAGATATATTTTTCCGATCGTTATAATAAAATTGCTGACGAGCTTCGTGTATGCGAGGAGGAATTTCAAACAACAGTAGCTCTTGTTTCACAAAAAAACGCGTTATTAGCAATAGAAGAGGAGAGATTAAAGAACGTGGTGGTGGATACAGATCGCACGGCGCTTTTAAAGGCAAAACAAGGGAGGAGGGATAAGGAACGCGAGCGTCAGGAGGTTATTCAGAAATTGTACGCACTCGAACATGAGCTTACAAAAAAACTTCGTGAACAGACGAAAGAAGGGGAGCCGGGATATGCGATTTTACGAAGCACTATAGAAGAGATCGAGTCTGCTTGTGAACTTCTTCTTCGTGAAGATGCTATCGATGTTATTCACACAACTCTTCAGTCACTAGTCGATCGTATCCGCTCGTTGTTTAAAAAAGATTCAAAGGAGGGTGTATATCTTGAGGAGTATGAGACCAAGAAAAAGAATTTAGAACAACAAATAGAGGTGTTAAGTGGAGATATCGAGGTGCTTTTAAAGCAGGAGGAGCGGGAAGAGGTGGCGTATGACGAACACACGCGTTCGTTTTCGAATACCATTAGTGCAGTAGATGTTTTGCGTCGAGAGGTGTTTTCTGTGCGTACGCGAGAAGACAGTTTGAAGGTACAGCGCGAGAGGCTGGGGTTTCAGATCGACCAGATCAGAGAAAAAGTACAAGAGGCGGGTATGTCGTTTGATGACTTTCTTTTGCGGCGTAATGAGGTGCAGTTGGTCATATCACAGAACGCTCTTGGGCTTGAGGAAAAAATAGGGCGTCTTAAGCGAGAACTTTCATCGATTGGTGAGATGGACGATGCGCTTCTTGCCGAGCTTAAGTCTACAGAGGATAGACATATTTTTCTTACTGAACAATCTGGAGATTTGGTTAAGGCGACAGATGATCTTCGTTCGTTAATTGAGGAGTTGAGTTATAAGATAAAAACAGATTTTGATATTGCAACAGAAAAATTAAATAAAGAATTTACACATGCCTTTGGAAAATTATCTGATGGTGGCAAGGCGCGGCTTGTTATAACCAAAGAATCGAAGGGCGAGGAGGGTGTTGTCGGGGGGGTAACCGGTGTGGATATTAAAATAGATCTGCCCCGTAAAAAAATTACGAGTCTTGATATGTTGTCAGGGGGAGAGAGAACTCTTGTCGCGTTGGCGTTTATGTGCGCACTTGTAGCGGTGAGCGAACCGCCTTTTCTTGTACTTGATGAGGTGGATGCGGCGCTTGATGAACAAAACGCTGTGAAATTTAAGGAAATCATGGGAGATCTTGCCAAAAAGACACAATTTGTTATCATTACACACAATCGAGCCACTATGGAGGCAGCAGATGTTTTGTATGGCGTGACTATGGCAGATGACGGCATTTCAAAAATTTTATCACTTAAATTAAGTTAATATGCAGAGAATAAGATTAAATCGCATTGGAAAGAGGCACCAGTCCACTTATAGAGTGGTTGTTTTGCCACAACGTTCAAAGCCGCGAGGGGGTAAGGTTAACGAGGATTTGGGTTGGTTGAATCCCCACACAGGACAGCATTCTTTGTCAGAGGATAGGGTAGTGTATTGGCTCAAGAACGGAGCTCAGCCTTCCGAAACGGTGCATAATTTATTTGTTCGAGCGGGTCTTATAAAGGGAGAGAAGGTTGCTGTACACGCGAAAAAGAAAGAGGGTAAAAAGAAATAGATAGTTTGACAAAATTATTTTTTTGTGATAAGATTAATATATAGCGTTTTTAATTGATTTTTCGGATAGATAAGAAATTAAAAGGTCGAGGGTTATAACGTATAATACTCACACGATATGAACGAAATGTCTGATCAGGGTTTTCTCGAATATCTGATTAAGTCAATCGTTGATCATCCAGATGATGTGCGCGTTGATCGCAAAGTAGATGAAATGGGTGTTCTTCTTTCTTTGAAGGTGCATCCAGAAGATATGGGTCAAGTAATTGGCCGAGAAGGTTCTACTTCAAAAGCGATTCGTACTTTACTTCGCATCGTTGGTCTCAAGAATCACGCACGCGTGAACTTGAAGATTGAGGAGCCGGAGGGGGGTGCTCGTCACAGCAGGGTTGATCAAGCAATGGGAGATTTGAATATCTAATCAACCATGATTACAAAAAGCCTCTCATGTATGAGGGGTTTTTTGTTTTTTAAAAAAGACCCATTTGGGTCTTTTTTGTTGGTTGTTGTTATAATGTCTCTACGTTACCGTCGAGATCTATTTTGTACATGATGTTTTTGTGGGATAGGTCGATATGTTTTCCTTCAATGTTTTCCCCGCCTAAACAGATTTTTAAAAGAAGATTTTTTGTCTCATCGGGTTTAAAGAGAAGAATGAGTAGAAAGAGGCATCTCACTTTCGTTGTTTTTTCGAGTTCATTTAGTATCCACGCAAGGCGATATTTTTGTTGATTTAGAATATCGAGTATCGCTTTTTTATGTGTTTCGAGTTCGGATAACGGAAGCCGCATTTTTATTCGAAGAAGACATGCTTCGAAACGTGCGTCGAAATCTTTGTTAAGATCTGGTTCGTTTGCGTCTGGGTCCCAGTGCCAGATGAGCTCACTTTCGTAGGTGTCCGGTTTAGGGAGGAATGATCGTATAATAAATTTTGCTGTAATCCAACCAAACAATATGGCGAGAAGAAGAGTTGGAAGATCCACGGTGTTGCACCCTCTTTCTTTGTGAATGTCCTATGATAATCAATACCACATGCTCGAGAATTGTCAACACTGGCTCTTCGCGTGTTGGGGTATAATATGTATATGAGTATTTTTATAATGATGAGACGTATTTTTATTCTTTTGTGTTTTTTTGTTGTTAGCATTGTAATTTTACCTAGTTTTGGTTTTGCGGCGGATATAGTGGTTGGTGATTCTGCGCGGTGCGTGGGGGGCGGAGAGGGGTCGCAATGCGGGTCGGTATTACCTTCAAGAGGGTGTGGCGACGGTACTCAGTGTGGTGATGGTTTTGTTTGTAAATCTAATCCGAATAAAGCTGAATGTGCTTTTGGAAAAAAGTGTATTCCTTTTGTGTGTACGTCTTCCAACACAACAGATGACCAGATTTGTGGAAATGGTTCGGTGTGTCCTGCTGGAAATAAATGTTTTTCAATCACTCCTCGTTGCATTCGCGCGGAGGGGTGTCCAGAAACAACTTATCAATGCAGGCAAGCTTCCGTGGGTATTTGTACTAAGGAGTATGCTCCGGTTTGTGGTGTTGATGGAAAAACATATAGCAATGAGTGTACGGCACGCGCAAGTGGGGTGAGTATTGCCGAAAAGGGTGAATGTAAAAATATTTTAACTACAGATGACTTGAAAAGGAAGCTAATCCAACGATTCGGGACTCCATATGTGTGTGGTTCTATTGATACCGAGTTAAAAAGTCTTGGACGTGTTGCACTTACCCCGTCAGGGGATGCATATAATTTTCGTATCTCAGCGCTTAAGGGAACACTAGGATGGCTGAATAAGGTTCGTGTTGTCCGCGGGTTTATCACAAAACAGGCCGTTATTACAGTAAAAGGCGAAAGCCAAACCACATCTTTTTGTTCTATAAAAAAACTGGAACAAAAAATTTGTACAAAAGAGTATGATCCTGTCTGTGGGGTGGATAAAAAGACATATGGCAATACATGTGAAGCAGGGCAGAAAAATGTAAAAGTTGACTATAAAGGGGTTTGTAAAAAAATAGTAGGAGGGGATTTGGATGATAATGGATGTTTCGTCGCGGCAGGATATAGTTGGTGTGCAAGTAAAAATAAGTGTTTAAGAACATTTGAAGAAAAGTGCGCCGATACACAGGAATTACCAGTTGTTGCGGGCCGTATCTGTCCCAATGGAAATGTGTGTGGAGAGGGGCTTGTGTGCAAAACCAATACAGACGTGCAGGCCGTAGATTGTCCCGCGGGAGCCCAGTGTTTTAATTCGGGACAGTATTCGTGTGTTTCTGCATCGCTTCCTGAGGCCGCGATTTGTGGAAATGGGTCCGTGTGTGCGGCGAATCAAAGATGTAGTCGTGTCGTGAATTCTGGAATTACGTGTATGGCCATCGGATGTAATGTGAGGTACACATGTCTTAGTCTGTAATATCTAGAATCTATTGCATTCAACTAGAAAGTATGGTATAATGAAATCGTTCAGAGATGAACGATTTTTGATCGATGGTGAGGAACTTGAAAAATGATTGATCAAATTGATTGGCGTTGGATTTTTACCGCACCTTTTCTTGTTGGGTTTGCAACGCGGTTTGCGGCACGTGGGTGGGGAGCGTTTTCGTTCTCGTGTTGCTCTTTGCTCTGGTCCCTTCGGTGTATACCAAGGCGATCGGGGTGCGTGAAGACCCTGTGGCCTTGTTTTTTGCGAGTGTTGTGCTTGCGGCTTTCGGGCGTTTTTTGCCTGACATCGCGCGCGGAGTATGGGCCGCCCTAGGCCGCGCACGGATGCGTACGCCCTTTCTCTTGGGGCTTGCGGTGATTCTTGCGTCACTGAGTCCTGTGGGAAGGGAACTCCTTACATCGCTTGCGGTGATCGCAATCATGGTTTGGGGCATTTGGATCATGATTACGGGTCGTCCGTGGTGGTGGAAAAGAGGAAGCTGAAGAAAAAGCCTCTCGGGAACGAGGGGTTTTTATTTTTTCTTGTGGCGTAGTAAGGAGAATATTGCTATCGCACCCCAGACGATTTGCAAAGCAAGACCAGGCCATGCTCGGAGTAGTGTCATATGAATACCAAGGAAGAGTGCCCCAAAAAGGTTCATGAGTTGATACACCCTACTTGTTCCTTTGACCTTGTTTGAAGAGACGAGAAAATATCCAAGCACTAAAAGTGTAGTTCCAAACCACCCAATACCCTGAAGAAAATATTCCATATAAATCAGTATACTATATTTTTATGAAATATATTTTTCGTTGCGACAACCTATCTTTCGAGATAATGTGTTAAAATATGAGCTATATTATATATTGGAGTATCAATTTTTAAATAACAATTAAATTATGAGAGAGGAAGGCGTTTTTAATAATCGTGAAAAGAGAACGGGGGAAAGGGAGGACTTGTCGTTACTTCGTTCTTCTACCGAAAGATTAATTGCAGAGGCCCATGATAACATTGAATCTATGTATCGCATGGAGGAGCAGGACCCTCTTGAACGGAGGGAGTATCACAACGTGAAGCATACTGAAGGGGTTGAAGATAAGGTAGAGAAAATTTTAAATACAATACGAAAAGCCGATCCCTCTGTTGGAATTAACGAAAGAGATGTTATATTGGGGCGCCTTATCGCCTCTCACCATGATATTGATCAAAGTCAGGATGAACCAAAAATAACGCCCGAACAAACAGGTGGTGAGGAGTTTCAGAAAATGCAACGAAAACGGTACATAGAAAAAATAGAAAAAAATAGTGCGGGTATTCTCGTTGGGCGGATGCAGCAGATAAATGAGCAAGAGAAAAGAGAGATTTTTACGAAACAGGATATGGACACCGCAGAAAACGGAATTCTTGCAACAATCCCTGGATTTGCAAAAGGGACTGTTATTCAACCAAAACTCAATGATTTTGCTGAAAGATCTCTTGAAAGACAATCGAAATTGAAGGAGGCAGGGGACATGAAGGCGTTTGAAGAGGAAAAGAAAAAATATATTCTTGTGCTTACTATCGCGCTTGCTGATCTGGGTGCGATGATGGACGGCGCCGAGGAGTTTTTAAGGGATGGAAATAGGGTTTTTAGGGAAGATAATATCGATATCGCGGATGCTATGGAGGTAACCTTTAAAATGTCTGATCAGCAGAAAGAATATATTTTTCATCGCATTAAGGGGTGGTATGAGGCGCAGGTAAAATTTGTAGAGGGGAGAAGAGAGATTTTTGAATTACAGATTTTGTCATTTCCTGATGCTGCAAAAGAAGATGTAAAGAAATTGTTTAAATTTGATGAAGCCATTCAGGCGGCTAGGGATCGTCTTAAAAAGACAAACGAAGATGAGGCCGCAATAGAAAAAGAGGTTGACCAAGAAAAGAAAAAAACAATGAGAGACTCATTATTCGAAGTAGCTGTAAAGGAGATGGGATATTCACAAAGAGGAGTCTAGTGTTTTCGGAGATAATTTCGTTCGAGTTTCGTTTTATTGAAAACGATTTTGGTGGTCATTATATCAAAAAGTCCGAACCCATTTCCAGCAGAATCCTGACTGACTTCGCACGCTCCGCGTGCGTGGTGGCTTTGGCGCAAATCTTCCGCCCCGATTGCGCTGGAAGCGCCCCAGCCGCGCGCGAGTACGCGCGCGGGCAACCCCAAAAATTTCCTTGCATTTTTCTCGCGCCTCCTCCCCCCACCCCTCCGCCGCGAAGCGGAAAAAGAAATGGAAAGAAAATTTTTGAGGTTGCGGCGGCGCAAGGAAACTCCACAAAGGGCAACAAATGATTTCATCAAACGAAGCCCTTTGCTCCGTATCCTTGCGCCGCCCGAGGCGCGTCCCGTCTCCGCGTTTGGTGGAAACTCTAAACCATGCGACTTCGGCGGAGAAACGCTAACGTAGGAAGAGATTATTGACCCTTATTCTTTTTACTCAGCTTATTAGCCAACGCAACCCACCAAGGATTCGGGATACCAATGACAGCGGCTAGTATAAACAACCAAGTACTCTGGCGGCCGCTTAATGTCCAAGCTAAGGCGAGCACCACCAACAACGCGATGAAAACTCCTATTTGGATTTTTACATGTCGTGGGTTCATAAATTCATTATACCCTACAAACCAAAGCGGCGCCTCGCCATACATTCATTTTTAAGGAATGGCGAGGCGCAAATCGGTATGTGCTTGCCCCGCCCACCCGTGCGCGCACAACCAGCCCCACCGTTTTGGCAGAAAATTATAAAACGGCGGGGCTGGCTCCCTGCAATCTTGCTACGCCGATAGCATTCAGCGATACTTCGCAAGAATGCTTTTCGCAAAAAATCTGACGAAATAGCCGAGCACGGAACGACTAAAAAGTATCTTTTCTACCGCGCGACGCAAAGGGAGGAACGACGTTTTTGATGGCACGAATAATTTCGACAATCTGACGGCTTCCTTTTGCTTTTTCTCTGCCGCGCCCTTGAGTTCGCGCTCGTACGCGGCGAACGCGGCCGCATGGTCGTCGTGCCGGCCGAGTTCGGTCGCAAGTACGTATGCTTCTGCCATGGCGAGGTGCGAACCTTGTCCGGCAAGTAGCGTCAGACACGCGGCCGCATCGCCAAGAAGCGCGACGCGCCCCTTGCTCCAGCGCGGCATCACTATTTGCAACGTCGAATCGAAGAAAATAGGCTCCGTGTCGGGAAAGTCGGTTAGCATGCGCTCGGCGATCCATCCTGCGCCTTGAAACGCTTTCCGCACTAAGGGCAGGCGCTCCGCTGGCGGCACATAGCCGATATTCTCGTGCCTGAAGACGTACATTGCGCTCAAAGTGCTTGGCTTGAGCGAATAGACCCAGAGTGTGTGGTTGAGCTCTTCGAACATAGAAAGCGCGGTGCCAATGTCGTAGTCGTGATTGTCGAGATGGAACGCGGCGACGTAATAGCCGAGGAATCGACTGAATTGCGATTCTGGCCCGAAGACGAGTTCGCGCACGCGCGAGTGGACGCCATCCGCGCCGAAGACGAGCGCGAAGGAGTCCTTTGAACCATCGTTGAAGGTGGCGATAACTTCGCTTCCCGTGTCGTCGAGTGATTGAATTGTCGTTGCGAATTTGACGGCAAGACCGACCTTTTGTGCCCGCTCATAGAGGACGCGCTCCAAGTCGGAGCGGCGCAGATACGTGTATTTTCCATTCAACGCTTTCTTCACACTCGCAATGGGGAGCGAAACGTACGGCTTTCCGTTTGCATCCACATATTCCATGGCGTCCACTTGATACGTGACGGCACGCAGGTCGTCGATAATTCTCATGCGCTCCGCGACATCCCACCCGGCGCCGGCAAAATCTATAACGTACCCTTCCGTACGCATCGCGGGATCGCGTTCGATGATGGTCGGCTCCCATCCCTTTTCCTTGAGCAAGATGCCGAGCGTGAGCCCTGCGATGCCGCCGCCGGATATGAGAACCTTTTTGCTTCGTCTGCTTGCAGTATCCATGTATTTTTATTTTAGCAGTTTTCTGGGTTGATTTGAAACGCCGCCGCAACCTCAAAAATTTTCTTTCCATTTCTTTTT
>Ga0194131_10011063_pt1 | contig 10881 bp, 6 predicted proteins | sample TA2KigO120mmetaG_FD_148631 | JGI IMG/M metagenome (GOLD analysis project Ga0194131, IMG submission 148631) | Freshwater microbial communities from Lake Tanganyika, Tanzania - TA2015053 Kigoma Offshore 120m | ecosystem: Environmental > Aquatic > Freshwater > Lake | place: Tanzania: Lake... | reverse complement strand
TCGCCACCGGCATGCAGCGCAATTCGTTGTTGCAGATCGAGGCCGGTACCGACCGCGAGTTGTACCGCACCGAAGCGGTTTCCGATCGCGTGGACATGTTCGGCACCGTTTTTTTGGGCCTCTCGATCGGCTGCGCGCGTTGCCACGATCACAAGTTCGATCCGATTTCGCAGAAGGAGTATTACCAGCTTTTCTCGTTCTTCAACAACGTCAACGAGTACTCGAACGATCTGCCGCCGTTCTCTGACACGAACGATTTGGAGATCACGCATCAGCCGTTGGTGGCGCTTGGGAAACCGGAAACGGTCGCGAAGTACAAAGCCGTTCGCTCGATGTTGCTGGCCTTGCAAAAAGAACGCAGCGCATATTTGAACGGGCGCGCGACGGTTCTTACCGGCGATCCCGGCGTGACGGCCCGTAACGAAGCGGTCGCGAGTTTGAAGAAGATGCTGCCGTCACCGGCGCCGGGACTTTCAATGGTGATGGAAGAGATGGCGACGCCGCGCGAGGCGCATGTTCTGCTTGGCGGCGACTACCAGCGTAAGGGCCCGTGGGTGCAAGCCGAGATCCTTTCTTCGCTTCACGGCAAGCCGGACGGCAAGCCGAAGAACCGGCTGGATCTAGCGAACTGGCTTGTCGACAAGAACAATCCGTTGCTTGCGCGAGTCACGGTGAACCGCATGTGGATGCGGTATTTCGGGCGCGGAATTGTTGCGACCGATAATGATTTCGGACGAATGGGCGATCGTCCGTCGCATCCCGAGTTGCTCGATTATCTCGCGGCGGAGTTCATGGATCGCGGATGGAGTCAGAAGGCGCTGCACAAATTGATCGTTACGTCGGCCACGTATAAACAGTCGTCGTCGGCGCGCGCCGATATCAACAAGATCGATTCCCAGAATATTCTCTTGGCGCGACAGAATCGATTGCGCTTGGATGCCGAGAACATTCGCGACGCGGCGCTGACGGCGAGCGGCTTGTTGAACGGAACGGTCGGAGGGCCAAGCGTTTTTCCGCCGCAGCCCGACGGTGCGATGGACGCAAGCCAAGTGAAGAAGTCGTGGAAGGCGTCGACTGGCGGCGACCGCTATCGCCGCGGCATATACACGCACTTTTGGCGCATCACGCCGCATCCGGCGTTGATGGTTTTCGATGGGCCGAATGGGATGATGGCGTGCACGCGGCGCGCGCGATCGAACACGCCGTTGCAGGCGCTCACGCTGCTGAACGATCTCGCGTTCCACGAGATGGCGCAGGCGATGGCGAAACGGGTTGCCGCGGAGGGCGGTGACGACAAAATCGCATACGCGTTCGGGTTGGTTCACACGCGCCCGCCGAGCTCGAAAGAGCACGCGCGATTGAAGCAGTTGTACCAGACCGAGCTCGACGATTTTCAATCCAAGCCAGCCGATGCGAAGCAGCTTGCCGGCGCCGAGGATGCACCACTGGCGGCGCTGACGTCGCTCGCACGCGTGCTGCTGAACACCGACGAATTCATTACGCGAGAGTAGCCATGAACGATCTAGTCACATTGTGGAACCGGCGACGCTTTCTGGAGCGGTGCGGTCTCGGCGCGGCGCAACTTGCGATCGCGGGCCCGCCGCAGTTCGCACCGAAAGCTAAGCGGTTGATCTATCTGTTCATGGAAGGCGGGCCATCCCACCTCGATTTGTTCGACGACAAGCCGAAGTTGCGCGCGATGGATGGCGAGCCGTTTCCAATGTCGCTCCTGGCCGGCAAGAAGTTCGCGTTCATGGAGAACATGGCGGCGCCGACGGTGTGCGGTTCGAAAGCGACGTTTAAGCCGCACGGCCAGAGCGGCAATGTCGTATCGAGTCTGTTGCCCGAGATCGCCTCGATCGCCGATAAGATTTCGTTGATCAAAACGGTGAAGACGGGCAACGTTAACCACTCGCCGGCGATGGTGATGGCGCATACCGGGTCGATGGTTCCAGGGCGTCCGAGTCTGGGCGCGTGGTTGTTGTACGGGCTCGGGCGTGAGTCAAAGAATCTGCCCGATTTTGTTTCGATGATCAGCGGGCCGCGCGGGCCGCGCAACGGTCCCGATATTTGGGGCAGCGGATTTCTGCCGTCGCAATTTCAGGGCGTGCCGTTCATGAGCGGTCCGCAGCCGATCTTCGATATCAACAGCCAGCCGGGCGTGACGGCCGAGCGGCAGCGACGGGCGATCGATGCGATCGGAGACTTGAATCGCGAGCGAATGTCGGCGACGGGCGACAACGAAATCGCGACGCGCATCGCGAGTTATGAGATGGCGTTCCGGATGCAGTCGAGCGCGCCGGAGTTGGTCGATTTGAACGGCGAATCGAAAGAGACGCTGGCGATGTATGGCGCGACGCCGGGCAAGGCGAGCTTCGCCAACAACTGTCTAATGGCGCGGCGGCTAATCGAGCGCGGCGTGCGGGTGGTGCAGGTTTATCACACCGACTGGGATCATCACACCAATATCGACAACAGCTTGAAGAAGATTTGTCCGGAGGTCGACCGGCCGTCGGCGGCCTTGGTGAAAGATCTGGAACAGCGTGGATTGCTGAAGGACACGCTGGTTGTGTGGGGCGGCGAGTTTGGCCGCACGCCGATGAGCGAGGGTGGCAAGCGAGGGGGATTGGGGCGGAATCATCAGATCGACGCCTACACGATGTGGATGGCCGGCGGCGGGATCAGGCCGGGTGTGACCGTCGGCGAGACCGATGAGATGGGCTTGCGCGCGGTGTCCGATCCGGCGCCGCTGCATGACATGCACGCGACCATTCTCCACCAATTTGGATTTGATCACACGAAGTTGACGTATCGTTTCCAAGGGCGCGATTTCCGGTTGACCGATACGTCCGGCACGCCGATCGCGAAGTTGATCGCATGATCCGGATATTGTTGCTCGCTTCGCTGGCGGCGATGGCGCAGGATTCCGATCGCGATGGTCTTTCCGATCGTGACGAGGAGCGTTTGATACGGCAGTTCACGCCGCGTTTTTTCATCAGCAGCGCCGAGCGCGACCGTTTGCCGGCCGAGATCAAACCGGGGGTGCGCGATCCGATTGTGTTGGAACGCAACGGCACGATATATGCGCGGGCGTTTCCGGTTCCGCGCGGGGTGGAGATTCACTACTACCATCTGTGGGCCAACGATTGCGGGCGCATGGGGCATTTGTGGGATGTCGAGCACGTCTCCGTGCTTGTCGAAAATGGAAGGGCGGCGTACTGGCTGGCGGCGGCGCATCAGGATACGGTTTGCGATGCGGCGAACGCGGCGACGGCGCGATCGCTGCATGCGGAGACGCATGGCGCGACGGTTTGGGTTTCGCGCGGCAAGCATGCGTCGTTTTTGAGCGAGAAGTTATGCCGTCGCGGGTGCGGCGGCGATTTTTGCGATAGGCCGGAGGCGATGCCAGTGTTGCGGGTAGTCAACATCGGCGAACTCGGCGCGCCGCTGAATGGCGCCGAGTGGATTCATTCCACTGAGTGGCCGCTGGAACAAAAGCTGGTTTCCGATTTTCCAGATGCAGTGCTGGCGGCTATGCCGAAGAAGGGTGTCGCGTTATTGTATCCGGCGATGATTCCGGGGCAATCGGTGGTGCTGGGATTCAACGCGGCGATCGATGGAGTTGGTACTGGCGAGCAGCACACGCAGCGTGCGTTAACGCGCGCGCGGCGTTGGGTGGAGGCCAAAATCGGCGCGCCGTAGCGCGTGACATACGCGGTTGGATTGATATATGGCCGAGACCAACATTCCAATGTACCAATGTGGCAAAAATTGCTTGCGGGCCGCATCTGTGGCTGGTTTGGGGCACTTTGGCGCGACATGCCAATTCTTGGATTGGTCTCGAAAAAGTAGCGAAGAAAGGGCGTAAGTTTTCCGGCTACTGCAACGGCGCTCCAACTTGAGGTCACAAATTGTGATCTCAAGATTTGGCGCGGAAGCCGATGGCGAGCTTCTTTGCGGGCGGAGGTGAGAGGAGCTGTCTGACGTGATCGAACAGGATGGTGATCTGCTGGTCATGTTCGGCGACTTTTCGGGCGAGCGCGGTGTTTTCGGCCATGACTTGGCGAATTCGCACGAAGGTGCGCATGATTTCGATGTTTATTTCGATAGCCCGTTTGCTGCGGAGGACGGAGGAGAGCATGGCGACTCCTTGCTCGGTGAAGGCGAGGGCGGAATACTTGGAGTGGCGGCCGCGGCCGGTTTCTAAGATCACAATTTGTGATCTTAAAGAAGTGGCCTCTGCTTCTGTGAGTTCGAATAGGAAGTCCTCTGGAAAGCGTTCGATATTCCGGCGGACTGCCTGGTTTAGTACTCTCGTCTCGACGCCGTAAAGTGTTGCAAGCGCGGCATCTAGCATGACGCGGTGGCCGCGGATGACGTATATGCTGGCGGCAATCTGTTCGATGGGTACGAGGTCCACTTCCGGCCAGTGTGGCCCGAGTGGCGAGGGCTGTCAATTCAGATCTGTCCGTAAAACGCGTCTTACGCGCGCGGTTTCTAAGGTCACAAATTGTGACCTTAGAGATTTTAGTAGAACCGCACGGTGTAGTTGAATGCCACGCCTCGGCCGATTTCGGCGGCGGTGTCCTTGATGAACGACAGGTGATTGCGATAGAAGCGGTTGTTCGCGTTGAACCAATTCACCGAGAACAGGTGCAGTGTGTGCTGGCGAGCGAGGGTGTAGGTCGCCTTGACGTTCGCCGTCGCGTAGCCGGCGGTTGGGGTTTCGGTTTGGAAGATGTTTGATTGGCGATTCGCCAGGACCAGTTCGGGGTTGATGCTGAGGGCCTTCCATCGCACGTCGATGCCGGTGCGGCCTCGGATTGGAGGGATTCTCGGGAGACTGGTTTTGTTGAGGGTTAGCTGCGCGTCGACGGCGTCGAATGCGAGTTGGAGCCACACATTCTGATGGAGCATCGACTGCACGCGTCCTTCGAAACCGGCGTAGCGCGCGGCGGCTTGTTTGTACTCGGCTTCGACAAAGCCGTCTTCGATATGCCCGGTGGGCGCGAGGAAAACGAACTGTTTCAAATTGTAATAGAAGCCTGTCGCTTCGGCTCGCATTCGGGGCGACGTATGGCGCAGGGCAATATCGACGCCGTTGGCGCGCTCGGCTTTGAGATTGGTGTCGCCGACTTCGTAAGTCAGATTGCCGGGATGGGGGCCGTTGGCGTACAGCTCCTCGAGGGCAGGAGCGCGGAAGGAGTGATTGAAGCTCGACACAAACGCGCCGCCGTTCCAGAGCGGCACGTTGATTCCGGCCGAGCCGGAGAAGCCGGTGAATCCGCGCTTGCGGCCTTCTTCGGGCCCGTAGCGGGTGTTCTCGACGCGGCCGCCGAGCTGGAGGTGCGCGCGTTCGAGCTTCATCGTCTCGACGCCGAAGACGGCGAAGCTGTTTTGTGAAACCGGGGGCGTGATGGCCTCTTCGCCGATGGCTTTATAGTCGCGATGGAGCGCCCAGGCGCCGAAGCTGCGGCGGCGCTGGTGGGCAACGAGGCGGAGGTCGGTTTGGCTGTTGTGAAACTCGTTTTCGGCTTCGCGGTCGTGGGTTTCGTCGTGACGCCAGTTGGAGTGGTTGATGGAGAAGTCGAGCTTGTCGCGAAGGCCGCCTCCAATGCGGACGTTGTGGCGAGTGTAGGGCAGCGCGATGGCTTCATCGGACGGCACCTCATACTGACCTCGCTGGGTGTTGTAACCCATCGTGAACCATCCTTTGTCGGCGTAGCGCGAGAGGCTGGCCGAGCCGGAGAGGGCGCGGGAGGCCGAGTTGAGAATTCGCTCGCGCGCGGTGTCGTAGTCCGAGGTCCGCGTGCCGCCAGTGGAGAGACGGCCGACCCACGGACCCATTCCGACACTCACGCCGGCGCTGGCACCATGCATGCCGTTGTTCGAGCCGGCGTTGGTCGAGATATATCCGTGAACCCCGTCGTGCGATGCGGTTTGGCCCTGGTGATGATCGGTGATCATGTTCACCACGCCTCCGATGGCGTTGGATCCGTACAGCAGTGTGGCGGGGCCACGGACGACTTCGATGCGTTCGAGCGATTGGGGATCGACGGGTTCGCCGTGATCGCCGGACATCGACGAGACCGTGCCGGTGCGGACGCCGTCCTGCATGACGAGCACGCGGTCGCCGTCGAACCCTCTCAGTACGGGTCGGGTGGAGCCGGGGCCGAAGCTTCGTTTGTGGACGCCTGGCTGGCCGTCGAGGACATCGCCGAGGGAGGTGGCGTTCTTGCTGGCGAGGTCGAGGGTGTCGAGCGTGGCGACGCTGTTCATGGCTTCGAGCGTCGTTTCGGCCCTGCCGGAGGCGGTTACGGTGATCTCCTGGCGGATGACCATGAGTTTGACGGCGAAGTCGACCGTGGTGTGGTCTTTGACGTCGATGGTTTTGCGGGAGTCGGTGAGGCCGGAGGCGTGGGCGATGATGTCGTATCGGCCTTGGGGCACATCCTTGAATTGGAACTTGCCGTTGTCGTCCGTCTCGGTGATGCGCTGGAGGGCGGGGATGACGACGGTTGCGTGGTGAAGGGGTTTTTGGGTGGATTGGAGGAGGACGGTGCCGTCGACGATGCCGAGAAGTGCGAGAAGAAGCATAGTGTCAGTAATGATTGCGCATTCGCAGTATGACTTGAATGATCGAGAATTGCAAGATATACTTTTCGCGGACTCATGACTCGTTACTTTACGGTGAAGCAGGCGACGGAGTTGTTGCCAAGGGTGGAGCGGCGGTTGCGGGACGCGCTGCTGGCGCACCGGGAGTATCAGCGGGCCGATGAGGAGTTCCGGGAGTTTCAGAAGCGAATTTTAATGTCGGGCGGAGCACAGGTGAATCGGGAGAAGGTGACGCAGATTGTGGCTTCGCGAGGGGCGTCGGCGACGATTTTGAAGCAGGAGATGGCGGCGATTGAGGAGATGGGGGTTCAGGTGAAGGATCTGGAGGTGGGATTGATCGACTTCCCCACTTTGTACCGGGGGCAGGAGGTGCTGCTGTGCTGGAAGTTCGGGGAGGCGGCGATCGAACACTGGCATGGACTGACGGAAGGCTTTCGGGGGAGACGGCCGATAGATGACGAATTCCTCGCGGAGCACCGCGGGGAGGTGGAGCAGTAAGAAAATCAGCGCTGTAGAATTTTTGAAAAGAATGTTCTACAATCGAGTGAGATCAGTACCAAAGGGCTCGCAAGTCTATGATTTTTCATAGGGTTGAATCCCGAATTTCAAAGAGGTGAAATGACATACAAGAGATTGACCTCGTTAGTCAGTATCGTGCTTGCCGGGAGTCTGGCTGCTTATGCGCAGACGGCGACCGGGTCGCTGGGCGGGACGATTACTGATGCGAACGGCGCAAGTGTTCCTGGCGCGAAGGTGGTGGCGACGAATACTATCAACGGTACCCGCTTCGACGCTACGACGAGCGACGCTGGAATCTACGTATTTCCGACGCTTCCGATCGGCCTGTATAAAGTCGAGTTCGAAAAGAGTGGATTCAAGAAGTTGAACCGGCAGGGCATCGAGATTCGAATTGCCCAGCGTTGGGACATGAACATCACTCTCGAAATTGGTGATGTGAAGGAAGTTGTAGAAGTAACCGCCGATGCACCGTTGCTGGAAACGACCACGAGCGAAAAGGGCCATTCCTTCTCACCGAAGTTCATGACGAACCTCCCCCTGTTCACTGGTGCGATCCGCAACCCGCGTGGTTTTTTGCAATACATGCCGGGCGTGAACGCCGGTGCGGAGATGTCGATTTCCGGTTCGGGCGGCCGCGCGCAGGAAGTGCAGATCGACGGTGCATCGCTGATCATTCCGGAATCGGGCGGTACGGTGTTCAACATGCCTTCAGCGGAGATGTTCAACGAATTCAAACTCGTGACGGGCGCGTACTCGTCTGAGTACGGCCGCTTCGGCGGTGGCGTGGAAGTCTACGCGACCAAGAGCGGAGCAAACTGGTGGCACGGCACGGCGTTTCTCAACATGCGCCGCGACATTTGGAATTCGAATGCCTGGGCGCGCAACGCGAATCCGAATCCGGCGCAGAACTTCCGGCCGAAGGAGCGCCAGAACGAAATCGGCGGCGCGGGCGGCGGCCCGATCTTTATCCCGAAGGTCTACGACGGCCGCAACAAGACGTTTTTCTACTACACCTACACGCAGCGGCTGCTGCCGGCCAACATCGGTTTTCCGGTGAGCACCGTTCCGACGGCGCTGATGAAGCAGGGGAACTTTTCGCAGTTGGGCAATCAGCTGATCTACGACCCGGCGACGACTTCCGGCACAACTCGGCAGCCGTTCCCCGGTAACATGATTCCGGCGGCTCGGTTTTCTTCGGTTTCGCGAAACCTTCTGCCACTGATTCCAGATCCGAATCGGCCAGCGCTTTTGCAGAACTATGACTTCGTCAATCTCCAAACGGTGGAACAGAAGATCTGGAGCTTGAAGTTCGATCACGCGTTCAATCCGAGCAACCGGGTTGCGTTCTTTGTTTCACGCGAGAATGGCGGCAATTCCGACACGACCAACTTCGCCGGCCCGATCGGCAATGGCCTTGGGGCAAGCACGCAGAAGCCGTATAACTATCGTGGCAACCATGACTGGTCGATCCGGCCGAGTCTGTTGATGCACACGACCATTGGTATTTCGGCGACCCGTCAGGGCTGGGACAATCCGGCGCAGCGCGGCGCGGCGTCGCGCCTCGGCATTCCGGGGCTGCCCGCCGCGGCGGACGCAATGCCTCGCGTCGTGTTCCGCGGGCCTGCGGGCCTGTCGCCCTATGGCGTGCAGGACGGCAAGGTCGCCAACGGCGGCCAGGACAACGACACCTACATGTTCACGCAGGGTTACACGTGGTTGAAGGGTAAGCACGAGTTCAAGTTCGGCTGGGACTACCGGTTCCTGACGACCTTCGGATTTGACCTTGCCGGATCGAATGGCCGTTACTTCTTCAACCGCGCCCAGACCGCGGTGCCGAATAGCACAGCGGGCAGCGGCCACGAGTTCGCCAGCCTTTTGCTTGGCGCGGTGGAAGAAGCCGACAACACGGTGCTGCCGATTCTGTTGAACGAGGTTCGATATCGTTACTTCGCCACCTACTTCCAGGACAATTGGCGCGTATCGAAGAAGCTCACGCTCAACCTCGGATTCCGGTACGACGTGCCGGTCAACTGGCACATCGAGCAGGGCAACTACTCCGGAATCAACCTGACCAAGCCCAATCCGGGCGCCAACAACACGGCCGGCGCGTTGGAATTCTACGGCACCGGACCGGGCCGCGCGGGCGTTCTGCGTCCGTTCCCGACCGATATGAAGAACATCGGACCGCGTGTTGGATTTGCTTATCAAGTCGCACCGAAGACCGTGATCCGCGGCGGCTGGGGCATCTTCTATCAGACGCTCGGCAACGGCGGCTGCGGCTGCCGTCAAGGCTTTGCGTTCACCAACCAACTTACCGGCAATGGCGTCGATCCGGTCCTGAACTGGGATCGTGGTATTCCGGTATCGGCCGCGTTCCGTCCTCCTCCAGTGCTCGACCCGACACTGTCGAACTTCCAAAACATCGACTACTTTGGGCCGAAGTTCGGAAACGCTCCTCGCGTGTACAACTGGAGTGTCAACGTCCAGCACGAGGTGAAAGGATTCCTCTTCGACGTGGGTTATGTGGCCAATCGCGGCAGCGGTTTGAATTCGACGATCACGCTAAATCAGTTACCGGCCAGCGAGCTTTCTCGCGGCGGTTTGCTGACGCAGCCGTTGAGTTCGGCGGCGGCGCAAGCGGCGGGCATTCGCGCTCCGTTCGCGTCGTTCCCGGTGGGCCGCTCGGTAGCGCAGGCGCTGCGTCCGTTCCCGCAGTACCTCGACGTGCTAAGCCGCAATTCGGGTGATGGCCGTACCTGGTACGACTCGTTGCAGTCGAAGGTTGAGAAGCGGTTTGGAAACTTGCAGCTTTTCGGCTCCTACACCTGGTCGAAGTCGCTTTCCAATCTCCACTTCCGCCAGATCTTCAGCCAGCACTTTAACGTCGGTGCGCAGGATGCTTACAACCGCAGCGATATGAAGTCGTTCCTGCCGTTCGATCAGCCCCACGTTTTGAACTTCATGTGGACGTACGACATGCCGTTCGGCAAGGGCAAGAAGTACGTGAGCTCGATGCACACCATTCCGAATGCACTGGTTAGCGGTTGGACGATCAGCGGCGCGCAGCGCTACTACTCGGGCAACCTGATTCAGCTTTCGACTCCTGGCAACCCGCTCAATGCGACGCTGTTTTCTCACTACACCAAGGCTAACCGGAACGCGATTCCGATTCGGACCAGCACCGGCTACGGCGACCTGGATCCGAACAACCCGAACGTCCGCTGGTTCAATGCTGGTGCATTCAGCCCCGCGGCGCCGTTCACGCTCGGCAACGGGGCGTTGTTCTACGACGATTTCCGGCAGCCCATGATTGCGTTCGAAAACGTCACGCTGATGAAGCGGACGACGCTTTTTGCCAACGAAAAGAACCCCGTGGTTCTGACGTGGCAGGCAAACGCATTCAACCTGTTTAACCGCACGCGGTTTGGCGGTGTGAACGGCGTTGTCGGCAACGCGAACTTCGGCCGTGCGACTGGTCCTCAGGTTGGCGCCCGCGCCATCACGATGGGCTTGCGCGCTGAGTTCTAGCCAAACACATTTGAAATGTTGAAACCATCGGTCGTCTGTCGGATGATCTTGTTGTCAAGACGAGAACAGGAGACTGGCGACCGATGGAAACGTTCACAAAGCTGTTTGGCAGCCTGCTTGTATTTGTATACCACTGCTTTGACCGGATTGTGATCCACGGCTATCTGAGCGGATTGTCGCGGCCCGATCAGGTGGTGTACTTTTTCCGGGACGTGGTCG
>Ga0194131_10011055_pt1 | contig 10884 bp, 6 predicted proteins | sample TA2KigO120mmetaG_FD_148631 | JGI IMG/M metagenome (GOLD analysis project Ga0194131, IMG submission 148631) | Freshwater microbial communities from Lake Tanganyika, Tanzania - TA2015053 Kigoma Offshore 120m | ecosystem: Environmental > Aquatic > Freshwater > Lake | place: Tanzania: Lake... | reverse complement strand
CGCTGCCAACGCGGCTCGCCAGATCTCCGGCATCGTCGCCCCTGCCCCGCCTAGTTTGCCAAATTTGAATTGCCCCTTCTTGATCTTCTCCGCCAGTTCGATACCGCTGATCACAATGGTCGCCGACTCAAGGCTCTTGAGTCCCAGCATCGGCCGCAATCGCTGCTTGATCCTGCGATGATCTTGCTCGATCAAGTTGTTCAAGTACTTGCTGCTGCGGACTACCAGTTGCTCCGGCAACTCGCCGGTTTTCTTCAGATCAGCTACCGCCCGATGGGAGGCCGCGTACGCGTCCAGAGTTATCTTGGCCGGTACCCGTCGCCCCTTCATCGCCCTGCGCAGAAACGCCTTAGCCGCATTGACATCCCGGTGTTGGCTCAAAAGGAAATCCACCGTCTTGCCCGCTTTGTCGACCGCTCGGTAAAGGTACATCCATTCACCGCGTACCTTCACGTAGGTCTCATCCATCCGCCACGAGTCACCCACCGAGCGGGCGTACCGCTTCCAGCGCTTCTCGAACTCCGGCGCGTAACGCTGTACCCATCTTATGATGGTGGTGTGCGCCATCGCAAGGCTACGCTCACTCATCATGCTCACCAAATCCCGATAGCTCAACTTGAAGCTTAAATACCAGCGGACGCACAACACCACAATCTCCGCGTCGAAATGGCGGCCAGCGAACAGCTCTTCAACAGGAGCAAAGCGAGACATTTTTCAATCTTCCCCCATCCCGGCGGGTTTGCACTAGAGCCCGAAGAGTTTGGGGACCCCGTGCAGGAGCCCCGCGGGCGTCTCGTCAGTTTGTAGGTTCACTGCCGCTTCTTCGCCCGCTTAGCCGCCCTGCCTGCGTGCCGGCCGGAGCCGTCGCCGTCGTCGAGAATCCCGCCCGCCGGGTTCAGCTTGGCTAGCGCCGCTTCCAAACGCTTGCGGGCTGCGGCGTTTTCGGCGCGGGGTTCTGTGAACGGCGCGCCGCTCATATCGAACAGATCGCCCTTTTCGTTCAGCTTCCATTTCGCCTCGCGCACGTACCACATGCGCGCCAGTTGAATGAAGATCCACTCGCGCGCGGGGCCGTTCTTGCCTTGGAATCGAGCCGCGTAGTTGTGGCCGTCGACCATCGCTGGCAGCTTTGCTCCGGCCAGCGCGGCGAAGGTCGGGACGAAATCGGTGGAGTCGACCAGATCGGACGAGACTTTACCGGTGGGCGTTTTACCGGGCCAGTTGACGATCATCGGCACCAGCGCGCCGCCTTCGAGCATCGATCCCTTCGCACCTGAAACTTGCTTGCCACCGATCGTGGAGCGGTCGGCGTAGCCCTCCGCCGTGCCGTTGTCGCCGAAGAATACGAGTAAAGTGTTGTTGCGCAGTTGCAGACGGTCGAGATCGGCGACGAGTTTGCCAACGAGCTTGTCCATGTACTTCATGTTGTCTTCGTAGTGGTCGGTGGTAGACGGCGCGCTGTCGGGCGTGGGCAGAATTTCGCCGTGCACGTGGGAGAGCGAGTAGTAAACATAGAACGGCTTTTCGCGATGGCGCGTCATGAAGCCGGACACGAAGTCGTGCATGACATCGGGCAGATACTCCTTGTCGCACAGGGTCTTCTTCTCACCGTTGACCAGATAGGTACGGCCTTTGTCCTGTGTGTTCCAATACGTACCGCTGCCGGTGAACTTCAGGTGTTCGTCGAAACCCCATTCAGCGGGGCCGAGCGGCAACTGCCCCCACTTGCCAACCGCCGCGGAGACATAACCGGCCGATTTCAAGATCGTGGGCATGAATGTCTCTTTGGCGGGCGTCATGCGGCCGGTGGCGTCCTGGTTGGTTGCGCCGGTGCGGAAGGCGTAGCGGCCAGTCATCAGAAGCGCGCGCGAAGGCCCGCACAACGGCGCGGTGTAGGCGTTGGTGTAGCGTGTGCCGCCTTTCGCAAGCGCATCGATGTGCGGCGTACGGAAGCGATCCGCTCCGTAGCAGCTTAAGCCGCCGATGCCGAGATCGTCGGCGAGAATAAAGATGATGTTTGGCTTGCGGGCGGCGGGCGGTTGCGCGGCCAGGGCGCAGCCGGCGGTTTTGAGAAAGTCGCGGCGATTCACGAGGTAGAGTGTATCGCGGAAATGGCGGTGGGCGTGCCGCGAGGTATAAAGTGGTGAACATCATGAAATTCGCATTGGCCGCCTTGGTCGCGGCCGTTCCCCTCTTGTCGCAGACGCCCGCCAAGCCGGTTCGCGGCGGGGTCACCGATCCCGGCGTGGTCACCACGCGCCAGTCGATCACACCCGCCGGCGTGCCGACGATCTTCCAGGGCAAGGTTTGGGGCGTTGCGTTTGGCGCAAGCGCGTCGGACCTCTGGGTGCTCACCGCCGGGCAGCTTTATGAGATGGATTGGCGGCAGAACAAAATCAAGACCAACATCAATCACAAGGCGCAGCCGGGACTCATGGGTGTCTCGTTCGCCAATGGCAAGCCGTTGCTTTCGGCGAGCGTCGCGCGGAAGACGGGTCTGTTCACAGTGAAGGACGGCGCGCTGGCGCCCGTCGCCGAGAACATCGGCGCTTACAACGCGGGCGCGATCGGCGTGGGCGGCGGCGTGGCCGTTGTACCGCTGCCGTTCGACAACAAGGCTGCGGTTGTTGACCTGGCGACGGGCAACGTGCGCGGGCACATCGCGACGGAGTTCGTTCCGTTCGCAGCTGTCGTGAACGCGGCGGGGACTATCGCGTATGTATCGAACTGGGGAGGCCGCAAGGCGCTGCCGAATGACAAGACCGCGCCGACGGGGCTCGATCCAAACGCCGACCGGCTTGTTGTTAATGCCGCCGGGATTGCGTCGAGCGGCACCGTGACGCGTGTCGATTTGACGACGATGAAGGCCACGCACTCCATCGCCGCCGATTTGCATCCGAACGGTTTGGCGTGGGACGAGAAGGCCGCGCGGTTGTACGTCGCCAATAATAATCGCGACTCGGTGACGGTGATCGACACCGCGCGCAACGCGGTCTTGCGGACGCACGTTTTGAAGCCGTTCGCGAAGCAGGCTTCGGGCATCGCGCCGACGACCGTGGCGCTCAACAAAGACGGGTCGAAACTGTATGTCGCATGCGGCGGCATCAACGCCGTCATGGTGATCGACACGAAAACGGGCGCGCAGGAAGGGATGATCCCGACGGGCTGGTATCCAAATTCTCTCGCTCTGAGCCCGGATGGAAAGTATCTCGCAATCGGCTCGCTGCTCGGTGCGGGATCGGGCTGGCAGAACGAGCCGAAGCGCCGGTACGTGCACGCCAATCGTGGTTCGGTCAATGTCGTCGAGTTGCTGGACGCGGCGCAATTGGCGCGCTATTCGGCGGCCGTCGCCGAGAACAATCGATTGCCGCTGGCGGGAACGCCCGTGGCGCCGGCGCCCGCGGCGTCGCGTGTTCCGAAGGCGGTGCCGCTGCGCGCGGGCGATGCGTCGTTGATCGAGCACGTCGTCTACATCGTCAAGGAAAACCGGACGTACGACCAGTTGTTTGGGGATCTTGAAAAAGGCAATGGCGAGCCCTCGTTCGTAATGTTCGGCGAAGACACGACGCCGAATCAACGCAAACTGGCGCGTGATTTTGTGCTGCTCGACAACTTCTACGCCTCGGGCGGCAACAGCGCCGACGGCCACCAATGGCTGACACAAGCCAACGAAGTGGCGTACACGATGTGGCCCGGTTATCAGGGGCGCAGCTATCCGTTCGACGGTTCCGATCCGCTGGCTATCGCGCAGGGCGGCACGATTTGGGACGCCGCGCTGGCCGCGAAGAAAACGGTGCGGATCTATGGCGAATACGCGGGACGCCGGGCGGAACCCGCTTCCGCGCGCGCGAAACATCTTGCGAATTGGAGGCAAGGCGCGAGTTTCGACAACCTGTTTCAGACCGTTGCGCCGATCGCTTCGATGAACGCGATTCTGGCGAAGAACTATCCCGCCTACACCACCACGGTGCCAGACGTTGTGCGCGCGAATCTGTTCGTGAAAGACCTCTCGCAGTGGAATCAGTCGGGCACGATGCCAAATCTCACGATCGTGCAATTACCCAGCGACCACACGAATGGAACCTCGCCGGGCGCGTCGACGCCCAAAGCCATGGTGGCCGATAACGATCTCGCCGTTGGCTTGATCGTCGAAGCGTTGTCGCGTTCCAGGTTCTGGCCGAAGATGGCGATCTTCATCGTCGAGGACGACGCGCAAAACGGCGTCGATCACGTCGATGGGCATCGCACCGTCGCGTTGGCGGTGAGTCCGTACATTCGGCGCGGGCACGTCGATTCGACGTTCTACTCCAACCAGAGCATGCTCAAGACGATGGAGTTGATGCTGGGCCTCGGGCCGCTGTCGTTGTTCGATTTGATCGCCAACGATATGCGAGAGAGTTTTCAGGACAAACCCGATTTGTCGCCGTTCAAGCACATCGTGCCTGAGCAGGATTTGTTCGCGGTGAATCCACCCTCGTCGGCGCTGAGGGGCCCGGCGCGCCGCAACGCGATTGAATCGGCGCGGATGAACTGGGCCGCGCCCGACGCCGCGCCGACCGAGAAAGTGAACCGGCTGCTGTGGCACGCAATCAAGGGATCGACGACGCCGTACCCGGCCGTGCGCAACGCAGTGTTCGCGCCGTATTCGTTGGATGTGGAAGACGACGACCGGCCTGTTGCTTCGCGGCGTTGAATTGGCAAGCGGCATAATAGCAAACATGGAGTTTGACCTCGTCGCGCTGGAATCGAATCCCGATCTGCCTGTGCTAGTGTAGTGTCCAACAAATAACTGGAGATTCCATCCCCTTTCGCCTTATGCTGGGACATGGCATCACCCAGCGATCTTTCCGCTTCCGAGCGGCAGCAGATTCAGCAATGGGTGGCGGCCCACGGAACCCCTCAGCAAGTCGCCCTGCGGTGCAGGATTGTGTTGGCCCATGCGGACGGACTATCTGACGTGGCCATCGCCCAGCAGTTGTCCGTCAACCGCAAGACCGTCATCCTGTGGCGCCAACGCTTCTCCGAACAGTGTTTGGACGGACTGTGGGAAATTGCCCCCGGCCGTGGGCGCAAACCGAACTATGACGCCGATAAGATCGCTGCCATTGTGGATGCCACCCTGCAAACCAAGCCCGAAGGCATGACCCATTGGAGTTGCCGCTCGATGGCCCAGAGTCAGAGCGTGAGCAAGTCCACGATCAACAACATCTGGCAGGCCCACCAGCTGAAGCCGCACCGGGTGAAGACGTTCAAGCTATCCCGCGATCCGAAGTTTCTCGAGAAGATGACCGACGTGATCGGGTTGTACTTGAATCCGCCCGAGCAGGCCATCGTGTTGTGTGTGGATGAGAAGAGTCAAATCCAGGCGCTGGATCGCACCCAACCCGGTTTGCCGATCAAGAAAGGCCGTTGCGGGACTATGACCCACGACTACAAGCGCAACGGCACCACGACTCTATTCGCCGCCCTGGAGGTCTTACAAGGGAAGGTGATCGGCGAATGCCACCAGCGCCACCGCCATCAGGAGTTTCTCAAGTTCCTACGTACCCTGAACCAGGAGTTCCCTGGCGAGGTCCCGCTCCATCTCGTCATGGACAACTATGGAACCCACAAGCACGAGAAGGTGCGGAACTGGCTGAAGCGTCACCCTCGTTTCGCGCTCCATTTTGTCCCCACGAGTTCCAGTTGGCTGAACCTGGTCGAACGTTGGTTTGGCCACTTGGATCAAAAAGCGATTCGGCGGGGCGTGTTCGGAAGCGTTGAGGATCTGAAGGCGTCCATCGACGCATTCCTCGCCGCCTGGAACAAGGATCCGAAGCCTTTCGTTTGGACGGCGACAGTGGAATCCATCACGGCGAAACTCGCCCGATGCCGGCAAACATTGGAGAGGATCCAGCCCGGCCGCACCAGCCCCCGGAGCCGAAAACGGAAGAAATAGCTGCCCAGCTATTTCGTGGACACTACACTAGGGAAGAGCAAGTCCGACTTCGGGAAGGACGACGCCAGCCCAGGAGCATTCCACCATGAGTCAAGTATCGAGCATTTTCAGTCAGATTTTGCGGATGGTGCGGTGCGTGATCTTCGACGACGCGGTCAAGAAGAGCAAAGCGGAGCGGCACGCTCGCGGATTCCGGTGCTGGGACCAGTTCTGCGCGATGATGTTCTGCCAAATCGGGAACGCCAAATCGCTGCGAGAAATCAGCGGCGGGTTGGCATCCTGCGGGTTCTGTTCTTTGACTGGACAGTGCAGTGATTTTGATTACCAAAACTTGAGGTCGGGGCGGTGGATGGGCAGGTAGCCGTGCTCCTTCCTGAAACGGACGGAGTCCGCGCAGTGCTGTCTTCGAGGCATCGGCTCTCCTAGCATCATCCCGAAAAGCCCGATAGGCGATCCATCGGCATGATGTAGTCGCCGCAGGCGGAGGTTAACTTCCGGTTAGCGCGTATTTCGGGAGCAATCCGAAAATGAACCTGTTGAACACACGCAACTTCCGGTTACGTTTACCGGGCCACCGCAATCTGACAGGTGTTGCTATTGGTGCCGCCGGCGGTGATTGAGAAGCCATGTTCACCGGCCGCCATGTCCGGGGGAATGAGCAGGGTCACCTGCCCCAAGCCCACCTGGCCGGGAATCACTCCCGCAGAAGACGGTGTTATCCGCCGGCCTCCAAGCGATGTGGTGATCGTGAGCGCCGGTGGCCGCGTTGCCGCTTTGGGGGAACTTCGGACTAGTAGACGAGTTTCAAGCCGAACTGTACAATCCGCGGAAGATTGCCTTGCGCCGCGACAACGCCGAATTGAGGATTGCCGAAATTCTGGTTGGGCGGAGCAAACCTGGCGGAGTTGGAGATGTTGAACACCTCCGCCCGGAACTGGAGATTCCACCTTTCGAGGAAGCGCGTGTTCTTCGTAAGGGTCACATCCACCTGCGCCGTTCCGTCGCTGCGGCAGCCGTTGAATGTGCGCGGCGCGTTTCCGAACCGATAAGGCGCAGGATTGGAAAACACCGCGGCATCCATCCAGCGCTGCGGCGTGGGATCGCTGAGGCACGCCGTCTCCCCACTCCAGTTTGGACGCTGGCCGCCGCCCTGCGAAAAGGTGTTGTTCACCGCAGAGGTGATGCCCAAAGGCCCTCCGGAAAATGCGGACCATATGAAGCCCGCCTGCCAGCCACCGAGTAGTTTGCCCGCCGCGCCATTGGATGTCCGGTAAAAGGGCAGTTCATACACGGCGTTCGTAATGAAGCGGTGCGTCTGATCCAGCAGGGAAGACGCCCATTCGGAGGCGAGGTCAAAGTTGTTCTGGAACCCGGTCGCGCCCAGCGTTTCGCCGGCGAATCCGCCGATGCCAACGTCCAGCATCTTGGAGAATGTATAAGCCCCGAGGATGCTCAGGCCGCTGGCATAACGCTTTTCCACTTTCGCCTCGAACGCATGGAAGCTGGAAGAGGCCCAGGAGGCGTTCTGCGAAGCAACCCCCTCATAGTGGGGATACGGGCGCAGCAACTGTGCTCGGGCGACGGTGGGACGGGAAAGCGCCCCTACCTGAATTCTGCCGGCAAAGGGATTGGCTACCTGAGCGCGGAGCGCGTCACCGAGGGCCAGATGTTCCGGAGCAAGCTGATTCCACTGCCTGCTTTCCGGGAAGAAATTGCCGCGGCTTCCGGCATAGGCCGCTTCAAGAACAACGCTACCGGCCAGTTCCTGTTGGACATTGAAGTTCCACTGCGCGCTGTACGGCATCACGTTGCCACGGTCAAAAAACTGTATCCCCTGCCCCAACAGAGTAGCTGTGCCCAAACGCGAACCCGTGGGCACATTGAACAAGCCGCCCGGATACGGGTCACTCCACCGGACCACCGGCCGCACGCCGTCGATGCTGGTGACAATGCTGGTTGCTGTCTGGAATCCCGAGACGCCAAACGCATTCGCGGCCCCGCCGATTCCGGAGCTGCCTGAATAGAACAGCCCGCCTCCGGCGCGCAACATTGTCTTCGAAGCCACCCTGTAAGCTACGCCGAGCCGCGGCGCGATGTTGTTACGGTCCGGATTCGCATTGAACCTCGACTGGCCGTTGACGCCTACGAAGGTAAGCCCGCCGGTCAGATTCAACCCGGGCGCCGTGATGGCCGCCGGGGCATTGTAGTCGAAGTTCGTCAGCATGTTGAAGCGGTCCGTGCGCGGAGAATCGTAGTCGTAACGGACCCCCCAGTTCACGGTCAATTTGGGGGTGACCTTCCAGGAATCCTGGAGAAAGAGCGCGTAGTACTTCTGGGTCATCGCCAGAGCAGGTGCGGGGTTGACGCCGCCGGTGGGGATGCCGAGAAGCATGCTGGCCAGACCTGAGCCAGCGACGGCGCTGGACACATTCGGGTTCGGCCCCTGCGTCCATTGAGGACTGAAGTCGAAGTTTGCCGCGGCATCTCCCGTTTGCTGCGTGTTGAACTGTACAGAGCGGAATTCACCGCCGAACTTGATGGTGTGCCCTGTAATGTTCTTTGTGAAGTTGCCCTGCGCGGTTTGAAGCGTATGTCCGAAGGTGATGAGATCGGTTGCCCCAATCAGCCCGCCTACAATAATGTTGGGGACCGATCCCGTGACGGAATAGCCCGTAATCCGGATGGCAGGAAGAGAAATGGGATCCACCATGCCGGAGCGCATGTAGGCAGGCAATCCCAGCGACTCGATGTTGAAGTTGTCCGAATAGGGGCGCCGGCGGTTGATAAGGCGGGAAGCGGAGTATCGGAAAACGCCGATGAGAGTAGGGGAAAAAGTATGGGAATCCTCCAGAACGGAGTTCCACCTGGTAAAGACCTGCGGCCCGGCGGTGGGCGCGATGTTCTTCAAATCCTGCCCGTAGGCAGGAGCGCGGATGTAGGGGGTGTCGTCGTAGGAGTAGCGGGCGAAGATGCGGTTGGATGAGGCGATGTTGTGATCGCCCCGGAAGCTGTAGGAATCCTTCGGCACGCGGTTTCCGTCGGTCCGCGTATAGTTGATCACACCGAGGGGAGCGTTGAGCACCGTCGGGGCCGGGAACAGGCGGGAGACATTTCTGGCAACCGGGTCGATGCGTGCCCCGGGTATCCGGTTCCCCGCGAACGGAGTCCTCAGGAATCCTCCCGCGGGACTGGCCGCGGTGGTTTCCGGATCGTAGAGGGTGATGCCGCGGCCGTCGGCAAGCCGCGCCTGTGAGAAGTCACCCGTCAGGTGCGCCGGTTCAGGGAGATTGGAAGTGAACGTGATACCTTGAATAAACCGCACAATCTCGGTGTTGGCGAAGAAAAACGTGCGGTTGCGCCCGTTGTACAGTCCCGGGATCGCCACGGGGCCGCCTACGGTACCTCCGAATTGATTGAACCGGAACGGAGCGCGCTTGACGCCGGAGCGGTTGGCGAAAAAGTCATTCGCGTTGAGTTTGTCGTTGCGCAGGAACTCGTAAAGTGAAAAGTGCAGCTCATTGGTCCCACTCCTGGTGACCACGTTGAAGACGCCGCCCGCCGCGCGCCCATACTCGGCGGCAAACGTATTCGTTTCCACCTTGAACTCCTGCACCATGTCGGGATTGGCGTTGATCACCGGCTGATTGCTGGATGCCGCGGAGTTTGGCGCGCCGTCCAGCAGAAACTCGTTCGCAGTCGCCCGCTGGCCGTTGATGGCGTAGGAGACCGTGCTGATCTGATCGATCACGACGTTGTTAACGCCGGCGGAATTGCGCACGCCTGGCACGAGCATCGCCAGCGCATAGGTGTTCCGTCCAAGCAGGGGCAGCTCAGTAACCTGCTTGTTGCTGATCACCTGCCCGACCGTGCTGGATTCGCTCTCCAGCAGCGGCGTCTGCGCCTGCACCTCAATCGATTCCGACACCGCGCCCACCTTCAGCGAGACGTCCAAACGCGCCACCTGCTGTACTGCCAGTTCCAGTCCGGTTTGCCTGACCGGTACGAAACCGGTTTTCGAGACCGTTACTTCATAACGGCCGGGCTGGAGGGCAGGAATTGTATAGTAACCCTCGCTCGTGGAAAGCGTCGCGGAGGCCACCGAAGTGCTCAGCGACCGCGCGGTCACCTCCGCACCCGGTACAATCGCGCCGGTTTGGTCCGTAATCCGGCCCGTTAACGAAGCAACCTGACAGTAGGCGAACATGCCTCCTGCCACCATACAAAAAAAGACGATGCGATTCATACCTAGGCTCCTTGACCGGGATTTCCATTTTGGGTTTCCCCGGCCCACCACAGTGTAAGGACATCTTACCCTACCTTCCTTTCGTTTGGAACAAAATATTCTTGTCAAGGCGGACCAAAAGTTTCCCATCAGGGCGGAGCAAAAGGGGACCACGTCGGACAGGCTCTGGTGCAAAATCTGGGTTGACACTGGTTTGATACCGTTTCAGCCCGCGGGTCGCGTATCGAACCCGACTCCGATCAGGCAGCCAGGGCGGCCCGCCAGGGAGATCAGCAGAAAGCGGAACGGGTCCAGGCACTTTGACATCGGGTCGTGACATTATCGACGACGCCAGGGATTATCTCCCTCTGTTTCAGATGGATCGAGTTTTCGGGCCATACGCGGTAGCTGATCTGAAGGAAACCGGCGAGTTGCCGGAGCAACTGGTAGTCCGCAGCAGCAAGTACTTGAACAATTTGATCGAGCAAGATCATCGCAGGATCAAGCAGCGATTGCGGCCGATGCTGGGACTCAAGAGCTTTGAGTCGGCGACCATTGTGATCAGCGGTATCGAGCTGGCGGAGAAGATCAAGAAAGGGCAATTTAAATTTGGCAAACTAGGCGGGGCAGGGGCCACGATGCCGGAGATCTGGCGAGCCGCGTTGGTTGCGTGATTGGAGTCGGGTTCGATCGAGACCCGCGGGCTGAAATGGTGACAACCCGG
>Ga0194131_10011047_pt1 | contig 10886 bp, 22 predicted proteins | sample TA2KigO120mmetaG_FD_148631 | JGI IMG/M metagenome (GOLD analysis project Ga0194131, IMG submission 148631) | Freshwater microbial communities from Lake Tanganyika, Tanzania - TA2015053 Kigoma Offshore 120m | ecosystem: Environmental > Aquatic > Freshwater > Lake | place: Tanzania: Lake... | reverse complement strand
ATTAATAGGATGTCGGTTGGATCAATCTCATCAAAGTTACCTTTAATAGCCGCTCTGAGGTTATGACCTGAGCTTAATTTGACTATTGGTAATGGGTAAGGTTCTCTACCAATCTGTTCCTTTGCTTGTTTGATATGATTACTGTAAAGGTGTACATCACCTAAATTACCAATTAGTTCATCAGGAACCATATTAACTTCTTTAGCAATGATTTCAAGCAACAGTCCATAAGAGGCAATGTTGAATGGTAAACCCAAGAAAGTATCAACTGACCGCTGATTCCACATTAGCGAAACTGCTCTTTTTGGAGTTGACTCTTTAGCAACTTCTTCAACAATATAGACATTCTCCCATTCAACACCGGTGTTTTTCATTACCCATTGCACCTGTTCTTCCCAGGTTAGCTCTCTTGTATAAACCTGAAATCCATAATGACAAGGTGGAAGAACCATTTGGTCTAATTCACCTACATTCCAAGCTGAAACCATTAGTCGTCTTGAGTCTGGATTTGTTTTAAGTTCGGAGATTAGGTTTTGGATTTGATCTACTCTATGTATACCAATAACATCGTATTTATTTGTTCCCCAACTTCTCCATTGCTTACCGTAAATTGGTCCTAATTCACCCCACTTCTTAGCAAACTCATCATCTGTTTTGATTTTGTTGATGAAACCTTCTTTATCATATTTCCTACCCATATCATAGATTTCTCCATTTAGTTCTTTTTTAACAGGTTCCATCCATTTTGCGTCTATACAAAATTTATCATAGTTTTTATATGCATCACCATTCCAAATATGACAGTCATTATCAACAAGGAACTTGATGTTTGTATCACCACGAAGAAACCATATAAGTTCAATAACCATAGTTTTCCACGCCAGTTTCTTTGTAGTTAAGAGTGGAAATCCATTTTGCATATTATGGCGAATGGTATAACCAAAAATAGATTTGGTCCCAGTTCCAGTTCGATCCTTTTTTACGACTCCATGTTCAATAATCGTCTTAAGCAAATCTTGATATTGAAGGTCTAAATTATTCATTGGTTCCAATTTTTTTAATTTGATAACTATATCCAGAATCTGAATTTACCTGAAATCTTCTTTGCATTTCTTCTGCCTCTTCAATAGTTTCAAATTCCAGAACTTCACCGCCACCGTCTAAAATAATCACCGGTAAGTGAGGGGAACCCTTTGCAGTTTTAATCATTTTTACAATTACATAGCTCATACTTAAAGCCTTAAATCAATATTAATATTATGTAAATCATTGCTCCAAAACTCATAGGTGTCACCATCTTTAAATTTATTACGGCTTCTTTCCATTTCTTGGGTAATTCTCTCTGCAATCGCCTGTTCCCTTTTCTTTTTTAACTCAGTTAATTCAAAATTTATTTGAGAAATAACCGAATCCTCAAAATTTAAAGAAATTCCATTGTCTGTAATTAGGAGTTTTTTATCGGAATTTATAACAAACCACTCGTAACCGGTTGTGCATCCAGCTAAAAAAAGAAGTCGACTCTCAGGATCTTCCCCATAAGTGTCAACTAATCTATCAAAAACCCTATTACCAATATCAATCAAGTCCATTAACTGGGTTTCTTTTGTTCGTAATAAAAGTGACGAACCTTTGCCCCAAGGTCCATATCATTGGGGGTATTTTCAAAAAAATAATTAGGAATTGCAGTATGGGATCTGTCTGTTCCCACACTGTAACAGTTTTTGCATAGTTGACCGGCTCCCTCAATATAGCCAATTCGTATGTCAATATGTGTATCTGCTGTGTAGGGGGTTTCAACTCCGCAAATAATACAGGTATCTTTTGTCATACAATTATGTTTAATATTATTATACTAATCCCATTAGCTTTGAACATAAAAAAAGCTGCACCGTGCAACTTTTTTTGGAGCTCTAGGTTCCAAAGGAATCCTATTTTTCTTCTTCTTGATATCGGAAGAAATTTTCTTTTTTAAATTAAAGATTATGCAATATCTTTAGACTCGATTAGAGTATAAGTGAATGACTTACCATGGAGTGCTGCAGCCTTTCTACAAATTGCCATAAATTCTTCGAAATCCGCTGCCTTTTTGAATACCTGACAGCCTTCTGACCAATTTTCTACATAGGTAGAATCTGCTCCAGCTTTATGAATATTAATTCCAAAAATTCCCTCTTGGATTCGATTTTCATCATATTCCATATCACGATCTGCATCGCGATATACCTTTACTGGCTTTTGTTGTTTAAGAGCTTCATATTTTCCTTGGTGTAAACCTAGGGTATGCGAACCCCTATATTGACCTTCTACCAAACGAGCAACACCGGCTGCATTATGATATTCCATAACTCCCTTTTTACCGGGATCAGTTGTGGCCATCCAACAGTGAGACTTCCATGCTCCACCTAATTTATAAGATACAGTAAGACAATCGTCAAATGCATTTGTAACTTTTTGACCAGTCGCTGAATTTCTAACTCCAACTATATTAAGGTCATAGTCTTTTTCTCCTTCAAACCAAACATATCCTTTTGATTTTACAGCAGCTTCAATTTGTTCTTTTGTATAACAACTCATAATTCCTTGAACAATTATTTTAATAGAGCATAATATTCGTTAAAGTGCTTGATTCTATCATCAAGACCGATTGTGCCGCCGTTTACTCTTTTAGTAACTGCGGTAACCGTTGCGGTATCTGCGCCCTTATCACAAATTGACCAAAGTTTATTTGAATCAAAAAAGAATGCAGCTGATGCCAATGGATACTTAGTTGCAACTAGATCCGGATTAGCCACAGTATCTTCTCCAATAAATTTGGCAAATGCTGTATAGTTTGATTTTCCTGTCAATTGAATGTAGCCACGGCCGCGAAACTTAAACCCGTCTTTGGATGCTTCGTTGCCATTACCCATACGATCAGCATAAACTCTCGATGCGATTTTTTCTGGCTGACGTGCATAAGATTCATTTAGGTTTCCTGGAAAGTACTTACCAAAAATCTTTTTGAGGCCGTCTGCTGAGTAATTAACATTTTCGCTAACTGCTTTGAATCCACCGCTCTCATGACCACACTGGGCTAAAAAGTGGGCTAATCTTAAGGGAGTAGTAATATTAAACTTTGACGCAGTATCTGGAATTTGTAAAATCACTGCGTCGGGTACATGACCTTTAAGTGAGGCCAATTTGAAAGAGGAAGCTGGAATTGCAACTGGTGCAGCTGCAACTGGAGTAGCAGCTTCGCTAATTCCTAATTTTGCAAGAGTGGCTGGGCCAGCAATACCATCTGCGGTAAGACCGTTTGCAGTTTGCCAAGCTTTTAATTTAGCCTCTGTGCCTGGACCAAACGATCCATCTGCACCTGCTCCCAATTTTTCTTGAAGTTTTTTAACTAAGTCTCCGGTAGAACCAATTTTAAGTACTGACATTGTTTTAATATTTTATTTTTTAAAGAACAATTCAAAGATGATTCCGATTAAAGCCGCAAAAATAATCCACATTGCTTTGTTAATTCCATCTTTCCATTTATTAACCTCGTTAAGCACTTCGAATTTTTCGCGAATAGTCTTTTCGTTTTCTTCTCTAAATTGTGTGTTTTTGTTTACTCTTACCACGACTCCATTTTCTGGGTCTAACAAAATTTTTCTAATTTGACTTACGTCTTCGTGCAATTTTTCTTGAGATTCTCCAATTGCTTCAGCCTTTTCCTGAATAATCTTTAGCTCACCGTTGGGCATATGCTTACGGATATGATCGAGTGCATTAAATATTTCGTCCATCATTTGGCTAACCTCCACGTTGTTGCTTTTTCTACGTCTAATTGGCTGATCTGACATTAAAAATTACTTATTTTTTGAAACGACTTATTTTCTAGTGGAAAGCTCGTCTAGCAGGTGAAGACCGGCGTCTTTTTGTCCGGGTTCATCAGCAAGCTGTGTCATTTGAGGCTCCATACTGGGCTCCATTTGGGGTTCCATTTGAGGATCCATTTGGGGTTCCTGAGTTGGCATCATAGGTTCAGCCGTGGGTTTTTCTGGAGCAACTGGAGTAGGCATTTCGGGTTTTATTTCGGGTTGAGGTTGGGTTTGTGCCACAAACTCATCGAAACTCATAATACGATTGTCCATTTGTTTGATTTTATTTTTTGTTATTTATACACCAGGTAAAAAGAAAAAGGGTCAATGACCCCTTTAAAAAATAATAAAATAATATAAAGTTTATAGTCCCTATTCTCCACGTAACTGATATTCGTCATGATCCATTTGAGACTTAGTTGTTGCATCCATGTGATGATCAAATTTGGGTCGAACCTCAATTCCTTTTTCTTTGATATAGTCTTCTAGCGCTCTATAAACTTCTTTAACGTCGGCCTGTTCCCACCACTCTTCGATAGTCAAGGTTCCGCTGTCCTGACCGTGACCATCATAAGACGAAGGATCATAATAATCATAAACCCAATCTAGGTCAACATTGTCGCTAGCCCATGATTCAAAATCATCTCTATCGATTACAACTTCATCGTAATTTTCAACATCTGTTTCATGAGGAAAGTAACATAATACCGTAATAGAGTTGTTCTTTATTTCATAATCATCTATTTTAAAATCCATCGGCATAGAGTCAATTGACTCGTTAAGATAGTCGCTAAATGATTTAACATAGTTTGACATTATTTAAAAATAATTTTTTATTATTTATTTTAACACAATCTTTAAATATTGAGTTGGCTGTAGTGGGAGGATTCGAACCGTCCACGGGGTCTTTAGCCATAGAAGGGTGCCGGCTTGTGGGCAATCCATTATTCTACGTTTATCAGATTTTCCCCACCCCCGAGACAAGAGGGCATGTCTGCAAATTTCCTCACAAGAATTTTTTGTAGTCAGGAAATAATTTCAAATCCCCCTTGACCAGAGAAATAAAAAGTATCATTTGTAGAAACTACAACAAAGGCTATATCTCCAGTGATGAGATTATTTTCGATTATTTTAACTGGTTCAAATATTTCATTTGCATAATCTATACATTGATATATTTTACCTTCTTGAATTTCATACTTATCTAACATAGTTTTATATTTTGTAGTCAGGACAGGATTCGAACCCCAGATACCGTTTCCGGTATGCCGGTTTTCAAGACCGGTGCAATCAACCAACTCTGCCAAACCTCCATCTTTTATTTATGTTTAGTAGATATTATTTCATGCATTCGATTGGGTCTAGATTAGCACAGATTAGAATCGTTTGGCTGGTATAGGTTAGCCTATTTTATAATTTCTTCATACTTTTTCCAAGTAACCGTACCAACGGGTGCATCATCAATAGGCATGGCAAGTATACACTCACCATTATCACTCTTACCGATTGCAATGAACCCATATCCTTCACAGATATAAGGAACATAATGATCATACTTGAGTTTGTTAAACTCTTCTAAAATATCAAAGTCTCCATCGAAACCCATATCTTGTAATTCACAATACTGTTTAGAAAATTCAGCCATATTTTTATTATTTAGTGGTTAATGAAAAAATAGACATTGCTAAAAAGAAGCCTATTATAACAAAGGTTATTATAATGGTCCATATATCATCTATTTGGTTTTTATTTAGTTTCATAGTTAAAATTTTCCCCAACCATTGTGGTGGCGGTTTTCCTCAGCTATTTTAAAGCCTAGCCAAATTTCTTTACACAATTTTTTAAATTTTCTTAATAATTTTTTCATCGTTTACTAATTTTATTATTTGATATTGTTTTTTGTCGGCTGCACTTAAAGCGATTTATTTCATCGATTCTTTTCTACCCAACCATTTGGATCGTCCTTATGAATCAATCCTTTTTCGGTCCACCATTCAAGAGAGGATCCACACTCAACTCCATAACAATTCTTGGTTTTATCAAAGGATTTATTGTGAGTAAGTTCTATGTTAGTTTCAGTAACAAATTGTTCTGGTAATTGTGTATCGATCTGAAAATAAGAACCGCCGAATATTCCCATATTGAACATTTCGACTGGAGTATAAGAAGGAGTAAAGGCGGGGGTTCCTATAAAGTAAAGCATTATGTATTAGTATTAGTATCTCTAACACGTTTTTCGATATACTTGACCCATTCACCGGGCATGTCTTCATCTACATCAACTTCCCTCTCTGGAAACCTGACCCCGCCGTCGTCCATGTCGGCAATCGTTCCGCGAGTTGGCTTAGACCTTGATATTTTTTGTTTTTTATTTTTAGAATTAATATAAATTAATAAACATAAAATAGTGGGAGGCCATAAACCAATAAAGATTGCTTTATCCGCATTGTTTTCAAATATGTAATAATATTCTGATACAAATATTAATACCACTGTAATTGCTAAAATAAGTAGTTCTGAGGTTTTAAAATTTTTCATTATTTTTGATTTTTAGTTAAAGGTGGGGTTAATGGTTCGCCGGCGGTTGGATTACCGTAAATCTTTATATCATTTTGATCCACTGTTCGGACTTCACCTGTATTATAAAAACGTACAATAAATTGAGGATTAGAATGGATCGAGCCAGTTATCATAAATATTGCAACGCCATACCCCAGCGGAGTTTCTACGTCAAATGGATTAAGTATTTCATGAACAGTTTGATATATCATACACTATTTTTTTAAAGGGTTGTTAATATCTTCAATTGCTATTAAAGTAATATAGGATAGAACTATAATTGCAAAAAATTTTGTCAATCCAATCCCTATCATAATTTAATTTTTACTAATTAATGAATCTACTAATACGTATCCAAAGAACATAATTCCTAGTGGCAAACTAACTTCGGAACCTATCCCTACTGACAGCCCCAGTCCTATAACTAGTTTAATTGCCTTTAGTCCATCACTAATAAGTCTCTTTGACCAAAAATCATAATAGTTTTTCATAAAAGGTGCGGTTTTGCCTCTATTTGACCAGCATTAGTTATTTGTACCCATTTTGGATTAAATTTGGCAATAGACTCTGCCCCGGCATAAGAAAGAGCAGATTTAACCCCATCGATTAGACCTTCTACAATAAATTTAACTCCTCCTTTAAATGGAATAATTGTGGACTCACCCTCAACATTACGCTGGGCCTGCCCGTGCACAGTTTTGGTTTCTAGTGAAGCAGCGCCCCTATATCGCTTATACAAACCGGTGGTTTTTTCAACGATTTGACCCGGACTTTCGGAAGTTCCAGCTAAGATAGATCCTAGCATTACGCTGCTTGCTCCAAGCGCTAGGGCTTTTGCAATATCACCGCTGGTTTTAATTCCGCCATCTGCCATTACCGGAGTTTTTGCAACTGCAACAATATCATTAATACAAGTCACATTTGGAATGCCAAATCCCGTTTTGATTCGGGTTGTACACAGAGAACCTCCGCCAATTCCAACACGTAAACCATCAGCTCCCCAACTTTCAAGATCTTGTGCAGCATCTGCTGTTGCAATATTTCCAGCTATAATATCAACGTGGTCAGGTAAATTTTCTTTACACCATTCAATCATCACCTTTACATTTTTGTGATGACCGTGAGCTACATCAATAAGCAGAATATTTGCGCCTGCCTCGACTAGAGCTTTGGCTCGATTCATATCACTTGCCATTACGCCAATTGCTGCCATAATTGGAATTTGATTAATTTCAGAGTGCCAATCCTTACGGCCGATGATGTAATCATACATAATTCCCCAATCTTCATATGGTCTACCAAAACCTTCACCGTAAATTCGATGGTGAAGATTTTTAACCTGTTTAGCCTGTTCCTCAATTGTCATAAATCGGTGAATGCAGCCAACTCCACCTAAGAGAAACATTCTAAAGGCCATTTCTTCTTCGCAAACGGTGTCCATTGGTGAAGCTACCAGCGGCCTCAACAAGCCATATCTACGGCTCACTAAGGTCTGGAGTTTAATGGTTTGACGACTCGATACCTCTGAATAGGCAGGCACCAATTGAATATCGTCGTATGTGAGTGCAATATTACTCATTGTCTAGAAATGTTAAAGTGTTAGTAGTAGGGTTCCAATCAAACGTAATGGGGTTATTTACGTAATCATATCTTTCATTTAGGACTGATGCATTAAACCGGTGGGTTTGTCCATCAAACTTATAACCATATCCTCCATGAATATGACCGCATACATGCATCTTTGGTCTGGCCACTGTATCAATATGATTTCTCAATAGTGAACAACCTAAATTTGGTTCATTATATGGAGGGCCGCTCATGTCTAAATGACCTTGAGCTGGGCCGTGAGTAACCAAAATATCAGTATCACTGGGAATTTCTGCCCATTTGGCTGCCAACTCTTCTCCTTGACGTGGAAGATTAAATGCCCAATTATGGAATTCTGGTTGCCATGGGCTACCATAAATTTTAACCAACTGTTTATCATCGCCGGCCTCAATCCAATTATCCTGTAAATAATCAATCTGTTTGTATGAGTTAACGATTTGCATAGAGCTGTCTTCTGCATATTCAAACATACGATCATGATTGCCCGCAATAAAGATTTTATGATTGTACTGCTCTAGTGAATTAAACCATTTGCAAAAATCTGTAATATCCTCCGCACGATACCCAGAATTCATAAGGTCTCCAGCATGGATAAGAATATCTCCACCCGGCAAATCCTGGGTAATACGATGATGTTTCGTGTGAGTATCGCTAATTAAAGTAATCCTCATTTCTTGTTCTTATACTTTTGTAATTCAACAAAGGTCGAATCGTACTTTTGACCCCAATAACTTATCTCCTCCTCTTTCCACTGTAGATCATCTCCTAAAACTTCAACCTCATCTTCGTATTCGGTGATTTTAGCATTTAGCGAAGCAACCGTATACTCAAGTTGATTCACTCTTTGATTAAGCGCCGTTAGCCGATTGCGTTCAGCGTAAGTATCAAAGAAGAGAACTATTGCAACTCCCAATATGAGAATACTTGCAAGATTTGCCGGGGATTTAAAATATGCCTTCATATTAATAATATACAAAAAAAGAGCAGTGGTTAGCTGCTCTTTCTTATATTCTTTTATGTTAAAATGGTTATCCTAATTCATAAAATTTTTCAAGAGCGGCCTGAACCCGGTCGGAGACTGATGGATCGGCTGTTTCTGCAATATCTGCAATTAGGGCAATACTAGTCACAATTTTATCATAACCGGGTAAATACGTAACATTTTTGTCCTTTTTATACATTCTTAATACTTCAATTAGAGTATCTTCAATAAAACCTGCAATTGCTTCAGAATTAACATTCATTGGAGCTTCGCCGTCTGGAGAAATCATTTCTGCATATTGATAAACCTCTTGTGCAATTTCTGCAATCTCATCTGCATGAGCCTGTGTGTCGTGGTATACCTCTTTCTTTTTGGTTTTAGTAACAAGATCCCTGGGTACTCTAACAATCTTTTTGCTTGAATCCAGTAATTCAATCTTTACAAAATCATCGCCCATATCAATTACTTGACCTGCTCCTCTATAGCTTGTTACATAATCACCTGGCTCAATTTCAGGATTATCTTCATTTCTTTGAAATTCAGCATCAGGATCTTGCATAAATCTATCAAGATCAAAGTTTTCGTATAGTTTAATGTATTTCATTGTACTTAATAATAAGTTCGCCCAACACTTCGATTTTACCAACTAATTTTTGAAAAGGAATCTGCTTGATTTCAAGAGTATCTTTAGTTGCTGTCAACTCATCAATTAATTCATTGTATTCTTTGATTGCAGCATCACGGTCTTCCACACTCCAGCCCCCTTTAGCTTTCTTATAATAGGGCAGTTTAACCACAAAGTGATTATATGTTAGCATAGAATTTCCACCCTTTTCTTTGGCAGCTTCTGCGATTTTAGTTGCGCCCATTAAACGTGATTTATCAAACTCAATAAAATTCTTATTAGAGTCCTTTTGAGACTTGGCCTCGTTTATAAATTGGCTAAATTCTTTAACTATGCTTTTCATATTTTGGATGATTTAAAATAACTTCTGGAATATCGGTGGCTATTACATTAAACCATTTTCTTTTTGTGGTGTATTCAAAGTTTTTATCTATATTATCATCTATAGGCCAATAATACTGTTTACCACTATCATTAGATTTATGCAATTTATATTTTCCTAATTCGTTTGTTAAAAAAATTTCCATTTCCTGGTTATTATCAAATACAATTGCCTCTCCTCTTTTTCCACGGTTTAAAGGATATAATGCAGGTACTTCTTTCCATTGCATTATTTTTCTAAAATATTGAATAGCATCTGGATTTATTACAACTAATTCAGCTCTATTAGTAAAAGCATCAATTCCTTCTTCTCTAAATCTTTTATATTCTTCTCTACTAATTTTATGTAAATCAGATTTATTTTCAACTTTAGCGTCAGATTTTAATTTCATTTCATACATAAATCCTGTCGTATAAGGACCACTTCCATAAAATCCTGTATACTGCATGGGATCTTCAGGACCTAATCTTTCTTTATCTTTACCGAAGTAAATTCCTACACCACTACTACTAGAACCTGTGCTACTCCACCTTTGTTTATCGGTATCTGCCTTGTACTTTTCAGAATGTCTAACTAAAGGATCTAAATCGGCTTGATTAATATCATCAGTTGAACCATGATACCAAGTAATATCAGTATCGCCAATAAAATTTTCTAAATTCGGTTCTTCAATACTTTCCTTCAATATAAAATTTCTAAAGGAGTCAATATATTTTCTCATTTCTCTAATTCTTTTTATGTTTTCTTGTAGGTTTATTTTGTTAAATCAATATACCAAACTTTTATTGGTTCAACTCCCATCTGTAAAGCAATTGTACTTCTTTTATGTCCACCAATTAAAATATACTCATTACCTTCTCTATCATTAGTATTAAGTTTTAT
>Ga0194131_10011044_pt1 | contig 10890 bp, 11 predicted proteins | sample TA2KigO120mmetaG_FD_148631 | JGI IMG/M metagenome (GOLD analysis project Ga0194131, IMG submission 148631) | Freshwater microbial communities from Lake Tanganyika, Tanzania - TA2015053 Kigoma Offshore 120m | ecosystem: Environmental > Aquatic > Freshwater > Lake | place: Tanzania: Lake... | reverse complement strand
GATCTGGTCGTCGCGGTCCGGGCGCGGCGCATCGATGCCGGCGGTCAGGCGCCGGACATGCGCCGCCATATGTTGCTCGATGTTGAGCGCCTCGGGCGAGCGGGAGCCGTAGTCTGCCGCCGCCGACAGGATGCCTTCGCGATCGGCGTCCCAGATACGGCAGCCGCCGGCGCCCAACCCGTTCGCCGTGGCCGACGCCGCAGCACCGAGCATGGCCTCGGGCTCCACCTCGTCGCGAATGGTGCGCGTGATATAGCCGACCAGCCGCTCGCGGTTCTCCGCCTTGGCCAGCGCCGCCTCCCGCGTGTGCATTTCGCTGACATCGCGCCACACGCCGCGGGCCCCACCGGTCACTCCGTCGCCGCGCAGCGGCACGGCGGAGATGGCGACGCAGGCCGGCGTTCCGTCGGCACGGCGCAGCCAGAGCTCGACCTGGTCGACCGGCCGCTTTGTGGAGAAGGGTGACGGACCATCGCCCATCGGCACGGTTTCGTCGATCAGTGAAGAAGCGGGCCGGCCAAGCAGGTCCGTCGCCTTCCAACCCAGCGCGCCGCGTGACGAGACAAAGGTGAAGTTGCCGGCGGCATCGGTCTCCCAGGCGAAGTCGCTGGAGATCTCGACGAGGTCTTTGAAGCGCAGCCGCGAATCGGCCAGCGCCTGCCGCAAATTGGCAGCCAGCGAGACATCGCGGCCGAGGAGCACGACCTCGCCGCCGGGAAGCGCCACCAGCGAGAAATCGAACGTCACGGGCGTCGGCTCGGCGGGGACGACGATCGTGTCGGTCCGCGCCTGGACGTCGGCGGCCGCGGCAGCAATCAACGTGGCAAAACCGCCCGCGCCGGCCCGGGAGCGGAGCTCGTCGAGCAAGGCGGCGGCGGCAGCGTTGGCTTCGATCACGGAGCCGTCCGCCGCAAGCCGCGCGGCCGGTCCGGGCCAAGCGGTCACCAGCACGTCGAGCACCTTGCTCTCTGGTGAATTCGGGCTGCCGGCGGCACGTTTCCCCGGGCGGTCCATGGCGGCTTTGGGCACGAGTTTCGATCTCCAGGGGCGCAGAATCGCGCCCGAAGATAAACAAGCCCTTAAGACCTGTGAAGCCGCCGACGGCAGAGCGCTGCGCAACAGGAGCCGGCGTTGACAGGGGCAGGATTCTCACCCATGTTCGCCCGGTTTTCCGAGGGACAGCCGGAATAAGGAACGATGACGAGAAACGAGCTTGCAGCGACCATCGACAAGGCTTGGGATGCCCGCGATGGAGTGAATTCCTCGACCAAGGGCGCCGTCCGCGACGCCGTCGAGACGGCTCTCGACGGCCTCGATGCCGGCACGCTGCGCGTGGCCGAAAAGACCGGCAGCGGGTGGCAGGTCAACCAGTGGCTCAAGAAGGCGGTGCTGCTCTCCTTCCGTCTCTACGATTCGGTGCCGATGCCCGGCGGACCGACGGACCCCATGCGCGGGCCCTCCCCCTGGTACGACAAGGTCGCCTCGAAATTCGCCGGCTGGGACGAGAAGCGCTTCAAGGCTGCCGGCTTCCGCGCCGTGCCCAACTGTGTGGTGCGTCGCTCGGCCTACATCGCCTCCGGTGTCGTGCTGATGCCGAGCTTCGTCAATGTCGGCGCCTATGTCGATTCGGGCACGATGGTCGATACCTGGGCGACGGTCGGCTCCTGCGCGCAGATCGGCAAGAACTGCCATATCTCCGGCGGCGCCGGGATCGGTGGCGTGCTCGAGCCGCTGCAGGCCGGTCCGGTGATCATCGAGGACAACTGCTTCGTCGGTGCGCGCAGCGAGGTCGTCGAAGGCGTGGTGGTCGAGACCGGCGCCGTGATCTCCATGGGCGTGTTCATCGGCGCCTCGACCAAGATCGTCGATCGCAACACCGGCGAGGTGCATGTCGGCCGCGTACCGGCCTTCTCGGTGGTCGTGCCGGGCAACCTGCCGGGCAAGCCGCTGCCCGACGGCAGCCCGGGCCCCTCCACCTACTGCGCGGTGATCCTCAAGCGCGTCGATGCCGGCACGCGCGCCAAGACGTCGATCAACGAGCTTCTGCGGGGCTGACAAGGCGATGGCCGCCGCCCTGACACACGAAGGGGGCTGCCGCTGCGGTGCCATCCGCTTCCGCGTGGAGGGCGAACCGCGCTGGGTGGCGCATTGTCACTGCGCCGATTGCCGGCGGGCCACCTCGGCAGCACTGGCGACCTATGCCGGTTTCCCGCGCGAGCGCTTCACCATCACCCGGGGCGAGCCGCGCCGCTACGGCTCGTCACCGGGCGTCAGTCGGAGCTTCTGCGCCATCTGCGGCACGCCGCTTACCTACGAGGGCGCGCGCTGGGCGGACGAAGTCCATGTTTTCGTCTGTGCCTTCGACGCGCCGGAGACGTTCCGACCCACCGCCCATGTCTACACCGAGGGGCAGATGCCCTGGCTGCATCTGAACGACGGCCTGCGGCGCTTTGCCAAGACTTCGGCCGAGGGAAAACCTCTATCGTGACCACCATCGATCCCGTCGCCCTGACCCAGGCGCTGATCCGCCGGCCCAGCGTCACGCCGAAGGACGGGGGCGCGCTGGGCGTGCTCGAAGACGTGCTCAGGCCGCTCGGCTTCACCTGTCACCGGCTGCCGTTTTCCGAGCCGGGTACGCCCGATATCGACAATCTCTACGCCCGCTGGGGCACCGGGAGCCCCCATTTCTGCTTCGCCGGGCACATGGATGTCGTGCCGGTCGGCGACCTCAAGGGTTGGACGGTCGACCCCTTCGGTGGCGAGATCGTCGACGGCCATGTCTACGGCCGGGGCGCCGCCGACATGAAGGGCGCGGTCGCCGCCTTCACCGCTGCGGCGGCCGACTTCCTCAAGAAGCGGGGGCCGGGCTTCAAGGGCTCGATCAGCCTGCTGATCACCGGCGACGAGGAAGGCCCGGCGGTCAACGGCACGGCCAAGATGCTGAAATGGGTCAAAGCGCGCGGCGAAACCTTCGACGCCTGCGTCGTCGGCGAGCCGAGCAACGAGACCGCCATGGGTGACATGATCAAGATCGGCCGCCGCGGCAGCGTGAACTACGCGCTCACCGTCACCGGCACGCAAGGGCATGTCGCGTACCCGCATCTGGCCGACAACCCGAACCACCGCCTGGTGAAGATGCTCGCCGCCCTGACCGAGCCTGAGCTCGACAAAGGCAACGACTGGTTCCAGGCTTCGAGCCTGCAGGTCACCTCGATCGATGTCGGCAACCCGGCACACAACGTCATCCCGGCCGTGGCCCGGGCCAGCATCAACATCCGCTTCAACGACCAGCACCGCTCCGAGACCCTGACCCAATGGCTACGCCAGCGCCTCGACAGCGTCGGCGGTCGCTACGACCTGCAGGTCTCCGTGTCGGGCGAGTCCTTCCTCACCAAGCCGGGCGGCCTCAGCGACCTTGTTTCGACCGCAGCCGCCAGCGTGACTGGCCGCAATGCCCGGCTCAGCACGACCGGTGGCACGTCGGATGCGCGCTTCATCTGCAACTACGCGCCGGTGGTCGAATTCGGCCTGATCAGCCGCACCATGCACAAGGTCGACGAGCGCGCCGCCGTAGCCGATATCCGCAGCCTGACCGCGATCTACGGCGGCATTCTCGACCGTTTCTTCGCATGATCGATCTGGCGGCCGCCTACCGCGGCATAGCCGGCGCCCTGCGGCTGGCGCGGCTCGATCCCAGCGCCATCCGCGATTTCGACGGCTCGATCGAAGGCTTCTGGAAATCGTTCCAGGCGGCGATTGTCGCTGCTCCGCTCTTCGCCTTGCTCATCCTGCTGCGGACGACCGAGCATCCACTGTCATCAGACCCCTTGCGGGCCCTGTTCATCGAGGCCATCGGCTACGTCATCGGCTGGACGGCCTTTCCGCTGGCCGCCTGGTATCTGGCCAACGCGCTGGGCAAGAGCCAGCGCTACCTGACCTATATCGTGGCCTACAACTGGGCCAACGTGCTTCAGGTCACCGCCTTCGTGCCGGTGGCGGCGCTGTCGGCCTTAGGAGTGGCCCCGCAAAGTGTCATCGTCTTCGCCGCACTGCTGCTTACCGGTTCGATCGTCTACTACCAGTTCTTCATCGTGCGTTCGGCCCTCGACATCGAGCCGCTGCCGGCGCTCGGCTTTGTCGTCGTCGACCTGATGCTCGGCCTCGCCATCGACGCCTTCGAGACGGCATTGCACGGCGGCGGCGGCATCGGTCCCCTGCTCAATAAGATACTTGCATAAGGCAAAGGCCGGCCGCGGGCGCGGTCGGACCTCCCTTGCTGCGATCGCGGGCCTCCAACGCCGCGGCGACGTCGCCGGCACTCCATTTGGCCTCGCCGACCAGCTTGAGCGTGCCGACCATGTTGCGCACCTGGTGATGCAGGAAGGAACGCGCCAGAGCGGTGATCCGGATCTCGTCGCCGTCGCGCGTCACGTCCAGCCGGTCGAGCGTCTTCACCGGTGACTTGGCCTGGCAGAGGCTGGCGCGGAAGGTGGTGAAGTCGTGCCGCCCGACCAGGCACTGCGCCGCCACATGCATGGCGGGTGCGTCGAGCGGCCTGGCCACATGCCAGACATGATCGCGCTCCAGCGCCGGCGGCGCCCGGCGGTTGAGGATGCGATAGAGATAGCGGCGCGAGCGTGCCGACAGGCGGGCGTTGAAATCAGCCGCCACAAGTGCTGCCTCCAGCACGCTCACCGGGTGCGGGCGCAGATGGAAATTGAGCGCCTCACGCACCCGTTCCGCCGGCCATGCCTTCGTCAGATCGACATGCACCACCTGGCCGGCGGCGTGAACGCCGGCATCGGTGCGCCCCGCCGCAATCGTCCTGGGACTCTCGCCGCAAAACCGACCGATCGCCTCCTCCAGCACACCCTGGACCGACAGGCCGCTCTCCTGGATCTGCCAGCCGACGAACGGCGTGCCGTCATACTCGAGAGTGAGGCGATAGCGCGGCATCAGCCTAGTGTCGTGCCCGGTAGCAGGGCGAAGCCGCGCAGGAATTCGCCGGCCGGCAACGGCCCCTTGCCTGGACGCTGTAGGCGTGCGAGTTGCAGCGCCCCAGTTCCGCAGGCCACCGTCGCCTGCCCGTCGATCACCACACCGGGCTCGGCGGCTGCGTCGGTGCCGACCTCCTGCGCCGCCAGCACCTTGATGCGCTCACCTCGACAGTCGAACCAGGCGCCCGGCCAGGGATCGAAGGCCCGCACCTGGCGCGCCAGCGCCGCCGCCGGCTTCGTCCAGTCGAGGCGGCCCTCGTCCTTCGTCAGCTTGGCGGCGTAGGTGACGCCGTCCGCCGGCTGCGGCATGGGCTTGAGAGTCTCAAGCCGGGCCAACGTCTCAACAATCGCCTGCGCACCGATCTCCGCCAGCCGGTCGTGCAGGGTCTGGCCTGTGTCGCTTGCCTCGATCGCCGTCGCCTCCTTCGCCAGCATGGCGCCGGTGTCGAGCCCTTCGTCCATCTGCATGATGGTGATGCCGGTCTCCGCGTCGCCGGCGAGCATGGCGCGCTGGATGGGCGCAGCACCCCGCCAACGGGGCAGCAGCGAGGCGTGGATGTTGAGGCAGCCGCGTTTCGGCGCCGCGAGGACCGCTTTGGGCAGGATCAGGCCGTAGGCCGCGACGACGGCGACATCGAGATCGAGCGCCGCGAAGCTGCGCTGTGCCTCTTCCTGCTTCAAGGAAGCCGGCGTGCGAACCGGAATGTCATGTGCCGCGGCGAACTCATGCACCGGCGAGCGCTGCTCGCGCTGGCCGCGTCCGGCAGGACGCGGCGGCTGGGTGTAGACGGCGGCAACGTCGTGGCCGGCGGCGAGCAGGGCGCGAAGCGCGGGCACCGCGAAGTCCGGGGTCCCCATGTAAGCCAGCCGCATGAGCGGATCAGGCCGGAACCGGCTGCTTGAGCTTCCTGGCCTTCTGCAGCTTGCGCAGGATCATGTTCCGCCGCAGCGCCGAGATGTGATCGACGAACAGTACGCCTTCGAGGTGATCCATCTCGTGCTGGATACACACGGCCATGACGCCCGTGGCGTGCAGCTCCCGTTTGGTACCGGTCTCGTCGAGATAGCGCAGCTTGATCTCGGCCGGCCGCACCACCTCGGCGTACTGCTCGGGCAGCGACAGGCAGCCCTCTTCCCACGGCTTCAGCTCGTCCGAGGCCCAGACGATCTCCGGGTTGACGATCTTCATCGGGTTCGGCGGCTGGCCCTCGCGCGGCAGGCCCTCCTTGGGCACGTCGATGACCAGCAGGCGCAGGGCCTCGCCGACTTGCGGCCCGGCGAGGCCGATGCCCGGTGCTGCGTGCATGGTCTCGACCATGTCGTCGAGCAGCTGTTTGATGCGCGCGTCGACCTGCTTGACCGGCTTGGCCTTGACCTTGAGCCGTGGGTCCGGCGCTTCGATGATGTTGAGGATCGCCATGCCCGGTAGATATGAGGTTGGCGGGTCTCGGTCAAGCCGCATTGCGGGGCCGAAAAGCGGCTGATATCGTCGGCAAAACAATATCTTGCAGAAAAAGGAGAGCGCCCATGACCCCCGCGCAACGCTTGCGCGAGCTGTTCGCCCGCAAGGAGTTCCTGCCGATGCCCGGCTGCTTCGACGGGCTCTCGGCCAAGCTCATTGCCGCCGCCGGGTACAAGGTCGGCTTCATGAGCGGCTTCGCCGTTTCGGGGGCACGGCTCGGCCTGCCCGACACCGGGCTGATCAGCGTCAGCGAAATGCTCGACACGCTGCGCAGCTGCGTTAACGCCGCCGGCGACATGCCGATCATCGGCGACGGCGACACCGGCTACGGTAACGCGCTCAACGTGCAGCGCACGGTCGCCGACTATGCCCGCGCCGGTGCTGCTGCGGTGATGATTGAGGACCAAGTCAGCCCGAAGAAATGCGGCCACACCAAGGGCAAGGCGGTGATCGGCCGCGAGGAGGCGCGGATGAAGATCCGTGCCGCGGTCGAGGCCCGCCAGGATCTTCAAAAGAAGGGGCATGACATCCTCATCCTCGCCCGCACCGATGCCCGCGCGCCCCACGGCTTCGACGAGGCGCTGGAGCGCTGCCGCATCTTCGAGGCCGAGGGAGCGGACATCACTTTCCTCGAAGCGCCGGAGAGCGAGGACGAGATGCGCCGCTACTGCGCGGCGATGACCAAGCCCTGCATGGCCAACATGGTGCATGGCGGCAAGACGCCGATCCTGCCCGGCGAGCGGCTCGGCAAGCTCGGCTACGCCCTCGCCGTCTATCCCATCGTCACCCTGTCGGCGGCGATCACCGCCATGCGGGCGGCGCTGGAGGCGCTCAAGCCCGGCTCCAACGTCGGCCTGCCGCCCATGGTCGGCTTCCCCGAACTGCAGCAGATCGTCGGCTTCCCGGCCTACTGGGAGCGTGAGGAGCGCTACAAGGCGGCGGAGTAGCAATCTTCACCATGAGAAAGATCGGGCCGGCGCCCAAAGACGCCGGCAAACGACCATATGGGGAATGAAAGACGTTACGTCCAGAGGCTCGGCAGGAAATTTGTGCTCAAGGCCTTACAAATGAGGCGAGATAGGCGCGGCATTAGACACATTGGACATAATTGGACATGGCCGGCCCCTGATTTCTCAAAGGCTTGCAGGCTAAGAAAATTGCCGCCACCTTCTTGACGCATTGTGGCAGGAGCGCACTTAGCAGGCCCCGGCGGTCGAGCAGCGACCCTCGACCGACTCGGGGGGCGCCCGCTATAGAGCGGGGATGGACTCCCTTCTTCTGTTAGGCATTGCGGCACTCGTGCTGGCCGGCGTGGCCGTGGCGCTTGCCTTGCGTCCGCGCGGTCCCGATCCGGCGCTGGCGCGGCTGGAAGGCGTGCTGGAAACCCTGGCGGCTCAGAATACCGCGGCGCAGGCACGGCAGCAGGAGCAGGAGCGTGCCTTCACCGCCGCGCTCGACGAGCGCTTCGCCGCTGCCCAGGCGCGGCTGAGCGAGAGCCTCGGCAGCTCGGCCAAGGAGACCAGCAAGACGATCGCCGAGCTGCGCGAGCGGCTGGTCAAGATCGACGAGGCGCAGAAGAATCTCGCCGAGCTCTCCACCCGCGTCGTCGGGCTGCAGGACATCCTGGCCAACAAGCAGGCGCGCGGCGCCTTCGGCGAGCTGCAGCTCGAGAACCTGGTGCAGAGCGTGCTGCCGGCCTCCGCCTACCAGCTGCAGGCCACGCTTTCCAACCGCATGCGCGTCGACTGCCTGATCCGCCTGCCGCGGCCGCCGGGCGACATCTGCGTCGACGCCAAATTCCCGCTGGAGAGTTACCGCCTGCTGCGCGACGCCGTGGACGGGCAGCGCGCGGCGGCGCTCAAGGCCTTCGCCGCGGACGTGAGCAAGCACGTCGGCGACATCGCCAGCCGCTACATCATCGAGGGGGAGACGGCCGAGGGCGCTTTGATGTTCCTGCCCTCCGAGGCCGTCTACGCCGAGCTGCACGCCAGCTGCGGCGAGGTGGTCGAGAAGGCCAACCGGGCCCGCGTCTACATCGTTTCGCCGACCACGCTCTGGGCCGTGCTGCACACCATGCGCGCCGTGCTCAAGGACGTGCGCATGCGCGAGCAGGCCCATGTCATCCAGAAGGAGGTGGCGACCCTGCTCGGCGACGTGCTGCGCCTCGACGACCGCACCAGGAAGCTGCAGCAGCATTTCGGCCAGGTCAGCGAGGACGTGCGCGAGATCCGCATCTCGACCGAGAAAATCGTCGCCCGCGGCCAGAAGATCGGCGATGTGGAGATCGAGAACGGCACCGCGGGCGCCACCGCGCTGGCTCCGCCCAAGCCCTAGCCGCCTCGCGGCATGAAAGTCACCGCCCAATGAGCCAGCCCGTCGATTTCTTCCTCTTCTACGGCAGCCTCTACAGCTATATCGCGGCGATGCGTATCGGCGAGGCCGCCCGCGCCGCCGGCGTCACGGTGCGCTGGCGGCCGTTCAACCTGCGCGCCATCATGGCCGAGCAGGGCAACACCGCGCGGCCGGCGGCGAAGATGCGCTACATCTGGCGCGACCTGGAGCGCCGGACGCAGGCCCATGGCCTGCCCTTCCGCCCGGCGCCGCCCTATCCCGTCGATCCGGAGCTGCTTGCGCTACGCGTCGGCACCGTCGCCGCGGCCGAGGGCTGGTGCCCCGATTTCAGCCGCGCCGTGTTCAGCGCCTGGATGCGCGACCACCGGGCACCGCATGAGAATCTGGAAACCGTTCTGCGCGGTCTGGGCCGGGATCCGGCCGCGATCCTGGCCCAGGCCGAATCGCCCGCCATCCGGGTGGCGCTCGACGCCCAGACGGATGCGGCGCGGGACCTCGGCATCTTCGGCGCGCCGAGCTTCGCCATCGGCAAGGAGATATTCTGGGGCGGCGACCGTATGGACGAGGCGTTAGACTTCGCCCGTCGAAACCGCGAGGGATGAGCGTGTAGGATGCTGACTCCGGTCGATAGTCTCGAAGTGCAGATCCTGGTCGACAACGCCACCGACAGCCTGTCGAGCGGCCCGCAGCACGTCACGACCGAGTTCACCTATCTCTGGCAGAAGGGCATGACGCTCCTCGCCGGGAGCTGCCTGTGCTGCGCGGCTCACGGGCTGTCGTGCCTGATCACCGCCCGCCGCGGCGAAACCAGCCACACGCTGCTCTTCGACACCGGTCCCGACGCCGACGTGTTCGAGATCAACGCGACGCGCCTCGGCGCCGATCTCGGCAGTGTCGAGAGCGTCATGCTGTCGCACGGACACTGGGACCACGGCGGCGGCATGCTGCGCGCTCTCGACCTCATCCGGGCCCGCAACGGCGGGCGCGAGATTCCCTATTACGCGCATCCCGGCATGTTCAACCAGCGCGGCCGGCGGCTCCCCGACGGCACCGTGCTGCCGATGGAGGACGTGCCCGGCCCAGCGACGTTGGCCCGGCACGGAGCCCGCGTCGTGGCCAGCCGCGAGCCCCAGACGGTCCTCGACCGCATGTTCCATATCAGCGGCGAGATTCCGCGGGTGACGCCGTTCGAGACCGGCCTGCCCAACCACTTCGCCCGCGCCGGCGCGACGCAGGAATGGACGGCCGATCCCCTGCTCATCGACGAGCGCTGGCTGGGCGTGAACGTCGCCGGCAAGGGTCTGGTGGTGTTCACCGCCTGCTCGCATGCCGGAGTGGTCAACGTGCTCAAGCACGCGCAGGCGGCCTTCCCGGGCGTGCCGCTTCACACGGTCATGGGCGGGCTGCATCTCTCCGGGCCGACGGAAGCCATCATCCCCGACACCGTGACCGCGCTGGGCGGGTTCGGCCTCACCCATATCGCCGCCGGCCATTGCACCGGCTGGCGCGCCATGGCGGCCCTGGTCAACCGCTTCGGCGACAAGGTGATGACGCCGACCGCGGTCGGCAAGCGCTTCAGCTTCTGACGAGGCCGCGCGGCGCGAGCGCCCAAGCTCTAGATCGCGCGCCTTGCGCGCAAGGCGGCGGTGAGCGTGCCGTCGTCGAGGTAGTCCAATTCGCCGCCCACTGGCAAGCCGTGCGCCAGGCGCGTCACCTGCACCTTGGTGCCGGCCAGGCGGTCGGTGACGTAGTGCGCCGTGGTCTGGCCCTCGACCGTGGCGTTCATCGCCAGGATGATCTCGCGCACCTCCGGCGCCGAAGCGCGCTCGACCAGCCTTGCGATGCCCAAATCCTCCGGGCCGATGCCGTCGAGCGCCGAGAGCACACCACCCAGCACGTGGTAGCGGCCACGGAAGGCGGCCGAGCGCTCGATGGCCCAGAGATCGGCCACCTCCTCGACCACGCAGAGCGTTGCGGAATCGCGCCGGACGTCGGCGCAGATGGCGCATGGGTTGACGGTGTCGAGATTGCCGCAGATGGCGCAGGCGACGATCTTCTCGGCCGCCACGTTGAGCGCCT
>Ga0194131_10011039_pt1 | contig 10897 bp, 11 predicted proteins | sample TA2KigO120mmetaG_FD_148631 | JGI IMG/M metagenome (GOLD analysis project Ga0194131, IMG submission 148631) | Freshwater microbial communities from Lake Tanganyika, Tanzania - TA2015053 Kigoma Offshore 120m | ecosystem: Environmental > Aquatic > Freshwater > Lake | place: Tanzania: Lake... | reverse complement strand
CTTGAGCGAGTTAAAGGGCGTCCGACTCTTCGGGCCAAAGGGCGAACGCGGCGGCCTCGTGAGCTTTTTGCTCGACGACGTGCACGCGCACGATGTGGTGACCATCGCGGACCGCTACGGCGTCGCGCTGCGCGGCGGGCACCATTGCACGCAGCCGTTGATGAAGAAGCTGGGCGTGCCCTCGACGGCGCGCGCGAGCTTCTACTGCTACAACACCCGCGCCGAAGTGGACCGCTTCATCGAGGTGGTGAAGGAAATCCAGAAGTTCTTCGGGGCTTGAAAGCCGGACACACGCACCGGCGGGCGGCTTACTCCTGCTTCGCCTTTGCCTTCTTCTTCGCCCCGCCACCGGCGCCGGGGAACCACGTGGGCTTGATGTTGCCCTTGTTCCACTCGGTCCATGCAGCGGCGAGTTGTTTGAACTTCTCCGGTTCCTTCTCGGCGAGGTTGGTGGTTTCGCCAATGTCTTTCGCGAGGTTGTAGAGGTGCGCGCCGGCGAGATCCTCCACCACATCGCGGCGCAGTTGGGCGCGTTCCTGGCCGGTGCCGGCGCCGTTGGCGCGGACGATTTTCCAGTCGCCCATGCGGATGGCCATTTGCTGGCCGAAGCGCCAGTAAAGCGCGTCGTGCGGCGTTCCGGTCTTGGAGCCCTTGAGGAACGGGACGAGGTCCACACCGTCAAGTTTCCACTCGGGCTTGATCTCGATGCCCGCGGCGACCGCGGCCGTGGTGTGGAAGTCGAGTTGGATCACGGGCTGATCGTAGACCTTCCCCGCGGGCAGCGTGCCTTTCCACTGCATCATGAAGGGCACGCGGATGCCGCCCTCCCACGTCTGCGCCTTGGCGCCCCGCAACGGGCCGTTGTCGGAAGAGTTCACCGCCTCGGGTCCGCCGTTGTCGGCGACGAACAGGACGAGCGTGTGTTCCTCGACGCCCTGCTGGCGCAACTTGTCGAGCACCGCGCCGACCGCGTCGTCGAGCGCGGTGAGCATCGTGGCGTAGGTCTTGCGGCCGCCGGTGTGGTTCGGGAAGCGGTCGAGGTAGCGCGGCGCCGCGTCCATCGGGCCATGCACGGCGTTGAAGGCGAGGTAAAGGAACCACGGCTCCTTCTCGTGCCGGTCAATGAACGCGGTCGCCTCGCGGCGGAAGGCGTCGGTGAGATACTGGTTTTCCTCGACGGGCTCGCGGCCACGCATGATGGGATTCGCGCCCGCGGCCTTGCCGTTGACGTAGGAATGCGCGCCGCCGAGGAAGCCGAAGAACTCCTCGAACCCGCGGCTTAACGGGTGGAATTCCTTGTCGTTGCCGAGATGCCACTTGCCGACCATGCCGGTCTTGTAGCCCGCGGCCTTCAAGCGATGAGGCAGGGTGGTTTCCGTTTGCGAGAGTCCCGGCTGCGCGCCGGTCGCGCCGCCGGGATTGAACTCGTGGCCGAAGCGCGTCTGATAGCGGCCGGTCATGAGCCCCGCACGGGTCGGGCTGCAATACGGCCCGCTCACGTAGCCGCTCGTGAAGCGCACGCCGTGCTTCGCGAGCGAATCCATGTGGGGCGTCGGGATGTCCTTGCATCCGTAAGCGCCGACATCGCCGTAGCCGTGGTCATCGGAGATGATGAGCAGGATGTTTGGCTTGCGGTCGGCAGCGAGAGCGAGCGTGGTGGTGACAAACAGGGCGAGCAGCGAAAGGGTGCGTTTCATCGTGCGGACGGGTTGCGCAGGGGGAAGACGGACAGCGGTGGGGCAAAGTTACGCAGGCACCGATGCGCGCGCCCCGGAGAGGATCGCGAGACGCACGCAACGGATTCCGGCGCGACCGCCATTGGCCTTGAACTTTCATCGTCCGCCCCTACGCTCGCGCGGATGAGCGACCATCCCGATTCACGACTTTCGCGGTGGCCGAGCCTGCTGTGCTTCCTGCTGGGCGCGGCGATGTTCGACGGGCTCGGCGTGTGGGTGATGATGCAAAGCCAGCATCCGCTGAGCATCTGGCACGCGTGCGCGGTGATCGTATGCGTCGCGGGCGGCGCGTGGATGAGCGTGCAACCGTTCGTGTGGGATGCGAAGGCCGCGGCGCGGCGCGAGGAGCAGCACACCCTGCGCACGACCCTCGAACAAATCCATAACCTCGAGAAAGTCGCGGCGCAAATCTCCTCGGCGACGAACACGTGGAGCTTCGCGCAGGAGCAGGCCGGCAAAACCGTTGAGGCCGCGAACACCATCGCGCAACGGATGAGCGAGGAGGCGAAGGGCTTCGCGGACTTCATGCAGAAGACGAACGACGCGGAAAAGGCCACGCTGCGGCTCGAGGTGGAGAAGCTGCGGCGCTCCGAGGCCGATTGGGTGCAGGTGCTCGTGCGGCAACTGGACCACACCTTCGCGCTCCACCAGGCCGGCGAGCGGTCGGGCCAGCCGGCGCTGGCGCAAAACCTGGCGAACTTCCAGCACGCGTGCCGCGACGCGGCGCGCATGGTCGGCCTCGTTCCATTCGCGGCGGAACCCGGCGAGCCGTTCGACCCCGAGCGCCACCAGTTTGCGGGCGAGGGCGAAGCGCCGGCAGAATCCGTGATCGCCAGCACGGTCGCGACCGGCTACACGCTCCGCGGATCCCTCATTCGGCGGGCCTTGGTTGCCGTGGCGTCTGAAACGAAGCCAACGACAGCCTAGCCTGGGGAAACACAGGTGCCGTATGGACCTGCCCAGGCCGGTTGAACTGTTTGAGTGGTCGGCAAACGCCAGAGATCATGTCGTTCCGAGGGCTTCGCTCCGGGGGATCGAAAGACTACCATGAAGGGTGACGGGCCTCCCCCGTGGCTCAGGCCCATTGGTCTGGGAATGACGCAAACCCGAACCGCCCCGCGACACGGCATTGACGCGCCGTGAAGAAGCACGACCCGAAGCCCGCGACCGCTCGTGCTCCGCGACGTGGAGGGCGACGAGGTGCAGTTGCTTGACGTGGAAAAGTGCCGGGCCTGAAGCACTGCGACCTGCCCGTGGAAGTCCAAGACTTCCTCGCCTCGGGCGCGTCCGAGTTGCTCACGGGGCGGTTCATCGAGACGCACACCATCGAGAAGATTCCCGAGCGTATGGAAGACCCGTCGGACTCCCCCGAGATCGCGGGTCTGTCGGTCTTCGAGCAGCGCGTGGTGTTGAGCGAAGACCGCATCTCCAGCCACAAGGTCGCGGACACACAGTGGTTCTTCATGCGCGCGCGAAGCCAGCCGCACCCGGGCCGTTGGTGAGCCGCGCGGCGGTCACCTAGAATTCCACCGGTTCGTTCGGCGTCGCACAGTGCGGGCAGCGCGAACGGTCCACATCCGGGTCGTCGGTGTAAACGTAGCTGCACCGCGTGCACCGGAAGATGTGGTCCTCCGTCGGCTCGGGCTCAAAGCTCTTCCTCCGCCGTTCGTAAAAAATCCCGACCGCGCACAACCCGCCGAGCGCGAGCACCACGTAGCCGAAGACCAGCGCGTTGAGGGACAGCGTCACGGTTTGACCTCCCCGGATTTCGCCGGAGGCGGGACCGTGTGCCAGCGAAACACGACGACACCCGGCGTCATCTCCGGGCGCGCCGCGGACTTTGGCAGCGGCTGAAACCGCATCGACCGCGTCAGCCCCAGCGCGTGCTGGTCGGCCGCGCGCTGGACCGGGTCGTTTGCGGTCGCCGTCGCGAGAAGTTGCGGCGAAAAGACGTGCCCCTCGGCGTTCACGAACACCCGCACGCGGGTTTCGGCGAGCAAATCCGGGTGATCGAACGACCGCGGCTGCACGGCGTGCTGCACGGCCCGGTTCCGCAACGGCCCCTCGACGCGCCACGCGGATTGGGTGATCGCCGGCGACGATGGCAACGGTGTCACGGACGGCACGACGCCGGGCTTGTCCGCGACGGCCACCAAGGGAGGGCGGTTGGTGCGGATGAATTCTTGGAAAGCCCCGCCGACATGGCCGGTGGAGCGGTCCATGAACCGCACCGGCTCGGTCCAGTCCTGGAGCTTGTAGTCCTGCCGCGGCACGTTCACCCACGCGGCGCCTGAGAATCCCTGCGGCGAAACGCGCGCGAACAACGTCGGGTCGCCCGCGGCGAGTGAGTCGAGCAGGCGGCGGTTCGCCTCCTCCCCAAGCACGAGTCGCACGGTCGGCGCGGGGACGTGCACCGCCGCAGGGCCGGCGAGCGGTGCGGACAGCTTCCACACCAAGCCCGCCTGTGCGGCAAACACGAGCGAAATCACGCCCACCCAGCGCCGGCACGACCAGCGTTCAGGCCCGGGGATGGAGTCGGCATCCATGACTTGGTTCATCTTCGACAGCACCCTATCGAAATCTGCTCGAACTGAAAACGCCGCCGCAGACCGCCCGTCAGGGATCAACCCGCAAGCGCTTCGCGAAGCGCTGCGATCACCCGGCCCTGTTCGTCTGCCGTCATCTGCGAAAACAGCGGCAGGCACAGGCATTGGTCGCTCGCCCGCTCGCTCTCGGGAAACGCCTGCTCGCCAAACTCGCCCACGTAGCACGGCTCGCGATGGATGCTCATGATGCCGCGGCGCGTCGAGATGCCCGCGTCGAGCAACCGCTGCATCACCGCGTCCCGCCCGGCCGCGGTGGCGTCCTTCAAGCGCACCAGATAAGTCTGGTGATTCCATTTCGATCCGGCCGGCTCGTGGAAAACCTCCAGCCGAGGGATCGCGGCCAGTTCGCGGTCGTAGCGGGCCGCGAGTTCCCGCCGGCGGGCGACGAGTTCCGGCAACCGGCGCAACTGCGCGACGCCGAGCGCGGCTTGCACATCCGTCATCCGGTAATTGTAGCCGAGTTCCACATACGCCTCGGTCACGATCGACTTCGACTCGTGCCGCGCGAGGTCGTTCACCGACATGCCGTGCTGCCGCAGCAGCCGGAGGCGGCGCGCGAACTCGTCGTCGGCGGTTGTGATCATCCCGCCGTCGCCGGTGCTGAGCACCTTGCGGGGATGAAAGCTGAAGCAGACCAGCGGCGACCAGTCGTTGACTCCGATGCGGCGCCCGCGATGCTCGCTGCCGATCGCGCACGCGGCGTCCTCGACCAGCGGCAGTTTGTGCCGCTTCGCAATGGACGCGAGTGCGTCGAGGTCCGCGGGCCGGCCGACTTGATGCACGACGAGTATCGCACGGGTCTTCGGGGTGATCGCAGCGGCGACGCGCGCCGGGTCCATGTTCAGCGTGAGCGGGTCGATGTCCACGAAAACGGGCCACGCCCCGCAATGTCGCACGGCATTCGCGCTCGCGATGAAGCTGTGCGGGGTGATGATCACCTCGTCGCCCGCGCCCACGCCCAGGACCCGCAGGCTCAAGTGCAGCGCCGTGGTGCAGGAGGAAACCGCGACCGCGTGCCGCGCCGTGGCAAAGGCCGCAAACTCCCGCTCGAACTCCGCCACGCGCGGCCCTTGCGTGATCCATCCGCTGCGGAGCGTCTCCGTGACGAGCGCAATCTCCGCGTCGCCGATGTCCGGCCGTGCAAGCGGGACTCTCGAGGTCATCCCCGTTCCCAGTTGCGCGCGGAGACCTGGTCGAGACAGCGCGGGTTTTCGGCAAACAGCCTGCGAAAATGGCCAAGGGTTTCGGCGAGACCTTCCGCCAGCGACACGCGCGGCTTGAAATCCATCGCGCCGCGGAGCTTGGCGGTGTCCACCCACAAACGCGGCACGTCGGCGGGACGCGGCGCCTCGAAGACGGGCTGCAAGTCGTTACGACCCGTGGCTTCGAGAACCGCCTGCGCGAGCGCGTCGATCCGCACTTCCCCGCCGGAGCCGAGGTTCACGACTTCGCCGCCCCATGCGTCGCACGCGGCGATCCCGGCAAGCGCCTCGACGCAGTCGCGGACGAAGAGGAAGTCGCGGGTGTGCGAGCCGTCGCCGAAGATGACCGGGGGCTGCCCGGCAAGCGCGCGAAGGATGAAGCGTGGGATGACTTCGCCCGCGTCGCCTTCGAAATGCGATCGCGGCCCGTAGTTGTTGAACGGCCGCACACAAACCACCGGCACGCCGAAGCACTCGTGATACGCCCGCGCATAGTGCTCGCCTGCGAGTTTGCTCGCGCCGTAAACCGTCAGCGGCCACGTCGCGGTCGTCTCGCGAATCGGGAAATCCGCGGCGCGGCCGTAGACCTCGGAGGAGGAGACGTAAACGAAGCGCGCGATGCCGACCGCCGCCGCGGCCTCGAGCATGTGCAGCGTGCCCAGCGCGTTGACCTGGTGGTTTTCGAGCGGGTTGTGGAGCGAGTGCCGCACGCCGAGGCATGCGAGATGGAAGATGAAATCCATCCCGCGGCACGCGCGCAGGCAGGAGGTCGAGTCCGTGACGTCACCGTGAAACACGCGCAGCGCGGGCGAGTCGGCGACGGCGGCGAGGTTCTCGCGCCGGCCGTTGCGGAAGTTGTCGAGCACGGCGACCTCGCAGCCGCGGGCGAGCAGCAGTTCGACAAGGTGCGAGCCGATGAAGCCCGCCCCGCCCGTGACGAGGACCTTGTGGCCCGCGAGGTTCATGAGGAGACGACGCTGATCTTGCGCTTCATCGGCCGCGCCGGGTTGCCCGCGACGATCGCACCCGCGGGGATGTCCTTCGTGACCACGCTTCCCGCGCCCACGATGGCGCCCTCGCCGATGGTCACGCCGCAAAGCACCGTCGCGCCCGTCCCGATGGACGCGCCCTTCCTGACGAGCGTCGGCTCGACGGTCCAGTCGGCCCCGGTTTGAAGCGAGCCGTCCGGATTGGTCGCGCGCGGATAGCGGTCGTTGATGAAGGAGACGTTGTGCCCGATGAAAACGCGGTCTTCGATCGTCACGCCCTCGCAGATGAACGTGTGACTCGAAATCTTGCAGTCGACGCCGATGACGACGCCCTTCTGAATCTCGACAAACGCGCCAACCCGGGTGCGGTCGCCGATGGTGCAGCCGTAGAGGTTCACGAAGTCGCGGAGGACGACGTCCGCGCCGAGTTTCACGTCGGGGGCGATCTTTTGAAGGCTCATAAGTCCACGAGCGCCCCGTGCCGCGCGAGGCTTTCCTGTGCGGCGACAAGGATTTTTACGACGCGTTTGCCTGCCTCGCCGTCCGTCTCGGGGCGCCGTCCCGTGGCGATGCAGTCGAGGAAATGATCGGTCTCCCGCTTGAGTGCCTCCGTGGTGTCGAGGTGCGGCACGTGAACGTCCCCGATGCGGTAGCCTGCGAGCATCTGCCGCGTGTCGGCGGCCGCGCCTTCCTTCAAGAGCAGGCCCTTGTCGTAAATCTTGATTTTTTCATCCGGGCTCAGGTCGTCATACACGAGCATCTTGCGGCTGCCGCCGACGAGGATGCGGCGGATCTTCGCGGGCGCAAGCCAGTTCACGTGGAAGTGCGCGAGCGTCTCGTCCGCGAAGCGAAGCGTGAGGTAGGCGATGTTCTCGATGCGGCTGCCCGCAACATGGCACGCGCCGTGCGCCGCGACTTGCACGGGCTTCTTGTCGAGCACGTAATCCATGATGCTCAAGTCGTGCGGCGCAAGGTCCCAGATGACGTTTACATCCTGCTGGAAGAGGCCAAGGTTCACCCGCACCGAGTCGAAGTAATGGATGTCGCCGAGTTCGCCGGACTCGACCAGCGCGCGCATCTTCCGCACGGCCGCCGTGTAGACGAACGTGTGATCGCACATCAGCGTGACTCCGCGGCGCCCCGCCAGCGCGAGCAACTCGTCGCAATGCGCCACGGTTGTCGCCATCGGCTTCTCCAGCAGCACGTGCTTGCCCGCTTCGAGGCACTTTTTCGCGAGCGGGAAATGCGTGCTTACCGGCGTCGCGATCGCGACCGCCTGCAACTCCGGATCGGCGAGCGCCTCGTCGAGGCTCGTCGTCGCGCGCGCCTGCGGATGCCGCCCGGTGAAGAGCGCGAGGCGCTTCGGATCGAGGTCCACGAGCCACCGCAGCGTGCTGCGCGGATGGTCGGCGAAGTTGCGGATGAGGTTCGGGCCCCAGTAACCGCAGCCGACGACGGCGACGTTGAAGCTCTTTGGGGGCGTGGACATCCGGTTCGTGCGTTGCGTTGTTGGCGACTGTTAAAGCCCAGCGCGCCGGGTGAAACAACTCCAAACTCGGCGGGCTCAACTCACGGGGAGCCGCCCAGCAATTCGTCGCACGCCCGCGCAACGGCAGGTTCGTCGACGTGCTTCGCAAACTTTCGCTCGGGCCCGGCCCCGGCATCATCGGGTGATTCCACGAGCCGGTGCCTCACCTGCCACGGCGACCATTGCTCGACGCTGGATGGCCCCCAAATCGCGACTGTCGGGCACTGGCACGCGGCGGCAAGATGCATCGCGGCGGTGTCCACGCCGACGAACAGCCTCGCATCGAAGAGCAGTCCCGCCAGTTGCGCCCACGTAAGCTGCCCGCCGGTGACGAACACCCGCGACTCGAACGGCGCGGCGATTTTCGCCGCCTGGTTGATTTCCTCCGGGTCCGGCCCGGCGCTGATCACGAGCTGGTCCACGCGCGTGAGCAGGTGCCGGCAGAGCCCGAGCCACTTCTCCGCGGGCCAGCGCTTGCGGATCCACCGCGTGCCCGGATGCAGCACGGCGTAGCTCACGAGTCTCGCGCGCAGTTCGCACGAGGCGGCGCGCGCGCGATCGAACTGCAGCGGGGGAATCCCGCCGGCGAGCGGCAGCACATCATGGACAGTGTGAAAGTCCTTCTCCACCTGATGGCGGCCGTGAGTCCAGTCGAAGGTCGAGAGGTGCGTGAACTTCGTCCGCCACCACCAGTTCAAGGGCCGCCACGCGACGTTCGCGCAACGATTCGTCGCGCCGCTCAGCCAGCACAACGCGCGGCCGCGGTCGCCATCGCCCAATTCGAAGGCCCAGTCGAAACCCACCCGCCGCAAATCGCGTGCGAGACCCAGTTCGCCAAGCCAGTTCCACTCGCCCCGCCGGGAGGTTTCCGGAGGCATCGAGGTGTGGACCCGGTCAATGGCTGCGCAGCCCGCGAGGATGCCCTCGGTGCCGCGCCGGACGACGACGTGGATTTCCGCCGATGGATGGGCCGTGCGCACCGCCGCCAGCGTGGGCGTGAGCAGGAGCGCGTCGCCAATGTGCTTGAGTTTGACGAACAGAAGACGCATCGCGCAGCCCGATGATGGGCGGCCATCCTCCGGCGGGAAAGCGCGGAGTTCAAGGGCACGACCTTTTCGTTTGGATTGGCCGGCGCTTTCCGATAATCACGACGCGCCGCGCGCATGAGCACCGCCCACATCTACCGCACCGTCCTCGAACTTGCCGCGCGCCGTCACGAGACGTCACCACTCAAGCAGCACCTCGACGTCGGCGCGGGGCGCGGCGAACTCATCCGCCAGTTCCGCGGGCGTTTCGGCTGCGAGTCGCGCGCGTGCGACTACACCACGGAACTCATGCAGGTGCCGGGCGTCACCGTGGACGTCGTGAACCTCAACCAGGAGCGGCTTCCGTATCCCGACGCCTCGTTCGACATCGTCACCGCCACGGAGGTGGTCGAGCACATCGAGCATTACCGGGAGACGCTGCGCGAGTTTCATCGCGTGTTGCGGCCGGGCGAGTTGTGCATCGTCACCACGCCGAATGCCTGGTATCCGCAATCGCGGCTACAGTTTCTGATGCGGGGTTTCTTTCCGTCCTTCCCGCCGCTCGCCGGCAAGGTCGCGCGCGGCACGCACATGCACATCACGCCGTGGTCGTTCCCGCAGCTCCACGTTTACTTCAAGCTCGCGGGTTTCGACGCCCCGCAGGTTGTTCGCGAGCCGCTCTCGCACGCGAAGCACTTTCACGAACGCCTGCTTGCGATTCCCGCGCGGATGTATTGCCGCAGCCGCGAGCGACGGTCCGCGAGCGGCGAGGAGCGCGGCTTTTGGAAAGCCGCGGCGTCCGACGAATCGCTGCTGGGCCGCCACCTCATCGTGTTCGCCCGAAAGTCGGAGTGACCATGCCTCCCGCACCCCGACGCCCGTGGCGCATCGTCCACTCCGAATGTTCGCTCGGCTGGGGCGGACAGGAGCATCGCGTGCTCGCGGAACTCGAGGGCTTCAAGCGCCGCGGTTGCGCCGTGTGGCTGCTTGCGCCGCGCGAGGCCGGAGTGTTCAAGCGCGCCAGGGCCGCGGGGATTGCGACGCATCCGCTGGGCGTTTCGCGGCCGCTGTTTCCCTTCACCGCGCTCGCGCTCGCGGGCTGGCTGCGCCGCAATCGCATCGAGATCGTCAACACCCACAGCTCGCGCGACGGCTGGCTCGTTGGCGTGGCGGCCCGGCTCGCGCGCGTGCCGCTGATCATCCGGACGCGGCACTTCGAAGTCCCCATCGCTGACTTGCGGTTGAGCCGATTGGTTTATGAGAGGCTCGCCGACCACCTCATTACCACCAGCACCCGAATCACCAGCCAATTCCAGAATGCGTTCGGCTTCAGTTCTGAACGAGTCAGCACGATCTCAACGGGGATTGACGTGGATCGTTTCTCGCCACGCGCAGCAAAAGCAGAGCTTCCAACCCGACACGGCCAGGAGGAGTGGCCACTGGTCGGCATGGTGGCCGTCTTGAGGCACGCGAAGGGGCACGTGATCCTCGTTCGTGCGGCTCGCATGTTACGGGATTGGGGTATTCCCGTCCGGCTCGTGCTTGTCGGCGAAGGGCCCTCCAAGCAACCCATCGAAGCCGAACTGGTAAAACTGGACATGGTGAACTGCGCGACCTTCACGGGTCATCGAGACGACATTCCCAATGTGCTGCGGGCGCTGAATGTGTTGGTGATTCCCTCCTTGCACGAAGGCGTGCCGCAAGCAGGCTTGCAGGCGCTCGCGTGCGGCACGCCCGTGGTCGGCAGCGACACCGGCGGCATTCCCGAGATCATCCGTCACGGCGAGACGGGCCGGATCTTCAAGTCAGGC
>Ga0194131_10011038_pt1 | contig 10898 bp, 10 predicted proteins | sample TA2KigO120mmetaG_FD_148631 | JGI IMG/M metagenome (GOLD analysis project Ga0194131, IMG submission 148631) | Freshwater microbial communities from Lake Tanganyika, Tanzania - TA2015053 Kigoma Offshore 120m | ecosystem: Environmental > Aquatic > Freshwater > Lake | place: Tanzania: Lake... | reverse complement strand
CCCTATCGTCTCCGAACATGAAGCGCTCCGTGTTCGTCGTCATCGCCCTGTCCCTCGCCGCCTTCGGCGTCACCGCCGGCGCCGGCCCGGCCTCCGCCGGCTCCAACGACAAGGCGATCGCCGAAGCGGGGATCATCGAAGCGAGCGACGTGCCCCGCACGTTCACCGCGTCGCCCCAGGACCGGTCGGGCGCGAAGAAGACCCTCGCCCTGGCGCGTCGCACGAAGGGTTGCAGCGGCTTCGTGAAGTTCCAGGCGGCCAACGAAGCCGCGACCAAGGCCGAGTCCGACCAGTTCGAGACCGGCTCCGAGGATCTGAGCAACGTCTCCTACGTGCACAAGAGCGAGGCCGTCGCCACCAGGCTGATGGACTCCCTCGGCGCGTCGAGCACGGCCGACTGCCTCCAAGACGTCCTCCAGAAGCGCACCGAGCTGCAGGTCAAGGCCGACCCCGACCTACGCAGGCAGGTGGTCGACGTCACCCTCACCCTCGAGCAGACCGACCTCGGCGACGTCGCCACCAGCCAGCTCTCCTACGAGGGCGTGCTCTCGCTCGAGCTGAAGGACGGCTCCACCGACGATCTCAACGTGGCCCTCGTGGCCATTCAGGTCGAGCGGGTGATCCTCTCCTATTCGGTGTCGGCCACGCCCGCCTCCACCAACATCGCCGACGTGTTCAGAACTGCGGTCACCAACACGGTGAACCGCACGTTCGCCGCCCTGTAGCCCGCGCCCCGCACCCTCCGGCGCTCCACGGTGGGCCGCGGCCGAGGTCAATGACGGGTCGACCACGCGACGAGGCCCCGGCGATGCCGGGGCCTCGAACGTGATCGGAGTCGGGTCGGTCAGCCGGCGAGCAGGTCGCGGGCGCCGACGTCGGCCGACGGGTGCCGCAGCCGGGACAGCGCCCGGGCCTCGATCTGGCGGATCCGCTCACGGGAGAGGTTGACCAGCTGGCCGACCTCCTCCGGGGTGCGGGGCTCGCCACGGTCGAGGCCGTAGCGGAGGCTCAGCACCCGGCGCTCCCGCTCGTCGAGGAGGGCGAACATGCGCTCCACCTCGGCGGGGAGGGAGGCCCGGATCGCCGCGTCGACCGGCGACTCGGCGTTGGGGTCACCCACGAGGTCGCCGAGCTCGGTGTCGCCGTCCTCGCCCACCGGCGCGTCGAGCGCCACCGGGTCGGAGAGGAACGGGATGAGCTCGCGCACCCGGGCGGCCGACAGGTCGGCCTCGACGCCGAGGTCCTCGACCGTGGGCGACGCGCCGAACCGCTCCTCGAGCACCGTGTAGGCACGGCGGAGACGGGTCAGCTCGTCCTCGGCCTGGACCGGGAGCCGGATGGTGCGCGCGGTGTTGGCGATGCCGCGGCTGATGGCCTGACGGATCCACCACGTGGCGTACGTGGAGAACTTGAAGCCCTTGCGCCAGTCGAACTTCTCGACGGCGTGCATGAGGCCGAGGTTGCCCTCCTGCACGAGGTCGAGCAGCGGGAGGCCCGACGACTGGTACTTCTTGGCGATCGAGACGACCAGGCGGAGGTTGGACTCCACGAACTGGCGGCGGGCGCTGTCGCCCTTGCGCACGGTGCGCTCCAGCTCACGCTTCTCGGCCCGGGTGAGGCCGCTCTTGGCGTTGGCCAGCGTCTCGCGGGCCGCCTCGCCGGCCTCGATGGCCTGGGCGAGACGGACCTCGTCGTCCTTGGTGAGGAGGTCGTGTCGACCGACGTCGTCGAGGTAGAGGCGGACGAGGTCCTCCGTCTCCGACGTCTGGGGGCGGAACTTGACTGCCACGGGATCCTCCGGGGATGCGTGGGCGGAGACGCCGGGGGGATGGCGTCAGGACACCTGCTCAAACGCAAAGGGGCGCCGCGACGTTCCTCGCTGCGCCCGCCCCTCGCTGGGCAGGCGAAAAGTATCGCACACAGGGACTACCAATGTCCAGGCAATCCGGCTATCCTCCCGCCGCTTCGGCTGAGAACCGCCTCAGGAAGGCCTCAGGGACGGCGCCGGGAAGCCCCCTTCGGGGTGCGGCACCCGGCCCCGGACCAGGCGCCCAGCGGGCCCGCGGCGGGCGCTCGCCGCGCGGCGGGTGACGGATGTCACCGCTGGTCAGCCGGTGACCGCGACCTCGATGATCGCCTTCGCCGCCTCGGGCAGGTCGACGTGCGCGTTGTCGCCGAGGTAGCCGCGGGCCTGCACGTTGAGCAGGCGCACGGGCTCGGGACCCAGCGGGAACGGACCCCAGTGCCAGGTGCCGCGGTGCAGCACGAACACGTCACCCGGACGGAGGTGGAAGGCGCGGACCGTGTCCACGTCGGCCGGGTCGGAGAAATCGACCGAAGCCGGTGCCACAGCAACGATCGCCTCCACGTTGGTCGGCATGAGCACCTGGGTGTGCGAGTCGTGGCGGTACAGGCGGGTGCAGCGGGCCGCGCCGTCGGCGGTGTGTTCGACCTCGTCGAAGGCGTGGGCGATCACGTTGCAGTGCGGGTCGCCCCACTCGAAGGCGAGCGTGCGGTCGCCGGCGCCGTCGGCCGGGTCGGTGTCGTCGACCGGGAGCCAGCCGAACGGGGCGAACGCCTCGGCGGTGACGGCCCCGGCCGTGATCGTCATGGTGCGCATAGGCTGACGATAACGTCGACCAGCGAGGGAGGCACCCGCATGGACGTGCGGTCGATCGAGGACGTTGAACCGGTCGTCGAGCACAACGGGACCGTGCCGGTGTGGTGGCTGGTCAACCCCCGCGAGATGTTCGAGATCACCAAGGGCGGCCACCTCGAGCTGGTGAGCGAGTTCGAGGTGGCGGGTGGCGGGTTCGTCGACCCGCACCACCACCCCACCCACGAGTTCTATTACGTCACCTCCGGGCGGGGGCTGATGGAGATCGAAGGCGAGGTGCGGGAGATCCGCCAGGGCGATCTCGTGCACATCCCGCCCCACGCAGTGCACTCGCTGCGGCCGGTGTCCGACCACGCGCCGATCCACTGCTTCTGCTTCGCGGTGGGCACGCCCGACGCGGGCGAGATCAACTACACCGAGCACTGAGGGCGGGGCGGCCGTGGCACGGGTGGTAGTGACCCGTCGGCTGCCCGACGGGGGGCTCGACCCGCTCGTCGCTGCCGGGCACGAGGTGGTGGCGCGCGACGACGACACCCCGTTCACGCACGACGAGCTGTGTGCGGCAGCGCGGGAGTCCGACGCGATCGTCTGCCTGCTCACCGACCGGATCGACGCCGACGTGCTCGACGCGGGGGTCGCGGGTGGGCGGCTGCGGGTGGTCGCCAACGTGGCGGTGGGCTACGACAACATCGACGTGCGGGCCGCGGCCGAGCGGGGGATCGCCGTCACCAACACGCCCGGGGTGCTCGACGAGACCACCGCCGACCTGGCGTTCCTGCTGATCCTGGGCGCGGCCCGACTGGCGTCCGACGCCGAACGCGACCTGCGGACGGGCGTGTGGGACGGGTGGGAGATCACCGAGTACCTCGGCGTCGACGTGCACGGCGCCACGCTCGGGATCGTCGGCTTCGGGCGCATCGGCCAGGCGGTCGCCCGACGCGCGAGCGGGTTCGGCATGCAGGTGCGTCACCACACCCGGCGCGACACCGGCATCCCGGGCTGGACCGACGACCTCGACGGGCTGTGCGCCGCGTCCGACTTCGTCAGCCTGCACACGCCGCTCACCGACGAGACCCGCCACCTGATCGACGCCCGGCGGCTCGCGCTGATGAAGCCGACCGCGGTGCTCGTCAACACCGCGCGGGGTCCGGTGGTCGACGAAGCCGCGCTCGCCGATGCGCTCCACGAGGGTCGGCTGTTCGCCGCGGGGATCGACGTCTACGAGCGCGAGCCCGAGGTGCACCCCCGCCTGCTCACCGCGCCCCGGGCGATGCTGCTGCCCCACCTCGGCTCGGCGTCGGTCGCGACCCGCGTCCGCATGGCCCACCTCGCCTGCGAAGGCGCCCTCGCCGTCCTCGCCGGCACCACCCCACCCAACCTCGTCCACCCCTGACCCGCCCCCGATGCGTTTCTCACCGTCGATGGCGGTGTGTGCATCGACGGTGAGAAGCGCATCGGGTCAGTCGGCGGTGGTGACCGGGCCGGGGTCGAGGTCGAGGAGCTCGAGGGTGGTGCGGCCCGCCTTGAGTTGCTCGAAGAGGGCGGCTTCCTTGTCGGTGCGGGTGCGAGCCGCGGCGAGCACGTCGGCGAGCACGTCGCCGGGGACGATCACCACGCCGTCGACGTCGCCGACCACCCAGTCGCCGTCGTCGACCGTCACGTCGCCGCAGCGGACGGGCAGGCCGACCGAGCCCGCCCGGTGCTTGGTGGCACCCGTGAGCGCGATCCCCGACGAGAACACCGGGAAGCCGTGGGCGGCCAGGGCGTCGACGTCGCGCACGCAGCCGTCGATCACCAGCCCGGCGATCCCCGCGACCTCGGCCGCAGTGGTGAGCACCTCACCCCAGTAGCCCAGCTCGGGCTCGTGGCCGACGTCGACCACCAGCACCGACCCCGCCGGGGCCTTGCTGACGCCCACGTGGATGCCGAGGTTGTCGCCCGGCGTGCAGCGCACCGGCACCGCCGGCCCGGCCACCCGAGCGCCGGGCCACACCGGCCCGATGCGGTTGCGCATCCGGCGGGCCCCGCTCTCGCCGAGCGTCGCGGTCCCGTGCGCCAGCAGCTCGGCGGCGGTCGCAGCCTGGTCCATGGTGCGCTCCAGAAATTTGGCGGAGGGAGAGGGATTTGAACCCTCGAGGAGGCTCAACGCCCCCTACTCGCTTAGCAGGCGAGCACCTTCGGCCACTCGGTCATCCCTCCGTGGGCAGAGGAGTGTACGCCGGGCGCCCTGATGCGCGGAATCCGGATCGGGGATCGACGGTGAGAAGCGCATCGGCGGTGATGAGATCGACGGTGAGAAGCGCATCGGCGCGGGCGGGATCGACGGTGAGAAGCGCATCGGTGCGGAAAGCGGATAGCGGTGGGGGGCGCGCTCGCGTAGAACGGGCGCATGACGACGACGTCCGCCCGCTACGCGAAGATCAGCCGCGTGTCCGAGCCGAGCACCTCCCCGAGCGGCGAGCCGCCCACCTCCCCGTCGACCGACCCGGCCGGCGAGCCGACCGGCCTGCCAACCGGCCTGCCAACCGGCCTGCCAACCGGCCTGCCAACCGGCCTGCCAACCGGCCTGCCAACCGACCTGTCAGCCGGCGGGCCGACTGGCGACCCGATGGGGGAGACGGTGGCGGCGGCGTGCCGGTTCATCGAGGGGCGGGTGGCCGACGGCAGCGACGGGGCGGTGCCGCTCGCCGAGGTGGCGGCCGCGGTGGGTGCCTCGCCTGACGGCCTGCGACGGGCGTTCGTCCGCATCCTCGGCGTGACCCCCCGCCAGTACGCCGACACGCGACGCCGCGAGCGGCTGCGGGGCGCGCTGCGCACCGGCACCGACGTCACCGGCGCGCTGTTCGACGCCGGCTACGGCTCCACGAGCCGCCTCTACGAGTCGGCGCACGAGCACCTCGGCATGACCCCGGCGTCGTACAAGGCCGGTGGCGCGGGCGCCACGATCGACTGGACCGTCACCGACTGCGACCTCGGCCGGCTCCTGGTGGCCGCGACCGAGCGGGGCCTGTGCTTCATCCAGCTGGGTGACGACGACGCCGAGCTCGAGGCCCGTCTCGTCGCCGAGTTCCCCCGCGCCGTGCTCGCCCGCGACGACGCCGCGCTCGGCACGCTGGTCGACGCCGTGCTCCAGCGGGTGGCCGGCGACGCCACGGCGGCCGACATCCCGCTCGACATCACCGGCACCGCGTTCCAGCGCCGGGTGTGGGAAGCGCTGCGCCACATCCCGTACGGCGAGGTGCGCACCTACGGCGAGATCGCCATCGAGATCGGCACGCCCCACGCGGTGCGGGCCGTGGGCACGGCGTGCGGCGCCAACCCCGTCGCGCTCGTGATCCCGTGCCACCGGGTGGTGCCCAAGAGCGGCGGTGTGGGCAACTACGGCTTCGGCCCCGCCCGCAAGAAGGTGCTCCTCGCCCGCGAGGGCGCGTCAGTCCCCGGCCTGGTCAAAGACCTCGACGTCGCCCGCGATCACGACACCGCGCCGACCCTCGATCTCCAATAGCCCGGATACCGGCGCGCCCTCGCTGACACGGTCCGTAGCCAGCAGGACACGGGCGTTCTGCAGACAGACCGGAACCCTGTCCGGAGCGTCACCCAGGTTGAGGACCACCTGCACCGTGGAATCGCGCAGGAAGCTCCAGACCTCGGAGCCACGAATCGACACGTCGGTGTAGCCGCCGCGGCGCAGCTCGACGGTCGCCCGGCGCAGCGCGAGCAGGTCACGGGTGAAATGCAGCATCGAGCCCGGGTCCTCGCGCTGGTCGGCGACGTTGCACGCGGCGACGTCGCCGAACGGCAGCCACGGCTCCACGCCCGGCGCGGTGAACCCCGCCCCGGTCGCGACGTCGCCGGTCCACGGCACCGGCGTGCGCGCGGCGTCACGGTCGACGACGCGCCCCACCGCGATGGTCACCGGATCGAGGAGGCGGTCGTCGGGCACGTGCGTGTCGGGCATGCCCAGCTCGTCGCCGTAGTAGAGGACGGGCGTGCCCCGCAGGGTCAGGAGCATCATCAGCGCGACGCGGGCCAGCCGCTCGTCACCCTTCGCCCACCCGGTGGGGAAGCGGGTCTTGTCGTGGTTCGACCCCGCCCACACCGGCCAGCCGCGGTCGGAGGGAATGGCCGCGTCGGCCTCGCCGACGACCCGGCGCAGCGTGGCCACGTCGAAGTCGGCGTAGAGGAAGAAGAAGTTGAAGGCGAGGCCGAGCTCGTCGTCGTGGCCGTAGAAGCGGGCGATCGCGTCGACGTCGAACACGTGGGTCTCGCCGAGCAGCAGCCGGGTGGGGTCGTACTCCTCGGCGATCTCCCGCCAGCGCCGGTACACGTCGTGCACCTCGGGCCGATTGGCGTTGTACTCCTGGCGCTGCCCGCGGAACTGGTCCATCCAGAAGTCGGTGTCGTCGGTGGGCGGGTTGTCACGCAGCTGCGCGTCCTTCACGAGCATGTGCGCGACGTCGATGCGGAAGCCCGCGACCCCACGGTCGAACCAGAACCGCAGGATGCGCTCGAACTCGGCCCTAACCTCCGGGTTCCCCCAGTTGAGGTCGGCCTGCTCCGGCAGGAACGAGCGCATGTAGTACTGACCCGTGGCGTCGTCGAGGTGCCACGCCGGCCCGGTGAACGTGCTGACCCAGTTGTTGGGCGGTCCGCCGTCGGGCGCGGGGTCGGCCCACACGTACCAGTCGCGGTGGGGGGCGTCACGCGAGGAGCGGGCCTCCACGAACCACGGGTGCTCGATGCTCGTGTGGTTGGGCACGAGGTCGAGCACCACCCGGATCCCGCGGGCGTCGGCCGCGGCGATGAGCGCGTCGACGTCGGCCAGCGTGCCGAGCGCGGGATCCACGTCGCAGTAGTCGGCGACGTCGTAGCCCCAGTCGGCGTTGGGCGACACCGTGATCGGGCTGATCCAGATCGCGTCGACCCCCAGCCAGGCCAGGTGGTCGAGGTGGGCGGTGATGCCCGGGAGGTCGCCCACACCGTCGCCGTTCGCGTCGGCGTAGGAGCGGGGATAGATCTGGTAGAGGACGGCGTCGCGCCACCACTGGCCCACGGGCGGAGTCATCGCCGCGGAGCCTAGGGTGCTCGCAATGACCACCGCGACCCCCGCCGACGCCGCCGTGCCGACCCACCCGCTCGCCATGATCACCGGCCCCGAGATCCGCGCGGCCTCGGCCGCGGTGAAGGCCGACGCGCGCTTCCCCGAGGGCGGGCTCCTCGCGCACGTGCGGCTGCACGAGCCGACCAAGGCCGCGCTCGCCGCGTGGGCGCCCGGGGATCCCGTCGCCCGCGCCGTCGAGGTGCTGGTGGTCCCGCCCGGGCGCCTCCACGTGGTCGAGGTGGTCGTGACCGTGCCCGGCGGCGCGATCACGCAGTGGGAGCTCCACGAGGACGAGCGCCCCGCGCTGCTGTTCACCGAGTCGATGCACGCGATCGGCGCCGTGAGGGAGCACCCGGACTGGCAGGCGGCGATGCGGCGACGCGGCATCGACGACTTCGACCGCGTGCAGATCGACCCGTGGCCGGCCGGATCGTTCGACTCGCCCCACGAGGCGGGCCGTCGCATCAGCCGCTGCATCTCGTACCTGCGCGACTCCCACACCGACAACGGCTACGCGCACCCGATCGAGGGCGTGATCGCGTTCCACGACGGCACGAGCAACGAGGTGCTCGAGGTCGTCGACCACGGCGTGGTGCCGGTCCCCACCGAGTCGGGCTCGTACCTGCCCGACGACCAGCCGAGTCTCCGCACCGACCTGAAGCCGCTCGAGATCGTGCAGCCCGAGGGACCGTCGTTCACGGTCGACGGCAACCTCGTCACCTGGGGCCGCTGGGCACTGCGGGTCACGTTCGACCCCTACGAGGGGCTGGTGCTGCACCAGGTGACCTACCACGACGGCGACCGGTCCCGGCCGGTGCTGCACCGCGCGTCGGTGACCGAGATGGTGGTGCCCTACGGCGATCCCGGACCGATGCACGGCTGGAAGAACGCGTTCGACGCCGGCGAATGGGGCCTGGGTCGCATGGCCAACTCGCTGAAGCTGGGGTGCGACTGCCTCGGCGAGATCCACTACTTCGACGCGGAGCTCGCGACCGAGCAGGGCGACCCGTACACCGTCGAACACGCCATCTGCATGCACGAGGAGGACTACGGGATCCTCTGGAAGCACAACGACCTGCACGGCGGCACCAACGAGGTGCGGCGGTCGCGCCGCCTGGTCGTGAGCTTCATCGCCACCGTCGGCAACTACGAGTACGGGTTCTACTGGTACCTGTACCTCGACGGGAACATCCAGCTCGAGGTGAAGCTCACCGGCATCGTGTCGCCGATGGCCGTGGCGCCCGGCGAGGTGCCGGAGTTCGCCAACATGATCGCCCCCGGGCTCGCGGCGCCGCACCACCAGCACCTGTTCAGCGCGCGGCTCGACTTCGACGTCGACGGCGCGCCCAACTCGGTGTACGAGGTGGAGGCCGAGGTGATCCCGCCCGGGCCCGACAACCCGTGGAAGAACGCCTTCCGCCCCAGGGTCACGCGGCTCGACACCGAGCTCTCGGCCCAGCGCGACATGAACGCAGCGACCAGCCGCACATGGCGGATCGTCAACGAGCAGGCCCGCAACCGGCTCGGCAACCCCGTCGCGTACAAGCTCATCCCCACGATGTCGACGCCGACGATGCTCGCCGACCCCGACTCGAGCGTGGGCCGGCGCGCCGGCTTCGCACGGCACAACCTGTGGGTCACGCCCTTCGCGGCCGACGAGCGCCGCGCCGCGGGTGAGTACCCCAACCAGTCTGCGGGCGGCGACGGCCTGCCACGCTGGACGGCGGCCGACCGGTCGATCGTCGACACCGACATCGTGGTCTGGTACACGTTCGGCGTCACCCACTTCGTGCGGCCGGAGGACTGGCCGGTGATGCCCGTGGAGTACACCGGCTTCCTGCTGAGCCCCTACGGCTTCTTCGACCGGAACCCCACCCTCGACCTGCCCCCGTCGAGCAGCGGCGCCTGCCACACCTGAGGCCGTCCGACCACGCGACCGGGGCCAACCCCGTGGGGTTGGCCCCGGTCCGCGTCGGGGGGAGGGCGGGCAGCGGGTCAGGGCAGGTCGACTGCGAGCGACGAGTGCACGAGGCCCGGGAAGGTCGACAGGTCGACCGCCACTGCGTAGAACCGGCTCGACCCGGCCACGCCCACCTGCTTGCTGGTGAACGCACCCGCACCGGCGGCGTCGGACGAGAAGGTGCCGAGGCGGCGCAGCGGGGCGCAGGCGTCGCCGTCGTACAGCCACACCTCGTACTGGGTGTTGGCGTCGCCCGCGCTCATCACGTAGCGGGTGGTCATCCGGTCACCGCTGCGCAGGAAGCGGGCGTTGCCGATCACCGGCGCCCCCATCACGGTGTCGCCGCAGTTGGCGTTGCCGTACTCCACCGAGGTCTGAGCGCTCGCGGCGACGATCGCGGCCTGGGCGCTCGGCGCCACGGCGGTGCCGACTGCGCCCACCGACACCAGCGCCAGCAACGCGGTGCGGACGACGCGGGCGAGCCGGGACGGGAACTGGCGGCGGGACGGGGACTGGTGGGTGCGGGCTCGGGTGTGCATGGTGGCTCCTCCGGTTCGGGCGCTCGTGCGCCGTGGTCTGGAGGAGTGACACCCCGGCCGGCCCCGCGCTTACGCGGCCGGCCGATCCGTGCGCATCAGTGCCGCTCGACCCGCACGACGTCGGTGATCTCGCCGCTCTCGACGTCGAACACCACGCCGGAGATCACCCGCACCGGCTCGAGGTAAGGGGCCGAGGTGAGGATGTCGACATCCTCGCGGAGGGCCTCGGCGTGATCGAGGATCGGGTAGAAGCCGAGGTCGGCACCGGTCTGGGCCTGGAGCTGCTCGTCGGTCACCCCGGCCAGTCCGCACTTGGTGTGCTGCATCACGACGACGGTGTCGACGCCGAGCACGTGGCTCGAGATCGCGAGGCTCCGGAGCATGTCCTCGGTGATGCGGCCGCCGGCGTTGCGCAGGACGTGAGCCTCCCCGAGGTGCAGTCCGAGCGCAGCGAACACGTCGATGCGGGCATCCATGCACGTGACGATGGCCAGGTGCCGGCTCGGCTTGGGGTCGCGGACGTTGGCCCGCGCCGATGCGTAGCCGTGGTTCGCGTCGAGCAGTCGGCTGATCTCGCTCATTAGGTGGCGTCCCCGCAGCGTGGCCGGTCGGGATGCCGGCCGAGCAATTCTGGTGTTGGAGGACACCCATCCGCCAACGGGGGCTCACGACTCGCGCCCT
>Ga0194131_10011036_pt1 | contig 10899 bp, 13 predicted proteins | sample TA2KigO120mmetaG_FD_148631 | JGI IMG/M metagenome (GOLD analysis project Ga0194131, IMG submission 148631) | Freshwater microbial communities from Lake Tanganyika, Tanzania - TA2015053 Kigoma Offshore 120m | ecosystem: Environmental > Aquatic > Freshwater > Lake | place: Tanzania: Lake... | reverse complement strand
AGCACGCCGGCCAGCGGGCCGACAAAGCCGGTCACCGAATCCGACACGACTGGAAGCTCGAAGTCCGCAAACCGCTCGATGTCGCCATTGGCATTGATCGCGAGGGCGGCGACTTGCGGGCGGGCCCGCTCGATGATGCGCTCGAGGATGGTGCGGCCCGCCAGCACGCGCAGGCACTTGTCGCCGCCGCCCATGCGCCTCGACTGCCCACCGGCGAGCAGCACACCGACGATGTCCCCGCCTTCAGGCCGCGTCATCGGCACGGCTGGACTTGCGCTGGTGGCGCACCTCTTCGTCGCCGACCGCGCGCGGGTCGACGTCGTAGACGATGCGCTGCTGACCGGCGACCGCGACGAAGCGTTTGCCCTTGGCACGGCCTATCAGGGTCAGCCCCGCCTGGCGCGCCAGATCGACGCCCCAGGCCGTGAAGCCCGAACGCGAGATCAGGCTCGGGATGCGCATCTGCACGCACTTGATCACCATCTCCGAGGTCAGGCGGCCGGTCGTGTAGAAGATCTTGCCGTCCGACGACATGCGGTTCATGAACATGTAGCCTGCGATCTTGTCGATCGCGTTGTGCCGGCCGACGTCTTCCATGTAGATCAGCGGCCGATCCTCCTCGCACAGCACGCAGCCATGGATGGCGCCCGCCTCGAGATAGAGGCTGGGCGTCGTGTTGATCTTTTTCGACAGCGCATAGATCCACGAGGTCTTGAGCACCGCGTCAGCGGGCAGCTTGATGTCCTCGAACTTCTCCATGAGATCGCCGAACACGGTGCCCTGCGCGCAGCCCGAGGTCAGCGTCTTCTTCTTCAGCTTGTCCTCGAAGTTCGTGCGCTGGCGCGTGCGCACCACGACCGTGTCGATCTCGGCGTCGAAGTCGATGCCGGCGATCTCGTCGCCGGGCTTGAGCATGTTCTGGTTCAGCAGATAGCCGACGGCAAGATAATCGGGATAGTCGCCGATCGTCATCATGGTGACAATCTCCTGCCCGTTCAGATAGAGCGTCAGCGGGCGCTCCATCGGCACCGAGGTCTCGATCGGCTTGCCGTCCTGATCGGTGCCGTCGACGCGCTGCGACAAGCGCGGATTCGCGGGATCGGGACGCACGAGGAATTCGTCGGTCATGGGGCAAATATGGGCGCAGTCGGGAGCGGCGGCAACCGCAACGGTCAGGTCGACGCCGCGGCCTTCCTGGTCTCCATCCCGAAGCTCAGGTGATTGCCGTCCGGGTCGTCGAGATCGAAATCGCGCATGCCGTAGTCGTAATCCTGCGGCGGCTTGATGATTGCAGCACCCTTGCTGACGAATTCCCGATGCAATGCATCGACATCGCGCGCGAAGACGTAGAGCGCTCCCTGACCCGGCTGCCGCCTGTTCGGCCCGGACGACTGCAGATGGATCGTCACCTCGTCACGCTCGACGCCAGCGTAGAAGCCTTCATAGCTGAACACGACCCGGAAGCCCAACTTGTCCCGGTAGTAGGCCAGGCTGCGCGCGAGCTCCTGCACGGCGAAAATCGTGGCGGCGCCGTTGAGCGCGCGATCCGAAGAGGCGGTCATGAATGTCCCCGTTTGATTTCACCGCGCCGTCGGCAATGACGGTGATGCGACGAACCTGGATGAATATGGGAAGACTACCTTACGGCGCCACCGTCGCCCAAGAGCGCACGAAGTCATAGCCAAAAGCTATGAGAGCCCCAGGCTATGAGTGGTGCGGCGAATCCGCGCGATGCAAGCCGCGACCGGGCGATTCATCATGGACTTTGTCCGCGCGGTTGGTGTTGATTTGCGACCGCAATGTCCGACGTTCCCGCCGCATTCGCGAGTGCCCTCGCCCTGGTGTTCGGGCTCGATGGCGAACTCGGCCGGATCGTGCTCCTGTCGCTGCGCGTCAGCCTGTCGGCGGTCGTCATCGCGTCCGCGATCGGACTGCCGCTCGGCGCTCTCCTCGCGGTCTACCGTTTTCCGGGACGCCGCGTCGTGATCGTGGCGATCAATTCGATGATGGGCTTGCCGCCGGTCGTGGTCGGTCTGGTCGTTTATCTGATGCTGTCGCGGTCGGGTCCATTCGGCGTGTTTGGACTGCTGTTCACGCCGACCGCGATGATCATCGCCCAGTCGATCCTGCTCACGCCACTGATCGCGGCGCTCGCGCGCCAGCTCGTCGAGGACATGTGGGCGGAGTACGAGGAGCAGCTTCGCTCGCTCGGCGCCGGACCGGGCCGCGCGCTCTGGACGCTGCTCTGGGACGGTCGCTTCTCGCTTCTGACCGCGGTGCTCGCCGGGTTCGGCCGGGCCATCGCCGAAGTGGGCGCGGTCATGATCGTCGGCGGCAACATCGACAAGGTCACACGCGTGATGACGACGGCCATCGCGCTCGAGACCAGCAAGGGCGATTTGGCACTCGCACTCGGCCTCGGCATCATCCTCATTGCATTGGCGCTGGCCATCAATGCGACGGCCTTCAGCATCAACCTCGTGCTGCGGGCGCGCGCGGCGTGAGCGCGATCCTGCCGCTGCGCATCGATCGCGTCGGCTACACCGCGGGCGGAAAGAACCTGGTCGACGGCATCGACGCGACGCTCGAGGCCGGCTCGCGCACGGTCATCCTCGGGCCGAACGGTGCGGGCAAGAGCCTGACATTGCGTCTGTGCCACGGGCTGATCCGGCCGACCTCCGGCACCATCGTCTGGCGTCGCCCCGCGGCAGAGACGCGGCATCGCCAGGCCATGGTGTTCCAGCGGCCGATCATGCTGCGCCGCTCCGCCGCCGCCAACATCGACTACGCGCTGGCGCTGGCCGGCGTGCCGCGCCGGCAGCGGCGCGAGCGGATCGAGGATGCGCTGGCGCAGACGCGGCTCAGCGAGCTTGCCGACCGGCCGGCGCGCGTGCTGTCGATCGGCGAGCAGCAGCGGCTGGCCCTGGCTCGGGTCTGGGCGCTTCAGGTCGAGATCGTGTTCCTCGACGAGCCGACGGCCAGTCTCGATCCGGGCGCCACGCGCGCCGTCGAAGCCATCGTCAATGCGATGGATGCCGCAGGCACCAAGATCGTCATGACCACGCATGACATGGGCCAGGCGCGCCGCATGGCCGACGAGATCCTGTTCCTGCACCGCGGGCGCCTGATCGAGCGCGCCCCGGCCGAGGAGTTCTTTGCCCAGCCGCGCACGCACCAGGCCCGTGCCTTCGTGCGCGGGGAACTGCTGCCCGACTGAGGAGGACACCATGATCCGACGCAGGTTGCTGGCTGCCCTTGTCGTCGCCACGGTGGGATCGCTCGGCCCGCCGGCCGGCGCTGCCGACCGCTTCATCACCGTGGCCTCGACGACCTCGACGCAGGATTCCGGCCTGTTCGGTCACATCCTGCCGATGTTCGAGACTACGACGGGCATCGAGGTGCGCGTGGTCGCGCTCGGCACGGGCCAGGCGATCAAGCTCGCCGAGCGCGGCGACGCGGACGTGCTGTTCGTCCACCACAAGCCGTCGGAGGAGAAATTCGTCGCCGACGGTTTCGGCGTGCAGCGCCTCGAGGTCATGTACAACGACTTCGTGCTGATCGGTCCTCGGGACGATCCCGCCAAGATCGAGGGCAGCCGCGACATCGTCGCGGCACTCAAGAAGCTCAAAGCGGCCAAGGCGGCCTTCGCGTCGCGCGGCGACAACAGCGGCACGCATCTGGCCGAACTCGCGCTGTGGAAGGATGCCGGCATCGACGTCAAGGCGGCCGGCGGCTCGTGGTACCGCGCGCTCGGCTCGGGCATGGGGCCGACGCTCAACACGGCCGCCGGCATGAATGCCCATGTGCTGGCCGACCGCGCGACCTGGGCCAGCTTCAAGAATCGCCAGAATCTCGTCATTCTCGTCGAGGGCGACGCCAAGCTGTTCAATCAGTACGGCATCATGCTGGTCAATCCGGCTAAGCACGCCCATGTCAAGAAGGCCGACGGCCAGACGCTTGTCGACTGGCTCGTGTCGCCCGCCGGCCAGGCCGCCATTGCGTCCTACAAGATCGGCGGCGAGCAGCTCTTCTTTCCGAACGCGAAGAAGGAATCGTCGTGAATGGCTGACGCGCCGCGCCGGCAACGGGCTGACCGTGCTTGCAGGAGCACGCGAGCCCGGCGCAGCGCGGTTTCTGCTCTACGTGCTCTCGCCGGACGGACAGGCTATCCTGGCCAAGCACGGATTCGACGGGCCGACCTTGGCGCGCTTCGGAGCCGCCCGATGAGCTGACCATGGGACCGACGTGACTGCCGCACGCAGCGTCTGCCTGGCCCTAGCCTTCACTGCGGCGGCGATTGCGCCCGTTGCCACGTCGGCGCTGTCGGCAGAGCGCATTGTCACCGATTCCGCCGGACGTCGCGTCGCCGTGCCCGAGCGGATCGAGCGCATTTTCGCCGCCGGTCCGCCGGCGGCCATCATGGTCTATACGCTGGCGCCCGATCTTCTGATCGGCTGGACGAGCGCCACGCGCCCGGCCGAGGCCGAGTTCATGCCGCCGCGCTATGCCCAGTTGCCCGCGCTCGGCCGCCTGACCGGACGCGGCAGCACGGCCAACCCCGAGGTCGTGCTCCAAACCAAACCCGACATCGTGCTCGACTACGGTTCGGTGCGGCCGACCTTCGTGTCGCTTGCCGACCGCGTGCAGGAGCAGACGCGCGTGCCCTATCTGCTGCTCGACGGCAGCCTCGTGACCCTTCCTGCTGCCTACCGGCTGCTCGGCAACATCGTCGGCATTCGCGACCGCGCCGATTTCCTCGCCCAGCGCGCCGAAGCGATCCTCGGCGATGTGACGGCGAAGGTGGCGACCGTGCCGCGCGACAAGCGGCCGCGCGTCTACTACGGACGCGGGCCGCGTGGGCTGGAAACCGGCCTGTCCGGCTCGATCAACACGGAGATCATCGAATATGTCGGCGCGATCAACGTCGCGGCCGAGGGCGCCGGACCGGGCGGGCTCGCCAATGTCTCGATCGAGCAGGTGCTGCGCTGGAACCCCGATGTGGTGCTCACGACCGATCCGACTTTCTACAGGACCGCATTCGAGGACCCGCTGTGGCGCGCGCTCCCGGCGGTCGAGAAGCGCCAGGTCTTTCTCTCCCCTGCCCTGCCCTTCGGCTGGATCGATTTTCCGCCATCCTCCAACCGGCTCATCGGCGTGGTCTGGCTCGCTCACCTGCTCTTTCCCGAGCTGTTCCCCGGAGATGTGCGCAAGGCGGCGCGTGATTTCTATCTCACCTTCCTGCATGTCGAACTGACGGACGCGCAGCTCGACCGGCTGCTCGCCGGAGCGGTGAGGTAGCATGAAGGCATGCGGCTGACTCATCGCAATGCCGTCTGGCTGGCGCTCGCCGCGCTCGCGCTCCTGACCGCGGCATCGCTCATGCTCGGCCGCTATCAGATCGGCCCCGGCGAGCTGGCGCGCCTCCTGTGGTCGAAGCTGAGCGGCGAGGCGCATGGCCTGCCGCCCATGGCCGAGACGGTGCTGTTCGGCGTGCGCCTGCCGCGCGTGGCGGCGGCGCTGCTGGTCGGCGCAGCGCTTGCCGCCGCGGGCGCTGCCTATCAGGGATTGTTCCGCAATCCGCTGGTCTCGCCCGACATCCTCGGCGTGTCGTCGGGCGCGGCGCTCGGCGCCGTGCTCGGCATCTTCTTCTCGCTCGAGGTCGTCATGATCCAGGCGACGGCATTTGCCGGCGGCCTGCTCGCCGTGGCCATTGTCTATGCGGTGGCGTCCGCGGTGCGCAACCACGAGCCGATCCTGGTGCTGGTGCTGTCCGGCGTCGTGGTCGGCACGCTGCTCGGCGCCTGCATCTCGCTCCTGAAATACCTCGCCGATCCCTACAACCAGCTCCCGGCCATCACCTTCTGGCTGCTCGGCAGTCTCGCCTCGACGACGCGCGCCGACACGCTGTCGGCCGCGCCCATGGTGCTGCTCGGTCTCGTGCCGCTCGTCCTGCTGCGCTGGCGCATCAACCTGCTGGCGCTCGGCGACGAGGAGGCGCGCGCGCTCGGCGTCGAGACGCGCGTCATCCGACCGGTCGTGATCGTCGCGGCGACGCTGTTGACCGCCGCGGTCGTGTCGATCTCCGGCATCGTCGGCTGGATCGGCCTTGTCGTGCCGCATCTGGCGCGCGCCCTCGTCGGTCCGGATTTCGCGCGGCTGCTGCCGGTCGCCATGGCGATGGGCGCCAGCTTCCTGCTGCTGGTCGACGACCTCGCGCGCATCCTGGCGGCGATCGAAGTGCCGTTGGGCGTGCTGACCGCCTTTCTCGGCGCGCCCTTCTTCCTGGCGCTGCTCGCGCGCGCCGGGCGGGAGTGGCAATGAGCGCGCTCGAGCTCGACGGCCTTGCCTTCGGCTATGGCAGCCGCACGGTCGGCAGCGGCGTGTCGCTGACGCTCAAGCCGGGTGAGGTGCTGTGCCTGCTCGGCCCCAATGGCAGCGGCAAGACGACGATGTTCAAGACCATCCTCGGCCTGATCGCGCCCCTGAGCGGCACGGTGCGCATCGGCGGCGAGGATACCGGCGCCTGGCCGCGCGCGCGCGTGGCGCGCCACATCGGCTATGTGCCGCAGGCGCAGCCGCATCTTTTTCCCTACACGGTCCTCGACATGGTGCTGATGGGGCGCACCGCCCATCTCGGCCTGTTCGCCATGCCGTCGGCGGCCGACCATGCGCTCGCCCTGCGCATGGTCCAATCCATGGGTATCGGCCATCTGGCCACCCAGGCCTACACGCGCATCAGCGGCGGCGAACGCCAGCTCACGCTGATCGCCCGCGCGCTCGCCCAGCAGTCCCAGATCCTTGTGATGGACGAGCCGACGGCGAGCCTCGATTTCGGCAACCAGGTGCGCGTGCTCCAGCGGATCGGTGAGCTGACCCGAGGCGGCCTCGCCACCATCTTGTCGACCCATGATCCCGACCATGCCTTCATGGTGGCCGACCGCGTGGCGTTGCTGCACGGGGGCCGCATCGCCGCGCTCGGCACGCCGCACGAAACGATCACGGCGGAGATGCTCCAACGTATCTACGGTGTCGAGGTCGAGGTCATCGAGGTCGGGGCCGTGGGACGCCGGGTATGCGTGCCGTGCCTGGGAGGGCCGGCTGGAGGGCCGGCTGGAGGGCCGGCTGGAGGCCCATCCTAAGTACGTCTTGCTGCCGCCGGATCGACCTGGGATGATCGCGCGGAACGAACCTCGATCGGACTCCTTCGAGACCGATACGCATGCGCGAACCTTGGCTGAGCGACAAGCGGTTGGTGAACCTGCTGCACTATTGGTGCGCCCGGCGCGGAACGCGCGACATGCCGGCCCGCGCCGATCTCGATCCGATCGATCTCGACGGCGAGTTGTGGGCCAATCTTGCCCTGACCGAGATCGTGCCGACAGACGGACGCGAGAGGCTGCGTTTCCGGCTGTCGGGCAACTCGATCAACGCGTCGGCCGGACTCGAACTGACCGGCCGCTATGTCGACGAGATTGCTCATGCGCCGAGCTACCGGGACTGTGTGCACGGCCTTTATGACACGGCGCGGCGGGCGCGCCGGCCGGTCTATTCCGACGGAATCTTCCCCGCCGGGCGCGGCCAGGTTCGACGAGAGACCAAGCGGCTGATGTGTCCGCTATCGACCGACGGCAGAACGGTCGACATGTTCATCACGGCACAGATCTACAATCCGCTCGGCCAGAGCGTCGTTGCCGACGACGAGATCGTCGGCGATTTCAAGCCGGGAATCGTACGGGTGGTCGAGTGCCCGCCTGCGGGCGCCGAAGTCAGGTAGTTCGCCATCGCCGTGGTTCCGCGATTTGGTACCAATCGGCAGGATTCTATCTTGTGCATTGCTCGAGCCGGCCAGGAACGCATCGACACGCATTGCACGGCGTGTTGCTACGCGCTATTGCCGACAGCGAACCACAGTGGAAAAATCAGCAACATGTCACCAGCCGATCTCGCGCAACTGCTCAATTTGCCGCCAGGGGAGCGCGCCGACATCGCGCTTGCGATTTGGGAGAGTCTGACTGACGAGCAACGTCACGCAGAACTGGACATGGGCCCCGAAGGTCGCGCTGAGCTTGATCGGCGTTGGGCGCAGCATCTTTCAGAACCTGGCTCTTCAATTCCGCGGGAGAAGGCTCGTCAATAACTTCGCGACGGAACGTGACGCATCCGGTTGCATTTCGGCCAGAAGCAATTGAGGAAGCCGCGGCAGCAAGGCAATGGTATGAAGCCCAGAAGCCCGGCCTGGGAACGCAATTTGCAGGCGCGATCGAGCAGGCAATCGGTCACATCTCCATCAATCCCTCAGCCTCCCGCAGTGCATGGCCAAATTCGTCGCATAGTTCTGCGCAAACGCCCATACGGAGTGTATCTTGTTTCGACCAGGAGGCGGTTGTCCTTGCAGTCATGCACGGACGCCGTCATCCGGTCCGGTGGCAATCACGCTCGTAGGACACGATGAAAGAGAAGAATATGAACATCGTCATCTACGGTGCCGGCGCTGTCGGCGGATACTTCGGCGCGCGGCTGGCCGCCGCCGGCCATCGCGTCGGCTTCGTGGCGCGCGGCGCGCATCTCGAGGGATTGCGCCGGAACGGGCTGCGCATCTTCAGCCCCAAGGGCGATCTGCACCTGCCCAAGGTCGAGGCCTCGGACGATCCGGCCGCCTTCGGCAAGGCCGACATCGTGCTGTTCTGCGTCAAGCTTTACGACACGGACGAGGCCGCGCGGAAGCTGGCGCCGCTGCTGCGTGCCGACACCGCGGTCGTGTCGCTGCAGAACGGCGTCGACAGCGAGGAACGCATCGCCGCGATCATCGGCAAGACGCACGTCGCGGGCGGGCTCGCCTACATCTTCGCGCAGATCGAGGGGCCGGGCGTCATCCGGCACAACAACCAGATCCACAAGATCATCATCGGCGAGCTCGACGGGTCGCGCTCCGCACGTCTCTCGGCCTTCGTCGAGGCGTGCAACAAGTCCGGCTTCGACGCGGAGCTGAGCCAGGACATCGACACCGCGATCTGGTCGAAATTCGTGTTCCTCGCGTCGCTCGCCGCCATGACCGGCCTCAGCCGGCAGCCGGTCGGCGCCATCCTGGCCGATGCCGATCTGCGCGACATGATGCGCGACGCCATCGCAGAGGTGACGGCAGTGGCGGCGGCGAAGGGCATCAAGCTCGCACCCGATGCCGTCGACAAGGGCATGGCGTTCGCCGCGACCCTGCCGCCCGCCTCCAAGGCCTCGCTCGCCTTCGATCTCGACAAGGGCAACCGGATCGAGATCGAGGGGCTCTCAGGCGTGGTGGTCAGAGCCGGGCGCAGCCTCGGCGTGCCGACACCGGTCCATCGCGCGGCCTATGCGGCGCTCAAGCCGTTTGCCCAAGGCGCGCCGAAAGCGTGAACTCGGCGAGACAACTATCAGGAAGCCACCCATCAACGAGGACGCCGCTCCAGATTGCGCAGGACGATGCCGATCGCCGCCGCTGCCAGCAGTCCCGGCACGAGGCTGGACGATACCCACACGGCAGCTCGGCCGTTGCTCGCAGCGTCCAGACCTTCCGAGAATCCCGCCGTATTGGCGACCAGGCCGGCCAGCGCCGCACCCACGGCCAAACCGGTCTGCTGCACGGTCGCGACCGAGGATGCCGCGACATCCTCCTCGCCCGGCTTGGCGCCGCTCATGACGCGCTGGATCGAGAAAGCCGACGACATGCCGATGCCGGCGCCGATCAGCAGAATTGCCATGACCAACGGCACGATCGGGCCGGCGGGCATCATTGTGGCAAAGCCAGCATGGCCGAGCGCCATCACCAAGGGCCCGAAGATGATCACATAGGCCGGCCGGCCGCCGCGCAGGCCGGCGACGGCCAAGGCAGCGACGGTCCATGCCATGGACGCTCCGGCAACCGTATAGCCCGCGACCAGGGGATCGAAGCCATGCAAGCGCTGCAGAAAAATCGGGCCGAAGATCTGCAGCGGGTTGAACGCCATCGACAGCAGCAGCACGACCCAGAGGGCGGCGCCCGAGACCGACTGCAGCGAAAACGCGTCGCTCGGCAGCAATCGATCGGCAGCGAGACGGTCTCGCCGAACCATGACGACCAGCAGGGCAAGGGACAGGAAGATCAATCCCGCCTTCGCCGCCGGATCGACCAGCACGGCGGCCAGCGACATGGCGGCAATCGCCACGCAGACAAAAGCAATGCGTCCGAACGGGACGCGAACTTGGGCCCACGAGCGGATGACGGGCGACCGCTCGTGCCCGACGGCAGCCAGCGCAGCGCACCCAGCGCCATGGCACCGGCCAACACGGCCGTCATGTAAAAGGCGCCGCGCCAGTCGCCGAAGCTGGCGAAGACGCCGCCGACCAGGGGCCCGACGAGAAAAGAGAAGCTCCACACCCCGGCCATCAGGCCGAACACGCGCGGCCAGAGGCTTTCCGGGAAGGCGCTCCGCACAACGACATAGGCAACCGCCGAGAGCACACCGCCGCCGAAGCCCTGGACGAAACGGCCGACGATGATCAGGTCCATCGACGGCGCGAACGCGCATAAGAGCGTGCCGGCGCAGAAGGCGAGCGCCCCGGCGCAGAAGGTACGCGCCGCGCCGAGCGCAGCCGCAATCAGGCTGCTGCCCGTGGCCGCCACGATCGAGGACGCCAGGAAGGCGGTGCTCGACCAGCTCACCAGCGCCGCGCCGCCCAGCTCGGCGACGATGCTGGGCAGCACGGTCGCCAGCAGCAGGACGTTCATCGAGTGCAGCAGCACGCCGCCGAGCACGATGGCGAGCGCGGGGAGCCATTCGATCTTGAGGACCGCCGTCCAGCCGGCGGCCGGTGCGTCATCAGCCATTGCGCTCGAAGACTAGAGCGGGTTGAAATCAAATTGAATCGGAAAGGGGATTCCCAAAC
>Ga0194131_10011035_pt1 | contig 10899 bp, 9 predicted proteins | sample TA2KigO120mmetaG_FD_148631 | JGI IMG/M metagenome (GOLD analysis project Ga0194131, IMG submission 148631) | Freshwater microbial communities from Lake Tanganyika, Tanzania - TA2015053 Kigoma Offshore 120m | ecosystem: Environmental > Aquatic > Freshwater > Lake | place: Tanzania: Lake... | reverse complement strand
GTTCATTCATTTATTTCATTCATTCATTTCATTCATTCATTAATTTCATTTCATTTCATTTCATTTCATTTCATTTCATTTCATTTCATTTCATTTCATTTCATTTCATTTCATTTCATTTCATTCATTCATTCATTTCATTCATTCATTCATTTATTCATTTGTTCATTCATTCATTCATTTCACTCACGCATTCGTTCGTTCACTCATTTATTCATTCATTCACGTCCTTCATGCAGCCTCAAGAAAGAGAGAACGCGTGAAAAACACAGGTCATGAGATCCACAGCCATAGCAGTGGCGTCGAATGAAGACAAGGGCATCTGACGTCCCCACACAATGCATCAGAGTACCTCGCGCCAGTCAAGGCGTTCTCACCTCAGCCACGACGAGCGCGCGGGGCAAATCAGCACACAAGCCCACGACATGGACAACGACAATTTCGATCTAACATCTGTTTACTTCGGCAAGAAGTTCAGAAGAGTGGCCGGCCAAGCGACTCCCCATGTACACTCTCTTCTGTCTGGAGTACGGAGAACAAGAGCAAGCGTGTGAGAAGGATGGTGGAGGGGGTGTTCCTGTCTCTGGGATTTCAGACTGCGGTCTTACTTTGAAGCGAGACGACCTGCAAATCCTGACGACTTGGACTTAACTATTGACTTGTGCGATGATGAGGCCCGGATTCTCTGCATTTATTCAGTGGGACTCAGCAAAATTGGCTCACACGAGTCGCACTGCACGTGACCCGAACCGCTCAGCACGCGATGAGAGTCCAGAGCGAGCACTGTCTGCTTCTGGCAGCCATCGAGACAGAGGCCCTCAATGGTCCAATGGTCGACGGTAGCTATCGCAAATCCAGAGCCATAGCCCTTGTTCCCCAGCCGTGGCCAGAGCCTCGGGCGAGCAAGCACTGCCTGCTTCTGTCGAGACCAAGGTCCTCGCAAATCCCGAGCCATAGCCCTAGTTCCTCAGCTGTGGCCACAGGCTGACAGGTGCGGGCTGATGTCACCGCTGAGGCAACACCCGACACGCGGACAAGGCCGCAACTACAATGCTGCCGACATTCGCGACATGCATCGCGTTGCCCAAGGCCTGTGGCTGTGCCAACGTCAGAGTGTCGACGGCGACGCCGCTGGCTGACGCGCACGTCGACCTGATGGGGAAGCCCATCATCAAGGCCAACTCCGTCGGCAATAGCCATCGACTGTGCCTCCACGACCAAATTAGGTCCGAGGATCGACGCAGCGTCGGCACATGGAGCGAGGGGCACGCAAATGAAAGAGATTGTGTCAGGTCAACGTACAAACTCCCGGCACGCGAACCTCCACGAGACCCATGGGCCTCATGAGACGCCAAGCACGAAGCCTGGCGAGAAGTGAGCAAATATCTCCAACAAGGGGATGGCTCACAAATAGGCTCCATTCCGAATTTCGCCCGTGCTACATTTTCGGCTGCCAGCTTTTCCTCAGCCATAGCCAAGAAAAGATCCGGTATGTCTGCCAGAGGCCTGGTTAACCCTGCGGAAATGGCCATGTGCAAGTGCTCAACCGAGAAGATCCGCTCAACTCGCTTTTGCAACGTCAGAACGGAATACACCCGTGGGCGTCGAAGGAAGGAGAAGCCCACATCATTAGGTGCCACTGCCAACGTCTCGATTTCATAAAGATCCCCAAGCAACTCAACCAATAGACTGACGTCAAAGCCACGAACGTTCTCGTGAATAACGATCATGGGTTTGTCTTCCCGGATCACGCGGCACCAAGCGAGCAACAAGATAACATCGGTGTGACTTCGCCTCTCTCCGTTACGTATGGCACGAGCTTTCGACCATGGCCGACAAGAAGATCCGCTAATATCGATGTCCGCGCGTTCTACTTTGCACAGGCACCCATGGGTTGCACACTGTGCGTGTGACGACACCCGGCTAGCCATGACACTTGAGCGAGTCCTCTCGAAATCCAAGGCACCCGTAGACGCCCGCATGGCGTCATCGAGGTCCACGAGACGGTCCAGCACGTTCTCGAAAACACAGTGGCCAGGCACCCGTGCTTGGAGAAGCCGTTGTAAGCCCTTCGCCCTCTCGCACGTCCAGCCTTGGCCAAGTGCAAGAGGCATCATCCTGCCGACATGTCTCGACCACGAGCTGAGCATCTGTATAGATATCTCAGCAGAGCCCACTCCGGAAAAGTGAGAGGAGACTCGCAAGGCCGGCTTAGCAAACAAGCACGAGGCCGACCAGCCGGCTTCGCCAACAACAGCCATGGCCGTCTCCAAAGCGATCCGCGGCCAAGCGAACAAAGCTTGAGCATCAATGTCGGACATGGGTGGCCCTGGATCAAGCTCTACCCCTGCACGGTGGCGCTTCCTCGTCGTCCCCTCCCGGCCCACCGTAGTCAGCCACTTTCGGGTAGAATTCGATCGGCGTGCAGAGGCAAAGGTTACGTGAGGTCCCGCACGTGTGCGGACGCGTTTAGCGGCACGCAGACGCACGGGGGCTTGTGATTCAGGATCGCTGGCCACAGTCAGTACTCCTGCGTCGAGCGTGGAACTCCCCAGCCCTAGCCAGGGTGATGCTGCCACGGCAGTGGAAGAAGAACTCCCCAGCCCTAGCCGGATGTCGTCCTCGTCATCAGATATCAAGCCCGGCCAGTCATCGGCATCAGCACTCACCGGCACTAGGAGAATCTCCTTCTCGTCGGACTCGGTGTCGCTTGCCACAACCAGCGAAAAAGCGGAACTCCCCAGCCCTAGCCAGGGTGATGCTGCCACGGCAGTGGAAGAAGAACTCCCCAGCCCTAGCGGGATGTCGTCCTCGTCCTCAGATATCAAGCCCGGCCAGTCATCGGCATCAGCACTCACCGGCACTAGCAGAATCTCCTTCTCGTCGGACTCGGTGTCGCTTGCCACAACCAGCGAAGAAGAGGCAACCATGGCAGCAAATGCGGATGGGCAGAATAGGTCAGTCCTGCACCTGAGCCCGCACGCGAGTGAGGGTCCAAGCAACGTGATCATGCGACAACACGGATACCACGTAAACGAAAACAGGCGGGTCTGAAGGAGTCGACTCGCCCCCCGAAGCCATATTCCAACATCCTTGATAGCTTTTGAAAGTCGCGATCAAGTGGGTCTCCAAGGCAGCGGCCCAAGCAGGCACTGTGGCGCAGAGGACTGTCATCCTAGTGAAGCCCTCCCGACGGTACCCATAGGTACCGTTCCACCAACGATGCATCGGATCGCGAGTCAATCCGATCTTGAAACACGTAGGTCGTCCTTGAGTGAGACGCCGAACCGTGGTCTCGGCAGATTCGCAGAGAGCTTTCCACTCAGACTCAACCCCGGAAGGTTTTCCCACAGGGAAATGCCACACCATCCCAGGGTCCTGGTGCACCCCATGGAGAACAGCAGACAGCAATCGGGATCGTGCAATATCACGAACCGACCCGTGGGACTCAGGACAAACCAAGAGCTCACCGCTAGCCCAAACGGGCTCTGCCATGGAGGAGGGACCCGCACCAACCGTCGCCGGCAACCTCTCTGCAGGGAAGCCCGTAGGGCCACGTCCTTTTCCTTTGCCTTGGCCGGCACCCACCCTATCAGGCAACCTCTCTGCAAGGAATCCCATAGGCCCACATGCTTTTCCTCCGCCTCTGTTACCAGCCCGCTGTGCAAGCCCAAAGGCCAACCGACCCGTAGGCCGATGCGACTCCCTTTCCCTGGCTGTAGCCGTCGATGAAACAGCGGTCACGACCTCATAGGCCGCTGTGTCAATAGTCGCCATGGCTGAGGAAGATGCGGCTCCCATGCTCCGGAATGGTGACAATGGGAATGGCACATCCTCGTCAAAAGAGTCTGCTGTGGCTGCCAGAGGGGGTCTCAGAGGCAGCAATTTCCGAAGACCCTCATCGTCAGAATCCAAGAGAGCATCAGCCAACAAGCCCATGCGACCCGACCCCCCTGACATTGCTGCCGATGTAGCGTGGAAGAGAAACAGCTTAGGGCTGAGATGAATTGGCCACAGAAGGCTGCAGTAATGGCTCCCTAATCGTATTGCTTCACTGCCAGGCCAAAATTTAGTTTGACGCTCCGCATCTCTTGCCCCACCTGTCGTCTCCCCCCTGGAGACTGTGACATCGGAGAGTACATCAGTGGCTCTAAGGGCAGAACGTAGTAGTAGTAGTCGTCGTAGTAGTAGTAGTTAGTAGTAGTTAGTAGTAGTAACAGCAGTAGTAGTAGTAGTAGTAGTAGTAGTTAGTAGTAGCTACCACTCCTACTACTAGTCGTAGTAGTCGTACTTGTACTAGTACTAGTACTAATACTTTTACTTGTACTAGTACAAGTACTAGTACTAGTAGTACTACTACTACTACCACTACTAGTAGCAGTAGTAGGAGGAGCCAGTACTAATCGGAGCTAGCAGTAGTAGGAACTAGCAGTAGTAGTAGGTAGAGGTGGTAGTAGTAGTAGTAGTAGCAGCAGAAGTATTAGTAGTAGTAGCAGTAGTAGTAATAGTACTAGTAGTACTAGTAGTACTAGTAATACCAGTACTAGTAGTAGTACTAGTAGTAGTAGTAGTAGTAGTAGTTGTGGTAGTAGTAGTAGTTAGTAGTAGTAGCTAGTAGTAGTAGTTAGTAGTAGTAGTAGTACTAGTAATAGCAGGCCTTCAACTCAAAGACCTACGCAACGAATGAATCGGGCCGGAGTCTCTGACATTGCTCTGGTGTAACTGTAAGCCTGCCTAGATGCAGGCTTTGGGCAGCTGTGCTGGGCGAAACGACAGTGTGAACAAAAAGCGTAACGTTAACGCGTCTAGTGTCCCGCCATTCCTATCCAGTTTGAACTGAACTGGAGGAGTTTGAACTGAACTGGAGGACAGTGTTGGAAAAAACAAGCAAACAAACAACTAAGGCTTGTCCCTAGCCAAAAGAGCCCTACGCGCAAGTTGGCCGTGCTCCAGCCATAGCCAAAAGAGCCCTACGAGCAAGTTCGCCATGCCCCAGCCATAGCCAAAGGAGCCCTACGAGCACTCACTCAATCGACAAACCCTTCACGAGACAACGGGGCCCGATGGGGAAGCGCTCGGCATCTGGCAGCCTCTTCTGCAACTCGCGGTCATCCATGATCACCCGTAGAACATCAGCAGATGGAGTGGCAAGGAGCGCCCTCAGTCTTTCAGGCGTCCGTAGACCCCCAAACAGACATGCCCAACAAGGAATTAACAAAGCATTGATATTGAACATCCGCTCAACCTCTCCGACCCGTAGACCGGATAGTACTTCGGTGTATGTGTTCTCATCTGGGCAATAGGGCAGTAGGTCGTGGTACACCAAGCCGTCGAAGCAGCCCCTGTGTTCCAAGTTGAGCATGGTGAGGACAATACGCGTGAAGGATTTCGCCTTGTACTCGTGAGCCTCGGACAGACCCCCCCGGAAGCCGATTTTCCCATGGCGAATCGACCGGAACTTCTTCACCAACGCATGCACCCCGGCGAAAAAGGCGATCAGAACCTGCGGCTCATTGCTCGCAGGCCACTGAAGGTTGGCTTTCTGGGATTCCTCCAGGAGAGCTTCTACCAAGGTAGACGCCCCAGCCATAGCCGGGCTCCTAGGATCAGCCAGAACATACGTCTTCAAGGCGGGCCCGAGCCTCACCACCGTAGCAGCCTGGCCGAACCCTAAACGGTTCTGAACGTTCTTGTCAACCTCGGCACTCAGTATTCCCAACTCCACGCCCTGCACTGCTGCACCCGTTTGAGCATGCATCAGACCAACGTTCATGCGCTCGAACGAGTGCTTCAACGCCACGCCGTCATGGGCCAAGATCGCATCGCGGTACGCCTTGACAAAAGCCTCGGCTGTCGCTCGAGTGCCGATGCCTTCGCCACCCGTGGACGGCTCACCAGCGACCCCCTTGCTCTCCTCCGCGTCACCGCCCGCAACCATATCCGAATCCACCCATGGGCCCACGGATTGGATGAATGTGCTGACGCCCAGAGGCCATTTGATGGAGTGTGCCAAAAAGAGAGCAACAACGTACTGCGGTGACAACCGAGCCTTAGCCCAGTCAAGCAGAATTTCAAAGTCTCTCGGCAACATCTGCGGGAGCGCATAGCCCAACTTGGCAGTGACTCGCAACTCGAGGGGCCAATTTTGGGGAAAAGCTGCACGAGGATAAAAGGAGTTGGAGTAGACGCGTGCATCTCCTTCATCTCCATACTGAGGCTTGTGCACTTTGCACCATCGGCCCCTGAACCGTGGCGACATGCAAAGCCACACCTCGCAATTGCAAACCTCGCAATACACCCGCCCAGGCGTCACATATTCAGGGCACCTGGACTCCTGGGAGTAGCGAAACTTGCGATTTCTGCGGGCATTGCAGGCTTTGCTACCACACATACCCGTGCAACAGCAACCAACCAGAGTCGATCCAACAGAGCCCGCAATCCGAGGGGGCAAATCAGCCATAGCCGATCTTTGCAAATCAGCCATAGCAGATCTTTCGCCAGCTTTGCGCCGCTTCGATGACGTTGGTGACGCCACTGCTGAGGATTGGGAGCAAACGCTTTCGCTGTACTGCACGAGCTGCTCCCTCTTGACACCGTGCTGTTCGCTCTTCACTGCCACACCCGTAGGCGAAGCATCCCCAGCCGTGGCCGGGAGAGCAACAGATTTGAAGAGACCATGTCTCTTCAACTCCGGCGTCCAGTCTTTCAGCGACTGGAAGCACATGGCCTCCAAGCCCTCGGATGCCCCCGACTGCCTCATGAGCTGGGCCAACTTGGCGACGACCAACCGGAATTCAGCACGGACATCGCCACTGGACGCCAAGATGTCGGCGCAAAACGTCTGCGAGTTGGCGCACCGCTCCATGACGCTGGAAAGGTCAGCCATAGCCGGCCGCCACCGACTGCCTAGAGGGTGCCTATTAACCTATTGACTGCTCAAGCAGATGAATGGCTGCGGAGTGCCTGTTGGTGTTCTTGCACCTGGCGGTCCTTGCGTCATCATGTTTTTTAACATCTTTACCAACCTTCACAGGGCTAGATAGATTGAACGAGAAGCTCCAGTTATTCGATTTCGTTTTGAAGCTGTCGAAGCATGAAGTCTCTGCAAGCTGCACGCCCGAGCCATACCTGAGACGTGCTGATTAATTTTTGAGTGAGTGAATGGCCCTGGGAATCATTCTTGAACCTGACCCTCCTAAGCCTTGTCCCATCAAGAGGTTTTTGAAATCAATGGTCAGACACAATCAAACCGATGGTTTCGATGTTGCTCCCAAGGAGAAACACGAGGTCTTGGCCGAAATCTACAATGGACCCTTAAACCCAACTGCGAGGCCACACTGCAAAACAACACTGCACAAACAACTTCGATTTTGTTCCCAAGCTCTAGAAACATCACATGAAAATTTACAATGGACCCTTGAACCCAACTGCACACAAAACTTCGATTTTATTCCACAGCTCTGACAACATGAACTGAACTCTCTGCCAATACAATGGAGCCTGGACTCCCAAGTGCGAACCAAGACAGCAAAACGTAAAGTATGGCACAAAAAACTTCGATTCATTTTGTTCTCAAGTTCTAGGAAACATGACGTTACAGCATGCAACACGGCGCGGAAAACTAAGGCATCCACCGTTGCGCCAGCTCTCGGACCAAGCTATGGCCGGCATGTCCAAGAGCATCGCCCTGGTCAGCTCGGCCACCGTCGGCACGAGGTCACGGGCCACCCGGTAGCGCCTATCATGAGTGCGCTCCCGGTCGGCCGCTGGCCCAGCCTGCCACTCCCCACCCGTAGGCGGGGCAAAGGCAAGACGTCCGCGATTGGTCGACGATGCGGCGGCAGCCATTGGAAAAAAAACTTGAAAACTTGGGCACAGCGAGGGCTGCACCAATGCTTCGAGCACTACAGCCTGCACTACTGCAGCGCAACAGAAAAACTGTTTAATTAATTTGCACCGAGACTTGGAGACCCCCGGGGGTTCTGTCCACGATAAGCTGGTGATAAAGTCGTCGTCCGTGAAATAGGGGGTAGGGTGGTAGTCCCTCCACTCCTCTCCCCTCTCCGCTCCTATCCCACCCCTCACCCCTCTCCCACACCCTGGGGTCTTCAAATCTCGGCCATAGGGCTAAGTGACGTGGCCCTGATAATAAGGCAAATCCGAAGCAAAAACAAAGCGACCTAAGTGGGCTAAGTGGCCTGGCAAGTGGCCCCTCCGTTCCCACCCCGCTCCTCCCCATCCCCCGGGGTCTCAAGTCTCGGCCTAGGTTGGGGCTCGGCGAAGTGACTTGGCCAAGTGTGCCAAGTGGCCTGGCCGGGTGGCCCTACCGCTGCCGAGGTTGGTGCAACGCAGATGACACAACTCGAAATCCAACCCCGCTAAATCTGCAAGAGCCGCTTCTTTAAACGGGATCCCTGAAAAAATGGATAAAGATCAAGACGCCCTTTCTGTGGGGAGTCTTTCTCGACTGTGGGGCGAGCCGTCGCCCTCGATTACCTTAACCCTCAACCTTCAGACCCCTACCAGTTTTTCTTACTACAAAACGCAATCGACAGCCTCATGAGCTCACTCGGTCGACGGCGGGCCCTCGGCTGCAGAGCCTCAGCTTTCAAGCGAGATTTTCGGGCAAATTTTCCTTGGATTTTTGCTTGAGTCCGACCCCAAACCCCGCCAACCGCTTGTAGGACCAAAGTGTGACACTCTTTGGCCCTACAAGCACTAGGCGGAGTTTGGAGTCGGACTCAACCAAAAATCGAAGGAAAATTTGTCCGAAAATCTCGCCTCAAATCTCAAGGTGACCAGCCACGAAAGCTAAGGAGGCACCATGGTTTATCCCACGGTGCCATGACGGTGACCGCCGAAGCGGCCTCCGAAAGAGCCACCCACTTGGCTTTTGGCCCGCTAACGGGACCTCGACCGACTAGAGACGTAGATACACGCTTGGATTTTGAATATTCGATTTTTCGACCGACCGGGCATCGTCGATTGTGGGTTTGGGCGGCCCCAGGCGGCCGGGAAACCTTCAAAAATATAGGGGGCGAAACCCCCGACCTTTTTGCAAAGTTTCCCGGCCGCCCGGGGCCGCCCAAAACCCCTTCCCCAAATCGACGACCTCCGGTCTGTCAAAAAATCATATATCACAAATGTAAATGTGTTAAAAGAACAAACGGCCTCATGAAAAAACGCCCGTCCTGGAGCGTGCTAAAAAAAAAGGGAGCCGTACGAAAAAAAGCCCGACCCGATTCCATACGGACCAATATCACACATGAGTCACATGAAGTGTCACACTCTGGGGTGCGGGCACGCGGAAAACATGCAAAACGACGGATGAGCTCAAAGCGACGTCACGACTGGCAGAAAAAACGGCCATCCTGGAGCCGTGCTAAAAAAAAGGAGCCGTGCTAAAAAAAGGGAGCCGGACCCGATTCCATTCGAACCAATATCGTTCATGAGTCACATGAAGTGGTGAGAACTTGAATGATGTGACAAGGATGTGGCCATCATGTGAAACCTGAATGCGGCCATCAAGCGTCGCGGCCCTACGAGAAAAACAAAAAAGCAAGCTTGCCAAGACAAGAATGTCGTCCAAGTCCTTGCTGGGGCGATGGCCTGCCAAGACAAAAGGATCTCCAACCGCCTGCTCGGCGGCCGCAGGCGATGCCTCAAGTTGGGACATTACTACTTAGCTCCCAAATCATCCCGAACTCCGAAGCAACTAATCAGCTTCGACGACGACGGGGGCGCGAGCACCTGGGGCCCGCTTCGCCAGAGCTCCCACGTAGGCTAGCCAAGCCTCGGGCGGCGCGTACATGGTGGACGTGTACTCCAGAGCTCCCACGTAGGCTAGCCAGGCCTCGTGCGGCGTGTACATGGTGTCCGTGTACTCGACGAAAGAATACACTGCGTGCACGAACATTGACAAGGCCTGAGCGACACCCTTCACGGCCGCATCCTCCGCCAAGTAATGTCTTTGTGAAACTGCAGCCTCCCATATGCCGATTATGGACTCCAGCACGTTGCCAAGCGTGTTCGCATTGTAGTTCCACGTCGCCGCAGGCCAGGCGAGCCACCATGCCTTCTCGTAGCAACGATTCTGCGGGTCGAAAGTCCAGCGGCCGTCTCTGCAACGCTTCTGCTTCAGGTCGCTCTCCGACACGCAAGTCACCGCGCCGAAATTCCTAAAGCTCACGAGCTGCGGTTGCGTGGCGACGTGCGCCACGAAATTTTCGAGGATGCCCACCGCCCTGGCAATCCGGAGCATCTTGACACACAACGCGATGGCGGTCCTATCCGACTGGCGGCCGAGGTCCGCGGGCGCGACTGCAGCCGTGGCCGCAGGTGCGGGCGCGGGCGCGGCTGCAGCCGTGGCCGCAGGTGCGGGCGCGGACGGTCGACTATACGAAGTTCCGTAGTAGCAGTCCTTGCATCTATCAAAGTCACCGCCCTGGTGGTCCATGACGACTGGTGAACTTCTCTCCCACTGCGGCTTGAACCAATCCTTCTTGTAGTGCTTCACAACATTGCAAGCCTGACACCTCATTAGCCCGCCGTCGTGGAGTAAATGTCGAAGCATGCTTGGGCCAAAAGGGCTACGGATGGAACCTCAATAGGGCTCTGGGCGGCCCCGGGCGGCCGGGATACCTTCCACAAAGGTGGGCCCCGGGTCCTTTAAGAAGACCCCGGGGTCCTTTGACAGGGCCCCGGCGTTCTTTTAAAGGACCCCGGGGTCCTTTTAAAGGACCCCGGTACCTTTTTAAAAGATCCCAGGGAATCGATGCGGCATCGCCCTGCCAAGGCGGCCGGGATACCTTCCAAAAAAGTGGGGGGGGGGGGCGCAGCCCCCCCGTCTTTTTGGAAGGTTTCCCAAGTGCACGGGGCCGCCCAGACCCCCAAAATCGA
>Ga0194131_10011029_pt1 | contig 10903 bp, 8 predicted proteins | sample TA2KigO120mmetaG_FD_148631 | JGI IMG/M metagenome (GOLD analysis project Ga0194131, IMG submission 148631) | Freshwater microbial communities from Lake Tanganyika, Tanzania - TA2015053 Kigoma Offshore 120m | ecosystem: Environmental > Aquatic > Freshwater > Lake | place: Tanzania: Lake... | reverse complement strand
TTGAGAGCTTCCAAAAGCGTGAATGCGTGGGGATTCATGGCGAACCTCCGTGGCCAGGGTTTGTCCCAGAGTGTACAGTGAATTGAGTTCGGCGCGAACACCAATGCGAGTGGGGGCGAGGGGGGGAAGAGGAGAAAGGGAGAAATGAAACTCTCCCCCTCTCCCTTTCTCCCCTTCTCCCCCTCTCCCCCTCCGGGCGATCAGGATAATGAACCCAATGGACCAACCCGCCAAGAAGACCCGATTCCTCTCCGGCGTGCAACCCTCTGGCAAGTTGCATCTGGGCAACTACTTCGGCGCCATCAAACAGCACATCGAACTGCAGGATCAGGGGGATTGCTTCTACTTCATCGCCAACTACCACGCCCAGACCACCATGCGCGACCTCGCTGAACGCATGTCGGTCGAGCAGAGCCGCAAGCTCAAGGCCGCCGATCTGCTCAAGCAACATTCGCTCGACGTCGCACTCGATTACCTGGCGCTCGGCCTCGACCCGGCCAAGGCGGTGTTCTATCGCCAGTCCGATGTTCCCGAAGTTGCCGAGTTGACCTGGATTCTCAGCACCGTGACCAACATGGGGCTTCTGGAACGGGCGGTCTCCTACAAGGAAAAAGTCGACAAGGGCATCGAGGCCAGCGTCGGTCTTTTTACCTATCCGGTCCTGATGGCTGCCGACATCCTCATCGTCCGCTCCAATGTCGTTCCGGTTGGCAAGGATCAGGTCCAGCATCTTGAGATGACTGCCGACATTGCCGGCAAGTTCAATCGCGCTTTCGATAAGGACCTCTTCCCGATCCCGACCTATCGACTCGACAAGGAATCGAAGGTTCCGGGAACCGATGGGCAAAAGATGAGCAAGTCTTACGGCAACACGATCGACATCTTTGCCGAGGGCAAGCCGCTGGAAAAGACGGTGATGGCGATCAAGACCGATTCGACGCCGATGGGCCAACCGCTCAATCCGGAGTCGTGCAACGTGTTTGCCTTGTTTTCACTGTTCGCCACCGAGGCGGAGAAAGCTACACTGGCAGAGCAGTATCGGGCGGGCACGATCGGTTTCGGCGGGGCCAAGAAGATGCTGAGAGAGAAGATCGACGCCTACTTCGCGCCGTTTCGCGCCAAGCGAAAAGAATTGGCCACCCGCCCCGACACGGTCGAGGACATCCTTCGCGACGGCGCTCGCCGCGCCCGCATCGAGACGCAAAAGACGATGGAAAAGGTGCACAAGGCGACGGGATTGCGCTGACCGCCGTTTACGTTTAGCGCTCGCTGTATCCCTTGCGGCAACTTGGCGCTACCCTCGATACCCTGGCATCCACCCATCGTACGGCGTCACGAAATCCCATCTCTGTTCCGGCCGCCCCGCTTTCTCCGGGTTTTTTTCCACGTACCCAATTTCGTGCTCGAATTGTCTTCGCGTGTTGATGAACGTCTTCCAGCCTGGCCCATCACTCCAGATCGGCTGGATCGGAATCCGCATCTCCGCCGCGATCAGCGCCAATCGCACGGCTTCCTGAAAGTACTTGATCATCTCTTCCGCCATATCGCGATGCCGACGTATCACCATGTGCACATGATCCGGCATGACGGCACAGGCGTAGCAGGTGTATTTCTTTTCTTCGATGACCTGACCGAGCACTTTTCCGACGAGCAGGATCTCGTCGTCAGTGAATGTCAACACCGGGTGTTTGAGGATGTCGTGTGCCTTTTCGTGGAAATTGCGAATCTGCTTCGCCGACGGCTGCACTGGTTTAACGCCATAATGGAGTTCACCGAGGTCGGAGATCGGTTCGACACGGATTTCTTTGGACGTACTGCCGCGCGGATCGTTGGGCAGCCAGTAATCGTAGACAGTCCAGATGAGATGGTAGCCGGCGACCATGGAGTTTGACCTCCGATGGTTTACGTTTAGCGCTCGCGCGGCGCCACGCGAGCGCTAAACGTAAACGGGTTATTGACTGAACGCCGTATTCCTCGCATGGCGCCGCGCGAGCGCTAAACGTGAACGGGAAACATCATTTCCGCGTCAACTTATCCGCGGCCCCGGCCAATCGATAGATCTCCGCCGTCCGCTCAAAAGCCTTCTGGTCGCCGCCGATGATCGTGAGCGGCGTCGGCGCCAAAAGCCCCAGCGCCTCGGGAATGTCGAGCACGCGCATCACATTGAGGAAGTGCGGCCCCTCCTTGTGCGACTTCGGCGGATCGATGACGATCACTTCCTTGATCGACGGCTCGAACAGAGCGGCGTAGGCGGCGAGGATGCCGGCGTTGCCGATTCCTTGAATGGCGAGGTTTTTCTTTTTCAAATGCGTTTCCGCCCCGCGCGCAACAGTGCAGACGTCAACGACTGCGTCGGATTCGACCGTGCGCCCTAGGAGGAGATGGGCGCGTTCAATGAAGTTCGGAGGAGACTTTTTTGTCCAATCCAGAATTGTTCCCCTCGGGTAAACGAGCAGTTGTGATGTCGACCATCCCTTTGTCTCTGTCAACTTCTTGAATCGGACATTCTGAAGGTCCCTTACCACAAACATGCTCTCCGATTCTGGATTCATCGTCGCAATGTTAACGCCGTCCGTCCCCCTGAAGTATGTGAACAAGTCCGTGGGAACACGTTGGGGAAGTGGTACTCTGCTGGACAATTTGGAAAATGATTGAACTTCTAACCTTTTGATCATCCCCTTCTTCCACGCCGCGAACTTCCCCTTCGCCGGCAACTCCACAAGCGCCGGCGGGATGAACAGTTCATCGATCTTGTGATTGATCGAATCCTTCGGCAAATCTTTGTCTTCCGGGAACACGCGCAGCTTCTTGCCGTCGATCGGCGTGTACTTCGCGCTGTCCTCGACCAGCGCGACCGGTTGCTGCTTCAGGTGCAGGTTGAAGAAGTGGAAGATCGCCTTGCGGAGGTCGGGGCGGTAGTCGTGACCGCCGACGCTGACTTTTTCCTGGACGGCTTTTTCGACACCGTACATGCCGTAGATCTTTTCGAGTTTCTTGAAGATGCGGCGGTTGGCGTCCATCGGGAAGATCGGGTCGTTGTCGCTGTTGGCGAACAGCATCGGTCGCGGCGCGACCAGGGCGGCGATCGTCGTCCAGTCCCACTGGTACGTGTTGTAAAGGAACATGCAATCGCAATGGCCGTTGACGCCCTTTTGCTTGACGTAAAACTCGAGGTCGGCCATGCCGCTGACGGGGACGGCGACCTTGACGCGCTCATCGGCGGCGGCGATCCAGAACGTCGCGGCGCCGCCGCCGGAGATACCCGTCACGCCGATCTTGTCGGGATCGACGTCATCGCGCGTGCACAGATAATCGATGGCGCGGATGCCGTTCCAGCATTCGACGGCCGCGGGGCTGTAACCGATCGAATGCCACCAGAAGCGATTGTGGTTTTTCATCTTCTCGGCATCTTCCACGCCCCACGATTTGAGATGCCCCCACGGCCGGCCATACGTCCCATGATGAACGCCGGGGATTTCGCCCAGCTGCAAGGTATCGATGATGAGACAGACGTAGCCGTTGTTGGCGAACCAGAAGCCGTGATCCTGAAAGGCGGTCTTGTTGCCGTCGCGGCCCTTGCCGGAATGGCCGCAGACATAAACGATCGCCGGCTGTTTTTGTTCAATGGCGGCTCCGCCCTTTGGCCGATACAAATTCGCCGTCACATAGAGCCCCGGCTTCGATTGAAAATGCAGCTTCTCGACAATGACTTCGTGCGCGTCGACCTCGCCGGTCTTGACCACCTTGAGCGGCGTCTTCTCGGGGATCGGCCACAGCCCGAGCATGTCCATGTATTCCTTGTGCAGCCGTGGCCGTTTCTGCTTCCATTCGGCGAGGGTCTTGGCGCCGTCGAGGAATTTCGCCGACAGCTTGTCGGTCTCGGCGGCGAGATACTTCTCGATCATCGCATCGCCGGGCTTTTTGTCTTGTTTCTTGTCCTGAGCCAACCCGGCACTTGGCAATGTCGCGGCCAGGAAGAGAGAAAGCAGCAGTCGCATGTCATGCCTCCTGAATGGGGACGGTTCTTGTCGGTCAAGAGTACATGGTTACTGTTTGACTTGCTACTCAAAAAATGCGAATCACGAAAACGCGAAAGACGAAAACACGAAAGGGAGGCCGGATTAGGCCCCTGTCGTGTTTTCGTCTTTCGCGTTATCGTGATTGGAATTTGCCGAACGTCCGCTCGTCACATGATTTGGTGTAGAGCTGAGTCCAGGTCGGCTTGCAGATCGTCGACATCCTCGATGCCGACGCTGAGGCGCACCAGACCGTCGTCGATGCCGCGGGCGAGGCGGAGGTCGGCGGGGATGCTTGCGTGGGTCATGGTCGAGGGGTGGCAGACGAGCGATTCGACGCCGCCCAGGCTTTCGGCGAGGCTGAAGAGCTTGGTGCGCGTCATGAATTTCAGCGCGCCTTCCTTGCCGCCTTTGATGCTGACCGAGATCATGCCGCCGAAGTCGCGCATCTGCTTCTTGGCGAGGTCATGCCCCGGATGGCTCGGCAATCCTGGGAAGTAGACGCGGCTGATGCCCGGGTGTTTCGCCAGCCAGTCGGCTAACTTCGACGCATTGGCGCAGTGGCGATCCATGCGAACGGCCAGTGTCTTGATGCCGCGCAGGACGAGCCACGAGTCAAAAGGCCCCGGCACGCCGCCAGCCGCGTTTTGATAGAACGCGATCGGTGTCATCAAATCCTTACGGCCAATCACCGCCCCGCCGACGACATCGGAATGCCCGCCGAGGTACTTCGTGGTGCTGTGCACGACGAGATCGGCGCCGAGCTTGATCGGCTGTTGCAGGTACGGCGACGCAAACGTGTTATCGACAGCGAGAACGGCGCCTGCCTTGTGCGCCAGCTCGGCGATCGTGGCGATATCGACGATTTGCAAGAGCGGATTGGTCGGCGTCTCGATCCAGACCATCTTCGTCTTGGGCGTGACGATCTTGCGAAAGCCATCGGGACTGGGATCGTCGGTGTAGCGTGCGACCAGGCCCCACGGCTTGAAGACGCGTTCGAGAATGCGGAACGTGCCGCCGTAGAGGTCCGCCGCCGCCGCCACTTCATCGCCCGGCTTGAGTTGCGCGAGCACCGCATTGGTCGCGGCCAGCCCGGAGGCAAACGCCAGCCCGCGTTCGCCGCATTCCAGAGCAGCGAGGCACGTCTCGAGCGCGGCGCGGGTCGGATTGCCGGTGCGCGAATACTCGTACCCCTTGTGCTGCCCCGGCGCCGCCTGCGTATAGGTCGAGGTCGCATAGATCGGCACGACGGTAGCGCCGGTCGTCGGATCGGCGTCCTGCCCGACATGGATGGCCCTCGTCGAGAAGCCTTGGTCGATCGGATTCATGAACATCCTCCATTGTTCTCGTTTAGCGTTCGCAGACAAATGTCGGCGACTCAGTCTCTGGCGCTTCGCCGCGAACGCTAAACAAACCCGAATTACTTCTTCTGTCGCATCTGGTTCCAGTAGTGCACCAGGTCGATGCGCGTCACGATATCGACGACGCTGCCGCCCTGCACGGCCAGGACGCCGGTGTTGCCGGCCAGAAGCAGGCGATAGGCTTCGTCGAGGTGCACGGTCGTTTCCAGTTGCGGCAGCGGGCGGGCCATGACGTCGCCGACTTTGACCTTGTCGGGGTCGCTGTGATCGTGCAGGATGCGGGCGAGGGTTACTTCCTGGATGCTGCCGACCGACTTGCCGTCGTCGATGACGGGCAACTGCGAAATGCCCGAGGCTTGCAAGATGGCGATGGCGTCCGAGATACTTGCCTTCGGCGCGATGCAGACAAGCTTGCGCGCGCCGCGCGACTTGAGGAGATCGCCGATCGAGTGGGGCACGTCGACGCTCAGGGTCAACTTGTTCTCGGCTAGCCAGGCGTCGTCGAAGAATTTGCTCAAGTAGTTGCGGCCCGTGTCGGCACAGAGAGCGACGACGAGGTCGTTGCTCGTCAAACGCCGGGCGTAGCGCAAGGCGGCGGCGACGGCGGTGCCGCTGGAGCCACCGACCAGCATCCCTTCACGACGAGCCAGTTGTCGGGCGATGTGAAACGCTTCCGCATCGCCGACGCGAATCCATTCATCGACAAGCTGACTGTTGAGTGTCTTGGGCACGAAGTCCTCGCCGATGCCCTCGACCTTCCAAGGCTTGGGAGAATCGCCGGAAAGGATGGAGCCTTCCGGATCGGCGCCGATGATCTTGACATCGGGATTTTGCTCCTTGAGATACCGCCCGACGCCGGAGATCGTGCCGCCGGTGCCCGCGCCGGCGACGAAGGCGGTGATTCTTCCTTCGGTCTGCTCCCAGATTTCGTAGCCGGTGGTGCGGTAGTGGACTTCGGGATTGGAGAGGTTGGAGAACTGATTCGGTCTCCAAGCCCCTGGGATTTCGCGGGTGAGGCGATCGGCGACGCCGTTGTAGCTGTCGGGCGAATCGGGCGGCACATTGGTCGCTGTAATGACGACTTCGGCGCCGTACGCCTTGAGCAAGCGAATCTTCTCCGCACTCATCTTGTCGGGCAGGACGAAGATGCAGCGGTAGCCCTTGACGGCGGCGATCATGGCCAGGCCGACGCCGGTGTTGCCCGCGGTCGCTTCGATGATGGTGCCGCCCGGACGCAGCCAGCCGCGCCGCTCGGCATCGGCGACCATGGCCTGGGCGACGCGATCTTTGACCGAGCCGCCCGGATTCATTGCCTCGTTCTTGACATAAACCGCCGCCTGCAGCTCTTCGCCCAGGCGTCGCAGTCGTACGAGCGGCGTTTTGCCGATCGATTGGAGTATGGATTCTTGCATGGTGCGGTCCTTTCGAGAAAGTCGCAGGGGCAGGCGTCCAGCTTGTTCCGGCACGCCCAGACCGCCACAAGACGTGGGAGGACAAGCTGGCAGCTTGTCCCTACGCCGGGGCAACCGGGGCAATCGGATTCGGCGGCGGCACGTCTGCCGGTCGGCTTTTGAGCAGATCCCGGATTTCGGTCAATAATTCTTGTTCTTTAGTCAGCTTCGGCGCCTCTTCCGCTTTCGTCTCCATGATCCAGCCCAAGAACTTGACGAAGAAGACAAAAAGCACGCCTGCCACAATGATGAAGTTGAGGATTTCGCCGAGGAACAACCCGTAGGGGATGTCTTTGCCGGCAATCCGCCAGCTCCACTGGAGGTAGCTTTGATCCGTGGGCATGACGACGCTGATAAAGGGCATGATGATGTTCTTGACGAGGGATTCGACGATCTTGCCGAACGCCGTTCCGATGATGACGCCGATGGCCAAATCGACGACGTTGCCCTTGAGGGCGAAGTTCCTGAATTCGTCGAGAAGCGAGAACGCCTTTCTGGCCGGTTCCGACTCGCTGAGGCGTTTGACCGGGTCCATACGTGTCCCTTTCATGGGTGCATGGTTTGCAAGAGAGGCAGCTACGGTATTGTGGCGAAAAAAGGGACATTGGTGCAATAGCGAGTTGGCGCGTTTGGGCATGTTCAGCCGCTCGCGTTTGGCGAGCGCGACCGTCACGCTCGCCAGATGCAGCCGGCTATACCCCCCGTGTTTTTTTCTTGTCGCAGTGATTTTGTTGGAACTTCGCTCTTTGCCTTGGCATCGGATACGATACAACATTCTTCTCGTCGCGGACGAGAACACATTTTCGACCATGGATTGATTGCACGGACCCTATGGCGCTTCCTCCGCAGACGGCAGCACTTTTGAGATCCGCGCGACAGCTCCTCGATGAGTTGTCGGCCGACGCCGTATTGTTGTTGACCGAAACAGATCTCGATTGGACCGAAGTTCTCGAAATTCTCCCAACCGAAAAGTTGCTCGTGGCAGCGAAGACGCAAGAATTGCACAAGAAGCTGCTTGAAACACCGACTCTGCGCGTCCTGGAGGTGGACCCCGGGCCGACGCCGACGCAGGAGCGGATGAGCGTCTCGCTTTTGGAGGCTGTGGCGACCGACAAACTGCGCAGCGGCGCTCAGGTCGTGGCGCTCTACAACGGCATCGGGACCGACGATCGCCCCGAGCATATCGACAGCCTGAGCGTCATCCATCTTGGCGAGCATCTGGAGCGCTTGACCGCTGCCGACCTGCGCAAGTTGGATACCCACGTGCCCCTCGAAACCTTGCGGGCCGTCGTCGAGTTGGCCACGGAGATCGGCCAGGAAGGACGCGAAGGCAAGCCCGTCGGCACGATGTTCGTCGTCGGCGACACCGACAAAGTACTGACGATGTGTCGGCCCATCAACTTCAACCCGTTTCGCGGTTATAGCCGAAAGGAACGGGATATCCGGGACAAGAAAGTGCGCGAACAGATCAAGGACATCGCGCAGCTGGAAGGCGCGCTGGTCATTCGGCGCGACGGCGTTGCCGAGGCGGCCTGCATGTACGTCGATGCACCGGCATCCAAGGAGATGGTCACCGTCAGCAAGGGCTGGGGGACGCGGCACATTTCCGCCGCCGCCATCAGTAAACAAACCAAGGCCGTCGCCGTCGTCGTCAGCCAATCGTCCGGCCGTGTCGTCATTTTTCAGAATGGCATGGTGGTGCTGCAAATCGAGCCCTTCGCTCGCCCGATGATCTTCCAGCGTTTCCGCATGGACCACTCCGACGATGGCCCCGAACCGACCACCGGAACGTGACTCTTTGGTTTCTTCGTTTAGCGTTCGCGCGACGCCGCGCGAACGCTAAACGAAGAATTCGGAACCCCTGTCATGCCCGAAACCGCCCGGCCAACGCCGCTCCTGGATCCGCAGTTCCTGCATCGGCTGGAGCAACTGGAGTTGGTGTCGCGCAAGATCTTCACCGGCGCCATCAAGGGCGAACGCCGCAGCAAACGCAAGGGCCAATCCGTCGAGTTCGCTGACTATCGCAACTACGTCAAAGGGGATGACCTCCGCCATCTCGACTGGAACCTCTACGCTCGGCTCGATCGCCTGTTTATCCGCCTGTTTCAGGAAGAAGAAGATCTCCACTTCTATCTGCTGATGGACAATAGCTTGTCGATGGACTTCGGAACGCCGACGAAGTTGCACTACGCCCGTCAGATCGCTGCCGCCCTTGCATTTATCGGGCTGGTCAACATGGACCGAGTCGTGATCGAAGTGTTCAACGATCATGTGGTCGAATCGATGCCCGCGGTCCGTGGACGCCGGTCCCTATGGCGCGTCATGAACTTCTTGGAAAAAATCGCCCCTGCTGGGCCGAGCAACCTGCGCGAGTCGCTCAAAACGTTCACGATGAAATCGACCGGCAAAGGCATCGTCGTTCTCTTGAGCGACATGATGGACAAGGCCGGCTACGAAGAGGCGCTGCGCTACCTCGTCGCTCGCCAGTTCGATATCTATGTAATCCAGATACTGGCCCAAGAGGAACTTGACCCGGCCATCCAGGGCGACTTGAAGCTGGTCGACATCGAGGACGCCGACGAAGCGGAGATCAGCGTATCCGCGCCGCTGTTGGAACGCTATCGCCAGAACCTGGCGGCCTTCCAGACCGGGCTGCAGGAGTTCTGCAATCGCCGCGGCATCACGTTCCTGGCCACCAGCAACCAGGTCCCGTTCGACCGCCTGGTATTGAGCTACCTTCGGCAACGCGGGCTGGTGCGGTAGAAGTCTACGTTTGCCGCTCGTAGGCCGCTGCCCGGACCGATAGTCTAGCGTGGCCCAACGTGAGCGCTAAACGCAAACCAGGATGGCCCATGAAGTGGCTTCTGGATAACTGGTTCACCCTTGCCCTCCTGGCGCTCGCGGCGTGCGCGATGCCGGGCGTCGTTCTTGTCATCCTGCGTCTGTTTGAAGTCGACGGCCCCATCAACAATTGGCTGCTACTCACTTTTCAGATTACCTACGAGTTGCGTCTCTCGCCATGGATCACGCTGATCCTGTTGCTGTTGCCGGTCGCCCTTTTGCTTCTGTACTTCCTTCGCCTGAAGCGGACGCCGATGCAGGTGCCGAGCACCTTTTTGTGGAAGAAAAGCGTGGAGGATTTGCACGTCAACAGCCTGTTCCAATGGTTGCGCGAGAACGTCCTGCTGATTTTGCAGCTGCTGGTGCTTCTGTTCCTCATCTATTCGGTACTCGGCGTGCGGCTCCACGGCAGCACGATGAAGAGCCGACACTACATTCTCATGATCGACAACTCCGCCAGCATGTCGGTTAAGGATGTGGCGCCGAATCGCCTCGAGTGGGCCAAGCAGGAAGCGCTCAAGGAGATTGACGCAGCCAGCGACAGCGACTTCGGCATGGTCATCGTTTTCAACTCCAAGGCGACGACCTTGCAGGCCTATACGAACGACCGTGAGAAGTTGCGCGACGCGATCCGCGGCATCACGTTGACCGAACGGCCCACGCGCATCGAGGAAGCCCTGCTGCTTGCGGCCAGCTTGGCCAATCCGGTCCGTTCGACCGAAGACCTGTCGATGCAGCCCGCGGACGTTCCCGACGATCAAAAGCGCACGATGGTGCAAGCACGCGGGATCTCCACCGTTGTCCATGTCTTTTCCGACGGTCGGTTTGCCAAGCTGTCCGAGCAAGCCATCGCCAAGCTCAAGCTGCGCGGCCCCGACGACGATCCCAAGCAGGGCGGACTCAACCTGCGTTACCACTTGGCCGGCTCCCTCGCGAAACCGGGAAACGCCAACAACGTCGGCATCATCCTCTTCAACGTCCACCGCCAGCCGATCGATGCCAAGAAGAAGGCCGATTCGCAGCAACTGCTGGCCTGGGTGCGCCTCGCCAACGTGCGCGCGCAATCAGCGGCGGTACGCATCAAGCTCGATGTCTATGTCGAAGGCGAAAAACGCCACTCCCTCGAACAGAGCAAGACGATTCCCGCACGCAAGTATGTGCCGGCCAAAGCGGACGAAGAAGACGACGTCGACGAGCCCGGCGAGGCAAAAATTCGTTTCGATTTGCCGAGCTT
>Ga0194131_10011027_pt1 | contig 10904 bp, 12 predicted proteins | sample TA2KigO120mmetaG_FD_148631 | JGI IMG/M metagenome (GOLD analysis project Ga0194131, IMG submission 148631) | Freshwater microbial communities from Lake Tanganyika, Tanzania - TA2015053 Kigoma Offshore 120m | ecosystem: Environmental > Aquatic > Freshwater > Lake | place: Tanzania: Lake... | reverse complement strand
GCCGGCATGTATTCGGTCTTCCAGCCACCGACCGCAGCCCAACGCGCCGCCGTTTCGCGTGATCTCGACACGATATATGCCGACTTCACCCGCCAGGTCGGCGAAGCACGCAAACTCGACCCTCGCCGCCTCGATGCCGCGACCCGTGGCCGGGTGTTCTCGGGCGTCGATGCCCAGACCGCCGGTCTGGTCGACGAGCTGGGCGGCCTGCGGCTCGCCCTCAACATCGCCAAGGCCAAGGCCGGCATCGACGAAAGCCGCCAGGTCGAGTTGCGCGCCTTCCCGCCCGAGTCGGATCGCTGGCAAAAAATCGTCGATCGGCTGCTCCGCCTGGGCGGCCTCGACATGGCGCCACCGACCATGCGCGCGCCACTCGAGATACGCGATGCCCTGGCGAAGGTCGGCATCGGCCCGCGGCCCGGCAACGCGCGGTTGCCGCCGCTGCCGCCCTTGTGGCGGTAGGTCTGGCCTCAGCGTCGTTCCGCCAGCAGCGCCGAGACCGCCTGCCAGACCGTCCAGGCGTTGCGGATGTTGACGGCCGTGAACTCGACATGGCCGATGTCGTCGACCAGGAACAACGAAACGTCGGCGCCTGACGCGGCGGCGGCCAGATCCTGGCTTTCACTGTAGGGCACCATGGGATCGCCGCGGCCATGCACCAGGATCAGATGGCCGCGCAGCTTCGAGAGGTCGTGAAGCGCGAGGTTGAGACCGTCGATCTCGCGGCGGATGCCGCCGGGAAGCGCTGCGATCAATCGGCCCACCGCATCGGGATCGCGGTTCTCCATCAATGCCAGCACGGCCCGGCCCTGCGGGCCGAGGCCGGCGGCCAAGCGGGCGATGTCGGCCTCGCGATCGACGAAGCGCAGCCGCGCGATCTCTTCGAGCAGGCGGGCATCGGACAAGCTGTCGAGCCGGCCGGCATTGGCCAGGACGAACACCCAACGGCCATAGTTGTTGGGTTCGACGCGGAACTCGCGGCTATCGCCGCGCGGTCGAAAGACGCCGGTGGTGAGGAAGCGGATCACCGCTTCGCTGTCGCGATAGCCGCCGATGCCCACGACGAAGGCGACGCGCCCGGCGAGGTCGTCTTGGAGGGCGGCAATCACCGCCGGCGCCACGGCGTAGGAGATGGCGGCGACGCCGAGCGGCACGCCAGATCGAGTCCGGTCGAGGTAGCGCATCGCCTCGGCCACTCGATCGGCATCGCGACGCGACAGCGCCAGTCGCCGAACCTCGGGCAGCTCCGGAACCAGCACGGCGAAGCCCGCCCGGGCGAAGCTGCGCGCCAGAGCCTGCATCCTGGGCTCGTCGCGACCCAGCGCGGCGGCTCCCGGCACCAGCACCATCGCGGCGCGGACCTGCCCCGCCGGCAGATAAAGATCGCCTTCTCCGCCCGGCCAGTGCACGGTCGATTGGCGCGGTGGCGGCGTGACGTCCTGCCACAACGTCCCTTTTCCCGCGGCCGCGATGTCCCACATGATCAGCGCCGCCTCGACCCATGCCACCGGCCGGCCGATCGCGAAGGCCGCCGCCACCACCAGCACCAGCCCGACGGCGACCAGCCGAGCGACGCGCTTCATCCCGCCAACCGAACGCGCGCCAGGGTGTCGAGACCGCTTTCGCCGCGACGCAGCAACGCCAGCTCCTCGATTCGCCCATGCATCGGCAGATGCTGGCGTTCGACGATACGCGCCACCTGCTCGGCCTCGGCCGGGCGATCGAACAGGCCGAGCGTGACATGCGGCTCGAAAGCGTCACGGCCGGGCTCGGGATTCAGCACGTCGTGCAGCGCCACCAATTCGGCCGCCCCGTCGGCTGGTGCGGCATAGAGGTAGGCCGCCCGAGAGGGTGGCGCGAGATCGTGGCGGACCAGGCGATCCAGCAGGAACCAGAATGCTCGCCACGCCGACAGTTCGGCGAGCGCGGCGCCCAGGCGCTGCTCCTCGGCCACGGCAGCGCCGAACACCAGAGTGAAATGCGGGCCGATCAGATCGGCCTCGCGGGGATGATACTGCGCGCGCAACCGCCGCAGCGCGATGTCGTCGGCCTCCGCCAGCAACGGCCAGGCCACGACGTAGAGCATGTCAGCCGTAGCTCTTGGCCATGCCGAACGCCGGGTCCATCGCCGCACCGTAGGGCGGGAAGGGATAGCGCAGGCCGTTCTTGCCGAGGTGGCCCATGCCCTCGATGGCGCGCAGGAACTCGTCCGGCGGGCAGGCCATCAGCAGCTCGTCGTCGGCGACGCCGCCGTAGCGACGCTCGGCATAGCAGGGCAGCGACAGCGAGGTCTGACGCGTGGCCAGCGCCCGCCCCCAGGAGTCGGCGCACGCGCTCTCGCCGGTGACCGTGAAGTCGTAGCGGCGATAGCGATGGAACTGCAGACCGTTGATGAAATAGATCATCTGCCCCGGCGTGCCGTAGAAGAGGCAGATATCGGGCGGGTCGAGCCGGGCCGAGCGCAGCGGCGACACCACCAGCCCATTGTACTTGCCGTCGGGCACGCGCGGCATCTGCGCCTGATGCGCCGCTGACGCTTCCTTGTTGCCGAACCACACGCCGTTCATGTGGTCGCCCGACAAAAAGCCTTCGCCGGGATGGTTGAGCCCGACCACGCCGCCGCAATTGCCGCCGCGCGTATTGTCGACCGTGATGCCGAGCGTAAAGCCGTACCAGCGCGACTGCGTCACCATCTGGCACATGGTGAACTTGAAACCGTCGGTCGGCTTGCGCAGCCCCTGGATCTTGTCCATGTCGGCCGGATTCTCGAACAGCCGCATGCCGATCGGCTGGGTGCGGATGCGCAGCAGGTCGATCAGTTTCACCGCGGCATCGGCCAGCATCTTGCCGTCGATCTTCTCCGGCGGCGTCCACGGTGCGACTTTGTAACCGGGCGGCAGCGTCTGGACGTTCATCTTTTCCTCCGTCTGGCTTGGGTCGGCTAGGTGAGGTTCAGCCCACCATCGGCGATGACGATCTCGCCCGTAACGTAGTCGTTGGCGACCAATGCGGCCACCAGATCGGCGATATCCTCCGGTTTCGCGGGTCGACGCATCGGCGAGCGCGTCCGCCACAGCGCCGTCGCCTCGGGCCAGTCGGCGCCCATCGGCGTTTCGACCAGGCCCGGCGCCACGCCATTGACGCGAATGGCCGGCCCCAAGGTGAGCGCGAGAAGGCGTGTGACATGATGCAGGCCCGCCTTGGCGGCGGCATAGGGGATCGAAGCCCCCTTGGGCCGCGCGCCGGCATGCGTGCCGATATTGACGATGCAGGCCGGCCGGCCGCCCTCGGCCGACCGGCGCAGCGCCGCCTCGGCCTCGGCGACCAGCAGGAACGGTGCGACTAGGTTGACGTCGAGCATGCGTCGCCAGACCGCAGGCGTCGCCGCCTTGAGGTCGGCGTGAGGAATGCGGATCGCCTCGCCGGCGTTGTTGATCAACACATCGAGCCGGCCGTGCCGGTCGATGACCGCGGCAACGAGCATGCGAGCCGCCTGCTCGTCGGCGAGATCGGCCTGGTGATAGCTGGCGCCCGCGAGTTCGGCCGCCATGCGCCGGCCGACATCGGCCGAGCGCCGCGAATGCAAGGCGATGACATGGCCGTCGCGCGCCAGGCGTCGCGCAATGGCCGCACCAATGCCCGACGTCGAGCCGGTGATCAGCGCCACACGATCAGACACAGCCGCGCAACGCCTCCAGCGCCTCGTCCGGGCGCTCCACGATCATGAAATGGCCAGCGCCGGGAATCACCACGCTGCGCGCACCGCCAATCGCCGCCGCCAACGGTTTTGCCTTGGCCGCCGGCGTCATGAGATCGCCGTCGCCCAGCACCAGCACGGTCGGACACTTGATCGCCGCCGCGCGTTGGATTGCGTCCTTGTAGGCATGGCAGGCGGCGAGGTCGGTATGGATCACCCCGGGCCGATTGCCCGACAGCACGGCAAGCGATTCGCGGCGCAACCACAGGCCCGGCGAGACCATGCCGCCCTTGTGCAGCGCGTTACCGATGCCCCAGAAGGTTATCAGCTCCTCGACTTTCGGCGTATTGGCCTTGGCCGACTCCAGCATCTCGGGATGGACCGGCATCTCGGCCGCGACGCCGCACAAGCCGAGCGCCCGCACCTTGTCGGCAAAGCGCGCCGCCGTCTCGACCGCCACCAGCGCCCCCATCGAATGGCCGACCAACGCCGCCCGCTCGAGGCCTGCCGCGTCGATCAAGGCCGCCGTCCAGTCGGCCAGGGCGGCGATGCTGTCCAAGGCCGGCCCTTCCGACCAGCCGTGGCCGGGAAAGTCGACCGCCAGCACGCTGCGGCCATGATGGGCGAACCAGCGGGTTTGCAGACGCCAGACCGTGCGATCGAAGCCGGCTCCGTGCAGGAAGACGATGGCGGGCTTGCCGGGATCGAATTCGGCGCCGCCGGTCGTCGCCGTCACACCGCGGCCGTGGACGGTGAGCTTCATGATCAGGCCTTGGTCGCGGCGCGCAGCGCCTGGCCGAGATCGTCGAGCAGGTCGTCGGCATCTTCCAATCCGACCGACAGCCGGATCATGCCCTCGCCGATGCCGGCCTCGCGCAACGCCGCCGCGTCGAGCTGGGCGTGCGTGGTCGATGCGGGATGGATCACCAACGATTTGGCGTCGCCGACATTGGCGAGATGGGAGAACAGCCGCAGCCGCTCGATGAAGCGCCGGCCGGCCTCGCGCCCGCCCTTGATATCGAAGCTGAAAATCGACCCCGTACCCTTGGGCAACAGCCGCTGCGCCAGCGCATGGTCGGGATGATCGGGCAGATCGGGCGAGGCGATCCTCTCGACCGCCGGATTGGCCTCGAGGAAGGCGATCACCTTGCGCGCGTTCTCGACGTGGCGCGCCATGCGCAACGGCAGGGTCTCCAGCCCCTGCAGCAGGTAGAACGCCGTTTGCGGCGCCATGCAGCAGCCGAAGTCGCGCACGCCTTCGGTGCGGGCCCGCATGATGAAGGCATGCGGGCCGAACTCCTCGGCGAAGTCGATGCCGTGGTAGCCGGCGTAAGGCTCGGTGAGGGTCAGGAACTTGCCAGATCCCTCCCAGTCGAAGCGGCCCGATTCGACGATCACACCGCCGATCGCCACGCCATGGCCACCGATGAACTTGGTGGCCGAGTGGAACACGATGTCGGCGCCGAGCGTCAGCGGCCGGCACAGCACCGGCGACGCGAAGGTGTTGTCGATCATCAGGGGAAGCTTGGCCGCATGGGCGATCTCGGCGATCGCCGGGATATCCAGGACCTCGCCGCCGGGGTTGCCGACGGTCTCGCCCAGCACGAGTCGCGTTTCGGGCTTGATGGCGCGGCGGAAGCCATCGTGATCGCGCGGATTGACGAACGTCGCGGTGATGCCGAAGCGCGGCAAGGTCAGGCCCAGCATGTTGCGCGTGCCGCCATAGAGCGACGTCGACGCCACGATGTGGCCGCCCGCCCCCATCAGGGTGGCGATCGCGATATGCAACGCCGCCTGACCGCTCGACACGCCGAGCGCGCCGCTGCCCTCCTCCAGGGCCGCCACCCGCTCCTCGAACACGGCGACGGTCGGATTGGAGATGCGGCTGTAGATGTGCCCGCCGACCTCGAGGTTGAACAGGCTGGCGGCATGGTCGACGTCGCGGAAGACGTAGGACGTCGTCTGATAGATCGGCACCGCGCGCGCACCGGTCACCGGGTCGGGATGCTGACCGGCGTGCAGGGCCAGCGTGTCGGGCTTCAGGAATTTGGCGTCGACCACGATCGTCTACTTCTTGAACAAGGCGGCCGCGGCCGCGGCGTGACCCTGCTTGGATTTGATCTTGTCCTCGACACGCGCCAACTCGGCCTTGAGCACGGCGGCATACTCCTCGAGATCCCCGATGTTCAGGGTGTCGAGGTTCTTGGGCTGCGGCTTCTTCTGCCGGGGGTCGAGATCGTCGAGGTCGAAGGCCATGGCGTGGCTCCACGGAAGCGGCTAAGGGAGACCTACCATTGCTCCCACGACACCGGAAGGCCGACCATGAGCGCGCTCCCCGCAACGATGAACTGCGTCGAGATCAAGAAGCCCGGCGGACCCGAGGCGCTGGTGGCGACGACGCGGCCGCTGCCGCAGCCGAAGGCCGGCGAGATCTTGATCAAGGTCGCGGCCGCCGGCGTCAATCGGCCGGACATCGCCCAGCGCGCCGGCCTCTATCCGCCGCCACCCGGGGCGTCGGACTTGCCCGGTCTCGAAGCCGCCGGCACGGTCGCCGCACTCGGCGCCGGTGTTTCAGGCTGGACGATCGGCGACGCCGTCTGCGCCCTGACGCCCGGTGGCGCCTATGCCGAGTATTGCGCCGTCCCCGCTCCCCAGTGCCTGCCGTTGCCCAGAGGCTTCGACATGGTGCGCGCCGCGGCCCTGCCCGAGAACTACTTCACGGTCTGGCACAACCTCTTCGAGCGCGGCGGGCTCCAGGCCGGCGAGAGCGTGCTGGTCCATGGCGGCGCGAGCGGCATCGGCACCACGGCGATCCAGCTCGCCAAGGCATTCGGCGCCACGGTCCTGACGACGGTGCGCAACCAGGACAAGGCCGCGGCGGTGCGCGCGCTCGGCGCCGATCATGCCATTCTCTACAAGGACAACGACTGGGCGGCCGAGGTCAAGAAGCTCGCCGGCGGCGTCGACGTCGTGCTCGACATGGTCGCGGGCGACTACTTGCCCAAGAACCTGCAACTCTTGAAGCAGGACGGCCGCTGCGTGGTCATCGCCGTGCAGGCGGGCGCCACGGCGACCATCAGCGCCGGCATCCTGATGGTCAACCGGCTCACCCTGACCGGCTCGACGCTCCGGCCGCAGAGCATCGAAGCCAAGGCCCGCATGGCGCGCGGCTTGAAGGACAAGGTGTGGCCATTGCTCGACAACGGCACGGTCAAGCCCATCATCTACAAGACCTACCCGCTCGCCCGAGCGGCCGGCGCCCATGCCGAGCTGGAGCGTGCCGACCATGTCGGCAAAGTGATGCTGACGGTGTGACGCTCAGAACTTGCCGGTGACGAAGTACATGGCGATCCACGGCTGCCACACGACCAGGGCGAGGCAGCCCAGCATCAGGAAGATGAACGGCACGGCGGCGCGACACAGCAGGCCGAACGGCTGCTTGAAGGCGCTCATCGCCACGATCAGGTTGAGCCCGACCGGCGGCGTCAGATAGCCGATCTCGAGGTTCAAGATCATGATCAGGCCGAAGATCACCTTGTCGTAGCCGTAGGCCGCGGCGACCGGCGCCAGCAGCGGCGCCAGCACCAGGATGGCCTCGCCAGTCGTCATCAGGCAGCCGACGATCAGCAGCAGGACGTTGACCAGCAGCATGAAGACGAGCGGGCTGTCGATGTAGCCCTGCATGAACGCCACCATGCCCTGCGGGATGCGGTGCTCGATCAGGATGATGTTGAGGCTGAGTGCCACCGCCAGCACCGGGAACAGCGAGCCGCCGAGCTTGGAGGCCTCGAGCACGATGTTGTAGAAGTCGCCGAGCTTCAGTTCCTTGTGCACGAAGATCTCGATCACCATGGCGTAGGCCAGCGCCACGGCCGCGGCCTCGGTGGCGGTGAACCAGCCGGTGTAGATGCCGCCCAGCATGATCACCGGCATCAGCACGGCCCAAATGCCGCGGCGGAACGAGCGCACGAACTCGTCGAGGTCGAAGGCCTCGGTCGGCCGCCGGCGATTGACCCAAATGGCGTAGACCGACAATACGACGGTCAGCAGAATGCCCGGGCCGAAGCCCGCGGCGAAGAGGTCGACGATCGACGTCTCGGTGACCAGCCCGTAGATGATCATCGGAATCGACGGCGGGATGATGATGCCGAGCGTGCCGCCCGACATGATGGCGCCCAGGGTGAATTTGAGGTCGTAGCCGGCCTGCCGCATGGCCGGGAACATCACCGAGCCGATCGCCAGCATGGTGACGATCGAGGAGCCCGAGATCGCCGCGAACACCGCGCAGGCGAGCACGCAGGCCACCGCCATGCCGCCCGGCAGCGGCCGCGTGATGGCGGCCAGCATGTCGATCAGGCGCTGGGCGATCGAGCCGCGCGTCATGACGTTGCCGCACAGGATGAACAGCGGGATGGAGAGGATCAGCTCCTTGTCGAGGCCGATCCACATGTCCTCGACGATGTAGTCGAGCTGGCCGCGGCCCCACACGAGATGGACGAACACCGCCGCCGACATCAGGATGATCAGCAGCGGCTGGCGCAGGAACAGCAGGGCCGCGATCAGCCCGAGCAGCAGGACCGCGTTCATTCTTGGAATTCCGGCAGGCCGGGGCGCAACGTCGGCCACAGCGCGTAGGCGAAGTAGCGGCAGGCCGCCGACAGGAAGCCGAGCGGGATGGCGAGCTGGAACGGCCACACCGACCAGTCGAGCACCGGCGCGCGCAGATCGACCACGTAGGACGAATGGACGAACTTGAAGCCGTACCAGGTGAAGCCGAGCAGAAAGCAGCCCGTGAGGAGGTCGGCCAGCCGGTCCATGGCCGGCCCCCACGCCTTCGGCACCCAGCCGAAGCCGACGCGCGGCACCAGATGGCTGCCGGTGGCGGTGGCGATGCCGATGCCGGCGAAGCTGCCCAACACCAGCGCGTAGATCGACATTCGCTGCGAGGCGAAGATGCCGGTTGGGCCGGCATCGATGTCGAGGAAGTTCAGGATCGGCGCCAGGAACTCGCGGCCCAGCACGTCGAGCACCAGGATGATGGCAATGAAGGCAAAGCACGTGACGGCAAGCCAGCACTCGGCCGTGTGCCAGACCGCCAGCAGCCGCGCCGCACCGGGCGGCGCGGCGTGCGCCTTGCGCGCGTCACTCATGAAAAGTGCTTAGGCCTTCTTGTCGCAAGCCGCGCGGGCGGCTTCCATTTCCTTGTAGAAGGCCTGGGCCTCACCGCCCACGTCCTGGACCATCTTGGGCCAAGCCGGCTGCAGCACCTTGCGCCACTGCTCGCGCTGCTCGGGAGTCGGCGTGGCGATCGTGCCGCCGGCCTTCACATGCATCTGACGCAGGTTCTCCTCGAAGCCGCGGATCTCCTTGCGGAGTTGATCGGCCGAACGTCGGGCGATCGCCTTGTCCAACGCCATCTTCTCGGCGGCCGGCAACTTGTCGTAGACAGCCTTGTTGATGAGAAGGATGCCCGGCGCATCGGCCAGCTCGACGCGTGACAGCACCGGCGCCACCTTGGCCAAGCCCGACGGCAGGTAGAAGGTCACGACGGTGGCGTTGACGTCGGCGAGACCGGTCTGGAACGCCGAGGCGATTTCGGTGATGCCGATCGGCGTCGGGTTGGCGCCGAGCGTCGTCCACATGGTGGCCGACACCTTGTTGGCGGCCGACGCCGCCTTCAGTCCCTTGACGTCGCCCGGCACGAGGTACGGCTTCTTGCCCACCACGTCGGCGGTGCCCACTTCGGTCCAGCCCAGGAACTTGATGCCCTTCTTGGCCAGCAGGTCGGACACCGTCTTGGTCATCTTGTCGACGGTGCAGTCCTGCTCCGCCACGTTCTTGAAGAAAAACGGCAAGCCGAGCAGCGCGAGCTCGGGGGCGATCAGCGCCACGGCGCCGTTCGAGAAGCCACCCATGTCGATGCGGCCGCGCGCCACCTGCTGCACGGTGTCCTGCTCGTTGCCGAGCTGCGCGGCAATGAACGACGAGATCTTGAGCTTGCCGCCGCTCTCCTCCTCGACATCCTTCTCGAAGCGGCGGAGCTGCGGATTGACCCATGGGGTCTGCTCCGGCGCGCCGGTCGTGTAGCGAAGCTCGGTGGCCTTGTCCTGGGCGGCCACTCCGCCGGCCAAGGTCAGCGACAATGCAGCGGCAGCAATCGCCGCACCCGTCAGGCGAATCATCTGGACACTACCTCCCTGTTCACAGAACTCGACGCGCTTGCCGCGCCCGTTGCGGAACAGTGTGCCGCTCTCCGCGCCCACTGGCGAGCGCGAAGTTGTCGGCAACGTCGGATTTAGTGCCGCGTCGGATCGTCGACGTCGGGTTGGTCGGCCGCAGCCGGGTCGATCGTCGCCGCAGGCACGGCATCCGCTGCCGCCGCCTCCGGCACGCCCTCGCCGGCGGCGCCGCGGGCCGCCGCCTTCTTGCGCGCGGCGTCCTCACGGGCGGCCTTGCGGCGAGCCCGGTCGACCGAGTCGTTGAGATCCTTGAGCGAGCACAGGCCCAATGTCACCGGATCGCGTGGCCGCACGTTCTGCATGTTCCAGTGGGTGCGGTCGCGCACCGACTGGACGGTGCTCTTGGTCGAGCCGACCAGCTTGGCGACTTGCGAATCCTGCAGCTCGGGATGGACCTTGAGCAGCCAGGCAATGGCGTCGGGCCGATCTTGGCGCTTGGCGACCGGCGTGTAGCGCGGGCCCTTGGAGCGTGCCACCGGCTCGGGAACATCGCGCGGGCTGAGCTTGAGGCGGGCCGCCGGATCGGCCTCGGCCCGCTTGATCTCGTCTTTGGTGAGCTGCCCGTTGGTCGTCGGATCAAGTCCCGTCATGCCACCTGCAACTTCCCCGTCGGCGATCGCCTGGACCTCCAGCGGATGCAGGTTGGTGAAGGCCGAGATCTGGTCGAAGGTCAGGGTCGTGTTCTCGACCAACCAGACGGCAGTTGCCTTGGGCATCAACACTTGCGCCATGAGCTATTCTCCTGCGCCCGGATATAGAGACCGGTCCGGCCCCAGCCAACCCGAAAAGCGCGAACGCCGCGCGTAGCGGCTCTACGACAATGCACGCGCCCGGACCGGCGCAAAAGGAAACGGCCGGGCTCAGCCCGGCCGTCCCCGAAGTGGTTTGTCGGCGATCGCTTAGTTGATCACGATCTCGACGCGGCGGTTCTGCGGCTCGCGCACGTTCGGGCCGGTCTGCACCAGCAG
>Ga0194131_10011020_pt1 | contig 10912 bp, 5 predicted proteins | sample TA2KigO120mmetaG_FD_148631 | JGI IMG/M metagenome (GOLD analysis project Ga0194131, IMG submission 148631) | Freshwater microbial communities from Lake Tanganyika, Tanzania - TA2015053 Kigoma Offshore 120m | ecosystem: Environmental > Aquatic > Freshwater > Lake | place: Tanzania: Lake... | reverse complement strand
GCCTCGAGAAGGACACGCAGCGATTGCAGCGACGGCGAATCCTCCAGGGCGTCCCAGGCGAAAAGTGGTTTGGTGATCGCGATTTTCATGACGGCCTCCAATGCCGAACGGGGAAGGTGGCGGGCGCTACCATTACAACACAATATATCCCCGTTTGGTTTGGAGGATGGTCGAAAAATTCTGAAAAAAACTGCAACCGCGGGCTTATTCTTACGAAGTCGAGAGTTCTGCGGGGGAAGAGATTTTTGCCCCTTGGTGAGAACCGAAAAAAGACTGGCTCGTCGTACATCGCAACGGGCTCCAAATCTCCACTTGCCGGTTGCGTAGCCCCAAGCTCTCGACTAGAATCATGCGCTACGGCTGTGCGGGCTGGCCTTCGGGGGGAAGGACTAGCCTACCTCATGGCTTCTCCAGCCTGGGCCTTTCGGGCCCGCACACGCAGCCGACCGGAGTGGTTTCCCCAACGTGGGATAGATGGATCCGCGTTCTGCCCGCACCGTTTCGTCATGTTCGAGGGAGGCAAGTATGTCCATTCGAGCCTGTTGCCGTGGCCCGTGGATTCTGTTCGCGCTGCTGGGATGCGCGTTGATCTGGAGCGTGCCTCCGGCCGTTGCTCAGAAAGACAAGCTCGATCCGGCCGCCACGCGCGATTACGCTGTCGCCATCGGCCTGCAGAACAAGCAGCTCTTCGAGCAGGCGCTGGGCCGCTGGCAGAAGTTCATCAAGGCGTACCCAGCCGACCCGCGCGTCCCCACCGCTTATCACCATCTCGGCACCTGCCAGTTGCAGCGGAAGCAGTACAAGGACGCGGCGGTTACCTACAAGGACCTCCTGGCGAAGTTTCCCAAGCTCGATACCCGCGACGCCGCCCACCTCAACCTCGGGCTAGCGCTCTACTACCTGGGGACGCAGTCGAAGAAGGCCGAGGACCTCAAGGAGGCGGCCAAGGCGTTCGCGGAGGTGCCGGCCAAGCACCCCAAGAGCAAGCACGCCGCCACCGCCCTCTACTACCAGGGGGAGGCGCTTTACCAGGCCGGCGACTTGAAGCAAGCGGCCGCCTCCTACCGCAAGCTCGCCAGCGACTATCCGGCCGGCGACCTCGTTGTGGACGCGATCTACGCCCTGGGGACCAGCCACCAGGAGCTGGGCCAGGACAAGGAGGCAGCCCTCGTCTTCGAGGAGCTTTTGAAGAAGTTTCCCAAGGACAGACTAGCGGCCGAGTCGCGCCTGCGGCTGGGCCAGTCGCTCCTCAAGCAGAAGCGGTACGCCGAGGCCCAGCAAGCCTTCGCCGCGGCAGCTGCTGCTACCGACTTCGCCTATGCCGACTTCGCGCTGCTCCAGCAGGCCGAGTGTCTGCACGCTCAGGGACAGATGCCGCAGGCCGCCGCTCTCTACGAGCAGGTGCCGCAGAAGTTCCCCAAGAGCAAGTACGCAGCGGCGGCGCTGTTGTCGGCCGGCAAGAGCTGGTATCGCGCCGCCAAGCTAACCGAGGCCCAGGCAAGCCTCGCCAAAGTCGTCGCCTTGAAGACCGAGGAAGCGGCCGAGGCAGGATACTGGCTGGCGCAGACGCTGCTCGGCCTCAAGAAGCCTGCGGAAGCGGCGGCCGCCGCCGACCAGGCACTGGCGGCCAATCCCAAGGGCGAGTTGCGGCCCCAGCTTCTGTTCCTCAAGGCGAGTGCTGCCTATGAGCAGCCCGGCCAGGTCAAGCAGGCCGCCGCCCTGTTCGCCGACCTTGCCAAGAAGCACCCCGAGAGCGAGCTGCTCGGGCGGGCGCTGTACATGGCTTCCCTCTCTGCGCTGCGTGTCGAGGACCATGCCGCCGCCCAGGCGCACGCGGAGGCGTTCCTCGCCGCCAAGCAGCTTGCCAAGGACGAACTGCTGCCGGAGGTGCTGTTCCTCGCCGGCGAAAGCTATCTCAATGCGCCCAAGCCGGACGCCGTCAAGGCGGAGCCCTTCTATCGCCGCCTGGCCGACGAGCATCCCAAGCACCCGCAGGCCGCCGCGGCCCAGCTCCGCGTCGGCGCCTGCCTCTATGTCGCCAAGAAGCATGCGGACGCGCTCGTTTTTCTCACCAAGTCGGTCGAAGGGCTCAAGGACGACACGCTGCGGGCCGAGTCGCATCTCCTCATGGGGCGCTGCCAGGCCGACCTGGGCAAGACTGTCGAGGCAGCCGCCGCTTTCCGCAAGGCGCTCGAGGCCAAGCCCGACTGGGAGCACGCCGACGAAGCGCGTCTCGCCCTCGCCGCCAGCCTGCGCGCACAGAAAAAACCTGCCGAGGCCGCCGACGAGCTGAGCCGTCTCGTCAAAGACTTCCCCAAGAGCATCCACCGGCCGCGGGCGCGCCACCAGCTCGGCGAATTGGCCGTCGAGCTAGGCAAGCACGACGACGCCCTCAAGCACTACGCCCGGGTCCTGGCCGAGCAGCCCAAGGGAGAGCTGGCCCTTCTGGCACGGTTCGGCACCGGAGCGGCCCACTTCGGCAAGAAAGACTACGCCAAGGCCGTGCAATCGCTCAGCGAGGTGCTCGCGGACAAGGTCGCGCCTGAAGTGGCCGCGCGGGCACGCTACATCCGCGGCCTGGCGTACCAGCGGCTCGGCCAGCACGCCCCGGCCGCCGCTGACCTGGCCGCGTTCATCGCCGCCAAGCCGCCGACCGATGCCGCCGATGCCCGCTTTGCCCTGGCCCTGTCGCAGGCGGCGCAGGACCAGCATGCCCAGGCCGCCGCCACGCTTGCCGCCCTGCTGCAGGACGAACCGACCTTCGCACGCGCCGACCAGGCCTATTACGAGATGGCGTTCTCCCTGCTGCAGGCGAAGAAGACGAAAGAAGCGGCCGACGCCTTCCGCACGCTGGCGACCAAGCACCCCGACAGCCCGCTGGCGACCGAGGCACTCTTCCGCGTGGGCGACATCCTGGAGGACGGCGGGAAGACCGACGAGGCGGCCAAGGCATTTGCGCTGGGCCTGGACAAGGCCAAGCCCGGCGCGCTGCGCGAGAAGCTGCGTTACAAGGTGGGCTGGTGCCACTACCGCGGCAAGCGCTACGCCGAAGCCGCCGCGATGCTCCAGCTGCTCCTCAAGGAGAATCCGAAGAACGCGCTGGCCGGCGACGCCGCCTACCTGTGCGGCGAGTGTCTTTATCAGATGGCCAAGCGCAAGGAAGCGCTTCCCTATTTCGAGCAGATCGTCGCCGCCGCGGACAAGAAGTATCACGCCCGGGCGCTTTACCGCGCCGCCGCCTGTCACGCCGACCTGCGCGACTGGCCCAACAGCCAGAAGCGCTATGCGGCCCTGCTCGACGAGTTCCCCAAGTTCGACCTGGCCCACGAGGCGCGCTACGGCCTGGGCTGGGCGCTGCAGAACCAGGACAAGATCAAGGAGGCGGTCGAGGCGTACACGCTGGTCACCAAGGCGACGAACGGCGAGACCGCCGCCAAGAGCCGGTTCATGATCGGCGAATGCGCCTTCAAGGAGAAGAAGTACAAGGAAGCGGTAGAGCACTTCTTCGAGACCGCCCTCGGCTACCCCTACAAGGAATGGCAGGCGCTCAGCTACTTCGAGGCGGGGCGGTGCTTCATCGAGCTGAAGGACACCAAGCGGGCTCTCGAGGCGCTGGAGACCGTTGTCAGCAAGCACGCCGACCACCCGCGCGCCAAGGATGCCGCCCGTTTGATTGCGGATCTGAAGAAATGACCCTGTGGAGATGCACCCATGGCTTTGCCGAATCGACGCTTGCACCTGTTTCTCTTTTTCGCCCTTTCGGTGCTACTGCTGGCGGCCTCGGTCGCTTTCGCCCAGGAGGAAGCAGCCGCGGCCGAAAGCCCGGAAACCATCATGGAAATGATCCTGAAGAGCGGCGCCAGCGGCATCGCCTTCATGGTCATCCTCGGATCGTTTTCCTTGATCGCGGTGGCCGTGATCATCGAGCGGCTGGTCAACCAGGCACGCAGCAAGCTTCTGCCCCCCGACTTTGTCAGTGAGCTCCAGCAACTGAGTCGCGGCTCCGGCGACGTCGAGCGCTTTCGCCCCCTGGCTGGGAAAAGCCAGGCCCCCATTGCCCGGGTGCTGCGTGCGGCCTTGCTGCGCACCGGCCGTCCCCTGGTCGAGGTCGAGAAGGCGATGGAGGACGCCCTGGCCCGTGAGGCTGCCACGCTCCGCGGCCGCGTCCGCCCGCTCAATGTAATCGCCAGCGTCGCTCCGCTGGTCGGTCTGCTGGGCACGGTCGTCGGCATGATCATGTCGTTCCGCACCGCCAGCCAGGCCGGTCTGGGCCGCGCCGAGATCCTTGCCGAGGGCATCTACCTCGCCCTCTTGACCACCGCCGCCGGTCTCATCATCGCCGTGCCGGCGGTGCTGGCCGGCGCCTACTTCAACGCCCAGATCGACCGCACCATGCACCAGACCGACGAGTATCTCATGGAGACGATCCCCGCCTTCGGCCGCGCCGAGCAGCGCGAGACGGCTGCGGACAGGGCTACCGACCAGCTTGTCGCTGCGGGACGTGATTGACCCGTGTGCCTTTGAGGAGACCAAGCCATGCGACTCCCGCCTGCTGCCGACGAGGGCGAGGGCATCAACATGACCCCCGTGATCGACGTCGTTTTCCTGCTGCTGATCTTTTTCCTGGTGGCCACGCGCATGGACCGGCAGGAGCGCGAGCTCAAGGTCGTGCTTCCCGAGGTTGCACAGGCGCAGCCGCTCAGCATGACGCAAGAGCTCGTGGTAAACGTCACCCGCGACGGTAAGTACAAGATCCTTCAGAAAGAGTACAAGGAGGACCATCTGCTCGCCCTGCTCCGCGAAGCGCAAAAGAAGAACCCGCACCAGAAGGTGCTGATCCGCGCCGATGGCCGCTCCGAGCTGCAGTTCGCCGCCCACATCATGGGCGTCTGCCAGCAGGAACGCATCGATTGGCGACTCGCAGCCCTGCAAAAGCAATGAACGTGTAGGCCGGACATTCCTGTCCGGCCGCGAGTCATGTAGCCGAGGAATCCACGGCGTGCACATGCGACGTGCAACTCGACCAGGAGGTAGACGATGACCGAGAATAGCCGGGGCCTCTGGGCCTCCCTGTGGCGCTTCCTCCGTTCCTGGCAGGCGGCCGCCGCCGTCGGCGTGATCCTCGTGCTCGCCTTGCTCTGGTGGGTGCGGCCGCAGCGCATCGAGCGCGTCGTTTCGGTCGAGGGGCCGGAGTGGGACGCGGCGGACGCTCCCGCCCGGCGGCAGGTGGCCTGGGCGCAGGTGCGTGGTCTGGAAGTGCCGCTGCCGGAGGGACGCGCCGGCAAGCTCATCAGCCCGCGGCTGACCGACGCGGGCGGCACGCTCTACTTCACCTTCCGCGATGCGGACGGCAACGCCGACATCTACCGCTCGCGCCTCCTGGACGGCCGCTGGCAGCCCGCCGAGGCCGTCGCTGAGCTCAATAGCGCCGCCGACGACATCGGCCCGGCCTTCAGCGCCGACGGCCGCGAGCTGTACTTCTACTCCAACCGTCCCGGTGGCCTGGGGGGCTTCGATCTATACGTGTCCCGCCGCGAAGGCGGCCGCTGGACCGCGCCGCGCAACCTCGGCCCGTCCGTCAACAGTCCGGCCCACGAATACGATCCTGCCCTCGCGCCCGACGGCCAATCGCTCTACTTCTCGTCCAATCGCACGGCCGAAATGGGCCGGCAAGCCGCGCAAAAGCCCGAAGCCGAGAAGGACAAGCAGTGGGCCGCCACGTTGCGCTCCCACCCGGGCCTGACGCAGTTCGACCTCTATGTCGCCCGCCGCACGGCTGAACAGGGCTGGGCCGTCCCGGAGCCTTTAACCGAGCTGAACCTGCCCACGTCTAACGAGGGCGCTCCCTTCGTCTCGCCCAACGGCAAGTTCCTCTATTTTGCCTCTGACCGCCCGGTGCGTGAAGGCGAGCCGCCCAACCTCGACCTCTACCGCGCCCGCCTCGTTGAGGGCCGCCCGACCGCTCCTGAGGCCCTGGGCCCTTCCATCAATACTGCTGCGCACGAAACCGAGCCGGCACTATCGCCCGAGGGCTACACGCTGGTCTTCTCCAGCAACCGCAACGGCACCGACAGCCTGTTTCTGTCCACGGCCGAGGAGGTCTATGGCGCCACCGGCTACGCCACGACGCGCTGGGACGCCTTCGCCGCCGTCTGGTGGAAGGTGCTGCTGCTGACGCTGGTGACGGGCGCGTTGCTGGCAGTCATCTTCTTCCGGCGCGGCTGGATCATGGAGAAGGCGATCCTGGCGCGCTTCGTGGCCGCGAGCTTGCTGTTGCATCTGCTCTTGGTGATGTACCTGTGGGTGACGCCCTTGCACGAGGTGCTCGTCGAGGTGGCCCAGATCATCAGCGGCGAACCGGCGCCGCAGCTCTTCGACGACCCCAATCAGGCGGCGCCGCAACATGATCCGTTCGGCGCCCGCGCGGAACTGCCCGAGCTGGAGCGGCCGGCGGACCCGGAACTGGCCCGGCAGGCGGCCGCGCCGTCGGAGGCCAAGCTTGCCCCGGACACACCGCTCGATCTGCCCGCGCCGGCGAGGAAGGCGCTGCAGCCGGAGCGTGTCCAGTTCAAGTCTCCTGACCCAGCGCCTTTGGAGCGCCGCCCGCTGGAGCTGCCCCGCCAGGCCAAGTTGGAACTGAAGCCAGCGCCCGAGATTGAGCCCGTCCCGCCGCCGCCCGCCGCCGAAGCTGGGCCCAAGGAGAAAGCGCCGACCGCGACGCAGGTGGCGCTGGCGCGGCAGGAGACGGCCGCCCCGACGCCCGCCATGCGCGCCTTGCCGGCGAGCAGCCCCGAGGTTCGGCTGCCTCGTTCGGATTTGCCGCTGCCAGCCGCCAAGCCCGAAAGCCCGGTCCCGCCCGCGCCAACGCCTGTGGTCGCCCCGCTGCTGGCCCGCGCGGCTCCCGCCGTACCGCCGCACGTGGCCATCACCGAAAAGGCCCCGGTGCAGATCGTCGCCCCCGCCGCCGAGCCTGGCACCAAGGCGTTCGACCCGACCGCCGCCGCCGTGGATCTGGCCCGCCGCGATATGCCTGCTCCGGCCGCCGCCAGGCCGTTGCCCGCCGGTCCGCTTCCGAACTTGCCCGGCGGCCTGCCGCGCAGCTCCCACCTGCTCGACCCTGTTCCCGCCGTGCCGAAGACTGACGGCCCCAGCGCCCGCCAGATGCCCGAACGGCTGGCGCGGCTGCCCGCCAAGCCCGCCCTCGTGGACGAGCCGGCCCCGGTCCCGCAGCCCGCGCTCGCCTCGGAAGGCAAGCCGACGCTGAAGCCCCTGCCCGAGGTCGAGGTGACCGTGAAGCGGCCGACCCTCAATCTGCCCGATGCGAAGATCGGCGCCGTCCCTGCCGCGCTCAAGACGCCGGACCTTCCCAGGGTTGCGCTGCTTTCGCGGCCCCTGCCCGGCCCGGCTGCGCTTCCGGTCGAGAAGGCCGTTGTCGATCCCCTGGGCAAGCGGCTGCCGCGGTTGCCGGCGCGCGATCCGCTGCTCGCCCGCGTCGCCGAGCCGACCTTCGCGCAGACGTTCATGCTCCGCAAGCAGGAAAACCGCGAGAAGCTCGTCGAAGCGTTCGGTGGCAACAAGCAGTCGGAGGCGGCGGTGGAGCGCGGCCTCGACTGGCTCGCCCAGCACCAGAGCAAGGACGGAAGCTGGAGCCTCAACCAGTTCCATGTCAATTGCCAGGGCAAACACGCGGCCTGCGGCGATCCCGGCACCTTCGTTTCCAACACGGCCGGCACCGCCCTGGCGCTGCTGCCGTTCTTCGGCGCCGGCTACAGCCAGCAGGGCGGCAAGCACCAGGACACGGTCGCGCGCGGCCTGCGCTACCTCACGCAGAAGCAGGCTGCCGACGGCTCGCTGTTCTTTCCCGGCGACACGCGGCCCATGTACGGCCAAGGCCTGGCCGCCATCGTCCTGTGCGAGGCCTATGGCATGAGCAAGGACCCGGCCCTGCGCGACCCCGCCCAGCGCGCTGTCAACTTCATCGTCAAGGCCCAGCATCCGACCACCGGCGGCTGGCGCTACACGCCAGGCACGCTGGGCGACACGTCGGTCATGGGCTGGCAGGTGATGGCTCTCAAGAGCGGCGAATTGGCCGGGCTCACGGTGCCCTCGACCGCCTTCCAGGGGGCCAGGCGCTGGCTCGCCTCGGTCGAGGCCAACAAGCCGTCCGGCGGCCTGTTCGGCTACACCAGCCCCGCCCCCACGCCCGCCATGACCGCGCAGGGGCTCCTCTCGTTGCAGCTCACCGGCGCCCGCCGCGACGACCCGCGCATGCGCGCCGGCACCGACTACATCTTGAAGAACCTTCCCAACCCGGCCAGCGACACGTCGTACTACTGGTACCACGCGACCCAGGTCATGTACCACATGCAGGGAACGCACTGGAAAGCCTGGAACGACCGCCTGCGCGACCACCTCATCAAAACCCAGTCGGTAAAGGGCGCCCTCGCCGGCAGCTGGGCCCCCGTGGACGCCCGCGAACGCGCCGGCGGCCGCATCTGCTCGACTGCCCTGCGCCTGCTCATGCTGGAGGTCTACTACCGCCATCTGCCGCTGTACCGGCAGCTGAAGAATTGACGCCGGGGGACGCCAGGAAACGCGATCTGTTCCTCAGCCGATGGTGCCGCGAGTGGGCCCGTCCAAGCTCTCGGTGCAATTGCAAAGCACGGTGATAAGGTCTGACCGGGGCTCAGTCCGTGCCCAGTGGCGCGAACATTCGTGCCTGGGGCTGCTCCTGATGATTATCGCGGCTGCACCTTCAACGTGACGCAAGCAAGTGCTACCACGAAACGGTTTGTTGACGCTGCCGAAGATCCGGGCAGTCCAAGCGGGCGGCGAATGAGGATGGCCCGCCGACCCTGCACCCAGTGAATGTCTTCGAAACCTGTAACGTACTCACCCGACAAGCCTTACGCAATTGCATATCTGGTAGACTTGCCACAGCGAGCTGAATCTCGGTCGAATTCTGTCACAAATGCTGTCGCGCCGTTAGAAGAGATGGGCCAATTCGGCCATGGCTCGTGACGGGGGGTCGCGGGCTACATCTCTAGTGCTGCAACGCAGCAAGGAGTCGAAAGTGAAACGATACCACGGCATGCTGGCGGCGCTGGCGACGACCACGCTGCTGCTGGCGAGTTCGCCCGAGTGCCGGGCTGCCGGCCGAGGTCAAGTGCGCTCGAGCAACCGCGGCCAGGTCAGTTCCAGTCGTAGCTCGTTGACGTCGAGCAATCGTACGATGAGCTTGCAATCGATGCGCAGTCGAAGCAATGCCACGGTAAACAACAGTGGCACCATCAACAACATTGCCGGCAACGGCAGCAATGGTGGCCGCGGTGGCAATGCCACATTCATTGCCGGCAGTTCGGGGCGCAGTCGCAGCAACGCCACGGTGAACAACAGCGGCACCATCACCAATCGGGCCGGCGACGGCATCAACGGCGGTGTCGGCGGCAACGCCACTTTCATCGCCGGCAGCTCGGGGCGTGGACGAAGCAATGCCACGGTAAACAACAGCGGCACGATCAACAACATCGCCGGGAATGGTGTCAACGGGGGTCGTGGAGGCGACGCCACCTTCATCGGCGGCAGCTCCGGCCGCGGCCGAAGCAATGCCACGGTGAATAACAGCGGCACCATCACCAACCGAGCCGGCGACGGCATCAATGGGGGTCAAGGCGGCAATGCCACTTTCATCGCCGGCAGTTCGGGCCGTGGACGAAGCAACGCCACGGTGAATAACAGCGGCACCATCACCAACCGAGCCGGCGACGGCATCAATGGGGGTCAAGGCGGTGACGCCACCTTCATCGGCGGCAGCTCGGGGCGCGGCCGAAGCAACGCCACTGTGAACAACACCGGCACCATCACCAACCGGGCCGGCGACGGCAGCAACGGCGGCGTCGGCGGCAATGCCACCTTTGTCGGCGGCAGCTCGGATCGGGGCCGCGGCAACGTCGCCGTCACCAACACCGGCACCATCAATAACACGGCCGGCAACGGCAGCAATGGTGGGCGCGGCGGCGATGCGGTTTTCATCGGGAATTGAGCAGCGGGCCTGCGGCCTTGCTTGCTTCATCGACGTTGGCGGCATATCCTCGCCGGCATCCGACAGTGCCGGCGAGGTGGTTCTTCTGCACAGTGATTTCACCAAACCAGGCAAGGAGTGTTCCATGAAACGTCGCTTCTTTCACTTCGCGGGGATACTGGCCATGACTGTGATGATCCAGGGACTGGCAGAGGCCCAGGTTCGAAAAGCCAAGAGCAAGCCAGCGGTCAAGGCCCCAGTCATCAGGCAGCAGAAGGATCGCGGCAGTGCCGTACCGGCAACCCAAGCCGGCACCGGCGGACCAGCGATCGCAATTGGCGGGAATGGCGGCAAGGGCTCGGTTCTTGGAAAGGGCGGTTCGGGCGGAAACGCCATCGCCGTTGGTGGCAAGGGTGGAGACGTCCTGGGCGACCGTGGCACCGCCGGCAAGGGGGGAAGCGCCCTTGCCATCGGCGGCAGGGGCGGTGACGCCCAGGGTGGCGTCGGCGGGCGCGGCGGCGACGCCATCGCCTTTGGCGGCAACGGCGGCAACGTACTCAGCAGGACTCCGCTGCTCGGCGATCGCAGCAACAGGAGCGATTCGAAAAACGCTGATTCGAAGAGCGCCGGCACGACCCTGATCAACACCGGCACCATCAATAACACCGCCGGCAACGGGGGCAACGCCACCGGGGCGGGAAGCAAGGGCGGCCGGGGCGGGGACGCCAAGATTGTCGCCGGCGACTCGCGGTCGGGGCAATCAAGCACTACGATTACGTTTCATACTGCCCCTCCATGCTATGCGTTGGAAAAATCAAGGTTTCCTTGGTCTGGGTTTGCTTCCGCGGGGTTCCGCGAATGGTGGCGGGCCCGGTCAATCACCTGGGCAGC
>Ga0194131_10011019_pt1 | contig 10915 bp, 10 predicted proteins | sample TA2KigO120mmetaG_FD_148631 | JGI IMG/M metagenome (GOLD analysis project Ga0194131, IMG submission 148631) | Freshwater microbial communities from Lake Tanganyika, Tanzania - TA2015053 Kigoma Offshore 120m | ecosystem: Environmental > Aquatic > Freshwater > Lake | place: Tanzania: Lake... | reverse complement strand
GCAGATATGTTGTAAGAACTACCCGCCTTTCCATCTAAAAGTGCCAATAATACAGCGTCACAATGGTCATCTACAAATATCCAGTCTCTGATATTTTTGCCATTCCCATAAATTGGAATCTTATTGTCTTTATGTGCTAAAAGAATAGTCTTTGGAATTAATTTTTCTACAAACTGTCTTGGACCATAATTGTTTGTACATCGTGTAATAACTACATCTGCACCGTATGTTTTGTGATAAGAGTTGATTAGAATTTCAGCCGCAGCTTTTGTGGCAGCATAAGGGTTTGAAGCATTCAATTTGGTTTCTTCATTGGCAGTATCTGTAGCAAGACTACCAAAAACTTCATCGGTAGAAATCTGAACCATACGTTTTTTCTGTTTAGTAATGATATCTAGCATAATATAGGCTCCGTGTATATTTGACAATAAAAATGGATTTACATCATTAATGCTCCTGTCTACAAATGATTCTGCGGCAAAATTCACTACAACATCACATTTGGTAATGACTTTCTCCATTAGTGTTCTATCTGTTATGTTTCCTTTTACGAATTTGTAATTTTGATTTTTTTTGATTCCAGTTAGATTTTTTTTATCAGATCCGCTTAACTCTGCATCCACATTAATGATTTCAAAATTTTTACCTAAACCTAGTACTCTATGTATAAAATTACTACCAATAAATCCAAGACCGCCAGTAACTAATAATTTCAATATCGATCACATTTATCTTTGAGTCATAAAATGTGTTGTGTTCTCAACTAGTAATTTACTAATCACTCAAATCCTAGTGTTTTGTCCTTCTCAAGGGATTTTAACCATCCAAGATTTGGTTTTATGTGAGCATTGATTTTTACAATATTTGGATTTTTGTCTAAAAATTCTATAATGTCTGCCATAGTGAAATGGTATTTGTTGCTGTACAGTTTTTCAAAAACCTTCTTAATGAATTCATAATCTTCTCTGTAATCTAAATTGAATCTAAACTTTGAGAGATCTTTTTCATAATCTACCCTCTGAATTTTATATTTCTCGGGTTGTTTCCACATGTAAAAAGTAACATGTTCTCTTTCAGATGGTCTTTTTGCGTTAAGATAGGTTTCTCTTAATAATTCTGCTGAAAAAACCTCAACACTCATTCCATCTGGATAAGTTCTTGGCGTTGGTACCAAATTATTCACATAATCATAATTGCCTCTTAGATATGTGTTCACTACTTTGTCTACCGTATCTGAATCTAGTAGTGGTGAATCACTACATAATCGCACAATTATGTCTGCTCCTGATTTCTGAGAAGCCAATTCGTAGCGTGACAATACATCGTCTTCGGATCCTCTAACACATTGAAAGTTTAGCTTTTTAGACAAATCTTCTATTTTATTATCTATTTTCTTCGTAGTGGTTGCAACTACTATTTTGTCTAGGGTTTTAGAATCTTGAACTCTAGATAGCATGTGTTCTAGCATTGATCTACCTGATGCCTCTAGCATTATTTTGCCAGGTAGTCTTGTAGATGACATTCTTGCTTGTAAAATCCCAACTATCATGAGAAATAATGGCAAATTGGGCAATTATTATTGTTTTTACTAAAAGAAAATAACAACTCTCATTAGTAGGAGCCATTGAAATCCTAAATGAAATGAATGTTGTTAAATTAACTGATACCAGAAATGTGGGTAAAAACGAACCCCCGTTCATTATTGCAGAAATTGGAAACAATCACAATGGAAGTATTGAACTTGCAAAAAAAATGATAAAAATTGCTAAAGATCTTAACGTCGATGCTGTTAAATTTCAGGTCAAAGACATAGAAGTCGCATTTCCTAAAGAATTGTTAGACAAGCCATACGAAGGCCCAAATTCATTTGGAAAGACGTACCGAGAGCACAAACAAGCATTAGAATTTTCATATGAACAACTAAAAGAAATCTATGAATATGCTAAGAGTATTGGAATTATCTGTTTTTCTACACCATTTGACGTGAATTCTGTCAACTTATTAGAAAATCTCAACAATCCTATCTACAAAATCTCTTCTTTCCATGTAAGCGATTTAAGATTAATCGAAGCTATTGCAAAAACAAAAAAACCAATCATAATGTCTACTGGAATGTCTTCAATAGATGAAATTGACAAAGCAGTTAATCAAATACGCAATTATCATGATAACCTCGTTCTCTTACAATGCACATCTTGTTATCCAACAGAAGACGATGATATTAATCTTAAAGTGATTACTTCATTACAACAAAGATATCAATGCCCAATTGGTTTTTCAAGTCATGAACGAGGGACTGGAATCACTATTGCAAGTATTGCATTGGGTGCGTGTGTAATCGAGAGACATTTTACATTGGATAGATCTATGAAAGGCCCAGATCATGCATCATCTGTTGAGCCATATGGTATGGAGTTAATTGTTAAGAGGGCCATTAGAACACATCATGCTTTAGGTAGTAGTGAAAAAAAAGTCCTAGACTGTGAACTAGAAAACCGAAAAAAATTCAGAGGGTACTAGCTTCATTTTTTACATGAAAAAATTATCTCTGATACTTCTCTCAATACCCCCTCACCGCCTTTCTTTTTACACGTGTAATCTGCTATTTTTTTTATTGCTTCTACAGAATCCATCGGAGCGCATGACACTCCAACCATTTTCATAATAAATAGATCATTCACATCATCGCCAACATATACAACTTCATCTGGCAAAACCTTATACTTTCGGCAGATGGATTCTAATAATTTTTCTTTTTCATGTATTCCTATGATTGTCTCCAAGACCTTGATCTTTTTCCCACGTTGTTGAACTGTTTCAGACTTTTCCCTTGTTACAATTATTGTACCTATGTTTGCTTTATTTAGCAATTCAACTGCCATGCCGTCTTTGGTATTGAATTTTTTCAATTCCTCACCATTTTTTGAATAATACATACCACCGTCTGTTAAGACTCCATCTGCGTCGGTAATTACTAGTTTTATTCTTCTTAATTTTACACGTAATGCATTAGATATTTTTTTTGTCATATGTTATCAGTTATCTACATATGGAATTATTTCTACATTTCAGATCACTACCAGTAAAATCTGAAGATATGATTACTGTTCCCAACAAGTTTGAACCTGTCAACTTGGTATCTTTTAGTTGTGTTTTGTATAGAGTTGCCTCAGAAAAATCAATCCCACTAAGATCTAAATGATTTAGTACTGAATAATTAAGAAAAGTTTTTTTGAAATTAACATTGTGTAGATCACTACCTGTGAAATCTACATGAGTAAGACTAGATGCTGTGAAATCTACATTGTGGAGTTTGGTTTTCTCTAATTTAACCCCTATCAGACTAGAGTATTGTATTGTCGAACCTGAGAGATCTACATAGCTTAAATCAGCACCGCTTAAAACACTTTTACTTATGTTATTGCCATTAAATTTAGCAGATCTCAGATTAGAGTTGGTAAGACTAACTTCTTTTAGAACTGTGTCTAACATTGAGACACCAGCTAGGTTTGCCCCCGAAAGATCAGCACCAGCTAGGTTTGCCCCCGAAAGATCAGCACCAGCTAGGTTTGCCCCCGAAAGATCAGCACCAGCTAGGTTTGCCCCCGAAAGATCAGCACCAGATAAATCGGATTGCGATAGATTGAATTTTGTCAAATCTTTATTAGCAAAATCCATGCCTGCTAGATTAGATCGTGACAAATCATCTCTATATGATTTGATAGTGGATGTTTTTGGTATTGGAAAATCCACGCCTGATAAATCTGAACATGAAAAATCCGTGCAGGAAGTATCTATAATGATGCGATCTACTCCCTCAAGGTTTGCCCCCGAAAGATCAGCACCAGCTAGGTTTGCCCCCGAAAGATCAGCACCAGCTAGGTTTGCCCCCGAAAGATTAGTGCCCTTAAAATCTATCCTTGATAAATTCAAAGAATTTAGATTGGAGTTTGTTAAATCCGCATGAGAAAAGTTTGCACTTATAAAATTACTTTGAGAAAAATCTGAATTAGTTAAATTGGCAAGATAGAAATCTGTTTCATTAACTATAGCAAAATCAAAATTAGCGTCAACCAGAGTTGCATTTTGAAATATTGTTGAAAATAATATGGCACCTTGAAAATCTCGTAGTGCTACGTGTTTGTTACCTTCATATTCATACAGATATGCAAACGATAAATCTGTCCCCTTAAATGTCACATTCTCTAAATTTGCTCTATAAAATGCTGTGTGTCTAAGATCTGCATTAGTAAAATTCGCATTTGTTAGATCTGAATAATCAAAATTGGTGGCAACTAAGTTTGATCCGCTAAAATCGACTGATCGTAGGTTGGCAAACCTTAATTTTCCGTCTATAATCTTACTATTTTTTAATATTGCATTTGTAAAATTCGCATTTTCAAAATTTGGACCTTTGTAAAGATTATCATCTTCATCATAATCTAACCCAAAATAAGAATAAAGGATTTCCAGAGTGTTATCTATTTTACCTAGTTCTGCATGTTGGCGAAAAGTATGGGCGTCATTTGGAATTCCGTCCCTAATAGATTCCGAATATGCTGTTGTATGTTGTCTGTTTCCCCATGTGAATGGCCGTAATGATTCGCGATAATCAAACTCATCATCAGATGAAAAATTTATCCCAGTCAAATTACAGTTTGACCAATCAACATTTTTTTTGGGAGTCAAGTCGTCTGGAATGTTATTTCCATCTCTATCTAGATTGGGATTACATATAGAATTTGAGTAAATTTCTGTATTTAATGCAAAAAAATAACTAAAATTAGTAAATATGAAAAACAACGAGACAAGAATCAATGTTATAGAAAACCCCACGAGAATTTTTCTACTCATATGTCGGTGCCTATTGTATCAGATATTTATCTATTTGAAAATCTTTGACAATAAACAAGCGTTCAATTATACTATGTTGCGTATTTTGTTATTTTATCTGAACTAATTGGTCTGTATCATAGATGCCGCATATACCATTTACACATTTTTTGCACCATTCGTTATTTTTGTAGTCCCCCCTCCTGTGCATCTCTCTGAGACTCTTCATTTGAGAACTATTCCAATAATGGTGAATAGAGTTATCTCTTATGTTGCCTAGACTCAACTCTGTTCTAAAAAATGCACAACAAGGACAAATTTCTCCTTTATTAGTTATCACTATTCGTTGCCATGGTTGTTGACAATGAAAATCAGAAACTATCTTGTCTCGATATCTTGATTCTGATGATAAAAATCTGCTATAATCATGGTCCAGCTCAGGTGGTTGAAATTCCTGAATCACAATAAAGTCGACTTTATCTCTCCAGAATTCAATAAACTTCTCTTCCTCATGTTCATTAAAACTTGTTTTACAGAAATTAACTCCTACTACTGGCAACTGGTATTTTTCCTCTTTGCGGATTTTAAGAAAATTCTCTATATTTTTTATGGTTGTTTCATATTTGCCACCCAGTCTAACTTTTTCATATGTCTCTTTTGTGGCTGCATCAAGACTAAACCGAATTCTTGTGATTCCTGATTTTAAAAGTGATCTAGACCTGGCCTCAGTTAGCAATGTAGCATTAGTATTCATCATTATATCCATGAATCCATGATTTGCAGCAAATCTGATGTATTTTTCCAGTTCTTGATCTATGAGTGGTTCGTTGGTACCCTGAGGTTCAATTGATGGACAATCATATTTCTCACCCTCCAATACAATTTTCTGATAAACGTCCCATGACATTTTGTCTTTGGATATGTATTTTTCATGTGCCTCAGGTACTCCTATTGGACAAGCAGGACATTTTAGATTACAAATCTGATGAGTCTCAACTTGCAAGAATAATGGGAATTCGGTTTCAAGTTCAAAATTATTTACCCTATTCCACTTTCTCCTATACGTTTCAAATTTTTCCCCAAGAATGGAAATTAGTTTAGAATTAACATCTTGTTCGTTTGTATACCATCTGACCTTGCCATCGGTAGTGTAAAGTTTTGATGATGACATATCTCCAATCTTAGTCAAACACTAAAAAACATTTTCTTGAGTAATTAAGCAAACTGGTCTTTATAGCAAAATAAATCAGTCGCACCAGAATTCTCATCGTATTTTTTCAATAAATCTTCAGACGTTACCTCCTTGAAACCGTCTCTCATGTCGATAAATCTAAAATTCATCTTATTCAAATGATCTAACAGGTCAGTTGGATTTCCAAATTTCTTTAGTAATTTATAATAAAACTCTATCATGATCATTACATCTGATTTTAACAATCTGCTCATGCCCTTTAATATCTCAATTTCGTGTCCCTCGGCATCTATCTTTATGAATCCAGCTGAATCAACAACATCATCAAGTTTTACACATTTAACTTCAATTCCGGAATTGCCTATGCTGTGCTGCCCCATATGTTCAGACAAATTAAGATTGAGCAAACCGCTTCTGGAACTAATTGCATAATTGTAACATGTTATATTTTTCAAGTTATTCACAATAATATTTTTCTGTAAAATTTCAAAATTTTTTGGTTCAGGCTCAAACGCATAAATTTTTCCAGTCATATTCAAACTTGCAAAGAAAAGTGTATAGAAACCGATATTGGCTCCAACATCAACTATGGTTCTATTTGTCATATTTTTTATTTTGTCTTTAAGAAATCTCATTTCTGATGTTTCAGTATCTTTTGTAATGGAATATCCTCCTTCATCACTATTATCTAAAAACATGCGATATCCAAACACTTCTACATATTCAGGTTTGAATTTTTTTATCAGTTTTCTGTGAGTACTATTAACAAATTGAATTTTTGAAATTCCGGTTCCGTACAAAGACCTTGAAATCCTTTCATAAATACCATGAGCAAAATTCTTAGCTAGTGTCATTCTCATGTTAGAGTTCCATAATTCTATAAAATTTTAGCGTGTTTCCTAAATAATCGTATTTGCTTCTATGGGTTTCCAACGTATTCAAGATTACTTACTAAAAGTTTTTATAAAAATCAAAGTAAATCGGTATATGAAAACAAATTTTGGAAAACACAAGTCCGTAGAAAAGCCAAACACGATATCTGAAATATATGAAAAGAAAGGTACTATGACTGATGAAGAATTTGAGAAGTTTATTATTGAAAGTGGTGCGCGTGGCTCATTTATGATATATAGATCAAAAAATAAAGATGAAGAACTTGGTTTAGACGAATTATAACGAAAATATTCACTGCATGTCTATTCCTACGTCTCAATTACAATTATATGAAGAAATTTTAAAAAAAAAAGCGTATGAAGAATATGAGATCTGGATATCTAATTTTGCATTAAATTTAACAAATATTTGGAAAGAAAAATCTGCATCTGTTCTCGCTTCTCACAAACCTTCAGTTGACAAGTATGGATTGGTGATTGGGAAAGGACCGTCAATCAGAAAAAAAAATCACCTGCAAGTTCTGGCTGATAGTGATTTTTCCGGAACGATCATTTGTTGTGATGGAAAACTGATTGATACATTAAAATCTGGTGTGACTCCTGACAAGTTTCCAAATTTCTATGTAGTTACAGTAGATCCTTTACCTTCAATTAAAAGGCATTATGATAATCCATTAGTAGACAAATATGGTAAAATGATTAAAGGAATCTTTTCTACAGTGTCTCACCCTGATGCAGTAGAACGTGCAAGAAAAACTGGCATGGGTATACATTGGATTCATTCCTTAGTTGATTTGCATGAAGGAAAGAAATCTTTCAACTATATAACGTCCATAATGACAAGATCGAAGAATCACTCTAACGGTTTACCTGCCATCCAAACTGGAGCTAATGTCGGCACTTCCAGTTGGTTTGTAGGATGGAAAATTCTAAAATGTGATAATGTTGGCTTGATTGGTATAAACCATGGTTGGGAAGAAGATGATCCATGGGATCTCATACTCTCTCATACTCTGAACAACAACGAAATGCCAGAAGAACCAATACGGATAGATAGATCAACTGATATGTTCAAAAAACTTTTTCCAAAAGTGTATAATCCAGATCTGAAAACATATTGTATACTCGACCCAATTTTTCAACTATACCGAAGTGCGTTACTAGAGTTCATAGAAAGAGCGCCTTCTTGGCTTACTACCTATAATGCAACGGAAGGTGGCTCAATATTTGGAAAAAGAGTAAACACAATAACACTCAAAGATTTTATCAATAAATCAAACTCTAAGTGATCACTAATGATTAAATAATTACGAGTATAAGTGTCAGTGTGAGAATCTTACTAATAGTTCCAGAAATAAGATTAGATAGTCATCCTACAAACATCCCATTTTGGGCTGGCATTTTATCTGCAATTGCAGAAAACAAAGGCCACGAAGTAGGAATTCTGGATTTAAATGCATTGAGAATGAATTTTGATAAACAGTTTGTTCCGGATGATTTTATTCGCAAAGAAGTTTCTTCTGAAAAATGGGATATGATAGGAATTGGAGGCCTAACAACAACTTATGCCAGAATCAAATATCTTTGTAAATTAATAAAAAAAATCAATTCTGAAGCACTCTTCATTGGTGGCGGTGGCTGGAGTAGCTATAATCCGACTGAAATCTTGCAACTAATTCCAGAACTGGATATAATCTGTATTGGAGAAGGTGAGCTAACATTCTCTGAAATATTGGATGAAATGGCAAAAGGCGGAAGAGACTTTAGAAAAATTAATGGGCTGTGTTTCAGGGATGGAAAATCATTTACTTTTACCCAACCCCGAGCCCTAATTTCTGATCTGAATACTGTACCATATCCAAATTATGACTTGTTGGAACTAAACATCTATTTCAGATATTCGGCTTTACCATATTCAAAAGAATCATACATGTCGAAGCGTCGTCTATCTACGGTCTGGGAAAGAGGTTGTCCAAGAGGCTGTACGTTTTGCTCTCATAACGGAATGTCTCGCATTGATCTACAAAACATCTACGGAAATGGCGATAGAAAGCTTGGTGAAGAGATTGTAAGAATTTCTGATAAAGAAAACAACACCTTTCAATTACCAGCAAGATGGCCGACTCCAAAATATGCAGTTGATAATGTAATATTACTCAAAGAAAAATACAACATAGATTTTTTCATGGCAGTGGATGAAAATATGACTAGTAATAGAAAATGGACAGAAGAATTTTGTTCATTATATGTATCTGAAGGATTACATAAATCTGTTAAATGGGGTACGTTGGGTGATGCACCAAGCGTAGCTACAAAACCGGATCTTGTAAAAATAATGCAAGACTCTGGCTGTACGTATATATCATTTGGATTTGAATCCGCATCTGACAAAGTTCTTAGAGAAGATATCAAAAAAGGTCAAACTCGCGCACATTTGCAAAAAACAATTGATACAATAAAAGCATCTAATCTAAAACCAATAACCACATTCATGATTGGAAATCCTTGTGAAGACATTAATGATTTGATGGAAACTGTAGACTTTTGGATTCAAAATGATGCTGTGGTTGATCCCTTCATCTGTACTCCATACGTAGGAAGTCCGATTTTTTATGATAACAAAGATTACATTCTTGGGCAATATGATGAAAGAATCCGACTAGTTGTAGGAGGAAAAAAACACGCGGATCAAGATTCTCTGAATAAATGGAGACTTATTGCAATGGACAAGTTCATGACAGAATGTGGAGACGCTTTTGATTATACTGCTACTGTTAGTAAATATTTCACAATTCCAGAACTATTTGCATTAAAGAGATTCATGTATAAACATGATACGACAAGAATGTTACAATGGGCGCACCAAAGATATGAAGAAACAGGGTCGAAACAATGGCAACATTCAGAAAAATGGAGTAAATATTGTGCCGTTTGCAAAGCTAGAGATGAGTTGGCTCCAGAAATAAAAAATTGAAACACTAGCTTTGATCCATTTATGAATTCAACTAGTAATCAACGTGGAACAAAAAGAAGGCAAATCTACCAATATCTTAGATACTACTTGATTGGTAGGCACTTTTATGGAATAACTTCATCATTTAGAGTTCTGCCAGATTTTGTAATTATCGGTGCAAAAAGATGCGGCACTACCTCTCTCTATGAGCATTTAGGAGAGCATCCTTCTATAATTCGAGCAAAACGAGACAACCTAGGTTTTTTTAATAACAATTTTCATCTAGGTCTGAATTACTATAGATCATTTTTTCCTACAATCTGGCAGAAAAACAAAAAACGCGCAAAAGAAAATAAATTCATGACATTTGATGTCACGACATCATATTTTCCAAGTCCAAGATCAGCAGTTAACATACATGCATCTATGCCAAAAATAAAACTAATTCTGATAGTGCGAAATCCCGCTGATCGAGCATATTCTGAGTATAACCTGATTAAAGAAGAAAACCAAACATCGTTTGAGAAATCAGTTTTAGACGAAATACATAGGATACAAGATGAAGACAGTCTAATACTTCAAGGAAAAATAAATTATCCGTCAATTGACTCTAATCCTCTTCTTAGAAAAAGCATGTATGCTCAACAGCTTTCTTCATGGTTGAAACTATTCTCAAAAGATCAAATTTTGGTTATTTCTACAGAAGATTTTGCTGTAAAAACTCAAGAAACATATGATGAAATTTTTAATTTTCTTGGATTACAACATCATGATATCCAAAATAATACAAAAATCAATAAAGGCTCATATGTGCCAATGAAACCTGAAACCAGAAAATTACTAATAGATTATTTTGAACCACATAACAAACAGTTTTTTGAGCAAACTGGAAAAACATTTGATTGGAACAAATAATATTCTGTTATTGTTTTTTATTTATTCTATTAAACATGTATAGTACAGCAGAATGTACGTATATTGAGATCACGTAGCTGTAACTTACTCCATTAATTCCATAGGAACTTCCAAAATATAACATCAATG
>Ga0194131_10011015_pt1 | contig 10921 bp, 8 predicted proteins | sample TA2KigO120mmetaG_FD_148631 | JGI IMG/M metagenome (GOLD analysis project Ga0194131, IMG submission 148631) | Freshwater microbial communities from Lake Tanganyika, Tanzania - TA2015053 Kigoma Offshore 120m | ecosystem: Environmental > Aquatic > Freshwater > Lake | place: Tanzania: Lake... | reverse complement strand
AGTACCGCGCCCTCGCCGACGCCGCCGCCAACCGCGTGCGCGCTACCGTCACCACGGCCTCAGCGGCGTCTCCCGCCCTGCGCGCCAAGATCACCCGCAGCTTGAGCGCCTCCACCGGGAAGGACGTGGTCGTCGAGATGAAGGTCGACCCGGCCCTCCTCGGCGGCATGGTCGCCCGTGTGGGCAGCAAGCTCTACGACGCCTCTCTCCGTACTCGCCTGGAGGATCTCCAGGTGACCCTCGCCACCACCGCACTTTCCTAGACCAGGGATCCTTCCATGGACATCCGCGCCGAAGAGATCAGCCAGATCCTCAAGCAGCAGATCAAGAACTACGAGGGCCGCGTGGCCGTCAGCGAGACGGGCACGGTTCTCAAGGTGGGCGACGGTATCGCCCGCATCTACGGCCTCGAGAACGCCCTCGCCGGCGAGATGCTCGACTTCGGCAACGGGCTGAAGGGCATGGTGCTCAACCTCGAGGAAGACAACGTCGGCGCCGCCGTGTTCGGTGACGATCGCACCATCAAGGAGGGCGACCTCGTCAAGCGCACCGGCGAGATCGTGTCTGTCGCCGTCGGTCCGGCCACCCTCGGTCGCGTGCTCGATGGCCTCGGCAACCCCATCGACGGCGGCCCGGAAATCCCGCGCGACATCGTCAAGCCCATCGAGATCAAGGCCCCGGGCATCATCGGCCGCAAGTCGGTGCACGAGCCCATGGAGACGGGCATCAAGGCCATCGACGGCATGATTCCCGTCGGTCGCGGCCAGCGCGAGCTGATCATCGGCGACCGCCAGACCGGAAAGACCGCGATCGCCATCGACACCATCATCAACCAGAAGAACTTCGTGGGCGCCGGCGCCAAGAAGCTGCACTGCATCTACGTGGCCGTGGGCCAGAAGCAGAGCACCGTGGCGCAGGTGGTGGAGAAGCTCAAGAACTACGGCGCGATGGACTACACCACCGTCGTGAGCGCGCCGGCCTCGTCGCCCGCGCCGATGCAGTTCCTGGCGCCCTATACCGGCGCCACCCTCGGCGAGTACTACCGCGACAACGGCATGCACGCGCTCATCGTCTACGACGACCTGAGCAAGCAGGCCGCGGCCTACCGGCAGCTCTCCTTGCTCCTGCGCCGCCCGCCGGGCCGCGAGGCCTACCCGGGCGACGTGTTCTACCTGCACAGCCGCCTGCTCGAGCGCGCCGCCAAGGTGGGCGACGCCGAGGGCGCGGGCTCGCTCACCGCGCTCCCGATCATCGAGACGCAGGCCGGCGACGTGTCGGCCTACATCCCTACCAACGTGATCTCCATCACCGACGGCCAGATCTTCCTCGAGGCCAACCTCTTCTACTCGGGCGTTCGTCCCGCGGTGAACGTGGGTATCTCCGTCAGCCGCGTAGGTGGCTCGGCGCAGGTGGCGGCGATGAAGGCGGTGGCCGGCACGCTGAAGCTGACCCTCGCGCAGTACCGCGAGCTCCAGGCCTTCAGCGCCTTCGCCTCCGACCTCGACGAGGCCACCCGCAAGCAGCTCAACCGCGGCGCGCGCCTCGTCGAGATGCTCAAGCAAGACCAGTACTCGCCGCTCGCGATGGAGATGCAGATCATCCAGATCGTGGCGGGCACCGAGGGCGTGCTCGACGACATCGCGGTCACCGACGTCCGCCGTTTCCTCGGCGACCTCACCACCCACTTCGAGGGGCCGGAGAAGGCCCTGCGCGCGGAACTGGCCGCCAAGTCCACCTTCAAGGGCAACGACCTGAAGGACCGCGTGATCGCGGCCTGCAAGGCCTTCCGCGCCTCCTGGAAGTAGTTCATGGCCTCCCTCCGCGACATCCGCACGCGCATCGCCTCGGTGAAGTCCACCCGGCAGATCACCAGCGCCATGAAGATGGTCGCGGCGGCCAAGTTGCGTCGTGCCACGGAGGCCGCCACCAATGCGCGCCCCTACCAGGAAACGCTGACCGCCACGATCGGCCGCGTCGCGAGCGGAGCGGGTGATATCGAGCACCCCCTGTTGACGACGCGCGCCGCCGTTAAGAAGGTGGTGCTCGTGGTGGTGGGCACCGACCGTGGCCTTTGCGCCGGCTTCAACAGCAACCGCGACCGCAAGGTCGAGGAGCTCGTTCGCAGCCTGCGCGCCGAGGGCAAGACCGTCACCGTGCGCAGCTTCGGCAAGAAGCCCCGCGACTTCCTCAAGGCCCGCGGCGTGGACTCCCAGAACGAGAACGGCGTGGTGGCCGCGAAGTACGCCGCCACCGTCGCCGCGCTCTCCGAGTCGCTCACCACGGGCTTCGAAGCCGGTGAGTTCGACGAGGCATGGCTCTGCTACAACAAGTTCAAGAGCACCCTCACCCAGGTGCCAACCTTCACGCGCATCCTCCCCCTGTCCATCGAGAAGAGCGAGGGCGCCGCGGCCGACTTCAAGTACGAGCCCGACGGCAAGAACATCATGGGCACGCTGCTGCCGCTGTACCTGCGCACGCTCTTGTTGCAGGCCTTCCTCGAGAACGAGGCCGGCGAGCACGCCAGCCGCATGACCGCGATGGACAGCGCCACGCGCAACGCCTCCGACCTCATCGACCGCCTGACGCTCGAGTACAACCGCTCGCGCCAGGCCGCCATCACCAAGGAACTCATCGAGATCATCTCTGGCGCGGAAGCGCTGTAGGAGCCGCAAATGGAAGCCACTGGAACGATCAAGCAGGTCATGGGTCCCGTCGTCGACGTGGAGTTTCCCCCGGGCCAGCTCCCCCCCATCTACACGGCGTTGAAGGTGAGTAATCCATTCATCAGCGACGTGTCCGACAACCTCATCATCGAGGTGGCACAGCACCTCGGCGAGAACACCGTCCGCGCCATCGCGATGGACGTGACCGACGGCCTCAGCCGCGGCATGGCGGTGAAGAACACCGGCAACCCCATCATGATGCCGGTTGGTCCGCAGACCCTTGGCCGCATCCTCAACGTCGTGGGCGAGCCTGTCGACGAGGCCGGTCCCGTCGGTGCCAACCTGCACTACCCCATCCACCGTCCCCCCCCCTCCTTCACCCAGCAGTCCACTCAGGTGGAGATGTTCGAGACGGGCATCAAGGTCATCGACCTGCTCGCGCCCTACGCGCGCGGCGGCAAGATCGGCCTCTTCGGCGGCGCCGGCGTGGGGAAGACGGTGCTCCTCATGGAACTCATCCGCAACATGGCCATCGAGAAGGGCGGCTTCTCGGTGTTCGCCGGCGTGGGCGAGCGCACCCGCGAGGGGAACGACCTGTACCACGAGATGGTGGAGGGCGGCGTCATCAAGGTGGTGGAGGACGACAAGGGCCACCCGGTGAAGGACGATCGTGGTCGCTACAAGCTGATCCCCGAGAAGAGCCAGGTGGCGCTCATCTACGGCCAGATGAACGAGCCTCCCGGCGCGCGCGCGCGCGTCGCGCTCTCCGCGCTCACCATCGCCGAGTACTTCCGCGACGACCAGGGCAAGGACGTGCTCCTGTTCGTCGACAATATTTTCCGCTTCACTCAGGCGGGCTCGGAAGTGTCAGCGTTGCTCGGCCGCATCCCGAGCGCGGTGGGCTACCAGCCCACCCTCGCGACCGAGATGGGCGCGCTCCAGGAGCGCATCACCACCACCAACAAGGGCTCGATCACCTCGATGCAGGCCATCTACGTGCCTGCCGACGACTTGACCGACCCGGCGCCCGCCACCGCTTTCGCCCATCTGGACGCCACCACGGTTCTCAACCGCAAGCTCACCGAGATCGGCATCTACCCGGCGGTGGATCCGCTGGACTCCACCAGCCGCATCCTCGACCCGCGCGTGGTGGGCGACGACCACTACGCCGTGGCCCGCGCCGTGCAGCGCGTGCTCCAGCGCTACAAGGAACTGCAAGACATCATCGCGATCCTCGGCATGGACGAACTTTCCGACGAGGACAAGCTGATGGTGGCCCGCGCGCGCAAGATCCAGCGCTTCCTCAGCCAGCCCTTCTTCGTGGCCGAGAAGTTCACCGGCATGGCGGGCAAGTACGTGAGCAAGGAAGAGTCGGTGCGCGGCTTCAAGGAGATCCTCGAGGGCAAGCACGACAAGCTCCCCGAGGGCGCCTTTTACATGGTGGGCAACATCGACGAGGCCGTGGAGAAGGGCCGTAAGATGTTGGAGAACTAGCCAATGTCGCTCGCCGTACGCGTCGTCACGCCGCGCAAGATCGTCTGGGAGGGCACGGCCAACTCGGTCACCGCCCCGGGCGAGCTTGGCGAGTTTGGCGTGCTGCCGAAGCACATTCCGTTCCTCAGCACGCTCAAGCCCGGGCCGCTCACCATCGACACCGGGAGCGCGAAGCTCAAGTTCACGGTGGGCCTCGGCTTCGCCGAGGCTGGCCCGGCCCAGGTGACGATCCTCACCGAGAGCTGCGACGAGGCCTAGGTCAGGGCGCGGCTCTAGCTGGATTCGGTGGCGGTGCGGATGCTTGCGCCGCCCGCGTTACTTCGCGGGCGCGTTGAAGTTGCGACGGTTCATCCAGTCCTGGAAACCATCGCCCATCCCGGTGCCGGCCCAGGACGTGGTCATCCGCGACACGAACAGCCGGTCCTGGCCAGCGACGATGCTGGGCTTGAGCAAGTCGCGGATCTGCTGCGCCGTGAAGCGCGTCTCGACCATCCAGACCCCACGCATGCGGTTGGACCAGTTGCCGAGGGCCTTGATGGCCTTCTCGAGGTCGCCGTACTGGTCGGCGGGGCGAGCGTTGAGCTCGAGGGTGACGAGGTACATCATGTGGAGAGCTCCGTGGCGGCGCCGCTTAGCGCCCCGGCCCGGCGACCGCCATGCCGGGTCGGGCGAGGATAAGCGGCTGCGTGTCTCTCAAGCTGACGGTCGCCGCGCTGGTGTGGACCGTGGCGCTGATGCTGTCGAGGGCGCTCGGCCTCGTCCGCGACGCGGTGCTGGGGCAGACGCTGGGCGTCGGGATCGAGGCCGACGTGTACGCGGCGGCTTTCCGCATTCCCGACCTGCTCACCTACGTGGTCAGCGGCGGGGCGCTGTCGATCGTGTTCATCCCGATGTTCACGCGCTTCTACTCCGAGGGCGACGAGGAGCGCGCGTGGCGGGCCTACTCCCGCGTAGCCAACTTCATCGTGGTCCTGGCGGCGATCCTCGTGCCGACCCTGCTCCTCGCGATGCCTCGGCTGTGCGCATGGTTCTTCCCTGGCTTCGACGCCGCCGCCCAGGCGCAACTGGTCTTCTTGAGCCGGGTCGTCCTCCCCGCCCAGGTGTTCCACCTGCTGAGCGGGATCCTCAGCGCAGCGCTGGTCTCGCGCGACCAGCACGCCGTGCCCGCGCTCGCGCCGCTCGTCTACAACCTCGCGATCATCGTGGGGGGCTGGGTGGGTGGCGATGCGGAGGGATTTGCCTGGGGGGTGCTCGCGGGGAGCTTCCTCGGCCCCTTCCTGTTGCCGCTCTGGGCGGCTCGCCGCGCCGGTTTGCGGTGGATGCCTCTGCTCGACCTCCGCCACCCGGACTTCCTCGCCTACTTGCGCGGTGCGCTGCCGATCATGCTGGCCTTCTCCCTGGTGGGTCTCGACGACTTCGCGTGGACACACTTCGCGGCGGGCAGTCCCGGGGATGTCGCGACGCTCAGCTATGCGAAGGCCCTGATCCGCGTGCCGATCGGCGTGTTCGGCTTCGCCATGGGCATGGCGGCCTACCCCGAGCTCTCGCGGCTGTACGCGCAGGGGCGGCGCGCCGAGGCCTGGGTGCTGCTGCGCACGGCGACGTTGCGCGCCCTCGTGCTGGCGCTCGGGGCGCAGGTGGTGCTGTCGGCGGCGGGTCCCGAGGCCGGGACGCTGGTGTACTCCGCCGCGCGGATTCCGCCGCAGCGCCTCGACGAACTGGCCGCCTGCCTATGGGCCTTCGCGCTCGCGCTCGGGCCGTGGACGGTCCAGACGCTGGTGGCCCGGGGCTTCTACGCCCGCGGACGCACCTGGGTGCCGACGCTGTGGGGGACGGCGGTGCTCCTGCTGTCGCTCCCGGTATACGCGCTGGGGTTCCAGCGGCTGGGGGCGCTCGGCCTGGCGCTCGCGTCGAGCCTGGCCATCACCGTCTACGTGGTTTCGCTGTACGCCAAGCTCGACCGGGATGTCCGCGAGGGCGAGGGCGTGGGTCGCGACATCCTGAAGCTGTGCGCGGCGGCGGCGCTGGCGGTGGGCGCCGGGCTCTCCGCGCGGGCCATCCTGCCGCCGTTCGCCTACACCCGGCTCGATGCGGCCTGGCGCATCGGGATCATCGCCGTCGTGACCAACACAGTATTCGTGGGCGTGGCGTGGGGGCTCGGCGTCGCGGAGTTGCGCGGCCTCGCGCGGCAGGTGGCGCGCCGCCTTCCCGGCGCAGGCGCGGCGACCGGGGCACCCACGCGCCCGGATAAGCCCGACCCATGAACATCGTCGTCACCGGCAGCAGCCGTGGTATCGGCGCCGCCATCGCGCGCCGGCTCGCGGCTCCCGGGCGCGCCGTCCTCGTCAACTACTTGCAGGGGGAGGAAGCCGCCCGCGCCGTGGCCGCCGATGTGGAGGCCCGCGGCGCCCGGGCAGTCCTCGTCCAGGGCAACGTGCGCAGCGAAGACGACCTGCGCCGGATCGCGGCCACCTTCGACAGCGTCGACGTGCTCGTGCACAACGCGGCCATCGGCGTGCTCAAGCCCTTCGACAAGATCCGCGCCGCCCAGTGGGACCTCACCCTGGAGTCATCGCTGCGGCCTTTCTGGCTGTTGACCAAGCTCTGCCCGCTCGCGGCCGGCGCCGCGGTGATCGGGCTCTCCTCCATGGGCTCGTCGCGACATGTCCCAGGCTACGCGGCCATGGGCGCGGCGAAGGCGGGGATGGAGGCGCTCACCCGCCAGTTGGCGGTGGAGCTGGCGCCACGGGTGCGGGTCAACACCGTCTGCGGCGGCCTCGTGCGCACCGACGCTCTGCGCCATTTCCCCGAGGGCGAGCAGATGGTGGCGCTCGCGTCGCGACACACCCCGCTGGGGCGCATCGCCGAGCCCGACGACATCGCCTCGATTGTGGAGCTGCTGGTCGATCCACGCAGCTACTGGATCAACGGGCAGGTCATCGTGGCCGACGGTGGCTTGTCTGTCCGATAGTCGCGTCACACATTTCCCGGCCCCGTCGTTGTGGCTCGTGTCGGGTCGTGGCAAAATCACGCATCCTGACGCGCACCGCGCGCGTCTTCTCACGGAGCTTCGAATGTCCCGATTCGGTTGTCTCTCGCTCTTCGCCCTTGCCGCCGTCGGCTGCGTCACCGACAACGAGCTCACCTCCAAGGACGATCCCAGCACGCAGTTCGACTCGGGCGGTGACTGGCAGCCTCCCGAAGACACCGACGACACCGACATCGACACCGACAGCGGCGGCGGCACGGTGATGCCCGACTACTGCGACGAGCGCAGCTTCGCCGCCGAGGCGGTGGCGCAAGACGCCGACTGCGAGGGCGGGCCCCGCCAGCCCGACTGGAACCTCGAGGTGCTGTGGGAAAAACAGGTGGGTAGCGGCACCTACAGCCCGCCCGTCGTGGGCCAGGTCACCGACGACAACAGCGATGGCGTCGTGGACGACTCCGACGTGCCCGACATCGTGCTCTTCGACTACGCGGCCGTTCTCTGGGTGGTCTCCGCCGAGGATGGCAGCTCGGAGTGGCAGGCCACGCTCAGCAACTCGATGAACCAGCTTTCCGCGATCGGCGACGTCGACGGCGACGGGCTGCCGAACGTGGTGGCCGACAGCAACTACACCGTCACCGCCTACGACAACGAGGGCCGCGTGGTGTGGACCGGCCCCTCCTCCTACGGCAAGAACAAGGGTACCTGCGGCGCCTTCGGCATGGCCGATCTCGACGGCGACGGCAGCGCCGAGGTGTACCACGGCAGCCGCATCATCGACGGCACCAACGGCGACGTGCGCGGCAACGGCTCCGAGGGCGACGGCCTCGGCGTCGGCAACTCCTACGGCCACAGCATCGCCGCCGATCTCGATGGCGACGGCGTCTGGGAAGTCGTGGTGGGCAACGCGGCCTACGACCCCGACGGCAACAGCGTGTGGGCCAACGGCGAGCCCGACGGCACCGTGGCGGTGGCCGACCTCGACAGGGACGGCTCTCCCGAGGTGGTGTCGGTGGGCAACTACGGCGTGTACACCATGGACGCCAACGGCAACGTGCTCTGGACCTTCGACCTCGGCGGCGGCCTTGCCACCACGCCGGCCATCGCCGACATCGACGGCGACACCTACCCCGAGGCCCTCGTCGCCACGACCAGCGAGCTCTTCGTGCTCGACATGAACGGCAACGAGGTGATGTCGATCTCCGCCCCCGGGAGCGGCAGCGGCCGCGGCGGCGTGTCGGCCTACGACTTCGATGGCAACGGCACCTGGGAGATCGTGTGGCAGGCCCCGACGGCGCTGTTGATCATCGACGGCACGACGGGCGACACCCTCACCGACTACTCGCTCAACGCGCCCACCTGCGCCGGGCCGGTGCCCATCGTCGACGCGGACAACGACGGCGACGCCGACATCATCACCTATGATTCCTCGGGGAAGATCCGCGTCTTGACCGACAGCGCCGGCTTCACCCAGGCCCGCCCGGTGTGGCACCAGAGCGACTACTCGCTCACCAACATCGGCGACAACTCGGAGATGCCGGAAGACCCGGAACCGAACTGGATGGGCGCGAACAACTTCCGCGCCGGCGCCCCGGTGGAGCAGATCAACAGCCTCTACCCGGTGATCCGCGACGTGTGCGCCGACGAGTGCGAGGGCGGCTCGGTGTGGGTGTGGTACTCGGTGGCCAACAACGGGTACTACTCGGTGAACGACCGCCTCGCGGTGGAGTTCTGGGGCGTCACCGACGTCGGCTACACCTTGCTCGGCGAGGCCACCTGGTCGGGTAACGTCGACGCCGGCATGATGACCGAGGCGGACTTCATCCAGCTCACCGGCGTGTCGACCCCGCTCTACGACATCGACGTGCGCATCTCGGGCACCAGCGAGGACTACACCGACTGCGACGACGCCGACGACATCGACAAGTGGGGAAGTCAGATCTGTGAGTAGGGGGGCACCCGCTCGGCGGGTTCCCCCGTGCCGCCCGCTGCCTGACACACCCTGACTGGGCGGTCGCGGGGGACGATCTACCGACGTCGCTTGAGGCCGAGCAACGCGAGCAAACCTGCCGCGCTGCTGCCCTCGCTGCAGCCGCAGGGATCTTCCCCCGGGGGCCTGGCGGTGTCTTGAGGCGATGTGTCGTGGGCGCTGTCGGTCGAGACGGCGCTGTCGGCCGTGTCGCCGGGCGAGCCGGTCTCGCCCGGTTCCCCGGTGTCGGGTGGGCCGAGGGTGCTGAGGTACACGCAGGCGTCGTCCACGTTCCAGCCGCCGGCGGAGTCGTAGTCGTCACTCTCGAGCTCCCAGCTCAGCGTCACCGGGGACGACGAGGGCGTCACCACGGCGGTCTGCAGGAGCCAGTCCTCGTCGGCCGCTACCTCGGTGGTCCAGGACTCGGCCTCGTTGACGTAGAGCCGCGCGTGGTCGCCGCCCTCGGCGTCGAGGGTGAGCCAGCGGCGAAACTGGACCACCAGGGGCCGGTCGACGGGCAGGTCGAGCGGGGGCGAGTAGAGCCGATTGACCACCTCGTAGGGGTAGGCGCCGTCGCGATCGAAGTCGTTTCCCCAGGCGTTGTCACCGGTGTAGGCGCCGTAGGGATCGCCGGCCATGCCCTCGGGCACGCCGAAGGCCCAGTCATCGGCGCTGGTGCCACTGCCGGAGAGCGCGGCGTGGGTGAAGGCTCCGTCGCCGTTGCTGAAGTCCTCGCACCAGCCAGCCTCGGTCTCGCCCACGTAGAAGCTGTGCGCGCCCACCGCGGGGAAGCGCAGTTTCTCGCCGTCGCCCGCCACGGCGACGATCGCATAGGAAACGACGGTGCCGTTGGGCTGCGCGGGGATCACGCCGGTGGCCACGCCGTCGCCCAGCGCGAGCGGCGTGTCCGTCCAGGTGGCGCCGTCGGTCGACCAGGACACGCGCACGGCCCCGAGGTCGAGCTCGATGCAGCCGGGGGCGAGGCTCCTCACGTTGGCAACCACCGCGATGTCGGTGTCGGCCGGCTGGTTCTCGATGGGCGCGTGGGCGAGGGTGGCGGGGAAGCTCTCCACCGCCGGGCCGAGCCCGTGGTCGCCGAAGGCCTCGACCAAGAGGCACAGGTGGGGCGTGCCGTCGGAGAGGTCGGCGTTGTCGTCGTCGGCGAGCATGTACTCGTCGAAGATGGTCTCCAGCGTGGGGCCGCCCACGAGTGCGTCGGCGAGCAACTGCGAGGAAACGGTCCAGGCCTGTCCCTTGTCGCTGGCGCCCTCGCCATGGAGCGCCTGCAGGGCGCCGAGCAGGTCCCAGGCGGCGCCCGAGTAGATGAGGGAGTCCTGGTAGACGTTGTCGCGAATGTCTTCCGGATAGTGCCGGAAGGTCGTCAGATCGCGGATGGCGCGGCCATCCTCGTACCACCCGAGCGCGATCGCCGAGTCGAGCGTCTGCATCGCCGCGACGAGGTCGCCGACCGCCTCGCCGATGGTGCCGTCGACCGTGCCGCTGAGCACGCTGCTCTCGTGGAAACCGTGCCCCCACTCGTGGTAGTTCGTGTCGGCGATCTGCCCGGCGTTGGTGCAGCCGTCGCCCGCCACGCCGAAGTTCACGGCGCCGTCCCAGTAGGCGTAGCAAGTGACGCTCGCGTTCACCTTGGAGCGCACCTGCGTGTCGAGGAAGGCGAGCCCGGGCGCGAAGCTCCGGGCCCAGTCGCGCACCTGGTGGAGGTACACGAAGCTGTCGATCTCGGCCTGCGTGGCGGCGGCGCTGGTGTACAGCGGCGAGGCGCCGTCGATCGGCAGCTGTCCCTCGTCG
>Ga0194131_10011014_pt1 | contig 10922 bp, 10 predicted proteins | sample TA2KigO120mmetaG_FD_148631 | JGI IMG/M metagenome (GOLD analysis project Ga0194131, IMG submission 148631) | Freshwater microbial communities from Lake Tanganyika, Tanzania - TA2015053 Kigoma Offshore 120m | ecosystem: Environmental > Aquatic > Freshwater > Lake | place: Tanzania: Lake... | reverse complement strand
CGGGTGGTGCGGGTGGCGCGGGTGGTGCGGGTGGCGCGGGTGGCGCGGGTGGCGCGGGTGGCGCGGGTGGTGCGGGTTGTGAACGGGGCGTGTCGCCGGACCGGCCCTGCGTACCTTGCCGGTGCCTCTCGCGACACGCCCCACGCGGGTCTACTTTACCCCGACGACCATCCCATCGGGCCCCACGAGGTGCTCGACGCGCGTTTCGCGGAAGCCTGCCTCGCGCATCCACTTCTGGCAGTCGGCGCCGCTGTAGTCGAAGCCATCGGGCGTCTCGACCAGCATGTTGAGGCTCATCAGCAGACCGAACGCGTTGGTGCGGCGGTCGTTTTCGATGAGCGCCTCGTACACGATGAAGGCGCCCCCCTCCGGAAGAGCGTCGTACACCGAAGCGATCAGCCGTTTCTTATCCGCCAGTCCCCAATCGTGGAGGATGTGGCCCATCACGTACACGTCGGCCGGGGGAAGCCTGTCCTTGAAGAAATCCCCGGCGTGGAATTTGAGCCGCTCGTGCAGCCCGTGGGCGCGCACGTATTCCTCGAATACTGGCTGCACCTGCGGCAGGTCGAAGGAGCCGCCGGTCAGGTGCGGATGGGCGCGCGCCACAACCACCGGCAAGCAGCCCTGGGCGCCGCCCACGTCGATGAACGTGCGGTGCCTGTCCCAGGGGAATTTTTGCGCGATGGCGTGCGCCGCGCCCATGCTGATGCCGGTCATCGCCTGCAAGAACGATTTTAACGCGGCCGGATTGGAATAGAGCTCGTCAAAGATATTCTCGCCGGACTCACGCAGCTCGTTTTGCGGGCGGCCGCTGCGCAGCCCGTCGGTGAGGCCGCCCCAGGCGCTCCACAGGCGCTGGTTGGCCATTTCCAGGACCCCGCCCAGGTACGACGGCTTCGCGCGGTCTAGAAAAAGATCCGTTTCTGGAGTATTCGAATACACGCCGTCGTGGCGCTCAAGCATTCCCAGCGCTACCAGCGCGTCGAAGAAATCCAGCGCCGCGCGCTCGTGCAATCCGAGGCGCGCGCGCAGCGACTCCGCGGTCAGCGGGCCCTGGCCCAGCTCGGTGAAAACCCCCAACTCCACCGCGCTTAGAAGCGCCTTCGCCCCCCAGAACCCGAGTCCAAGCTGCAGAATTCTCGACGGGGTCACCTCAGTCGTCGTCGTCATCACAAGCAGCCTCGGGAGCCCGTCCTGCCTCTCGCCGCAACGGAAAGGGCGCCGTGCGGTCGCGGAAGTCCACCACGGTGACCCCGTCGGCCTCGCAAAGGTGGTGGTAGGGCATGCGGCGCGTCGGCACTTCCTCGAACCGGTCTTCGGACAAAACCCGCACTTCGTTCAATACCAGCGACTCGCCGTAGTAATGTGGATTGTCCTGCGCGGGACGGAGAAGCGTTCCGTCGCGCTCGATGAACGGCCCGGCCCCGCGCCCGCCGGTGAACGGCCGATCCTCGTACAGGCGTTGCTCGTTGACCGGGTGTGGCGTCCACACGTCGCTGAGCAAGCGGTCTGAGTAGAATATGCAGAGCCTCCGCCGATCCGTCCGACCCAGCGAGGTGAACATCCACCAGTGGCCGTCGCGGCGCAAAAGCGTCGTGTCGGCCGCGTCCACCCCCCCGCATCAGCACGCCGCACGGCTCCCAGCGGTCCGCAAGCCCGGTGCACCGGTAAATCTCGATCGTGGAGTTGCGGCAGGTTTCCGGCACCATGTAGAGCACGCCGCCATCCTCCACCAGAAAAGGATAAGACAGGTGATAGGGCCGCTCCAGCGCCACGCGCGGCGTTCCCCCGAGCGGCATCGTGCAGATGCGTGCCATATCCCGCAAATACGAGTAGTCCTTGAAAAACAGATGCGGCACGCCCTCCCGTACGATGACGAAAGGGTCGGCATAATAATGAAGGGCCGGCGCAATCACCGCGCCCCATTGCAGCACCTGAACCTGAAAATGCTCGCGCGCCAGGCGTAGAAGGCCGCCGAGTCTTACCACCAGGAGCAGGGGGCGGGCCGATAATGGTTCATGTTCTGGGCGCAGGCAGCTCGGCGGGGACGCCACACGCCACACGCAGCGGATTTCGCCAGTGAAACGGCGCATCCTTTTCCCCCGCCGCGGGTCAAAGCACGCGTCATTCGCCTGCCGATCGCGTGACTCGGCAAGCCCCGAAGGAGCTTCACATGAAGAGCGCCGTCATTACCCTCGCGCTGGCCGCGACGCTGGCCGGGCCGGCTTGCGCGGCCCCCATGTTCTCCGACGTCCCGGCCAACCACTGGGCCTACGACGCCGTGCAGGTGCTGGCCGCCAAAGGGATTATCGAGGGCTACCCGCCGGAGACAAAAGCCAGGCCGGCCAACTTCGTGCAGCCGGCCCCGAAGAAACCCGCGCCGAAGAAGCCCGCGCGGTAGCTACTTGCCGATGTTGATGAGCTTGATCTGGCCTTCCTCGCGGGGCATGAACACCACGAAGCCGTAGGTGCCGAGGAGCGCGCGCTGGAGGCGGCCGATGCGCTTCACGCTCTTGCCCGACTCGGTGAGGATCTTCAGCGACAGCTTTTCGGGAATCTTGCCCTTCGTCGCATGGAAGGTGCCGCCGATCGCGTACTGATCGCCCACCTCGGCCACGCCCAGTTTGGTCAGCGACAACCCGGCGCGGACCACCGAGTCCGAGATGTTGACCACCATCACCTCGTGGGGCGCCTGAGAGCGCGACGAAGAGGTGAGAATCACGATGAGCGCCGCGCAAAGGGCGCTGACGGCCAGTGCACGCATGGGGCGAGTTCCTCCGGGAGATTGGTCGCCAGAACCGACACACCGTGGCCCGGAAAGTTTCTCAGGTGGTGCCGAACTTGCTCCGCAGGCGGTCGTACTCTTCCTGGGGGAGGTGGTCGCGGAGGTTGTCCATCGCCTCGTCCTTGTTGACCTTCTTCTCCTTCGAGTAGGCCTTGTGCGCGCTGGAGCTGGCCTGCTTGAAGACCGCCTTCATCTCCTCGCCGGTGATCTGGCCCTGGCTCTGGAAGTAGCGGATGGACACTTCACCCAGCCCGTACGTCCAGCCGTAGATGAACGGCGCGCTGACCAGCTTGCCCACGATCGGGAAGAGGTTGGCCACGATGAGCATCGTCACCTGACCGAACACGCTGACCCCGCTGGTGGCCGCAATGTACGCGAGGATTTTCTCCGGCGGGTCCTGCACCCCGAAAATGCGCGCCACGGACAAGACCATGGCTGACTGCACCGGAATGAGCAACACCAGGTCGCCGAACGGGATGGGCATCAGCACGATGCCCGCCGCCCACAGCGAGAAGTTACGCACGCTGGCCCGCGCGCGGGTGACCGGATCCTCTTCCAGCGCGGCGAACAGCGGCCGCTCAGTGTCCGCGGAGGGTGGCGTGTAGGGCGTCGCCGCGGCCGGCGCCTTGGGCGCCGCGGGCGTGCGCTTCGGGGCTTCCTTGCGCCCCGCCGAGTGGACCGCGGGCTGCACGCCGACGGCCTTGTTGCGGCCCGACGGTGCAGGCTCGGCGGGCGCCTCGGTGGCCTGGCCTTGATACGGGTTGGCCGGCCTGGCATTGTCCTCGTAGGAATATCGAATCGAGCTCTTTTGCAACAGCCGGCCGCCGCACTTGTTGCAGAACGTTGCCTTCTCGCTGGCGGCCGAGCCGCACTTGCCACAGAACCTCGCCATAACCCCGAGATTTTCGGGGTTGCAGGGGCGAATCCTCTGCCTCACGTCTTGGCGCGCAACCGTTGCCGCAGCACGTGCCAGCGGCGGAAGTGGAGCCACGTGGGAATCGAGAGCGCCACGCAGGCGCCCAGTGACGCCAGCATCACGGCCACCGTGAGAGGATTGCGCGGACCCATCAGCGCGGCGCAGGCAATGCTGCACACAATGGCGGTCACCACCGCGATGCCGAGCATGTCGCGCCAGGACTCGGTGGCCATGCGTTGCTGCTCGAGCCGGCGCCGCGCGACGCGCTCTTTGCCCGACACCCGCAGGGTCATGCGGCGCCCCGCGGGCAGCAGCCCGGGACGCGGCGCGGGCATTTCTTTTCGACGCGGACTGGGACTCATCAGGCGACTCCTCCTTGAATCAGGTTCAGCCCGTGCCCTCAGTGTACAGCGACCGTCTGAAAAAAACTTGAAATTACATCAACGGCGCCGCCCACGGTAGGACCGCCTGATCCCGGGACTATCCTTCTCGGCGCGAACCCCTGGTGCATGCCTACCGTCATCGAACCCCATCTTGCCCAGAAGCTCGACGCCATGCGTGCGGTGCACGCGCTGCCGGGGCCGCTGATCGAGCGTTTCGGTCAGGTTCTCGCGAGCGCTGGCCGCTGGGACGTCTTCCGCATGAACCCGCTGCGCTTTGCCGACGCGCACGGCTTCACGCACCACGAGTGCACCGACTTGATGGTCCTGGCGGCTCGCGTGGGCCTGCTCGACTTCGACTGGAACCTGCTGTGCCCGGCCTGCGGCGGCGTACAGGTGAGCGACGCCAGCATCGACGACCTGGGGGGCGACTCCTATTGTCACCTGTGCGAGGTGGAGGTTCCGATGGTGCTCGACGAGCAGGTGGAAGTGTCGTTCACCATCAATCCTGGCGTGCGCGCGCCGGAAATTGATCCGTTCGCCAACGTCGAAAATTATCTGCGGGCAAACTTCTCCGAGAATTACGAGAAGTCACCGGAGCTGGACGCCTATGTCCGCTCCTGCGTGCTCGACTACTTCGTGGTTGAGCCGATGGGGATGGTCCAGGTCGCCGTTCGCATGGAACCCGGCCGCGGCCTTCATCTGGTCTGCCTGGACCGCCACTCGGCAACCTGGATAAACGCGGTCGGAGAGCCTGACCCGGCCGGCGACATGGTGTCTGTGGAGATCGGCGAAAAAGGGCTTCCCCCGGCCTCGCTGAGCGTGCCGCCGGGCCCGGTCACCCTGCTGCTGCGCAACACCACGGCCACTCGCAGCGGTGTCCTCACCCTCGAGGTTGATCACGCCCGCGTGTACCAGATCATCGACGCCCACCCGACCCGTGAGCACGCCTTCATGACCGGCAAGATGCTGCTCAACCACCAGCTCTTTCGGGAATTGTTCCGCGTGCAGAGCCTGAACCGCGGCCTGCGCCTGAACATGCGCAGCCGGACCATCCTGTTCACCGACCTGCGCGGGTCGACGGCGCTTTATGACCGCATCGGGGACCTGCGCGCGTACGAGTTGATCCAGGATCATTTTCGCATCTTGTCCGGCGCCGTCCGAACCCACGCCGGCGCCATCGTGAAAACCATGGGCGACGCGGTGATGGCCACGTTCTCCACGCCGCGCGACGGCATTCTCGCCGCCACGGCGATGGCCCGCGGCATGGAGACCCTCATGCACGAGGATGCCGCCGACCTGGGCATCAAGATCGGCCTGCACGAAGGGCCGGCACTGGCCATCAACGCCGAGGACCGCATCGACTACTTCGGCCAGACGGTGAATATCGCGGCACGCGTCCAGGGACTGGCCCAAGCGGGTGAACTGGTGGTAACCGAGTCCACCCATCGGGCGGTCGGCGTGGAAAAGGCGCTGCGCGAGGCCGGCGTGCTCAAGGAGACGGTGGACGCGAACCTGCGCGGCGTGGCCCAGGCCACCCGGGTCCTGCGCTACGGACTGTAATTACTGCGAGATCAACTTGCGGATATTCCCATATTGCCTGATTTTGAACCAGGTCAAATCTCCGCGCCGCCAGTATTCCAAGGCCACTCCGAGCATGCGGATGAGATTGGCCACCCAGGCCGTGTTGTATAGCACGTTGATCCACGGCTTGCGCTTCCAGAAGCCGCGCGTGTCGAGCAGCCAGCGGATCACCTTCTTGGGCACGAAGTCCTTGCTGACCAGCGAGTAGATCGCCAGGTAAAAGCGGTCCTCGTCGCTGCGCGGCCAGTCCATGCTCACTCGGAACTGCTTCCAGGCCTTGGTGGAGCGTCCCTCGACCTCGTCCGGCCGCAACGCGCCCGACGCCAGCAATTGCTTCGTCAACATGGTTCCCGGGAAATAGGTCAGCGAATAAAAATAAATTTTGTAGGGCCGCTCCAGCTCGAGCATGAAGTCGGCCATCTCCAGCTTCATCTCTTCGGTCGCGTGCGGATTGTCGATGATCACGTCGTAGATCATGTCGAGCTTGAGCCGCTTGTTGAACTCGCCGAACTTCAGGATGGACTTGTTGCCCGGCGCCCGGTTGTAGATTTCCTTCGACTCCTTGGCGGAGCCTGACTCGATGCCGGTCTGCACACGGAACAGCCCCGCGTGCTGCAACTGCTCCAGCAGATCCTCGCGCAGCATGGGCGGGATGAGCAGGCACTCGAACGGCACGTCGATATTCCGCTTCCACTCCGCGCAGAACTCGTTGAGCCAATCCTGGCCGAACGCAAACGAAGTGTCGTCGTCCACTTTCACATGGCCCAGCCGCTTGAACTTGCGCTTGACTTCCAGCATCTCGCCGATGATGTGCCCCACCGAGCGGTGCCGGTAATATTTCTTTCCCTTCTCCTCGTAGACGTCGCGCAGGATGCTCACGTAGCAATAGCTGCAATTGTAGGGACAGCCGCGCGAGAAGTAGATGCGGTACTCGGCGGTCCGCAGCCAGGGTTCCTCGATGGTGACCCGGTTGGCCTCGACGTAATATTTCGTCTTCTCGTCAATATCCGGATAGGGCAGCCAGTCGAGATTCTGGAGCAGGGGGCGCAGCGGATTTTTGTAGACCTGCCCGTCCTTTTTCACCCAGATGTTGCGCACGTCGGTATAGTCCTCGCCGCGCGCCATGCGCTCGACCAGCTCGAGCATGGCCTCCTCGCCCTCGCCCACGCACAGCATGTCGCAAGCGTCCTCGATGCACTCCTCGGGCACCGAGGTGGGATGGATGCCGCCCCAGATCACCGGCGTCGACGGAAATTCCGCTTTGAGACGCAAGGTCAGGTCCTGCGCCATCTGGTAGAGCGAGGACATGAAGCCGACCCCGATCAGATCAGCCTTTTTCTCGCGCACGATGTTCATCACGATGCCGAACTCGGTTTCGCTGGGCATCTCCAGCAGGTTGTGCCGCCAGTCGCGCAGGAAGACGCAGTACACGTTGAAGCCGGCCCGCTTCAGCGTGGCGGACACGTAGCGGATGCCGGCGTTCTCCACGCTGTAGATGGTGATCAGGACAATGGTGAACGGCTTGCGCGGGGCCTCGGCGCCGCCCGACCGCTCGCGCGCCACGGCGGTCGTCATGACGCGGCCTCCACGACCGGCTGGGACGCGGCCGACGCGTCGGGCTCCAGCGGCTGCCCGGTCAATTCTTCCGCCGTGGGGATGACCGCCGGCCGGCCGTGCGGCATCTGGCAGGCCACCATCTCCCAGAACGAGCGGGGATGCGTAAAAGTGAGCGCCACCTCGGTCCAGCAGGGCCGCAGGCACGCCTTGCAGGGTCGTGAGGTGGCGGCGCACTCCGCCTGGAACGCCGCGTCGCGGAACCGCGCCGGGAAGTCCTCGGCGTAGGCCAGCACGTCCCGCTGCGAGCCACCGGTCCCCTGGTACTTGTGGCACACCGAGAAGCGGCCCTCCGGGGATATCGAGAAATACAGCGAGCCCGCCAGGCAGGTCCAGTCGGCGCCGCCGCCCTTCAAATACTTCAGCGACTTCTCCAGGAACGGCGTGCTGGAGAAGATCCGCCGCCCCTGCCGCTTCATTTCAATCAAGCGTCCGTACATCTCTTCGAGCTCGGGGAAATCCGGCGGTGCGAAGAACATGTCGTCCGCGCGCTCCTTTTCGATGATTTTCCCGGCATATTCGTGCACTTCCAGCGGAATAAACGAGATCCAGAAGCCCAGCCGCTCGGCCAGGTCGACCATGCGGGGCAACTCCTGGAGATTGGCGCGCGACACCACGCAGTTGATGTTGCCCATCCCGCCGCGCTTCGCGATCACGCGGGAAAAGCGTCCGATGGTCTCCACCGCGGTGTTCCACACGTCGTCCTTTTGACAGATGTCGGCGAAGCGCGCCGAATCCATGGTGTCCAGGGAAATGGAGACGTGCTTCAAGCCCGTCGCGACGATCTCGTCAAGAAACTTCTGGTTGTACGCGGACGTGCTGGTGCGCGTGTACCCGTTGGTCAGCATGCGTACCTCGATGCCCTGGTCGAAGAAGGTGCGGATGATCTGCGGCAGGTCGTCGCGCAGCAGAGGCTCGCCGCCGCCCAGGCTGACCACGCCGGTGCCAAGGTCGCGCAGATTGCGGGCGATCTGCCGGATCTGGTCGGGGCTTACCTCGGAGCGCTTGTCACCCATTTTCCAGATGCCGCACATGCGGCAGGTGAGGTTACATCGATGCGTGACGCCAAAGTGAACGTAATACGGGGTGCGGCGCGTGACCAGGGCGGAAATGAGCGATGCGACGCGCATGGCCTATCCCACCTTGACGGCTTCGGAACCGCTGCCCCGCTCCTCGTCTTTCCAGGGACGGGCGATGTTCCAGCCGGCCTTGAGCTTGCGGGCGAAATCCTGGATGTTGCGCACCTCGAGCAGCTTGCGGAACATCTGCTTGGGGCGGATGTAGAACCGCTTGAAGGCAATTTCCAGCAACTCGCTCAGCTCGGATTCGTTGAGGTGCTCGGTCCACACTTGAGGCTTGAAACCCGGCCGCGGGTTCAAGATGAACGAGCGCCAGTGATCCGGATCCACGATGCCCTTCTTGATGCCCTCGGCAAAAATATCCGTGTCGGGATAGGGCACCATCAGCCCGAACAGCACGTAATCGGGGTCCAGGTCGATGGCAAACTGGATGGTTTCGAGCACGTCCTCGCGGGTGCGCTCGTGCGGGCAGCCGATCATGAAGTAGCAGACGGTGGCGATCTTCGTCTTCTTGAGCATCTCGAAGCCGTGGCGCACCTTTTCCACGGTGAGCTGCTTGCGCAGGCCGCGCATCCCCTCGTCGTTGCCGGCCTCCACGCCCACGTGGATGCGGGTGCAGCCGGCCCGCTCCAACAGGTCCAGCAATTCGGGCCGCAGCAGGTTCACCCGGGCGCGGAAATTCCAGCGCACCTTGAGGCCCCGCCGCAAGATTTCCTCGCAGATGCCCTGCACGCGGTGGCGGTCCACATTGAAGGTGTCGTCGATGAAATAGATTTCCTTGATGCCCAGCGCGGAGCAGGCTTCCATCTCGTCCACCACGTTGGCCGGCGAGCGCCCGCGAAACGTCTTGCGGCCGGGCGTGTTGCAGAAGTTGCAGTTGTACGGGCAGCCGCGCGACGAGATCAGGCTGGTGGCGGTCACCTCGTGGCCCAGCACGTAATAGTAGCTGTGCACGTTGAGTATCTGTCTGCGAGGGTGGGGAATGCTGTCGAGATCTTCAATCGTGGGCTGCGGGCGAGTGCGCGTCGCCTTCCCGTCCTTGCGGTACACCACGCCGTTCACCGCGCCCAGGTCGCCCCCTGTGGCCAGCGTGTTCAGCACGTTGGCGAACACGACCTCACCCTCGTTGGGCACCGCGCCGTCCACTTCAGGGAAGTGCAGCGATTCCAGCGGGAACGAGGTCACGTGGGGGCCGCCCCACCACACCTGGATGTCCTTGCTCACCCGCTTGGCGGTTTGCGACACCAGGAGAATATCGACGAGGTCGTGGGTGTGCCCGGTGACGCCGACCACGTCCGGTTGCTCGGACGCGATGATTTTCTCCAGAGCCTCGTGGTGGATGTGATCCGCCTGGCAATCCACGATCTTCGCCGTGTGCTCGGTGTGGTGGTGCAAGTAGGACTCCAGGTACAGCAATCCCAGCGGCGGCATGGAATTGATCTCGGCGTTGACCGGCGTCGGCACCTCCGAGTAGATGCTGTTCGCGCGCGGCGGATTGATCAGCAGAACTTTCACGCCTGTCCCACCTTCTGCATCGAATTGCACGCCGCCGGCACCGGCAGCGGACTCTCCCGGTCGAGCAGGGGCACGCCGTTGAACTTGCGCGATCCCATCGCGGCGGCCCATTCCAGGATGGTCCCGAAATGCAGCGAAAAAATCAAATTATACTCGGAGAAACAGGTGGCCAGGCAGGAGTGGCACGGGATCGGCTTTAGCGATTTGTACGCCTGCTCGAAGCCCACTTCCAGGAAATTCGGCGCCGGAATCTCGCCCACCAGCAATGAGCAGGGATACACGGTGCCGTCGCTGTCCACGTTGCAGTAGAACTTGCCGGCCGAGCAGTTGAAGTGCTTCGAAGGTCCGGGCTGGGCGATTTTCGAGTAATCTTCCCAGTTCAGCAGATGCTCGAAGCAGGCGGCCGAGGTTCCGATCTTGCGCCCGGCCTTTTTGGCGGCCAGCAGGCGGCGCAGCACGTCGCGATACTCGGCGTCGGTGGGCAGCATGTCCCTGGCTCCGGGCGCAGCCATCACGTCGTTGTGGTGCAGCAATTGGAAGGTGGGCATGAAGCCCATCTCGTCGGCCTTGTCGAGAATCCAGTCGATGGAGTTCAAGTTGTGCTTCGTCACCACCGTGATGGTCCACAGCGTGGTGCCTCTGGGAACCGCCTCCAGCCCTTTCATCAGCTTCCGCCACGAGCCCGGCTCGCGGTTCGCGTCGTGTGCCGTCTCATCGCCGTCGAGCGACACGATGAGGTGATCTAGATCTTTGAGGGAATCCCAGCGCTTGTTCAGCAGGTAGCCGTTGGTGTCGAGCGTCGTGTACAGCCCTTTTTCATGCGCGTAGGACACGATGTCGCCGATGTCCTTGCGCAGCAATGGCTCGCCGCCCCAGATGCCGAGGCGCTGGGTGCCCATGGCGGCGATCTGGTCGACCAGCGAGAACATCTGCTCGGTTTTCATGTACGCGATGTCGCGCTCGGGAATCTGGCAGTAATGGCAACGCGCCTGACAGCGCGAGGTCACCGACAGCACGACGAACAGCGGATAGTCGACGCCCAGCGTCTT
>Ga0194131_10011012_pt1 | contig 10922 bp, 13 predicted proteins | sample TA2KigO120mmetaG_FD_148631 | JGI IMG/M metagenome (GOLD analysis project Ga0194131, IMG submission 148631) | Freshwater microbial communities from Lake Tanganyika, Tanzania - TA2015053 Kigoma Offshore 120m | ecosystem: Environmental > Aquatic > Freshwater > Lake | place: Tanzania: Lake... | reverse complement strand
CCGTATAAAACAGGATGATCGACGACACCAATAGCGGCAGCGCGAAACGTTTTTCGCGGCGATAAAGGCCGGGCGCCACGAATGCCCAGACCTGATAGAGCACATAGGGCATGGCTGCGAACAGCGCGACGAAAAACGCCAGCTTGAACGGCGTCATGAAGGGCGAGATCACGCTGGTGGCGATCAGCGACGAACCGACGGGCAGTTTGTCGATGAGCGGCTGCGCGACCAGCGTGAATACTTCGTTGGAAAAGAACGCGATTGGCACAAAGGCCACGATGACCGCCAAAAATGCGCGTAGCAAGCGATCGCGCAACTCGAGCAGATGCGAGATCAGCGTACCTTCGGCGAGTTGTTCGGGCTCGCCGCTCATGGCGTGCTGTCAGGCCCTGCTTTGGGCGCGGGTTCCGCGGCAGACGGCGTAATTGACGCGTCTACGGGCGCTGTCGCGGCAGGAGCAGGTTCGGCAGGAGCAGGTTCGGCAGGAGCAGGTTCAGCTGCGGGCGTTGTGTTCGAAGACGTCGCTGCTGCACGGCGGCGACTGCTCTCGGCCGCTTCGTCTTCGAGTTGCTCGCGAAACTGTCGGGCCATGGCGCGTGCGCGGCCCATCCACCGGCCGATCTCGCCAACGACTTTGGGCAATTTTTCGGGGCCGAGCACGAGCAGCGCGAGGCCCATGATCAGCAGCAGTTCGCTGAAGCCGACTTCGAACATGTTTTCTCAGGCCCGCAGGCGGCGGGCGCAATCAGTCGTTGCGATCGGCAGGCTTGTTCGCCGCGGTCTTAGCCGATGATTCCGGAAAATCCGCGTCGGCCGCTTCCTGCTTGATCTGCTTCAGGCTTTCTTCGGCATCGCCATCGTCCATGCCTTTCTTGAAGCCTTTGACGGCCGCGCCGAGGTCGGCGCCGATGGAGCGCAGTTTCCTCGCGCCGAACACCAGCAGGACCACCAGCAGGATGATGATTAATTCGCGCATTCCGATTCCCATAGCGACCTCTGCTATCTGCGGCGTTGACGATGTGCCGATGTTAGACGTTTTCCGGGGTTTGCAGCCAGAACGTCACGGGACCGTCATTCACCAGGGCAACCTGCATGCGGGCACCGAAGCGGCCGGTGGCGACCTGCGGATGGCCGGCGCGTGCGATAGCGCACAGATGTTCGAACAGACGTGCTGCCTGGGCAGGTTCCGCTGCCGTGCTGAAACCTGGCCGATTCCCCTTGCGGGTATCGGCTGCGAGGGTGAATTGCGGCACCAGCAGCAAGCCACCCCCCGTATCGCTCAGTGACCGGTTCATGCGGCCTTCGGTATCGGCAAACACCCGGTAGTCGAGCAGGCGCTCGAGTAACCGCTGCGCGGTCTGCTCGTCATCGGCCGGGCGCACGCCGACCAGAGCAAGCAAGCCTGGTCCGATGGCGCCAATTCGCTCGCCCGCGACGCTGACGCTGGCTTCGGTGACGCGTTGGATGAGGGCGATCATGCGACCCCTGATCGGTGGCAATTCAGGCGCCGAAACCTTAACATCGCGGCCTGTTTTTTGCTTGATACGGGTTCCGGGGGTTACGGTGTCGAAGTTCCTCGTGGCGCTTTCCTTGGTCGCGGCGTTGGCCGCACCGTCCGCGTTCGCTCAGTCCGAAGGTAACGCCGAACGTGGCGCGAAACTCGCGTACACCTGCCTCGGCTGCCACGGCATCCCGAATTACCGCAACGCTTACCCCACCTACAGCGTGCCGAAGTTGCGGGGTCAGCATCCCGAGTACCTCGTGATCGCATTGCAGGCCTACCGCAGCGGTGAGCGTAGCCACGCCACCATGTATGCCAATGCGGCGAACTGGACCGATACGCAGCTGGCCGACATGGCCACCTTTCTTGCCGGCCCGGCAGTGCAACCGACCTCGTCATCGCAGCCGGTGGGCAAGGCTCCCGAAGCGGCGCAGACCTGCGTGGCTTGTCATGGCAGCGACGGCGTCGGCATCACGCCGCAATACCCGACGCTCGCCGGCCAGCACCCGGACTATCTGGTGCGCGCGCTGACCGACTACCAACGTGGCGGGCGCAAGAACGCGATCATGGCGGGCTTTGCGTCGCAGCTTTCGGCAGCAGACATCAAGGCCATCGCCGCTTACTACTCGGCGCAGCGCCCGGGTCTAGAGACATCGAAGCGGCCGGCGCCCGCTACCGCGAAGCGCTGATCCGCTCCAAAAAGGTCGCGGCGGTTTTCAAATAAAAGTCGCGGTTGTTTTTCTTGCGGAAGCCGTGACCTTCATCTTTGGCCGCGAGGTACCACACCTCGCCCGCCTGCTCGCGCACTTTCTTCACTAGTTGCTCGCTTTCCGAGGCGGGTACGCGCGGATCGTTGAGGCCTTGCACTACCAGCAAGGGTCGGCGGATGGCGCTGGCGCGCTCCAGCGGTGAAATCCGGCGCAGCAACGCACGCATCGCAGGATCACGTTCATCACCATATTCGGCACGGCGCAGATCGCGGCGGTAGCCTGCGGTGTTGGTGAGAAAAGTCACGAAGTTGCTGATGCCCACGACGTCGATGCCACCTTGCAAGCGATCGCCGTAGGCGATCAGCGACGCGAGCACCATGTAGCCGCCATAAGAGCCGCCCATCACGACCACGCGATCGGCATCGAGATCGGGTTGCGCGGTGATCCACACCAAAAGTGAACCGATGTCGCGCACCGAGTCCTCGCGCAAGCGACCGTTGTCGAGCATCGTGTAGTTGCGGCCATAGCCCGTCGAACCGCGCACGTTGGGCTGGATCACGGCGTAGCCGAGCTCGGCCGTGAGGTATTGCAGGAAAGGGCTGTAGCCCGGTCGCGATTGACCCTCGGGACCACCATGAATATCGATCACCACCGGATGACGTCCGGGCTTGGCGGGTTTTTGGATCAGGGCGGGGATACGCCTCGGTGCGCCGCCGATCCGATCCCAAGTCGGATAACGAAACACCTCCATGGGCGACAGACGCGCCGGGTCGACCAGCCCCACTTCGCTCGTCGTCCACCGTGTCGCCTGCTCGGTCTCGATTTCATAGGTCCAAGCGTCGCGCGGCGCGGTCGGCGTTTCGAGCGTCATGCCGAGCTTCGTGCCCTGACGATCGAAGCGCAGGTTGTAGAGGATGCCCGGCGGTAGGCCTTTGGCGGTGCGCGTGGTGCCGGCGCCGAGATCGGCGATGCGTAGTTCACTGTAGCCATCGACGTTGGCGACATAGGCCAGCCATCGACCATCGCTGCTGACCTCGAAGTCGTCGATATCCCACGGCAGGTCGGCGGTCAGGGTGCGCAGATTGCCGTCAAGCAAATCGAGGTAACGCAGCTGCCGAAACTCACCGCCGAGGTCAGCGCTCAGCCAGATACCGCGACCGTCGGCGGCGAAGCGCGCGCTGCCGATCCCGGTTTGCGGCGCAGGCTTGGCCGGATTCGCCGCCAGCACCACGGCCTTGAACGCACCGGTCGCGAGGTCAGCGACATACAAAGTGGCATCGGTCACTGATCGATAATCGAGCAGCAATAATCTTTGACCATCCGCCGACCAATCAAGTGGTGTCCAGGTTTGACCCTGCGAGGCGATCACCAGTCGCGGCGCAGCATTGCTGGCAACGTCGACGATGTAGACGTCCTGATTCACGCCATTACGCGCATTGCCCTGGAAGGCAATGTAACGACCGTCGCGCGACCACAGCGCACCGCCGTGTCGCGACTGCCCGTCGGTGAGGCGACGAACCTGGCGGGTGTCGAGATCTTGCAAATAAAGTTGCGCGTTTTCGTTGCCACCGCGATCGCGCGCGAACAGCATTTGCCGGGCGAGTGAGGCGGGGTTGGCGCTCGCACTCGCGGCGGGGTCGCTATCGAAAGTCAGCTGACGGCGATCAGCGCCGGGTTTTGCCACGTGGTGTATTTGCTCGGCATCGCCGAAACGCGTGCTGATAAGGATGCTGCCGTCAGGCAAGAAATCCTGAAAGCTCGCGCTGCGTCCGCTGAGCCAGCCATCAAGTGTGGCGAGCACGCGCGGCGAGTGTTCGGGAACCCCATCAAGCACTAGGTTGCCGCGGGTTTCGCGCGCCGCGGCGCCGCTCGAGCTGCTGAGCAGCAGGATCGTCAGAACGAAAAGTGCGCGCAGCAGGCCGGGCGCGCGGCCGATGTCAGGGTAGGGCATGTCTGCTATGGTGCCCGACCTCCAAATACACTCCAATCCCACGGCCCAATTCCACGGTCAATCTTGCGGCGGAGAGACGATGGCTGACCCGCGCCTGAAACGGAAACTCGATGCCGGCGATTTCATCGTCGCCCCCGGGGTGTTCGACATGATTTCGGCGATGCTCGCCGAGCGCGTGGGTTTCGATGCGGTCTATGCCTCGGGCTTCTGGTTGACCGCCTCGCACCTCGGGATCCCCGATGCTGGGCTCGCGACCTACACCGACATGATCGGGCGTGTTGCCAAGGCCGTCGAAAAATCGACGGCACCGGTGATCGCCGATGCCGATACCGGCTTCGGCGGTCTGTTGAACGTGCAGCATACGGTGCGCGGCTACGAGCGCGCCGGGGTGAGCGCGATCCAGATCGAAGATCAGGAATTCCCAAAGAAATGCGGGCATACGCCGTATCGGCGGGTCATTCCGCTCGCCGACATGGTCGCCAAGGTGAAGGTGGCGGTCGACTCGCGACTCGATCCGAATTTTTTGGTGATCGCGCGGACCGACGCTCGCACGGGTCTCGGTTTGGAGGCAGCGATTCTGCGCGGGCAGGCCTATGCCGCGGCCGGTGCCGATATCGTATTCGTCGAATCGCTGCAGTCCGAGGACGAGATGCGTCGCGCCTGCGCCGAGATCGCTGCGCCGTTGATGGCGAACATGTCTGATGGGGGTAAGACGCCGATTCGCCCTGCGCGCGAGCTTGCGGCGCTCGGCTATCGTCTGGCGATTTGGCCCGCGTTGGCGGCGCTGTCGGCAAGTGCTGCGATCGAACGCGCCATGCAACAACTGAAGAGCACAGGCACTAGCGTTTCGCCCCAAGTGCCGCTGTTCAGTTTCGACGAGTTTTGCCGCATGGTGGGCTTCGGTGACGTCTGGGCGTTCGAAGAAAAGTGGAAGGACGTGCTCGACAAGGGACCAGATCGATGATCACTCATTGCTACGAGCACGGCACTCATGCCATCGATACCGAATATCACCAGCCGCTATTCGACGCCGCGCATCTGATCGTCGAGGGCGATCGCGCAGCGTTTGTCGATTGCGGTACTGTACATTCGGTACCGCGTTTGCTCGAGGCGCTGGATGAACTCGGTATCGCGCGCGCAAACGTCGACTGGTTGCTGCTGACCCATGTGCATCTCGATCATGCGGGTGGCGCGGGTCAATTGCTGCAGGCGCTGCCGAATGCACGCGCGGTGCTGCATCCGCGTGGCGCGCCGCACATGATCGATCCGCGCAAGCTCATCGAAGCCTCGATTGCGGTTTATGGGCGCGACAACTATGACCGACTGTACGGTGAACTGTTGCCGATTGACGCCAGGCGCGTACTCGAGACTCACGAGGGTCAGCGTCTGCAACTCGGCAAGCGCGAGTTCGAGATCATGCATACGCCGGGACACGCGCTGCATCACCAGGCTTTCTTTGATCTCGGCAGCAACAGTGTTTTCCCGGGCGATACCTTCGGGCTGTCATACCGCGCACTCGATGTCGATGGCCGGGCGTTTGCGGTACCGACGACGAGTCCGTCGCAATTCGATCCCGCGCAACTCATCGATTCGGTTCGGCGTATCGCGGCGCGGCGTCCGCAAGCGGCATTTCTGACGCACTATGCACGCATCACCGAGCTCGACCGAATCGCCGTCGATCTCGTGCGCATGATCGAAGCGCACGTGCAAGTGGCGCTCGCCCACGAGGCGTTGTCGCCGGCAGCGGCGCGGCCAAACATTCGTGCCGGTGTCAAAAAAATCATCCATGGCGAGCTGCGTCGGTTTGGTTCGACGGTGGCAGAGTCGACCGCCGAACTTTGGCTGGACGGTGATGTCGAGCTCAACACCGACGGCCTGCTGGCCTGGCTCGCGCGCCGTCGGCGTGTCTGAACCTCGGGAGCGCAACATGAACAAGACCTTCAAGGCTTATCGCATCCACGAAATCGACCAGAAAATCGGCGGACGTTTCGAGCAGCTGACGCTCGATGATCTTGCGCCCGGTGAGGTCGTGGTGCGCGTGCTTTACTCCGACATCAACTACAAAGATGCGCTCGCAGTGACTGGCGCCGGCCGGATCCTGCGCAAATATCCTTTGGTGGGCGGCATCGATCTGGCGGGAGTGGTCGAGAGCGCGACCGACGCGCGCTGCAAAACCGGCGATCACGTGCTTGTCACCGGCTGCGGTCTCTCCGAGACGCACGACGGGGGTTATGCCGAATACGCGCGACTGAAAGGCGAATGGGTGATCCCGCTGCCGCCCGGATTCGGCGCTTTCAAGGCGATGTCACTGGGTACGGCCGGGTTCACGGCGGCGCTGGCGATCCACCGCATGGAGCACAACGGCCAAACGCCTGCCAAAGGACCGATCGTGGTGACCGGTGCAACCGGTGGTGTCGGCAGTATCGCCATCGACATGCTCGCCGGGCGCGGGTACGAAGTGATCGCCGTCAGCGGCAAAGCCGAGTCGATCGATTATTTGCAGTCGCTGGGCGCGGCGCGGGTGCTGCTGCGAAAAGAGATCGACTACGGCAAGCGCCCGCTCGAGGCGGCGCGCTTCGCTGGTGCCATCGACAACGTCGGTGGCGAGACGCTCACTTGGCTCACCCGCACGGTCGACAACTGGGGCAACATCGCCAGTATTGGTCTGGCGGGCGGTGTCGAGCTGCACACCACGGTGATGCCGTTCATCCTGCGCGGCGTCAATCTGCTCGGTATCAATTCTTCGGCGACGCCACGCGAGATGCGGCTCGTGGTCTGGAATCGCATTGCGACCGATCTCAAGCCGCGACACCTCGAGCGCATTGCCACTCGTACCATTGCGTTCGACGAGTTGCCGGGTTCCTTTGACGCCTATTTGCAGGGCACGGTCACCGGACGCACCGTGGTCAAAATCGGCTCCTGAGCCCAAGCCTGTGAGTGGCGCATCGGCAGAGGCACACGCGCTGATCGCGAGCGCGGCGACGCTCGGGGTCACACTCGAGACCGCGATGGCGACCCGTCTGCTCGCACTGCTCGATGAATTGGCGCGCTGGAATCGTAGCTACAACCTCACTTCGATCACGGCGCGTGCCGAGATGATCACGCACCATCTGCTCGACAGCCTTTCCGTATGGCCGCTGCTTGCGGGCGAACGCATCATCGATGTCGGCACCGGGGCCGGTTTTCCGGGGCTGCCGCTCGCCATCGTCGAATCCACTCGACATTTCACGCTGCTCGATTCCAACGGCAAGAAGGTACGGTTCGTGGCGCACGCGGCGCGCACACTCGGCCTCGCCAACGTCGAGCCCCTGCATGCGCGAGCCGAGACCTACGCACCGACCAAGGTTTTCGACACCGTGGTCGCTCGTGCTTTTGCCCCGTTAAGCGAGCTCGTCAAGCAAGTGGCCGGGCTCTGTGGTCCGGCGACGCGGGTGCTCGCCATGAAGGGTCGACGCTCTGCCGATGAGCGCGCCGGTTTGCCAGCCGACTGGCTCATCGAGCAAGACCGCGAGCTGCACATCCCCGGGCTTGGCGAAGAGCGCCATGTGATCGTGCTGCGGCGGTCGGCTGGCGCAGCGCCCTTGCGCTAGACTGCCCGGATGGCCCGCATTATCGCTGTCGCCAACCAGAAGGGCGGCGTCGGCAAGACCACCACCGCCGTCAATCTCGCTGCATCGCTCGCGATGACGCGGCGCCGTGTGCTGTTGGTCGATCTCGATCCGCAGGGCAACGCAACCATGGGCTGCGGCGTCGAAAAAAATACGCTCGTGCGCGGTGTGGGCGAGGTGTTGGTCGGCGATTGCACGTTGCGCGAAGCGCTCATCGCGCTCGAGACGCCGCCGATGTCACTGCTGGCCGCCAATCAGGATGTCACCGCGGCCGAGGTGCAGCTGCTGTCGCTGCCCGTCGGTCGCGAGATTCGGCTGCGCAACGCCCTCAAGACGATACGCGACGAGTTCGATGTCATCCTCATCGATTGCCCGCCCTCGCTCAACATGCTCACGGTCAACGCGCTGGTGGCCGCCGACAGTGTGCTTGTGCCGATGCAGTGCGAGTATTACGCGCTCGAGGGTTTGACGGCGCTGATGTCGACCATCGAGCAGATCCGCGAGGCCGTGAATCCCGAGCTACAGATCGAGGGCGTGCTGCGCACCATGTTCGATCCGCGCAACAACCTCGCCAACGAAGTGAGCGCACAGTTACTCGAATATTTTGGCGACAAAGTTTTCCGCACCATCGTGCCGCGCAACGTGCGCCTTGCCGAGGCGCCCTCGTTCGGCAAGCCGGCGTTGCTGCACGACAAAGATTCGCGTGGCGCCCTCGCCTATTTGGCGCTGGCTGGCGAAATGATCGGTCGTGGCGACGTGCCCGCAGCACCGGTCGCCGAATCTGCCGCCTGACGCAGCCGCGCGTGACGGCGAGCGATTCGCCAACCGACCGCAGTGCGTCGCACCAGGTCACGATAGGTGACACTGCCGACGCGACCTTTGCGGCCAACGCCCAGCCCCTTTGAAATCACTTGTGCCGAGTTGCCGTCGGCCTCGGCGCTGACCACGATGTTGGTGGCATGGTGGGCGAGCGGATGCAGATCATCGCGATCGCGCCATAGTTGCAGCACAGCGTCTTTGCCCTTCAGCACACCGAGCCCGAGCTCGCTCATGTCATAGAGGACATCATCGGTGAACAACTCGTCGATGCGCGACCAGTCCCGCTCATCGATGACGATGCCGTAGAGCCCGATGAGCTCGTGAATGGCCAGACGATCCGCGGTGTCGATCATGATGTGGGAGTGTGCAATGATCGAACGGCTTTCGCAGCATTTCGTTCGCTGCACGGGACACACTTTTGATCGAACTACAGACCGCTAGCCGTGGCGCCGTGCGACGCTGGTCGCGGCAGGCGCTCGACCTGCTGTGGCGGGGTTTCGGTTTTTGGTCGGCGCTGACTTTGCTCATGTGCCTGTGGATGTTCGTCGGCCATCACTTGCCGTTGTTGAGCGGCGTCCTCGCGGTATCGGCCTTGCTGGCCTGCATGCTGATTGCCGCCAGGCTCGATCGCAGCGGGCGGATCGTGCTCGCCGACGTGCTCGAATTGTTGCGCAGTCATGCGCGGGTGCTGCTCACGCTCTCGGCACTCATCACGATGGCCGGCGCCCTGGTCTGGGTGCTGCTGCTCGCCAAACCCGGCGTCGCCTGGTGGAGCATCCTCTATACCGACCGTAACTCCGTCGATGTGTTATCGGCCGACTGGTTCGTCGCGCTGCGCCAGGTGTTCGTCTACTCCGCGTTTGCACTCGGTCTTTGTTATTTCGGCCTGAACATTCCGGGGCTCACATCTTTTTTCCAGTTTCTTTGCATGACGCTGCTAGGACTCACCTATCGCGACGCCTGGCGAGTGGCTGCGGCCGGGCAAATTCGCAACCTGGGGGCGATGCTCGGGGTCGCCCTGCTGTTCATGATTTTGCCGGCCACCTGCGCCCTGCTGCTGCCGCCTTTGGTACCGCTGCTCTATTGTTTCCTCGGCGCCCTCGGCTATGTCGCCTTTCGCGAGATCTTTCTCGGCATCGGTGAAAACCAGCCGCGAGCCAGCGCCGCGGCCTTGCAGCCGACTCCGTTATCATCACGGGCATGAACCAGAAGAAGCCCGTTCTCGGTCGCGGTCTCGATGCCCTGCTTGGGCAGATGAGCGCGAGCCGGGCGGCCGCGCAGGCGACGAGTCCAGCGGCAGCTCCGGTGCTGCCAGGCGACGAACTCGCCAAGTTGCCGCTCGATGTGTTGCAACGCGGCCGTTATCAGCCGCGCGTCGACATGCGGCAGGAATCGCTGGAAGAGCTGGCGAATTCCATCCGCGCCCAAGGCGTGGTGCAACCGATTGTGGTACGCCCGATCGAGATGCCGGGCGCCCTTCCCGGGGCAGCGCCGCTGCGCTACGAAATCATTGCCGGCGAGCGGCGTTGGCGGGCGGCGCAGATGGCGGGTCTCGACAGCATCCCGGCGGTCATCCGCCGCGTGCCCGACGAGAGCGCCATTGCCATGGCCCTCATCGAGAATATCCAGCGCGAGAATCTCAACCCGCTTGAAGAGGCGCGGGCGCTCGATCGACTGATCCGCGAATTCGAGGTCACCCACCAACAGGCTGCCGATGCCGTGGGGCGCTCGCGCGCCGCCGTCAGCAATCTGCTGCGTCTGCTCGAGCTGCCGCCGGAGATCGCCGCACTCGTTGATCGACGCGAACTCGAGATGGGCCATGCGCGCGCCCTGCTTGGTTTGACGCAAGAGCGCCAGCAGATCGAAGTCGGCCGATTGGTTGCGAAAAAGGGCTTATCAGTCCGAGAAACCGAGGCATTGGTTCGCCAGCTGATCAATCCGCCCAAAAAAGATGATGGTCTGGATACCGACTTCAGTTTGTCCACAGCCCTGTCCGGGGCCGCGGCCGGCGCATCGGGGGGCAAGGATCCCAACATCCGCGACCTCGAAAATCGTCTGTCCGAGACCTTGGGCGCCGAGGTCTCGATCGAGTCCAGCGGCAAGTCGGGCAAGGGTCGTTTGGTGATCGCCTGGAATTCGCTCGACGAACTCGACGGTATTCTTTCCCATATCCGTTGATGCCCTGAAGGCTCGCCCCTATAATCCGAGCGCAAAAAAAAGCGAAGCCACTTGCCGTTCTTTACAGGTCGCGACACGTAGTTTTTTTTGACCGACGGACGGGTAGCCCATGACCGTTTCGAGCGATCCGCAACGACGTAGGGAATGGGATTAGA
>Ga0194131_10011007_pt1 | contig 10923 bp, 14 predicted proteins | sample TA2KigO120mmetaG_FD_148631 | JGI IMG/M metagenome (GOLD analysis project Ga0194131, IMG submission 148631) | Freshwater microbial communities from Lake Tanganyika, Tanzania - TA2015053 Kigoma Offshore 120m | ecosystem: Environmental > Aquatic > Freshwater > Lake | place: Tanzania: Lake... | reverse complement strand
GTGCCTTGGCCGTTGATTCGGCAATGTTTCGGGAGTCTTCGCCTGCGCAGCCATACGCCGGTCTTGCGATCCCGCGCTTCAACCCAGCGAATGACGAATTGACGTCATGTTTTGACGAGGCGGCGCCAGGGCCGCTCGCCGGAAGTTGATGGAACATTGTGGTTTCTCCCGGTCGCCGCTTTTTCACGGCGTAATTTGTCCACGGCTCTTCGCGCGCCACGCGGCCCTTGCGATAGGGAGGCGACGCTACGAAGCCTGCTTGGGCGTATGGCTCAGGAGAATGCAGGAGGCGCCCGGGCCTGGCGCGAGAATTCGTGAGGAGGCGTCGGCAGGACGCGGTCCGCCGCCGTCCAGGCAAGCGCGATCCACTGAACGGGCGCCTTGCCGACTTGATGGGGCCTCGCCCCGATAGGCGCGATCCCACCACAACAGACCTGACACAAGAGGCAGGAGCTGTGATGTCGATCGTTATGGCCCGGTAATTGTTGAGAATTATCGGCGGGATCACCACCGATCGATAAACAGATTGAAGCGGACTGCTGGGGTTCGCCGGAGGCTCGCGCCATGGCGACGTTCGCTCCGGCCGGCGCGACGACCTGAATGGTCAAAGCCAGCACGAAGACGAAAACGCTCAACCAGTTGCGACGCATGGAGCGAAACCTTGCCGCTTCGCGGCCTGCCAGAAAACGCAGAGCCTGTGTCCTCACAATTGCCTCAAATCGGACGCCGCCGCAAGCGATTCTCGGGAGGAAAGGGGAGGAAAGGATCGGCTGACAGGATCGGGCCGTTCCCCTGCGGATCATTTCCATGTCGATCCTTTCCGTATCGATCCTTTCCGTTGACGACGCGTCCTCTCATGTGGACAATGGAAAATCATGAGACTTTCGCCAAAACCGCATGGGATATGGCGCGCGCTCCTTTCGAGCGTCGTCGCGGGCCTCTTTCTCGTGCAAGTTTTGGCTTTTGTCGTTTCATCGAATGGGCGCGTCGCTTTTTCCAGCGGCGACGGCGGCGTCTCGATCGCCATGGCCGGAGAAATTTGCGGCGGCAAGACCGACGACGGCAATAGGCAGCCCGCGCAACCGAACCATCATCATTGCGCTCTTTGCTCCATCGGGAATTACGACGACACGGTGGATGCGGTCGCCGATCTGGCGAAGGTCATTATCGTTCTCACGCCGCGATCCGACGCCGCGCCGACGTGGTTCATTCATGACGAATTGGCGCCGCCCCCGCTCGGCTGGACTACTTCCTGGTCGTCTCGCGCGCCTCCCGCTTTTTCCTGATCGACCCCTCGCGGCCTTCCGGGCTGCTCGCATCTGCTCCGGGTCTCAACGGCCGCTCGCGCCGTTCTCAGGACGACCATCATGTATATTCGAGTGTTGTCGCTCATCGCGGCATTGGCGGCGGGCCATTTCGGCTGGTCAGTGGCGGCGGCCGGCCGAGATCGGGCGTCTCATCTGTCAATGTCGCGAGCTGAAATTGTCACGATCTGCGCCGTCGCGGGGTTGCGCGAGGCGGCGCGGAGCCGTGTGCTCGCCGGCGGCCGACAATGGCATTCACGCCATCCCACGATCGATTCCGCGTCGGCGAGCGATGTCGCCAGATCGGATGTTTTGTCGCGAGTCGACGCTCTCCCGCCGCGTGGTGTCGCGAATGGCTCGGCTCCATACGAAGCGAACAGGTTCGCGTTCTCGCAAATATCTCGCTAACGAAAGGATCACAAGATGAAGCGTATTAGCCTCATATTCGCCGCCTGCCTCGCGGTCGGCGCCGCAGTGGCAAAGGACGATGAGCAGGCCGCTCCGCCTTCCCCAGACAAAGCGCACGCGATGGACAAGCCGGCTGCGAACGACAAGTCGAACATGGCCGAGAGGAAGCAAGCGCCGGCAATATCGAAGAAGGAATATCTTCGCTTATTGGCTGTGTCCCTCCGGAAACATGCGCCAAAGTCGGCCCGCCGAGCCGGCAAGGTAAAGGTCGCATTCACAGTCGGCGCCAGTGGCCGCGTGGTCTCGCATAAGATTCAATATGCGTCAGACCCAGCGCTCGCGGCGAGTGTCGGCCAAATCCTTGCGGCGGTGCAAGCGCCGCCGCCGCCCGGCGGGTCCTTCTTCGCTGTCCAGGAATTCAACTTCCACTGATGGAGGCCTGACTCTGTCTGTAAAGGGCCACCCTGAGACCAGAAATTGATGGTTTCGGCGACAAGACAGAATGGGGAGCATCGTGGTGAAGTCAGAGCATCGTGACGAATGGCTTTTCGAGAAGGTCGAAAGGCAAGTCGCGCATAGTCCGCGCTCATATACGCTTCGCGCGCAGGCTGACGCGCGTCACGCTCGATAAGGAGGCCAAGATGACCGCAATCGCCAAGACCGCGCGTGACACGACGCTCGCCGATTACGCCGCTTTTTATCGCACCATTTGGCGCTGGCATTTTTATGCGGGGCTCTTTTGCCTGCCCTTCGTGACGATACTCGCGCTGTCGGGCTCCGTTTATCTGTTCAAGCCGCAGATCGACGCCTTCTTCGACCGACCTTATAATCTTATGACGCTGTCGGGACCGGCGCGCAGTCTCGACGATCAGGTCGAAGCGGCGCTCGCCGCCCTGCCGCAGTCGCGCCTCAAAGGCGTGGCGCTGCACAACGATGCGAGCGACGCGGCGCGCGTGCAAGTCGTGGACGCGCAGGGACGCGAACAGCGCGTGCTTGTGCGGCCCGATACGCTCGAAATCCTAAAAGTCGAGGCGGAGAAATGGCGTCTGTCGACGCTGATGCATGACATTCACGGCTCAATGCTGCTCGACGATGCGGGCGCGATCATACTGGAGCTTGCCGGGGCATGGGCCATCGTAATGATCGTTACGGGGCTTTATCTTTGGTGGCCGCGCAACGCCACGGGCTTCGCCGGCGTGCTCTATCCGCGTGGCGGTCGGGCGTTTTTGCGTGATCTGCATGCGGTGACTGGACTCTATGTGTCTTTCTTCGCGCTGTTCCTGCTCATATCAGGATTGCCGTGGACGAAAGTCTGGGGAGAGGCCTTTCGCATGTCGCGCGGCATAACGCCGGCGCAGCAGGTGAAGATGGATTGGACGACGGGGCCCGCCTCGGCGAGGGCGCAGCGCATGGCGGCCTATCGCGAAGCGCCGCCAGCGCGCGGCGAAGCGGCGTCGGGCGAGCATGAGGGCCATGAAAGCCATGCGGGCATGAACCATAGCGGCGCGCCGACGCGCATCGAAGGTTTCGAAAGGCTTGCGGCGATCGCGCGCAACTATCGTCTCGCGGAACCGGTGACGCTTGTTGCGCCGTCGCCGAAAAATCCGAACTGGCAGGCGCGCTCGGAGACGCAAAATCGACCGCTGCGCGAGACGCTGAGCTTCGATCCGACCAGCTTCGAATTGATCAAGCACGAAGATTTTTCTGGCAAGGCGTTCATCGACAAGGTTGTCGGCGTCGGCGTCGCGGCGCATGAAGGCCACCTTTTTGGCGTCGCAAATCAATTGCTCGGCCTTCTGACGGCGCTGTCATTTCTGACGCTCGTCGTCACATCGCTCTTGATGTGGCTTCGTCGCCGACAGCCGGGCGCGCTTGGAGCGCCGCCGGCGCTCGCTGAAAAACCCAGTCTCGCGCCGGCGCTCGTGTTGCTGATCGTGCTGTTGGGCGTTTTCCTGCCGACGCTCGGCGCATCGCTCATCGTCGTCTTGTGCTTCGAAGCCGCCACCCGTCGCTTCATGCCGGGCGTCGCGCGCTGGCTTGGGCTCGCGCCTGGCGCCGCCTCGGCCTGACGAGGCGCGGCCGAAACTGAAAGATGGAGCATGGCGATGATCACACGTAGAAAGTGTTTAGCCCGTATTCACCGGATAATCACTGATTTTGCTGTACAAATTTGTAGTTTATGTCATATTTTTCATACTGTTATGCTTCATTTAGCGAGGCGGCCATGGCGAACCCGGCGGGTGAAACGACTGGCGATGTTCTCAGGGTTGATTTTGACCGCCGCCTGATGGTGCAATTTCGTGGCTCGGTCGTCACCTCCGATGCCGGTTTGCTTGCCTATCGAGAACTCGACGACGCGCTCGGTCTCTCCGCGATGGCGGGTGAAGCGCTCGCCGACGTCCGCACCGGCAAGAATGGCCGGCATGCGCTTGTCGGCATGTTGCGGCAGTCCGTATTCGGGCGTCTCGCCGGTTATGAGGATGTCAACGACGCCGAGCGGCTTCGGCATGATCCGGCCATGCGCTGGGTCGTCGGCGGCAAGGCGGCGCATGGGTGCGCAGCGTCGGCTAGCCAAATGGGGCGCTTTGAAACACGCTGGCTTGCCGCCGACAATAATCTCTTGGCGCTTGCCGATCTTTCCGGGCGATGGATTGACCGAGTGCACGCGATCCGCCCGCCCAAAGGCGTCACTCTCGATCTGGATTCGAGTGTCAGTCCCACCCATGGCGAACAGGAGAACAGCGTCTGGAACGGACATTACGCCTGCACCTGCTATCATCCCTTGTTCCTGTTCAATCAGTTCGGCGATCTGGAGCGTTGCGCGCTTCGTCCCGGCAACGCGCATAGCGCCACGGACTGGGAGGACGTGCTGAAGCCGGTCGTGACGCGCTACAGAGGTCAGGTCTCACGCATCCATTTTCGTGGCGACGCGGGGTTCGCCCGTCCCGAGATTTACAGTTATCTCGAAGCCGAAGGGATCAAATTCGCCATTCGGCTCCCGGCAAACAGCGTCCTTCAGGAACGGATTGGCCATTTGCTGACCCGCCCCGTCGGACGACCGCCAAACGCCGTCCGGCGATCCTACGCGAACTTCAGCTATCAGGCGGGAAGCTGGACGAAGCCGCGCCGCGTGGTCGCCAAGGTCGAATGGCATGTCGGCGAACTTTATCCACGTGTCGGCTTCATTGTCACGAATATGGCGCGGCGCGCCGAGAATGTCGTTGCCTTCTACAACAAGCGCGGAACCTGCGAGCAGTGGATCAAGGAGGGGAAGGGCGCAATCAACTGGACGCGCCTGTCGTGCCGTTCCTTTGCTGCGAACGCTGTGCGCCTTCAGCTTCACGCTCTCGCCTACAATCTCGGCAACTTCCTTCGCACGCTGGCGACGCCCGAGCCAATGAAGGATTGGACGCTGACGACGCTGAAGGAGAAATTGATCAAGATCGGCGCGAAGGTTGTCGGCCATGCGCGCTACGTCGCATTCCAAATGGCCGAGGTCGCGGTTTCCAGAGACCTGTTCGCGGACATCTTGAGGATGATCGCGGAACTTCGGCCGCCGCCAGTCGCATCAACGGCGTAGTGCGTTCGGGTGTTGCGGGTCCGATTGAAAACGACGGGAGAAGTGCGTCTCAATGACGGGAAACGCGACATTTTCCACCGCTCGACACGGCGTTCGCCGACCCGCAGCCCCGCTCACTCGGCCGGCTGGGGATATTGGCTTGCCGAAACCCGTCGGTCGAGTCAGAATATGATTAAAATCGCTGGTCATCCGGCGAATGCAGGATAAAATAGGCTGCCCCTATTATTCAAGGCATCCGCGTAATTGGGGTCGAGCCTGATCGCTTCGCCATAATCGGCAATGGCGCGGTCGTAGTCGCTCTTGGCGTGGAAGCTGCGGCCTCGCTCGTTGAATGCGACGTTGTTTTCCGGATCGAGCTTGAGGACCTCGCTATAGTCGTTGATCGCGCGGTCATAATCCTTCTTGTTGTAGAACGCGCTCCCACGGCTATGAAAAGCGGCGGTATATTTCGAATCGAGCTTGATCGCTTCATCATAATCCTTGATGGCGCGATCATTGTCGTTTTTCTGGAAGTAAGCGTTCCCACGGTTGCGATAGAGAAACGCACCTTTCGGCGCGAGGCTGATCGCCTCGTCATAATCTTTGATCGCGCGGTCGTAGTCGCGCTTCGCGATGCGAGCATTTCCTCGATCGTTGAGTGCCCGGCTGCTCTTCGGGTCGAGCTTTAGAACCTCGTCGTAGTCGGCGATGGCGCGGTCGTGTTCGCCCTTGGAGGCATATGCGAGGCCTCGCTCGTAATAGGCGTCGGCGAATTTTGGGTTGAGACGTATTGCCTCGCTCAGATCCGTAACGGCGCGGGCGTAATCGCCCTTGACGCGATAAATGACGCCTTTAGAGTCGGCCTTGGCCCTTGGCTTCCTTCCGTCGCTCGGCAGGGAGCGCTTCATCGTCGGGAACGCTCACGCCGAAACGCAGGCCGTCTTCAAATTGCCCGATCTTGGCTACCCATTCGAGGCGCTGGAGCCGCATATCGACTCGCAGACCCTGCATTTGCATCATGATCGCCATCACGCTGCGGCCGTCGCCGGATTGAATGTTCTCGTCGAAAAATATCCCGATCTTGCGAAAAAATCCGCCGTCGCGATCCTCTCGGAACTCGACAAAGTTCAAGAAGCCGTGCGCGCCGGCGTGCGCAACAATCTCGGCAGCCATTGGAACCATTCGTTTTATTGGGACATCATGACGCCCGGCGGCGCCAAGGAGGCGGCGGGGGATCTGAGATCGGCGATCGACGCGGCTTTTGGAAGCGTCGCCAATATGATGGACAAGGTCAACGCCGCGGGCGTTACGCGCCTCGGCTCCGGCTGGGCTTGGCTGGTCGTCGACAAGAGGGGCGAACTCCAGGCGATCTCGACGCAAAATCAGGACACCCCGCTTGAACAGGGCGTCAGGCGCGTCGTTCTCGCCGTCGATGTTTGGGAACATGCCTATTATCTCAAATATCAAAACAAGCGTTCCGACTATCTGAAGGCGTGGTGGAACACCGTGAACTGGGACAAAGCCGCGTCGAATTTCGCAAGGGCGCCGGCGTGATCCCATGAGCTCAGGAAACAACGCGCCTCTCGCCGCGCTACGCCACCGCCGGAGACGAGAGGCTTCGATGGCCGAGTCATCCATCGAACGAAAGGCAAAATACTTCTGGATCAAGATTACGCCTCCGCCGGGAATTGAGCGGCCTGTCCTGCATGGAACCTTGATCTGCGAAGACAGCGAGGCTCAGATTCGGCAGGAGGCGATGGAATTCATTTCGGCGAATTTAGAGCAACTCGAAATGGACTGGATGATCGAGGTTCTCAGACCTTCCGGCGCGCCGCCCGTTTGTGGCGCGTTGTCTGTCGCGGCGTTTCTGGGAAGAGTCGATCCTGCGGAACCGCACGCTCGATCGGGGAAGAGGATGGCGACATGCGATTGAGCAAGCTGTTCGCTGCCGCGGTTGCGGGGCTTCTTGTTGGCGCCTGCGCCACGATGTCCCCTGCGGAAAGACGCAGCGCTGATGAAACCCGCTGCCGCTCATATGGTTTTCGTCAGGGAACGGACGCCTTCGCCAAATGCCTGCTCGACTTGGACCTCGATCGAGCCGCGGCGAGGCGTTCTCGCTTCGACTATCCCTATGGCTTTGGTGGACCGGGTTGGCGCTGGGGCCGCCCGTGGTGGTGATCTTGGGTCGCGACGCCGAAGAAGCGTCCAAGGTCTGGCGATGCGTACTGAAAGCAGGAGGCATAAGATGAAGCACAATATGAATTCAGGCGCCGCTCTCGCCATCGCGGCGGTTTCACTGGCTCTCGCCGGCGCGGTGACGCCGGCGGCGGCGCAAACGGGCAAGGTCCATTGCCTCGGCGCCAATAGCTGCAAGGGCAAAACCGACTGTCACACGCCGAAAAACGCCTGCAAGGGCATGAACGCTTGCAAGGGTAAAGGGTGGGTTTTCAAGGAATCCGCCAAGGCTTGCGAGGACGCGGGCGGGACCGTCCTCGACTGAACGGACCAGCCAATGGGTGTCCTGTTTCAGCAAGGCATTGCGCGACGCCGCCGCTTCAACAGCTGCATTCAAGCCCCGTTTGGATCGAAGCCATGCGGACAGCACGATCTCTTGCTGACCACAGCTGTGTTTCGTGTGTGGACGCCCCGTCGAATGCAAGGACTTTCTTTAGGCGAGAGCATGTGGTCAGGCGCTTTCGTGTGTCCGGCCTCATAATGCGGCCGTTCACCCGCCGCGGGCCCGTATGGGAAGTACGCAGATCGGATCCAAATCGGCGTGGCGCGCTCGTGGCGCTCCGAAACACTCTGGTTTTTCCGATCCCGTCTTATTGACCTTTGCCCTTACCCTCTGATCGACCTCCTCACACTCCCAACGTCCTCGATCGCGATCGGCGCATCATGCACTTATCGCTTTCGAAGCTCGATAGCGCTCTCCCGTCATCATCAGGGCCCAGGCGATCCGCGCCGTGCGGTTCGCCAACGCCACGGCGACAACAAGGCGCGGCTTTCTCTTCATCATCTGTTCGAGCCATGACCCCTCTGGCGCCCCTTTGCGGGCCGCCCAGCGGACAACGGTCATTGCGCCGCAAACGAGAAGCCGACGAAGATCGCGCTGACCCATTTTCGATGTTCCACCGAGGCGGGTTTTGCCACCTGAAGAGTTCTGCCTCGGTGTGAGACCGAGCCAAGCGGCAAAATCCCGCCCTTTCGAAAAACTCTCTGGCGGCGGCGCCAACGCCTCCATTGCGACCGCGCAAATCTCTCCAACGCCTGGAATCTCCATGAGCCGTTTAGCCAGTTCGTCGCGTCGCGTCCGTTCGCGAATCTCTCGTTCGAGAAGCCCGATTTTCTCGGAAAGCAAAGCGATATGTCGCAAGAGCAACTCACAAACGCCGTGGATCGATTCCGGCAGGCCGCTATCCGGATCCTGAAGCGCTTCAACAAGACGTTTGATGTGCACGGGCCCATTAGGCGCTACGACGCCATATTCCGCCATGTGCCCCCGAATGGCGTTGATCGTCTGAGTGCGCTGCCGAACCAGGAGATCGCGCGTCTTGAACGCCATCCCGGCCGCTTGCTTTTCGACGCTCTTGACTGCCACGAACCTCATCGTCGGTCGAGAGGCTGCTTCGGCAATTGCTTCCGCGTCAGCCGCGTCGTTCTTGTTCCGCTTCACAAACGGCTTCACATATATCGGCGCGATTAAACGAACTTCATGTCCGAGTGCGCCGATGTGCCGACCCCAATGATGCGCGCTCGCGCAGGCTTCCATTGCAACAACACACTTCGGGATCGAGGCGAAAAAGGACAACAGCTTGGCGCGCGATATTTTCTTGCGGAACGCCACCGAACCATCTCGGCGCGCCCCATGCGCCTGAAAAATGTTCTTCGCCAGATCGAGCCCGATGATGGTAACCTTTTGCATGGACGCCTCTCCTATCGTCGCAGTCTTCGACAACCGCGACCTTGGCACATTGATGCCGTTGGTGGGGCGTCCACCCCATCGGCGTGGCGGTTCTATACGCGACGGCGATGATTTTTGTCGCCTTCCCTTCCGCGGCTCATGGTCACGAAGCGGGCCAGGAGCGCCTCCTCAAGTCGAAGGCCGAGGTTACGACGTTCTGCTTGAGCAACAAGCACGACTCCGGACATGCGCATTCATTTTGTTTTGACTCCTGCCAGCTCGGTTCGACTCCTGGTCTGACGCCGGTCGTTGTCGCGGCAGCGCGCTGCGCGATCGAAGTTGCGACGCGCAGTGAATTCACGCAGCGCTTCGGCCATGTGTCCGACGCTTCGCCAGACGATTTACGGTCGCGCGCGCCACCGCGTCCTTTCTGACGTCTCCCACAGACGGCTTTCGTCACGCGGCTGCGCCGCTCAAATCAGCACGACATTTGACGCAAAGCGCTCTTATGCGCTTTTGCGCGTAACCCTGGAGCCTAGGTCGAGCCAAAGGGCCCGCGATGGCTGTGTGAAATCATGTTTTTCTTCGCCAATGTCGCAGATTTGCTGCTTGCGCCTGTGCAAGCGGCGATCCTCGTCTTTTTCGTGTATGCGCTCTTCGAAACGGGCCGCATGGCCGTCCAGGCGGCCTTGCGCTTCTCGGGGCGCCACGCCTTCAAGCAACAGTCCTTCGCGACGCTGAACGGCGCGGGGGACGCTTATCCAATCGCGCGGCTTTACTCTCGGGACGAGAGCCTGACGATCGATGATCTCGACGTCGCGGCGATGAAGCGGCTGGAGCTCATTCGCATCGCGACGCGCGTCACGCCGCTGCTCGGCCTGATGGCGACTCTCATTCCCATGGGACCGGCCCTCGTCGCTTTGACCAAGAACGACGTCTCGCAGATGGGCGAGCTGTTGCGCTCGGCGTTCTCCTCGGTGGTGCTGGCGTTGGCGGCCGCGTCGCTGTGCTTTTGCATCGCGTCGGTGAAGCGGCGCTGGTATGCGGAAGAGCTGGTCTCGATCCGGCGCCTCGTGAACGGCGCGCCGGCGGGAGGCGCGAAATGACGCTGCGCCTCCTTCAGGAAGACGAAGAGCTCGATCCGATCCTCTCGGTGGTCAATCTCGTCGATGTGTTTCTCGTGCTCGTGGGCGCATTGATGATGATCATCGCCGCCAATCCCATCAATCCTTTCGCGTCAGAAAAGGTTGTCGTGGTGAAGAACCCCGGCGAGCCGAACATGGAGATGGTCGTCAAAGACGGCCGGAAAATCGAAAAATACAAGGCGACCGACACGATCGGCAGTGGCGAAGGCGCCCGCGCCGGCGTCGCCTATCGGATGAAGGACGGCTCCTTCGTCTATGTCCCCGAATCGAACGAAGGCCCCGCAACATCGCCAACCGATTTGGGTCGGCAATAGGAGCGCGTAACATGACGCAGAAGCAGAAACGCCTCTCTTGGCTCATTTTCCTCTCGGCGCTGACCGTTGGCGCGGCCGCGCTTCCTGCGGCGCCGCGCGCGCAGACGCCCGCCAATGTTTCGCCGGGCACCGCCGCGCCGGAGGGCGCGAAGGTTGGCGTGGGACAGCCGGAAAAATTGGGTCGGCCGGATGGAGCGGGCCGTCCCGAGGGAACGGGTCGTCCCGCGGCGATGGGCAGGCCGCAAGGCGCTCCCGCAGACGGCGGGGGACGGCCCGCCTGGACCCGAGG
>Ga0194131_10011004_pt1 | contig 10925 bp, 10 predicted proteins | sample TA2KigO120mmetaG_FD_148631 | JGI IMG/M metagenome (GOLD analysis project Ga0194131, IMG submission 148631) | Freshwater microbial communities from Lake Tanganyika, Tanzania - TA2015053 Kigoma Offshore 120m | ecosystem: Environmental > Aquatic > Freshwater > Lake | place: Tanzania: Lake... | reverse complement strand
AATGAAAATACCAACGGCCTCATTCGCGACTTCTTCCCAAAGGGTACAGACTTCTCTACGATCTCCAATGCCGAGGTGGCCATGGTCGAACGTTTGCTCAACACAAGACCTCGGAAATCTCTCGGCTTCCGTTCACCGCAAGAGGTTTTCGACTCCCTCGCTGGCTCCTAAATCTCTATGCACTGGCGAGTTGAATCCGCGCGATGAAGTCGACCTCGCCGCGAACAAGCGCCGCGGTCGCGACTGCGGGATCCGGCAGCAAGATCCATTCGACCGTATCAACCTTGGCAAGCCGGGCGCCTGCCGCCATGTCGGAAGGCTCGGAGCGCGGCACATAGCTGGTGAACTTCTTGTAGACCGCTTTCACGCCCGGATTCCATTGCGCCTTGTCGAACATGTAGGCGCCGGAGCCCGTGGGATTGTCGATCTGCGTCGTCGCCGGTGTTGAGGAGATGCGCTCCGGCATCATGTAGGCCGAGTACGACGCGATCTTGGCGAGGCTCGCCGGCAGCTGGCCGAATGGCTCCTTGAGCTTCCAGGTGAAGGTCGTGGGATTGTCGGCGGTGACCGAGGCGGTGAAGCCGGCGACGAGCACGCCGCGGCTGTCCTTGCTCATCCAGCGCTTGACCGAGGCAACGCAGTCGGCAGCCGTCACCGGCGTTCCGTCATGCCATTTGAGGCCTGGACGGAGCGTGAAGGTGTAAGTCAGGCCGTCGGCACTGACCGTGTGCCGCTCGACCATCTGCGGCTGCGGCTCGAGCTTGGCATTTAGCGCGAACAGCGTGTCGTAAATCATGTTCGCGTGGTTGAGCGTGATCGAGGTCGAGGTCCAGATCGGATCGATGATCTTCAGATCGGCGATCGGAACGACCCTGAGGACGCTTTGCGCGTAGGCGGTGCTGGCGAGCGCAGCGATACCTGCGCCGGCCAGAAGTGGAAGCAGTCGTCGTGCTTTCATGGTGGCCCCGCTGGAAAGAGTGGTATTCAGCAGGGAAATGCTAGCGCCTACCTAGTGGGTGGGTACTAGATTCCACGCTGCGCGAAAGCCGCGATCACCGGCTGAGCGACGCTCCACGTCCGCCATCAGCGGGCGAGAACTAGAACCCCAGCGCCTTCACCAGCGGGCGCAAATAATCGTGGCCCTTCTTCGCATAGGTCAGCGGATGCGCCTTGGCCGGGTCCTGCTCGGCCTCGACCACGAACCAGCCTGAGTAACCGGCCGGCTTCAGCGCCGCGAGCACGGCGGGGTAGTCGATCGAGCCGTCGCCGGGCACGGTGAAGACGCCGACGAGCACGGAGTCGAGGAAGCTCGAATCGTTGGCCTTCGACTGCGCGAGCACCTTCGGGCGGATGTCCTTGCAGTGGACATGATTGATGCGCGCGGCGTGGCGCTTCGCCACCGCGACCGCATCGCCGCCGGCATAGGTCAGGTGCCCGGTGTCGAGCAGGAGGCCGACTTCCTTGCCGGTCTCGGCCACAAGCCGGTCGATCTCCGCCTCGGTCTCGATCACCGTGCCCATGTGGTGGTGGTAGGCGATCGGGCAGCCTTCGCCGGCGAGATACTTGCCGATTTCGGTCATACGCGCGGTCAGCGTCTTCCACTGATCGTTCGAGAGCTTCGGGCGCTGCGTGACCGGGCGATTGCGGTCGCCATGCACACAGCCCGTGACCTCGGCGAAGACCATGGCCGGCGCCTTGAAGGCCTTGAGCAGCTTGAGATGCCCCTGCACCGCCTCGATCTCTTCCTTCGGCGTTCGCTCCAGGAGCCTTGCCGAGTACCAGCCCGACGCAAGGCCGAGCCCGTGCTTGGCGAGGATCGGCTTCAAGACCGCCGGATCGCGCGGGAACTTGTTACCGAGCTCCATGCCGTCATAGCCGGCCTGCTTGGCCTCGGCGAGGCAGGTTTCGAGCGGCGTCGCCGATCCCAGCTCCGGCATGTCGTCATTGGTCCAGGTGAGCGGGTTGATGCCAATCTTCGCCATGGCGTTCCTCTAAGCTCCCAGGCGCTGACGTTTCCGCGCCTTCGTGTAGTTCTTCAATACATCCTTGCGCGTGGCGTCGCGCGGCGCGTCATGCACGGCGACATCCCACCACGCGCCGCCCGCACCGGTCGACTTCCAGGGATCGGTGTCGATGACGATCACCTGCGTCTTCTTCTTGGCCGCAGCGCGGTCGAGCGCCATCTCGAGCTCGGCTATGGAGCGGATCTTGACGGCCTCGGCGCCGAGCGCGCGCGCATGGGCGGCGAAATCGACCCAGGGCGTCTTGGGCGCAAACAAGTTGTTGAACGATGCGCCGCCGGTCGCCTTCTGCAGCCGCGCGATGCAACCGAAGCCTTTGTTGTCGAGGACGACGATGGTGAGCTTGGCGCCGAGCTGCACCGAGGTCGCGATCTCGGAATTCATCATCAGATAGCTGCCGTCGCCGACCAGCACGAAGACCTCACGCTCCGGCCGGGCCAGCTTGGCGCCGAGGCCGCCGGCGATCTCGTAGCCCATGCAGGAATAGCCGTATTCAAGGTGGTACTCGGTCGAATCCGTGGCACGCCAGAGCTTGTGCAGCTCGCCCGGCAAGCCGCCGGCGGCGCAGACCACGATGCTCTTCCGGCGCTTGGCGGCGCGGTCGACGGCGCCCAGCACCTGCGCGTTGCTCGGCTTGGCGGCGTCCGGCGCGGTGATCGAGGCCGTCGTCTTGAGCCATAGCCGCGCCAGCTTCTGCGCGCGCGCCGTCCAACTCGGCGAGGCCTTCCAGCGCTTGAGCGCGCGGTCGAGCGCCGCCAGCCCGCGTTCGGCATCGGCGACCAGCGGCAACGCCCCATGCTTGGCCGCGTCGAAGGCACCGACATTGAGTTGGAGCAGCTTCGCTTGCGGGAACAGCGCGCGGCTGCCGGTGGCGAAGTCGCTCAGGCGCGCTCCGGCGGCGATGACGAGGTCGGCATCGCGCGCGAGGTCGTTCGCCGCCGCCGTGCCGGTGACGCCGATAGCGCCGGCGTTCAGCGGGTGATCGAAGGCGAGGCTGCCCTTGCCAGCCTGGGTCTCGGTCACCGGCACGCCGTGCTTCTCGGCGAAGGCCGCGAGCGCTTTCTCGGCAAGCGCGTACTTGACGCCGCCGCCGGCCATGATCAGCGGCCGCTTCGAGGCCGCGATCGCCGCCGCGGCTTCGGCAAGCTCAGCCGTATCGGGCTCGGGCGCGCGGATGCGCCAGCTGCGCGGGCGGAAGAACTCTTCCGGATAGTCGAAGCTCTCGGTCTGCACGTCCTGCGGCAGGGCCAAGGTCACCGGCCCGCATTCGACCGGGTCGGTCAGCACGCGGAGTGCCTGCGGCAGCGCGACCAGAAGCTGCTCGGGCCGGACGATGCGGTCGAACAGGCGCGAGACCGGGCGGAAGCAGTCATTGGCCGAAACGGTGAGGTCGGAGAAATCCTCGACCTGCTGCAGCACCGGATCGGGGCGGCGGCTGACGAAGATGTCGCCGGGCAGGAACAGCACCGGCAGCCGGTTCACATGCGCGACCGCAGCGGCCGTCACCATGTTGGTGGCGCCGGGCCCGATCGAGGTGGTGCAGGCCATCATGCGCCGGCGCGCGTTCGCCTTGGCGAAGGCGATAGCGGCCAGCGCCATCGCCTGCTCGTTATGCGCGCGCAAGGTCGGCAGTCGCTTCTTCTCGGCTTCGAGCGCATGGCCAAGCCCGGCGACATTCCCGTGGCCGAAGATGGCGAAGACACCGCCGAACAACGGCTCGCGCTTGCGGCCGATCTCGACGGATTGCTGGATGAGAAAGCGTACCAACGCCTCCGCCATCGTCAGCCTGACCGTCGCCATGCGCCCCTCCCCGCCGGTTTGGGGTTATGTGACAGAGTTTTCGGAGGCTCACAATGGGCCCCCTGGCAGGCCCCTAGAGTCCCATGAGTCTCGGAAGGCCTTTGATGGCGGAAGCCATCACCTCGCTCGAGGTGCCGTAGTAGGGAGCGTACATCACCTGCCTGACTGCCTGGCGACGCAGCTTCTGCTCCCGCCAGAGCTCGCGGTCCCCGAGGATGCGCTCGATCTCGATCGGAGAAGCGGCATCGAGGTTGGGGATGAAGCTGCGCAACACCCCATCAGCCAAGTTCGGAACCGGGTCGCCGGTATTGAACAGAAGCAGGTTCAGATCGGCATAGAGCGCACCGAAAGCGCTGCCATAGTAATCGCAGACACAGAAATCGGCGACCGCGAACAGCTCGATGTTGTCCGTCGGATCCGTGATCACCATGGTGAAGCCGCATGACCGGGCGAGCTCACCGCTGGATCTGTCGTCGGGATGCAGCTTCAGGATGATGTTGTAGATGGACGCGAGCCTGCTCATGGCGGCAGCGAACTTCGGCACCGAGCACCATTGACCGTTCGACGGCAGGGTCGGAAGCCAGACGATCGTCCTCTTCGAGGGATCGCAGCCAAAGCGCGTCATGAGCGAGTCGCGGTCCGGAGGATCGGTGAACAGGCGGTCGTAACGCGGATAGCCGATCTGGATCAGCTTGGCCGGCGTGTGCGGACGCAAGGTGTCGGCCTGATAAGGCCCGTTGCAGAAAATGACCTCATATGCGCCGTAAAGTTCCTTGTTGCCGGGTGCGAACAGCGTGTCGTCGAGAACGCCGTATGAGTAAGGAACGAGGGCATGATGCCGCGCGATCTGCTCGAGGCGATAGCCCGGCCCGATCTCCTGGAACGCCTTCGCGTGATGAGTCAGCAGGATGAATTCGCGCGAAGAGGCCCCGATCAGACCCTCGGCCACGTAGCAGGCGAGGCCTAGCCGTTCACCGACCTCGAAGGCGAAGCGATACTCACCGTCTCGCCTCCTTGCAGCGAGCGCCACGAGATCGCGCGGCAGGAGCCTCAGCACGGGCTCGTACTGATGCATCAGCGTGGGATGGCCGAGGTAGAAGACGATCTTCCTGTCCATGGCCATCCTCAGCATGCGGCACGAAAGCGCAGCTACTCCGCTGCCTGCTTCTGGACCGTCTCCGGGCGCCAGCGGAGCACGGGCTTGCGGGCGGCGCCGGTCTCGTCCAGGCGGCGGCGCGGCGTCAGTCTGGGCGCGTCGGCGAAGTGCTGGGCGTCGGTCTTCGCCTTCTCCGCGAGCGCTCGCAAGGTCGCGATGAAGGCATCCAGCGCGTCCTTGCTCTCGGTCTCGGTCGGTTCGACCAGCATGGCGCCATGCACAATGAGCGGGAAATAGACCGTCATCGGATGGTATCCGGCATCGATCAGCGCCTTGGCGAAATCGAGCGTGGTGACGCCGGTATCCTTGAGGAAGCGGTCGTCGAACAACGCCTCGTGCATGCAATAGCCGGGAAAGGCCGGCGTCATCACATCCTTGCAGCGCGCCAGCACATAGTTGGCGTTGAGCACCGCATCCTCGGCCACCTGGGCGAGGCCGTCGGCACCATGGCTCATCATGTAGGCGAGCGCGCGCACGAACATGCCCATCTGGCCATGGAAGACCTTGAGCCGGCCGAGCGCCTTCGATCCTTCGCCGGAGGCTTGCGGCGTCTCGATGACCCTGAAGCCATCCTTGCCGTGCACGGTGAGCGGCAGCGGCGCATAGGGTGCCAACGCGGCCGACAGCACCACCGGCCCTGAGCCCGGTCCGCCGCCGCCATGCGGTGTGGAAAAGGTCTTGTGCAGGTTGATGTGCATGGCGTCGACGCCGAGATCGCCCGGCCGCACGCGGCCGACGATGGCGTTGAAGTTGGCGCCGTCGCAGTAGAGATACCCGCCGATCGCGTGCACCGCATCGGCCAGCGCCGAGATCTCTGTCTCGAAGATGCCGCAGGTGTTCGGGTTGGTGATCATGATCGCGGCAACGTCGGGGCCGAGCTTGGCCTTGAAGGCCGCGACATCGACCTTGCCGTTCGCCTGGGCCGGCACCGCCTCGACGGTGAAGCCGATCGCCGCGGCTGTCGCCGGATTGGTGCCATGCGCCGATTCCGGCACCAGCACGCGGTGGCGGTTCTCGCCTTTGGCCTCGAGCGCGGCCTTGATGCAGAGCATGCCGCAAAGCTCGCCGTGCGCGCCCGCCGCCGGCGACAGCGCCACCGCCGGCATGTTGGTCAGCGTCTTCAGCCAATGAGCGAGCTGATCCAGCAGCTCGAGCGCGCCCTGCACGGCCGACTCCGGCGCCAGCGGGTGCAGATCGCCGAAACCCGCCAGCCGTGCCATCTTCTCGTTGAGCCGCGGGTTGTGCTTCATCGTGCAGGAGCCGAGCGGGTAGAGCCCGGCATCGATCGCGTAATTCTTCTGTGAGAGCCGCGTGAAGTGGCGGACCACCTGCGGCTCGGACAATCCCGGCAGGCCGATCGCGCCCTTGCGCGCGAGGCCGCCGAGACGGTCCTTGACCGTCGGCGGCTCCGGCAGGTCGACGCCGGTGCGGCCGGGCGCATCCTGCTCGAAGGAGAGCGCCTCTTCCATCTGCAGGCCGCGGCTGCCGGTCGGTCCGGTGCCGTCCGCCTTGAAGCCGGCGCTGACGGCCTTGCTCCAGTCGCTCATCGCAGATCCTCCCGGAGCGCAGCCACGAGCGCGTCCATATCCCGATCGGTGTTCGTCTCGGTTGCGGCGACGAGCAGCAGGTTGGCGAGTGCCGCATCGCCGGGCAGGAGGCGCGACACCGGCACGCCGGCGAGGATGCGCTTGGCCGCAAGCCGCTCGACGATGCCGGCCGCCGGCTTCGGCAGCCTCACCGTGAACTCGTTGAAGAAACTCTTGTTGACCACCGACAGGCCGGGCACGCCGGCAAGCTTGTCGGCGAGCTGCACGGCCTTGGCGTGGTTGATGGCGGCCAAGCGCTTCAGCCCCGCCTCGCCGAGGAGAGTCATGTGGATGCAGAAGGCAAGCGCGCAGAGGCCCGCATTCGTGCAGATGTTGGACGTCGCCTTCTCGCGGCGGATGTGCTGCTCGCGCGTCGACAGCGTCAGCACCCAGCCGCGGCGCCCGTCGGCATCGACGGTCTGCCCGGAAAGCCGGCCCGGCATCTGGCGCACGAATTTCTCGCGCGTGGCGAAGAGGCCGACATAAGGGCCGCCATAGTTGAGGCCGTTGCCGATCGACTGGCCCTCGGCGGCGACGATGTCGGCCCCCATCGCGCCCGGCGATTCCAGCGCGCCGAGCGAGACGATCTCGGTGGTGACGACGACCAGCAGCGCGCCCTTGGCGTGGCAGGCCTCGGCGAGCGGCTTCAAGTCGCGCACATGGCCGAAGAAGGAGGGGTATTGCACGACGACGCAGGAGACATCGTCGCCGAGCCGGGCCGCCGCGTCTTCCTTGCCATCGGGATCGGGCGCGAGCGACTCGACCTTGAAGCCGCCATACTTGCCATGCGTCTCGACGATGGCGCGGTACTGCGGATGCAGCCCGCCGGAGAGCACGGCGCGGTTCCGGCGCGTGACGCGCCCGGCCATCATCACCGCCTCGGCCGTCGCGGTGGAGCCGTCATACATGGATGCGTTCGCCACATCCATGCCGGTGATCAGCGCCACCTGCGTCTGGAACTCGAACAGCATTTGCAGCGTGCCCTGGGCGATCTCGGGCTGATAGGGCGTGTAGGCCGTCAGGAACTCGCCGCGCTGGATCAGATGATCGACGGCGCTCGGCACATGATGCTTGTAGGCGCCGGCACCGAGAAAGCTCGGCACCTGGCCGGACGGGATGTTCCTGGCTGCCATCGCCGAGAGCGCGCGATCGACCTCGATCTCGCCGAGATGCATCGGCAGGTCGACGGGCTTCGACTGCCAGACCTTGGCCGGCACGTCCTTGAACAGATCGCGCACGGACGCGGCGCCGATTGCGGCCAGCATCTCGCGCCGATCGTCGGGGGTCAGCGGCAGATAGCGCATCAGTGCAGGCCCTCGGTATAGGTCTTGTAAGCGGCGGCATCCATGAGCGCGTCGAGCTCCTTCGCGTCGGCGAGCTTGAGCTTCATGAACCAGCCCTTGCCCTCGGCGTCCTCGTTGACCAGAGCCGGCGTGTCGGCGAGCGCCGAATTCACTTCCGTCACCTCGCCGGAGATCGGCGCATAGACCTCGCTCGCGGCCTTCACCGACTCGACGACGGCGGCTTCCTCGCCGGCCTTCACCTTCTTGCCGACGGCCGGAAGCTCGACAAAGACGACGTCGCCGAGCTGCTCCTGGGCATAGGTCGTGATGCCGACGGTGGCGACGCCGCCTTCGACCCTCACCCACTCATGATCCTTGCTGAACCGCATGGCGTCTCATCCCCGATGATAGTTGTGTTGGACGAAGGGCAGCGTCGCGACCTTGGCCGGTCGCGGCGTACCCCTGACGATCGTCTGAACGGACGTTCCCGCCGCGGCATGCGCCGTCGCGACATAGCCCATGGCGACGGGACCGCCGACCGTGGGGCCGAAGCCGCCGGAGGTGATCTCGCCGATGACGGCACCCGACATGTCCGCAATCGGCGTGTGGCCGCGGGCCGGCGCCTTGTCCTCCGGCTTGATGCCGACGCGCTTGCGCGCGACGCATTCCTTGAGCTGCTTCATGACGACGGCATGGCCGGGGAAGCCGCCTTGCTCGCGCCGGCGCTTGTTGACGGTCCAGGCGAGATCGGCCTCGATCGGCGTGGTATCCGGGCCGATGTCGTTGCCGTGCAGGCAGAGCCCGGCTTCCAGGCGAAGGGAGTCGCGGGCGCCGAGACCGATCGGCTTGACCTGCGGCTCGGTCAGCAGCGCGCGTGCGAGCGCTTCCGCATCCCTCGCCGCGACCGAGATCTCCCAGCCATCCTCGCCGGTGTAACCGGAGCGCGTGGCGATGCAGTCGATGCCGGCGATCTTGAGGTCGCGGATCGAGAGGAACACCATGTCGGTCGAGCCGGGCGAGAGCTTTGCCATCACCGCTTTCGCCGCCGGCCCCTGAAGGGCCATCAGGGCGCGGTCCTCGAGATACTCGATGCCGACACCCTTAAGCCGTTCGCGCATGCGGGCGACATCGGCGTCCTTGTTCGAGGCGTTGACGACGACGAAGAGATGGTCGCCGCGATTGGTTGCCATCAGGTCGTCGAGAATGCCGGCCTTGTCGTCGAGCAGGACGGAGTATTTGGTGCGGTTAAGCCCGAGCGCCTGATAGTCGCCGGGGACCAGCGTCTCCAGCTGCTTGGCCGCGTCCTTGCCGGCGATGCGCACCTGGCCCATGTGGCTGACGTCGAAGAGCCCGGCCTGGGCACGCGTGTGCAGGTGCTCGGCCATGATGCCCATCGGGTACTGGACCGGCATGTCGTAGCCGGCGAAGGGCACCATCTTGGCGCCGAGCGAGCGGTGAAGGGCATTGAGCGGCGTCGTCTTGAGTGTGCCGGGTTCGGCCACGTCAGGTCCTCCCAGAGGGTTTCACGCGGCCCGCGCGCGGTCGCCCCGCGCGAAGCCGCCCCCTCTGTCATGAGACCTGAAAGATTCACCCGCGAATCGGGTTTACCTCGTCGGTGAGGCGTTGCCGCCTGCTCTCCAGAGAGTCCTCTCCCCCGGGTCCGGGTGCCTGAGAGTTTCCGGGGCGGTTGCTCCTTCGGCGCCGGCTTTCGCCGGTCTCTCCCCGGGGGATCGACGGACGGGCCACCGTGCGGGGACGGTCGACGAAAGTCAACCGGGAGCGGCCTATAGTGGCACGATGGCGAAACGGCCGATCGATCGTCTGCGCGCGATATGCCTCGCGCTCCCCGAAGCGGAAGAACGCGAGACTTGGGAGCTGCCGACCTATCGCGTCCGCGGCAAGATCTTCGTCATGCATGTCGATCGCGACGAAAGGCCGGCGATCTGGTTCAAGGCGCCGAAGGGAAGCCAGCAGGTGCTGGTCGGCGCCGATGGCGAGCGCTTCTTCGTGCCACCCTATGTCGGCCACAAGGGCTGGGTCGGCATGCATCTCGACAGGCGGCCGGATTGGAAGGAAGTCGAGCTCCTGATCCGCCGCAGCTATCGCATGACAGCGCCGAAGAAGCTGGCGGCGACGATCGACGGCTAGCGGTGCGCGACCATGCCGGGCTTCGGCGGCACCGCTCCGGGCGCCGGTTTCGGCTGCTCGAACTTCATCGGCGTCGCGCCGTGGGCGCGGTCGGGCGGCTTCGGCGCGAAATCGCCGGGCTTGGCCTTGGTCGGCCCGTCATGGGTGACGAAGCCGGTCATGGAGGCGGCCTCGAGTGCGCGGTTGCAGGCCATCTTGAACTCGGGCGGCGCCTTGAGCTGGAGCGCACGGGCGAGATGGGTCTTGGCTTCGCCGATCTTCTTGCCCAGCAGCTCCTTGTCGTCGTGGTGTGCGGCGCTGAGAGCCGCCGCGGCGGCGTCGCTCGCCGCCTTCATGAAGCAGCTCTTGAGCAGGTCGTCCGAGCGCGCCCGCATCTCGGTGACGAAGTCCCTCGGCGCCTTCGGATTCTTCAGGAGCTCGGTCACCCGCTTGGCGGCCGCCTCGCAACGGTCGGTCGAAGGCGCTAGCGCAAAAGCCCGCATGCCCTCGATCGCCTGGGCGATCGAGTTCTTGATTGCCTCGACTTTCTTGGCCTCGGCCTCCGCCTCACGCGCCTTCTTTTCGGCTTCCTGCGCGCGCTTATCCACACCGCCGTTGGGCTTCGAATTGAACACCGAGGCCTCCTTGAGGCACGAAGCGTCGCCGCGCCAGTGTCCCCCTACTGGCGTTAATAAGTACCTAAGGGGCTGTCCCAGATAACTACCTGAGATGACGCTTAACCCATTGTTTGATCTGGGTTAGTTGCTTGGATGGGTCACTGGTGTTGAAGCGCCACTCGCACTCTTTCAAGAATAGCCCGAAATGGGCCTTCGGGACACCGTTGAACTTGCGCATGTGGCGCTTGGCCTGGTTCCAGAAGTTCTCGATGCCGTTGATGTGATTCTGCCGATCAGCGAAGAGCTCGGAGTGATTGATCCGGAAGTGCTTGAAG
>Ga0194131_10010994_pt1 | contig 10931 bp, 14 predicted proteins | sample TA2KigO120mmetaG_FD_148631 | JGI IMG/M metagenome (GOLD analysis project Ga0194131, IMG submission 148631) | Freshwater microbial communities from Lake Tanganyika, Tanzania - TA2015053 Kigoma Offshore 120m | ecosystem: Environmental > Aquatic > Freshwater > Lake | place: Tanzania: Lake... | reverse complement strand
GCCGAGGACGAGCGTCGCGCCGAGCAGGACGGTGGTCCGGCCGCGGAGCCCGAGCGCGCCGTCCAGGGACAGGGCCCCGGCCCCGGCGATGCCGAACAGGCCGAAGACCACCGCGTTCATGAGCACGTACTCCATGCCGCCGTTCGCGATCCAGAAGCCCTTCGCCCAGCGCACCTTCCAGATCGCGACGATCATGTCGAGCAGGAGGACGGCTGCGGCGATCCCGGTGAGGAAGCCCGCCGCGAGCATCAGCCCTCCGACGAGCTCGCCCCACGCCGCGACGTTCGCCCAGACCGGGGCGTGGCGAACCCCATCTGCTGGACGCCCTTCGTCCAGCCCGCGAGCCCGGGGCCGCCGAACATCGCGAGGGCCTTCCGCGCGCCGTGCCCCGCGATGACGAGGCCGGCGAAGACGCCTAGCGCTGCCAGTGTCAGGTCAAGGTCCATTCACATCACCTCCTCGGTCCGCGGCGCTGCCGCGCAGCGCACCTGCCACACTCGCGCCGTGGCAGGGCTGTCCATCCGGCCCGTCGAAGGGCTGCCCGAGATCCGCCCGGGGGACGACCTCGCCGCCATGATCGTCGCGTCGACCGAGCCGCTGCACGACCGCGACGTCGTGGTCGTCGCGCAGAAGGTCGTCTCGAAGTCCGAGGGCCGAGTGGTCGCGCTCTCGACCGTGACCCCGGGCGACCGAGCCCTCGCGATGGCGGCCGAGTCGGGGAAGGACGCACGCGCGCTCGAGGTCGTCCTCGGTGAGACGCGGCAGATCGTCCGGTGGGCGCACGGGGTGCTCATCGCCGAGACGCACCACGGCTTCGTCTGCGCGAACGCGGGCGTGGACCGCTCGAACGCCGGCGCGCCCGACACCGTCGTCCTCCTGCCGGTCGACCCGGACGCGTCGGCCCGCCGCCTCCGTGACGCGTTCAAGGCGCGCAGCGGCCGCGACGTCGCCGTCCTCGTCACCGACACGTTCGGGCGGGCGTGGCGCGAGGGTCACGTGAACGTCGCGATCGGCATCGCCGGCATGCCGGCGCTGCGGCGGTACGTGGGGCAATACGACCCGGAGGGATACGAGCTCCGCGTCACCGAGATCGCGCTCGCCGACGAGATCGCCGGCGCGGCGGAGCTCGTCATGGGGAAGCTCGACCGCTGCCCCGTCGCCGTCGTCCGGGGGCTCGCGCTCGAGGCGGCCGACGACACGGCGCGGGAGTACGTGCGGCCCAAGGAGAAGGACCTGTTCCGCTAGGCTCTCGGACCGATCCAGGAGGGGAGACATGAAGGTCAGAGCCGCGCTCGCGCAGGTCGCCTGGGCCGGCGACAAGGACTCGATGATCGAGAAGCACGTGAGGTACATCCGCGAGGCCGCGCAGGCCGGCGCTCAGGTGATGTGCCTCCAGGAGCTCTTCTACGGCCCCTACTTCTGCCAGGTGCAGGACACGAAGCACTACTCCTACACGGAGCGCATCCCCGACGGCCCGACGACGGATCTCATGCAGGAGCTCGCGAAGAGGCACGGCATCGTGCTCGTCGTCCCGATGTACGAGGAGGACGCGACCGGGATCTACTACAACACCGCGGCCGTCATCGACGCCGACGGGAAGTACCTGGGGAAGTACCGCAAGACGCACATCCCGCACGTGAACGGGTTCTGGGAGAAGTTCTACTTCCGCCCGGGGAACATGGGCTACCCCGTGTTCGACACCGCCGTCGGCAAGGTCGGCGTGTACATCTGCTACGACCGGCACTTCCCCGAGGGCGCGCGCGCGCTCGGCCTGAACGGCGCGGAGATGGTCTTCATCCCCTCGGCGACCTCGCGCGGCCTGTCGACGCACCTCTGGAAGATCGAGCAGACCGCCCACGCCATCGCGAACGGCTACTGGGTCGGCACGATCAACCGCGTCGGCAAGGAGGCGGAGTTCGGTCCGAACGACTACTACGGCACGAGCTACTTCGCCGACCCGCGCGGCCAGATCGTCGCGCAGGCGTCGGACAAGGACGAGCAGCTGCTGTGCGCCGACCTCGACATGGACCTCGTGCGCGAGGTCCGCAACACCTGGCAGTTCTACCGCGACCGGCGGCCGGACATGTACGAGCCGCTCGTGCGGCCGTAGGGAGGGATCGAGGTGTCGGCCACGTCAACCGGGTGGCGGTCGTCGTCGCGGCGATCGTCGCGTTCGGCTTCAACGCGCTGTGGCTCGGGCCTTTGTCCGGGAAGCGCTGGGCCGCCGAGGTCGGCATGGATGCCGCATCCGCCGGCACGCCGCTGCCGCCGATCCTCGTCGCGAGCTTCGCGATGCGGGTGGTCTCGGCCGCCGCGCTCGCGGCGGCCGTCACGACGCTCCGCACGTCGATCCTCGGCGGTGTCTTCGTGGCGGTGCTCCTCTGGGTCGCGTCGGGGCTCGCCGTGAAGCTGAACGGCCTGCTCGTCGCTAGGCGGTCGGCAACGCTCTTCTACATCGACTCGATCGGCCATCTGCTGACGCTCGTGACCGTCGCGCTGATCGTCAGCCTGCCGCGGGGCCAGTGATGGGAAGTGTGCTCATCGAGGGCGGCACGGTCGTCACGGCGACCGACACGTACAGGGCCGACGTCCTCATCGACGGCGAGAAGGTCGCCGCCGTCGGCAAGGACCTGAAGGCGGCCGGGGCGAAGCGGATCGACGCGTCGCGCAAATACGTCATCCCGGGGGGCATCGACGTCCACACCCACATGGAGCTGCCGTTCGGCGGGACGTTCGCCTCCGACGACTTCCACACCGGCACGGTCGCCGCGGCGTTCGGCGGCACGACGAGCATCGTGGACTTCGCGGTCCAGGGGTTCGGCGAGCCGCTCGAGAAGGCGCGCGACCTGTGGCTCACGAAGGCTCGCGGCAAGGCGGTCATCGACTACGGGCTGCACATGATCGTGCGCGACGTCAGCGACGAGGTCCTGGAGGAGATGGGCCGGATGGTCGATGACGGCGTGTCGAGCTTCAAGCTCTTCATGGCCTATCCCGGCGTCTTCATGGTCGACGACGCGTCGATCTACAAGGCGCTCGTCCGCGCGGGCGAGGTGGGCGGGCTCATCTGCATGCACGCCGAGAACGGCGGCGTCATCGACGTCCTCGTGAAGAAGGCCCTCGCGCAGCGCAAGACCGAGCCGAAGTGGCACGCGCTCACCCGGCCGCCCGAGGCCGAGGGCGAGGCGACGGGCCGCGCGTTCAAGCTCGCTGAGATGGCCGGCGGCGTCCCCCTGTACATCGTCCACCTGTCGGCGTCGCACGCGCTCGAGCAGGTGAAGCTCTTCCGCTACCGCGGGCTCCCCGCGTACGCCGAGACGTGCCCGCAGTACCTGTTCCTCTCGTACGACGACTACGAGGAGCCCGGGTTCGAGGGCGCGAAGTACGTGATGTCGCCGCCGCTGCGCCCGAAGTGGCACCAGGACGAGCTCTGGAAGGGCCTCGCGAAGAACGACCTGCAGGTCGTCTCGACCGACCACTGCCCGTTCTGCATGAAGGAGGGCTTCCAGGGCCTCCCGAAGCAGAAGGAGCTCGGCAAGGGCGACTTCTCGAAGATCCCGAACGGCGCGCCGGGCGTCGAGACGCGCATGGCGCTCATCTACGACGGCGGCGTGGAGGGCGGGCGCATCACCCTCAACCGCTGGATCGACCTGTGCAGCACGACGCCGGCGAAGCTCATGGGGATGTTCCCGAAGAAGGGGACGATCGCGGCGGGGAGCGACGCGGACATCGTGGTGTGGGATCCGCGCGCGACACAGACCCTCTCCGCGAAGACGCACCACATGCGCGTGGACTACAACCCGTATGAGGGCCGGAAGGTCAGGGGCAAGGCCGTCACCGTCCTCTCGCGCGGCGAGGTGATCGTCGAGAAGGACGAGTTCCTGGGGAAGAAGGGCCGCGGCAAGTTCATCAAGCGCGGCTCGCCGATCCTGCGGACATGAGCACTCCGGTGACGCTCCGCCAGCTCCGTCATGACGTCTGGGCGACGGAGCGCCTCATCGCGCGCTGCCGCGCCCTCACCGCCGAGCAGCTCGAGCTCACGTCGCCGGGCACGTACGGATCGATCCGCGGCACGCTCGCGCACATCGTCTCGGCGGACGAGGGGTACCTGGTGCGGCTCCTCGGGGCGAAGCTGCACGAGCCGCCGTTCCGGCAGGCCCAGCTCGACACCGCGACGCTCGACGACCTCGCCACGCATCTCGGGCACGTGAAGGGGGGCGTCGAGCGGCTGTTCGCCGCGGGCGAGGTCGACGGCGATCGGCTCATCGGCGACACGCCGATCCGGCTACCCGACCAGCCGCGCGCGGAGATGAACGCCTGGGTCCCGCTCACGCAGTTCGTGCACCACGGCAGCGATCACCGCGCGCAGGTCAACGCGATCCTGACTGCGAACGGGCTGGAGCCGCCGGACTTGCAGGTCTGGCCCTGGGCGATGGAGCTCGGCGCGACCCGCCAGGCGAAGGCGTAGCGCTGAGCCAGGAGTTGACCACGGTGCGATGTAGACGAATGATCATTCGACTATGTCGGATCATCGGCTCAGCTACGCCGAATGCCGCGACGTGCTCCGGACTCGCCTTGCGGAGCGGCCGCCGACCCGGCTCCAAGTGCTCACTGGCCCGCGGCAGGTGGGGAAGACCACGCTGCTCCTTGAGCTGGCGCGTGCGGAACGTGACGGCGCCGTGTACTTCCCGGGTGACGGACCGGAGGCGACGTTACCCGGTGCGTGGGAGCGGCTCTGGCAACAGGCCGACTCGGTCGCGCGCGAAATCGGGCGCTGCGTCGTACTCATCGACGAGGCACACCTCGTTCACGACTGGGCCTCTCGCCTCAAGGGGGAGTGGGACCGCGTGGAGCGTTTGCGGCTGCCCATCCACGTCGTCGCCACGGGCTCGTCCGCGCTGCGGCTCGCCCCGGATCCCGTGAGAGCCTCGCCGGACGCTTCGAGCGGCTGACGCTCACGCACTGGTCGGCGGCGTCCCTCGTCAGCGAGTTCGCGGTAGGACGGGACGAAGCCGCTGACCTCTTCGTTCGCCTCGGCTCGTACCCCGGCGCGCTCTCGCTGCGCGACGACAGGCAACGATGGTCCGCCTACTTGCGGGACTCGGTCATCGAGCCCGCGATCGGCCGGGACATCGTCTCGCTGGCGCTCGTGCGGAAGCCCGCGCTGCTGCGACAGGTCTTCGGCGTGTGCGTCGGTTCGCCGGCGCAGATCGTGTCGCTCCAGAAGATCCAGGGCCAGCTGCGCGACCCGGGCGCCCTCGAAACGGTGGCGCACTACCTCGCGCTGCTGGAAGAGGCGTACCTCGTCGCAGCCCTGCGGAAGCACGCGGCGCTCGAGACGCGCCGGCGCGCGGCACCGCCGAAGCTCGTGACCCTCAACAACGCCTTGCTCGCCGCGGCCGCTACAGCCGGTCCACCGGACCCTGAGCGCGAGCCGGCGCGGTTCGGCGCATGGGTCGAGAACGCCTGCCTCGCGTTCGCCTGGAATTCGGGGCAGCTGGTCAGCTACTGGCGCGAGGAGCCGCTGGAGGTCGACGCGGTCATCGAGGGGAGCTGGGGTTCATGGGCGCTCGAGATCTCCGTCGGCGAGGTCGATCGCGGAAGGATCGCGGGGCTCCTCGAGTTCGTCCGTCGTCATCGCGCGTACCGGCCGCTCGTCATCACGGACGCGGGGCGGACCGCCGCCGCCGGCCGTTATGGCGTGGATGCTCTCGCCTGGCAGGACTTCGTGATGAGCGGACCCGTGACGCTCCGGGCGTGAGCGACGTCATCAGGCGATCGCGGCGGTCTCGGTGCCCTTCATGGCGGGGATGATCTCGCGGCCGTAGGCCTCGAGGATGGACTCCTCCTCGCCGCTCATGAGGTAGATGTTGAACTGGGTCACGCCCGTCGCGGCGAGGGCGCGCAGCTTCGCGACGTGCTCGTCGACCTCGCCGATGACGCAGAAGCGGTCGACCGACTCGTCGTCCACGAACTCCGCGTTCGATGAGCCCGACTCCGCGTGGTGCCGGTAGTCGTAGCCCGTCCGGTTCCGCACGTAGGCCGTGAGGTCCGCGGGCAGCGAGGACTCGCCGTAGCGGCGGACGAGGTCGACGACGTGATTGCTCACGAGGGCGGGGAACCAGCGCACGCGGTCGCGGACGGCGTCTCGCCTACCCACGTGCGCGGGCGCCGCGGCCATGATGCGCAGGCCACGCGGGTCGCGCCCCGCCTTCGTCGCGCCGTCGCGCACGAGGCCGACGCACCAGTCCACCAGGCTCGGATCGGCGAGCTGGATGATCGCCCCGTCGGCCGTGCGCCCCGTCACCTCGAGCGCCTTCGGGCCGTACCCGGCGATCCACGCGGGCAGGTCGTACGGCGGCGCCCAGTCGAGCCGGATGCGCGTGCCGTCGCGCTCGACCCCCTTCCCCTCGCAGAGGTCGCGGATGACGACCGTGGCGCGCTCGAGCTCCTCGAGCGTCGTCGGCTTCTTGCCCATGACTCGCCGCGCGCTGTCGCCGCGGCCGATGCCGAGGTCCATGCGGCCGCCGCTGACGATCTGCAGCACCGCGAGCACGCTCGCGGTGACGCTCGGGTCGCGCGTCGCCGGGTTCGTCACGCACGTGCCGAGACGCATCCGTTCGGTGTTCTGGGCCATGATCGTGAGGAGCGGGTACGGCTCCTTCCAGAGGACGTGGCTGTCGAAGATCCAGCCGTACGTGAACCCCATGCGCTCGGCGAGACGCGTGAGCGACACGAGCCGGTCGAGCGAGACGTCGGGCTTGAGCGTGAAGCCGAACTCCATCGGAGCGGGCGAGTCTAGGAGGTGCGCGCGCTCGCCGAGGCTGACCTCGCGGGGATGATCGGCGCCTCGCGCGAGAGCGTGTCGCGCCCGATCGCGGCGCGGGAGATGCAGGGGATCCCGCGCGGGGGCCCGCGTCGCGTCGAGGTGATCGATGCCCACCGACTTGCGGAGCTGGCACACGAGCCCCACGCATGGCGTCGGACGGAAGAGAGAGAAGAGGCCCCGGTCTCCCGGGGCCTCTCGCTCACGCTTCGTTGTGGTCCCGGCTTAGTAGCGAGAGCCGCGCGAAGCTGACGGACGGACCTGCTCGAAGCAGGCGCTGCAGTACACCGGCTTGTCGCCGCGCGGCTGGAACGGGACGCGAGCCTCGCCACCGCAGTTGCTGCAGGTGGCGGTGTAGAACTCGCGCGGGCCGCCCATGCCACGGCCGCCGCCGTAGCCGGCCCCGCCGCCGGACGCACGGCGCGCCGCGCGGCACGTCGGGCAGCGGCCCGGCTCGTTCACGAGGCCGCGGGACTGGTAGAACTCCTGCTCCCCGCCCGTCCAGATGAATCCCTGACCGCAGTCCTTGCAGGTCAGGGTCTTGTCAGAGAAGCTCACTTGTGAGGCTCCCCCCTTTCGTTGATGGCGCCTGACTCGCTCCGCTCGGTCTCGGGAGGAAGTGCCTCACTCGAGTGACGCGTGGAACGCTCTCGTCGCCGCCCATTCGGGCGATGTCAGCCTAGCAGCGGGCTATTCGGGCGTGAAGGCCCTTTCCGGGAAGATCTCACCCGTCCGGTCGTCCAGCCAGGCGCCCGAGCGGTACGCGTACCCGCGGTACAGACCGATCTGCGCATAGCCGCCCTTCTCGTTCGCCCGCCTGCTCCCCCGGTCCTGCAGCGCGATCCAGCTGTGGACCCGATGGAGACGAAGGTGAGACCACGCAAGGCGCGTCCGAAGCCGCACGGCCTCGGAGGCGATGCCCCGGCCGTAGAGGTCGTGCCGGCCGATGAAGAGGCCGCTCTCGCCGCCGCGGCCCACCCAGTCGATGTCGAAGATGCCGGTGGATCCGACCGTCTCGCCTTCGAACGCGATCGACCAGTTCGCCGAGTCGCGGCTCTCGCACTGGCGCTTGAAGCGCTCCTCCGCCTTCTCCTCGGTCCACTCCCCGTGGCGCGGCGCCCAGAGCCGGGTGACCTCGGGCTGCGCGAGCCAGACGAGGTGCGGCTTTTGGTCCCCCAGCGTCGGCGGGCGGAGCTCGACGCCGTTCCGTCCGGCGAGGCGCGGCCCGAGCACTACCGCTCGATCCCTCCGGGGAGCGGCGGGTGCTCGCGCTCGCTCGCGCCCCACCGCTCCTCCCATGCGGACCGGTCGAGTCGCAGGTAGAGGCGGTCGGCGTACGCACCGTCCCGGTAGCACGCATCGTGGCCGCGTCCGAACTCGACGGACCCGAGGCGCTCCGCGATGCGCTTCGCGCGCTCGCTGTCCGCCGGGAGCTCGACGGCGCTGACCCGCTTGTCCAGGTGGTCGAACAGGTACCGGTGGATGGCCAGCGTCGCGTCGCCGCCGTAGCCGCGCCCCCAGCGCGCGGGGTCGATGGCGAGGTCCTGCACGTCGCAGTGGCCGACATCGCTGTGCCGCGACACGCGCGCGATCCCGACTGGGCCGCCCTGGGTCTCGATCGTCCACAGGACGGCGCTCTGCTCCTTCGCCGCCTCCCTCAGCCGTTCCTTCCAGGTCGCGGGCATCGCCGGCTCGGCCCGCACCTGCCCGCCGCGCCGCACGCCATGTCCGCCATGAGCGCGTCGATGAGCGCGAGGTCGGCCTCGACCGGCGTCCGGAGCGTGGCCTTCTTCCCGCGGACGATCCCCCCGAGCGCCACGCGCTCGGGCTAGGCCCTCGCCGCCGGAAGCACGACGCGGAACTCGGCGCCGCCTTCGACGTTCCGCGCCTCGATGTGCCCGCCGTGTGACTGCGCGATGGCCTGTGCGATGGCGAGGCCGAGGCCGCTGCCTTCGCGCTCCATGTCACCGGCGCGGTAGAAGCGCTCGAACACGCGCGCCTCGGCGCCCGCGGGGATCCCCGCGCCGCTGTCGCGCACGCGCACGACGATCCGGCCGTCCTGCGCGTCAGCGCCCACCTCCACGGCCGATCCCTTCGGCGAGTGCTTCACCGCGTTGTCGAGGACGTTGAGGAAGAGCTGCGACAGCCGGTCGGGGTCGCCCGCGACGGGCGGAAGCGGCGCGATGCCCGAGCGGATCCCGACCTCGGCTTCGCGCGCCTGCGCCTCGATGGCCTCGACGGCTCCGCGGAGGACGCCCTCGAGCGCGACCTGCTCGCGGACGGCCTGGCCCGCGCCCGACTCGATGCGCGCCACGTGGAGCAGCTCCTCGACCATGCGGATGAGGCGGCGTGCCTCCCGCTGGATCGTGCGCGCGGCCCAGCCCACGCCGTCGCCCTGGACCTCGCCCTCGACGATCGCCTGCGAGAACCCCTGGATCGACGTGAGCGGGGTGCGGAGCTCGTGCGAGAGGTCGGCGAGGAACGCCCGCTCGCTCCCGCGCGCACGCTCGACCTCGTCCGCCATCGCGTTGAACGCGCCGCCGAGATCGCGCACCTCGCGCGGGCCGCTCACCGGCACGCGCGCCTTCAGGTCGCCGCCGGCGAAGCGCGCGCTGCCGCGGACGAGGTCGCGGAGCGGCCGCGTGATCGTGCGCGTGAGGAGCGCGGCGAGGAGGAGCGCGACGAGCGCCGCGGTGCCCGCCCCGATCGCCGTCGCCGGCACGAGCTGGCGCAGCGTGTCCGTGAACGCCGCGCGCTCGCGCGCGACGATGAGCTGGCCGGAGGGGATCGCGCGCTGGACGAAGTACCAGTCCTCGCCGCGGTCGCGGAAGGTGAAGACGCCCTCCTGCGCGGTCGGGACCGGCGGCACGATCTGGCCGTCGAGGCGGCCCTCGCTGTCGGCGAGGATCCGCCGCGTCTGGGTCTGCGCGATGAGCACGCGCGCCTCGATGGCGCGCGCCTCGTCGGCGAGCGCGCGGACGGTCTCCTGGGGGGAGCGCCCCTGCCGGAGCTGGCCCTGGACGGTCGCGAGCATCCGCGTCGAGATGTCGAGGAGCTGCTGCCGCGTCGCCTCGTTCTCGTAGCGCACGATGAGCCCGGCGATGAGGGCCGAGGCCACGACGAGGCCGACCGCCACGACCATGAGGTAGGAGAGGAAGAGCCGGCCGGCGATCCGGTCGATCACGCCGGCTCCGCCGCCACCATCCTGTAGCCGACGCCCCAGACCGTCTCGATGCGCGCGGTCGCGCCCCTGAGCTTGTCCCGCAGCTGCTTCACGTGGACGTCCACGGTGCGCGTCTCGCCGGGGAAAGCGAAGCCCCAGACCTGCTCGAGGAGCTTGTCCCGCGAGAGCACGACGCCGGGCTGGCGCATGAAGGCCTCGAGCAGCTCGAACTCCTGCGCGCGCAGCTGCACCGCGCGCCCGCCGACGGAGACCTCGTGGCGCGAGGGGTCGAGCTGTACGTCGCCGACCTGGAGGATCCGCCCGCCGCCGGGCACGCCCGTCGCGCGGCGGACGATGCTGCGGACGCGCGCGACGAGCTCGCGCGGATCGAACGGCTTCGTCACGAAATCGTCCATCCCGGCCTCGAGACCGCTCACCTTCTCCTCGGCGCGGGCGGTGAGCGCGAGCACCGGGACGTCGCTGCGCGCGCGCAGCTCGGCGAACACCTCCGTGCCGTCGGCGTCGGGCAGGCCGAGGTCGAGGATGACGACCGCGGGATGCACCTCGGCGAAGAGCCGCCGCGCCTCGGCGGCCGTGGGCGCGTGCGCCACCGCGAAGCCCGCGTTGCGCAGGTACAGCGTGACGAGCTCGGCGACCGCCGGATCGTCCTCGACCAGCACGACGCGCGCGGTGCCGGTCACGGCCGCGCTACCGCTTGCGCGCCCGCGCCGCGCGGGTGCGCCTCGGCGCGGCCTTCGGGGGGCGCTCCTCCTTGGCCGCCGGTCTCGGCTGCGCGCGCTCCTTCGAGGACGCCGCCGCCCGCGGCTCGAAGCCGATCCGGACCCGCTGCCCGTAGACGGCGGCGACGCGCGCGAGCGAGCGGAGCGAGGGGAGGTAGCGCGGGTCCTCCATCCGCCGCAGCTGCGTCTGCGATGTCCCGAGCGA